>Ga0310900_10001112_pt1 | contig 10407 bp, 8 predicted proteins | sample C24D1metaG_FD_203879 | JGI IMG/M metagenome (GOLD analysis project Ga0310900, IMG submission 203879) | Lab incubated soil microbial communities from West Virginia University Organic Research Farm, Morgantown, WV, United States - C24D1 | ecosystem: Environmental > Terrestrial > Soil >...
AAATCAATGTGGTGTGGGATCATAAGGAGAGCTTGCTGGAAATGTCGTCAAGCAGAGGCTCCACAGACGGTACTGGCCAATACAGCGTAACCGTCAAGCAACCTCTTACCTTGGAACAAGTCGATTACAGTTTCAGCGACAGGCTAATCTCTATGTTCGAGCTGACAATGGCGGGCCGGGATAAACCGATTCCACAGCTGCCTATACGGCTGGCCGCCGGGGCCCCGCTGACGTTTAACTACAAATGGACCATACCGGAGAATAAACCGGCAGCCTTCGAGGTGTATAAAACGTACATTTTGCTTACCTTCAAGACAGAGGACGGAAGAACGATATACGATCGCATTCCTACCAATTTCAATCTTTACCTGAACGAAAAGCAAATCAAGCGGCTGGTCCGCTCCGGAGGTGAGCTTTCTTGAACCCTTCCATGCGAAGCGCATTAAGGAGGCTCGGCTGGGGACTTGTATTTCCGCTCGTTGATCTTCATTTGGGATCCTTCGATGTTCTCCCGGATTTGATCGGATATATTATGATCCTTATAGCTTTAGGCCAGCTCGGAACCGTGGATATTAGCTTCAAAAAGGCAAGCTGGCTGGCGGCTGTCCTCATCTTCTTATCGTTGCCGCAGCTCATGGTCAAAACGAGCATTGACATCAACCAGTTAACCACCGCACCGCTTGGCATGCATGCTTACATTCAAGGAACAGCCATTCTACATGCTCTGCTCGCCTATTTGATCTTTCAAGGACTGTATGCGGTCGCGAGACCGATAGCTCCACCGGAGCTGCTGGATACCATTGTCATCAGGCGGAAGCTCTACATGGTCGTGTTTGTTGCGCAGCTTATCTTTTATCCGTTTCTGTTGAATATGGAAGAAAGCTGGGCGATCATGCTCCTTTTCATCGGAATATTCCTTTTTATCGCGGAGCTGCTGTTGGTCCGGCTACCGTTTCGTTTATCACATATAAGAAACACGCCTATAGATTATAGCGATAATCCAGGAACGGCACCGCTATAACGCAAAACGAACCCTCAGGAGCAGGCTCCCGGCGGTTCTTTTCAATTGCCCAAAATTAATGAGTGGTATCGTTTTTTAAACTATATTCAATTTAACTGAAATCAAAAAAAGGGGTGTCGTTTAAATTGACCCCTTAAGCTTTCTTATTGATCAGATTTAGGTATCTATTATCCCCCGTTCTTACCCAGAGAAGAAAATTCTGACGGTTATGAATAATAGTTGTTTTTATTTTCTCCACGATCGTCTGCTTTTGCATCGATGTTATTCACCTCTATTCTGTAATAACGGACCGCCTGTATCCACTCTTTTACGATCTAGCGCCACTTGCTGCTCTTTAGTAAAGGTGACTCGTAGTTTGGATAGTCCCGTATGTTCGTTGATGTAGATGGTCTTAGATTTACCTTGAATAGTCATGAATAGTTTTGTCCATTCTTGAGGGTTGAACATGTGATCGACTCCTTTTGAAAGCGCTTTTATACTTAAATATTATATCTTAGAAGCGTGGTTCATGCATCCCTCTACATACTCCCTGACCTGCTCCATGACAATGGTGCTTACATTCTCCAAAAATCGTCTTGCTTGAGGTTCGGAACAATTTTCCGCAGAGCTAGTAAGATTTTCTTCATGGTTCGCCCACTTGGCATGTGATCCATTTTATTCGCTAATTTGCTTATTGTGAATTTATTTAGCTTTGTTTCTTTCACGATCCATTCTTGGAGGATGCCTTTTTTATCGAGCCACTTTCCAAAAGGCGTCCGCATTTTTCCAATACCAAACATGACCATTCACCTCTATCACTAGTATGGTCAAAATATCGGAATAATAGACATTAAAAAGTGTAAAGTTTGAACAAATCTCTCAAAATATATTTGAGATAGGGGCTGCAATGTGGTGGAGCGACCACGGCGTAGCACTTCTGAGAGGATGTGTTTTCATGGTTGTACCGGTGGCATTATCGGATATTTTAAATGGATGATGGCTACTATACTAAGTCTAGTATTCGGAAGTTTTACAGATGGATAAAACGGAAGTTAAACAAGCGAAATTACACCGGGTAAGGTTGGCTGCCTAACGGTGGGTTTTACTTAGATTCATTTTTTGCGCGCCACGGGGATCAAACCACAGTCTTTTTGTCCTTAGAGCCTTTACCGTATTAGCGGCGATGGCTCTTTTTTCGTTTATGCTGCTCATTTCTTGCTTTATACTTCGATACTACTTGTTCTATGTTGGATCAATGGGATGGATTCTTTTTGGTTTTTGTCCAAGAAACCATCAGCCATATATGAAACGGGATGGCAAACAGAGAATAGAGGATAAATAAAAGACTAAAATACGTTTTGTATTCGAATGTCTGTGATTGGATGATGTTACAAGTTAGATATAGAAATAGTGCTGTACCAAAAACGTACTTGTTGTATGCCGAATCCTTTTTTTGAAGCCTAATGATAACGGCATGTAGCCATGCCACAAATAAAATGGTGGCCAATGTCAAAAGAATGATCATCTCCTCACCCTCCCCTCTATTATAATATACCCATTTGATTGATAGTTTTAGACCATATACCTTTTATCTTTCGGATCCACTGGATACACACTTTGTATATACGTTTTGTAGTCTGCAGCTGCGCGCGGGGGGCGGAAAAACATAGACACAAGTTTTAATCCCTCGGTTTAACGCCACAAAATCCCAAGCGACCCCGGAAAGAGCATCCGGGTTCCATTGGGATTCTATACGCGCCTACTGAGAAGAAAAAGACCTCTCGGTATGGCTTGAACATCATCGCTTACTCCGCTTTCGTTGTCACTCCATCTCCATAAACCATCATGTTCTGCGAAGGAAGGGGAACCATGACTCCACTTTCGCTAACGCTTCGTTTCATCATCGTTCCTAAAAGAATATGGGTATTTCAGAGAAGCAAAACCTTTGCACGCCCGAATCGAAGAAGCGGAAGGTTCATTTCGCAGATTTTCCTGCATGCAGCCTTATCGTATTCCGTTTTTCAAAGAAGACACTCGTTATACCGTAGCCATCTGGTCGCATGCGATCACATAGAGCCTCTCCGTGCAAGGCGAAAAAACTTTTATGAGAAAATCGTTCAAAAAACTTTTTATCGTCACTTCGGGCAACCTCGCCCTGCGAGAACCTATATGATCCTAAATCTGCTACGGCTACGGTATAACGAGTGATTATTGTTCTTTGAAAACTGAATACTATGATCACTCAACTGATAGAATCGTATCCTAAAACAGTAAAAAGGGCATAACTTATTCCTCAAAAAATCGTGTCTTGACAATGGGGAGCATTACAGTTGATCGGATCTCCGCGCTCATTCAACGTCGATTACAGCAATGGATTGCCGCTCTGCCCGGTTTTATCAAGGCATATCTGCCGACTGCATGCTGCGAATGTTGAGTTCATTATAATAAAATTTTGGCGGTGACATTAAACGACAGACTATTCTGATTATTAGCTTTTATACTAAACTAATGGACCAATTCAGTACTCTTTCATCTAGTATTTAATACAAATTGTTTCATGCAATGTACATAATCAACTATTGGAGGTCATTCCTGTCATGTCAAACATTATTGGACGAATTGCTCTTCAGCCCGCCGTCGTACGTCCCGGCGAGCCCGTACGCGTCGAGATCTTCGACAACGACGACAACCCGCTTAACGGCAGCTCCGTGCAAGTATCGGTCAACGGCAAGCCGGGCGCCCTTCATTTCCTCCAGTTTCCAACCGTCGGCCAGCGTCGGCTGATCGTGCGCGCCCGGGCGGCGAACGGTGAGACCGACCGGCAAATCGCGCTTCTCGATGTGGTCGGCACGCCGTTGGAATTCCTGTCGTACCAGAATCGCAACGATATCGCGATGATCGGCGTCTCGCAGCTGCCGACGCAGCCATACACGGCGGTCCTCACGTTGGGTTCGTCTGTCGACACGCGATCGCCGCATCTGCAGCGGATCGGGCCATCCATACCTCCTCAGGCGGGTAAGGTCTTCGCAGTGGATTCATTGGCTGCGCGTCTGGTGACTCGAGGAGTGTTAGGCCGTATCATGTCGGAAAACCCGCAAGCGCTGACGCGGATCGAGACCCGGCGGCTGACGAACACGCGCGCGAATGTGACGGCGCAGCCGGATAAGGGTGTCCGCCTCGCGCCCAAAGCCGCTAAGCGGCTCACGGTCGGTGCGGTTTACGATTTGACGAACGCCGAATTAAACGAAATCTTCGGGAAGGCCGCCGCCGCGCCTCGCATGGAATTCGAGTGGGATTTCGGCGACGGCAGCACCACCACGACTCGCACGCCGGTTGTCAGCCACGACTATTTTGCGGCGATCGACTACGCGGCGGGCATCGGCCAGTTCGTCGTCTCTTGTCACGTCAAGCATGCCGGCATCATCGTCAAGCGGACGCTCACTATTCACTCAGCCTATGCCATCTGCAAGGCTACCGGTACGGTAGTGCCTCATGTGACGGCCGACCTGTTCGCGCACAAGCGCTACAATATGCTAACCGGCATGTTCACAGTCTACAACGTGGAGGACGCGCCAATCGTTCTTGATCGCGTGTCGATCACGCCGATGATCGAGGACGGCGATGCCGTTACGCTGCCGCGGCCGTACGTAAATCTCCAACAGCCGATCACGATCGCCGCACGCTCGGTGTCCATGGTCGGAGTCAACGTCCCGTTCGTGACCGACACCCCGCAGGCCGGGCAGCTGCGCTTCGATGTCAAGGGCTTCACGGTGCTGTATGCAGGAACGGTGGGAGCTTCGCCGGTACGGTGCAGCGCCGTCTTCGACGTTCCGGTTTCGGAGTGGAGCAAGAAACCGCAACCCTTCGTGCTGCCCGATATCCCGCCCAAACAGCGGAAACCGTGGCCCTGGGAGCTGGTTGAGGATGTGCTCGCAGAAGTCGTCAACCCCGTCGTCAATCCGGCTCGTCCAGAGAACACCGTGCTTGATGCGAAGACGGGCACTTTGGCCGTCTCTCTGGGAACCTTGCAAAGCGCCGCGAACACGAAAGCGCTCGCGCGCGACCAAGGTATGCGGGCGTTATCCGCGGTTTACGCGCCGGTCGACAAGATGATGGAGGCGCGAAAAATGGTCGCTCCGGCCGCGCGGTTTCTGTCGCATGAGATCGAGCGCGAAACGCTGAAGGTGAATCTTCCCGAGTTTACCCCAAAGCTGCCGACGCTTGACCTCGGAAGCCTTGGAGGCCTTGGAGGCCTCGGTGGCAGTATACACGCACTCAACGGCCCGCCGCTGCCGGGCTTCATCGCCGAGGGGCAGGTATGCGATCCCGACAACCTCTCCGAAGAAGACCTTGCCGTAGCCGATGCCGGTCAGCTGGTATGTCAACTGACCGAAGAAGTCCAGGACGTCCTAATGCCGGCCCGGTGGATGAATGCGCGCAAAGGAGACTGCATCCTTTCTCCTGGCGGCGACGGAATCATCGGCGGCTTGATGCTGAACGTGAAACCGGCGCAGTGGTACAGCCATTCTGGGATTATGACGCGCAACTATGATGAAATCACCCATAGCACCGGCAGCCAGAAGCGTCTGATGGACCATCTGATCGGGGTGCTCGCCGACGGCTCCGACGGTTTCGAGCCAAGCGTTCTGAAGTATATCTGGCCGGGTGCAATCACGCAGACCGTTCAGCACTCGATAGAAGGCGAGAACTTTCCGGATCCGGAGTACGACAAGACCTATTCCGTTTCAGCGTTCGGACCGCATGCCGTAGGCGTTACCCACAACGACCAGTTCACGATGATTCCGCCGCTGGTGGTAAAGCCCGATCCGATGCAGGAAACCCCTGCAGTTCGCACGGCGCTGCACGCCATCGCGACTGATGCGCGAAACAACGCGGGACGACCGGGCGTCAAGCCGAAGTATCACTATCGATGGTATTGCTACACCGATCCGACCATCGGCCTCGGTTCGCCGGAAGGTCCCGAGGCCGGTTGGGCGGAAGGTACCAGAGCCTCGGTATGCTCTTCGTATATTTGGATGCACGCCAAGGCTCGCAACGCCCATATCGAAACAAGTCAATCGCTCGTGACGCCCACTGACCTCGAGCCGAGCGATGTCGCTCAAGGGGCTACCGTTCGGCCGACAACGCCTGACGGACTGTATAACTATTCCGCGCAGGAGCGCCTGGACGCCGCAAATTGGCTGTTCGACACGATCTACAATCAAGCCTACGAAAAAGCCGGATGGTTCGGCGAAATCCTCACCGATGGCGCGGATGACGTCGCCAATCAGTTTCTCAATGCGTTCGCCAACGACGATGCCGACGGGAAGGATAGCGACGCGTGGAAAGATGTAACGGATGCGGACGCCGTGTCGCCGGACAACATGCTGTGGTGGGACGGTCCCTCGCTCGGCGGGCTCTACGGATTCGCGGAGCCGGCGATCTACCGCGAACCACGCGTGGAGAGCTACACGGTCAGCCGGTGGAAGAAAGTCTTAAGCCGAGGAACCGTTCGCGGTAAAGTCTTTGGCGAAGCCGGCCCGGTCGCGGGCGCCATGGTCCAGGCCTATGATGGCAAGACGACGTTCACGGGCGCTGACGGAAGCTACACGCTTAACGACGTTCCTCTTGGGAGCTACTTGCTCAAAAGCTCGAAGGTAATCGATGGCGTCTTGTACTCGGCCCAGGTCAACATCAACCTCAATGTCGCCGATCTCGTTGCGGACATCCATCTGCAGCCGCCGGCGGATCGCTACCGGCTGGCCCAAATCTTTATCGACTTCTGGGGCCGTGACGAAGAGAATTTCGGTTCCGATGAAATCTTGGACCCGGGTCCCGAGTACTTCGAGCTCGAGTTGGGTCCGGACAAACTCGTAAACTCTGCCAACCGCACGTACAAATGGGGCGGCGAGATGCGGGTGGTGTATAAGATAACCGTAAGGTTGCTCGTTAACAACACGATCGATGTTCAAGTACAGGGAACGCTGTACGAGGGCACGAGCGAGGACACCAGCGACCTCGACGGCCAGGGAGATCTCACCTTCCATGCGGGCGTCGGGCAAACCTCGGGGGCCACGCTCACGATTACGAATACGGACGAAGACGACGACGACGCGGGTGTCTTGACCATTTCGGTTAAAAATGTTCGAAACAACAATTAATTTTGAAAACTTGCTTTTTTGACCTGGCGGCAGCCGATCAATCTTGATCGGCTGCCTTCTGTGCGAAGAAGAGGATGTTCGAACCTGGCGAAAGGGTTGATGAAAGCAGGCAATAGCCGGCAGAGATTAAAGAAGGGGACAGCACTTCTTTTTTTGTGTGGCGTGCCCAGAAGCACGCATCTTCCAGCCGGTGAAAGTCCGGTCGCGGGAGGGTACAAGCCCCCGCGTAGCTAGGATACTTACGTATGGCGAAATCTGTGCGTAAAAGCGTATCGACGAAAACCCTGAAGTTAGACTGAATAGTAGACACAGATTATAGGGTAACGCTCGAACAACATAGTTTCCTGCGCTTCCGTTATCACTCCATCTACGTAATCCATCATGTCCTACGAAGCAGATCGGAACCATGATTCCACTGCGCTTCACTCCATTCCATCATCGTTCCAAAACAAGTAAGGCCATCCCACGAAGCAATGCGTTTGCAAGCCATGATCGAAGAAGCGGAAGGTTCGTTTTGCAGGCCTTCCTGCGTGCAGCCTTATCGTATTCCGTTTTTCAAAGAAGACACTCGTCATACCGTAGCCATCTGGTCGCATGCGATCATATAGAACCTCTCCGTGCAAGGTGAAAAAAATTTTATGAGAAAATCGCTCAAAAAACTTTTTATCGTCCCTTCGGGCAACCTTGCTCTGCGAGAACCTATATGATCCTAAATCTGCGACGGCTACGGTATAACGAGTGATTATTGTTCTTTGAAAACTACATACGACAAAGCAAGGCAGCAAGCAAGAAACTGCTCACAAACCTTTAAACCTTCCGCTCATTGCCGCTTGGGCTAGACAGGCAGGCGGTGTCCGAGTAAGGGGTGGGGCCAAAAAGACAAGCCGGAAAGGAGGTGAAAACGAATGGTTGAGCTTCTAAGGCAAATTGAAGAAGCGTCATGATACGCACCAGTTAGCTGATTTATATGGCTATACCGCCCTTCTAGTGGTGCTGTAGTCGTAACGATTGGATGATTTACTTAATTCCTACGATCAAATGAAGGAGAGGAGAAGCGCATGGCACATTTTTTTGTCGGTAAATTTTTGTTGGGACAAGTCGTAGCAACACCGGGGGGTGATGGAAGAGGTAGGTGAAAAAGACCGAATTTCAGCCCTTACCAGGCATCATAACGGTGATTGGGGCGAGGTATACACCGAAGATTGGGCGAGCAACGATGAAGCCTTAGCAAACGGGTTTCGGATTCTGTCGGCATATACAAGCGCAGATGGTGTGAAATTCTGGTTTATTACCGAGCATGACCGAAGCGTAACGACATTTTTATTACCCGAAGAATATTAAAAGCCGAGTTGCTTTAAGGGAGCAATTCGGCTGGGGCGAAGAATTTGGACCCCTTCGCCCCTCCATTATATCACATAAGGGAGAGGACTCGAAATGAAACGTATTAATATTTTTTCGGTTCGACAAGTGAAAGAACGCTGTGGTTTGTATGACATCGATTCGACTTATATCCGTTGCCCGAAAGATGCAGCAAATATAGCGCAATTGGTTCTTGATTTAAACGGCCTGAGCGTAGAAAAGTTCGGAATCATCACATTGACGACAAAAAATCAGGTTGCTGGGATACATGTTATTTCGGTTGGTACGCTGAATGCATCGCTTGTGCATCCTCGAGAAGTGTTCAAAGCTGCAATCTTGAACAATGCAGCCTCGTTGATATGTTTCCACAATCATCCAAGTGGCGACCCAACTCCTAGTTCAGAGGACATAACCATGACTAGGCGGTTAGTGGAAGCTGGTGCTTTGCTTGGCATCGAGGTGCTAGATCATGTAGTGACTGGTGACGACGGCTATATAAGTTTAAAGGAGAAAGGAATGATGTAACGTGAGGGAGTATTACAAAGGCACCTTTGATATGATGAAGCGCCGCCTCCAACCGGGGCCCCTTCCCCGGTTGGGGGCGGTTTTCCCCTTAGCATAATTTTAACCCGTACATACAGCTGTACATATGTACAGCTGTATGTACGGGTATTAATGTTCGTTGAAAATAGAGATTAGGATTAAAAACTTATTTTACAAAAGACTATATTCTTTAACAGCGGCGAACATATCCTATTATATGAAACTATTATTTGTATGGGGTGTGATCCAATGAGAGAGTTTCAATGGTTAAGAGAGGAGGAAGGGAGATAGATGCCATACGTACGCCGTTTCCAAAACGGAAAAATCAACATTAATATCATGAACATCAATATCACAACGATGAGCGGTTCGGCCTCCTTTAACAATGGTGACTTTGTGGTCATTGACCCGATCAGCAGTCAGAACTCGGTAACCGAAAACTTCAACAGCTCTAACGATTCCAGCAGAACAACGAACACTCAGCATGGAGGTGCAGGTGCTTTCAATTCGGGCAACAACAATAAGTTCAATTCGCCGTTTAACCGAATCAACGACCTCGGCAACGGCTAATCGAGTTAACATTGACTCGTGTCTGCAGCATGAAGCGCGTAAATCGAAACCGGATAGAAGCTATGCTGCAGGTCAGTATGGACGAACGAATACCCCTAGAAAGAGCGATCGATGAGGGATGGTGGCCCGCTATCACGATTACGGATCGTAAAGCCATAACCAGTTATGGATATGCCTTGTTCGAGTTTCCACTGCCACTTACTTTGGACTCCAGTCTAACACTATATTTTCTGTAGACACATTGAACAAAAAAAAATTACATGAAATGGTTAGGATAGAAGTTTCATGGAACAAATTTATTAATTACGGTGTTATCGGTTTTGGTTAGTGCCTTTGCTGGTTTTGCCTTTAATATCGAAAATAATAAATTAATTTTAAAAAAGACTTGCAATACTAGATAGATACGTGATATATTCTTATTCCGGCCAAAAAACACACCGGAACGAAAGAAAAAAGATTGCTCTTTGAAAACTGAACAACGAGTAATAACTGCCTCGCAAATCCTTCGGGATGAGCGAAAAAGCGATAACAAGTAATGAGCAAGTCAAACACCAATTTGGAGAGTTTGATCCTGGCTCAGGACGAACGCTGGCGGCGTGCCTAATACATGCAAGTCGAGCGGATCTTGCGTTTTCTTCGGAAAACGCTTGGTTAGCGGCGGACGGGTGAGTAACACGTGGGTAACCTGCCTGTAAGACTGGGATAACATCCGGAAACGGATGCTAATACCGGATACGCGATTTGGTCGCATGACCGAATCGGGAAAGATGGAGC
>Ga0310900_10001113_pt1 | contig 10402 bp, 10 predicted proteins | sample C24D1metaG_FD_203879 | JGI IMG/M metagenome (GOLD analysis project Ga0310900, IMG submission 203879) | Lab incubated soil microbial communities from West Virginia University Organic Research Farm, Morgantown, WV, United States - C24D1 | ecosystem: Environmental > Terrestrial > Soil >...
CTTCATCGCGATGCGGCTGCCGCTCGAGTTGAATGCAAACGACTCCGTGCTGTCGAAGGTCGCGGCCTCGCCGGTCGCCAAGTTGCGGAGCCCCATCTTCCGGTGCAGCGGCTTCTTCGCCTTTCGTAGCTTCGCCTCGTCGGTCTCGGAAATGGCGATGCCATAGGCAATCCATTTCGAATCCGCGGAAAACGCCGGCTGATCGCCGAAGGCCGCGGAGGCGGTGTCGCCCGTCGCCACGTTCGCGATCCGCAGCTCGTTGTTGCGATCGGATCGATTGATGCCATAGGCGATCCATTTGCCGTCAGGCGACAGCGGCCCTTGGGCGCCGCGCGGTTGGAAGGCGAGCGCCTCCCACTGGCCGAACTCCGACATGACCGGTGGACGAAGTTGCTGTGCCTGAGTGGACAGGCTGGCGGCCAGGCCGATGACAGAGAGGAACAGGGTTGTCCGCTTCATGGCGGACATTTTACGCCTACGACAACGAACGCTTCGACCGAACCTTGTTCCGCACCGCGGGACGCGTAAGGTCGCGCAGAGCGTCCTTCCCCACCCATCGCTCGGTCGCATTCGCGCTCGTCGACAACTTCGTGGCGGTCCTCACCGCGGCGGCGTGCAGCGCGGCGTTGCGGTGACCGAGGTGGCGCAGCGCCCAGCTGACGCCCTTCTTGACGAAGTTGCGATCATCCGTCGCGGCCTTTTCGATGATCGGGAAGAATGTCAGGAAGGCGGAGTCCTTCGCGGTTTTGTCGTGGGCGGCCAGGCACGCCATCAGCACGAACCCGGCCCGCTTCTGGAATTCGCCCTTCTCTTTCGACCACTTCGGCGCCATCGTCCAGCCGAGCGGCGATCGATCAAACAGCGTGAAGCATGCCGTGTCGACGGTGCCCCAGTTGTCGAAGTCGCGGCACCAGGCGTCCATTTGCGCCACCGTCAGCCGATCCGGCTCTCCGAGCATGGCCGCCATCATCTGCGCTTCGAAATTGCCGGTCTTCCACAGCCCAAGCGCCAGCGCGTGGTTCGGGCCAATGCGCTTTGCTTCCTTGCGCATGACGCCGACCGGGATGCCGACGGCATTGGCCGTTGGCAGGCCGTATCGAGCCATGCCGCTCCGCACTTTCGCAGACCCGGTCTTCAGAATCCAGGCCATCACCGTGTCTACGCTCGCCAATGACTGCTTCACGTCTGGCATGATAACGGGATACGCATCATGGATCAGCAGCAGCTGTTCGACAGCTTCGTCGATACCTCCTTGCCTGCCGATCAATTCCATCATCAGCAGCACGTGCAGGTGGCCTGGCTGTTCGTCCGGAAGTTCGGCATGCCGGGAGCGCTCGGCGAGTTCGCGGCGGCGATTCGCCGGTTCGCCGACGCAAAGGGCGCAACCGGGCTATACCACGAAACCATCACGTGGGCGTTTCTGCTGCTCATCGCGGAACGACAGGCTCGCAGCGGCGCGGACACCTGGGAAGCGTTCGCGGCGGCGCATCCCGACTTACTGGTCTGGAAGCCTTCGATTCTCGAGCGGTATTATTCGAAGGAGCTGCTGGCCTCCGAGCTCGCCCGGCGGACGTTCCTGATGCCCGATCTGATATGACCCCGGAACTCGTGATCTTCGACATGGCGGGCACGACAATCGAGGATCGCGGGCAGGTGCCTGCTGCCTTCGCCGAAACGCTCGCCGCCAACAACATCACGATCACTGCGGATGAAATCGCCCGCGTCCGGGGCGCCTCGAAACGACAGGCGATCCGCAGCCTGCTTCCGCCCCACCTTCGCGAAGACGCCTCGGCGAGGCAGGCATTCGACGCCGACGCTGATCGTATTTATGCGGAATTCTGCGACAGGCTGTCGCAGAGCTACCGGAACGACGCCGTTCGAGCGGTGCCCGGCGCGGAATCGGTGATGCGTGAGCTGCGGGTCAAGGGCATCCGGGTGGCGCTCACCACGGGTTTCGACCACAACATTGTCACGCTGCTGCTGTCGACACTTGGCTGGCTGCACGACACGGTCGACGCGGTCGTCTGTAGCGACGATGTATCAAACGGCCGTCCCGCGCCCGACATGATTCTGCTCGCGATGAAGTTGACGGGTGTCGAACGGCCTGCCTCGGTCGCGAACGTCGGCGATACGACAAGCGACCTGGAGTCGGCGGCACGGGCCGGTGTGCGCTGGAACATCGGCGTGCTTTCAGGCGCGCACGCGCGCGAGGCGCTCGAACGAGCGCCGCACACGCACATCATTCCGTCGGTAGCTGAGGTTATTGAGGTCTTAGGGGCTTAGGGGCTGGGGCCATAGCACCGCCCTAGGACCTAAGACCCTAGGACCCTTTCGATTTCAGGATTTCATCGACGATGAAGACGTCGGTGAGCAGTGCGCGGACGTGAATCGACGCATTGACGTTGTCGATCATCTGCGAGCTGATGCCGGGCTGCCCCAGGACAAGGCGCAAAGCCGCCTGCGTCGTCGCGGCGTCGGCCTCCAGCGTCTTGAGGAATCCGTCGAGCGCAGCCTGAGGGCCGACGGCAAGCGCCACCGCACACTCGCGATAGGTCTGCGCGAGACCGGTCAGCGCGGCGTCGAATCGTTGCAGGTGATCACGAAGCTGGTTGGAGTTCGCGGCGCCCTGGTCGGTTGCCAGGCCCTGCGCCGCATAGGCCAACATCATTTCGTAGCCGCCCTCGATTGCATCGGCGCGGCGGGACAGTTCTTCTCTTGCGGCCTCAGGCGTCATGTCTACTGTGTGCGCTTTGTCGCCCTAGGCGACAGGCGATGACGGCTTGCGGCTGCTCTCGGTGACCCAGCGATCCGGGTCGTGGTACTCGAGGTAATTGCGGCGCGAGATGGTGCCGAAGATCATCGCCTTGGTGATCCACAGCTTCTCGGGTCGCAGCGCGAAGTAGATGTGCGCGATCACGAGGCCGACGAAGCCCACGCCCATCAAGCCGTGACCGACGTAGGTCAAGCCCCACGTGGGATCCGACAGCATGTAGGGATTTCGTTCGACGACCCCGGTGCGCACGCGCCACATCATCAGGATGCCGGTGGCAATCACGACCAACCCGGCGACCATCACGGCGAGGTGATAGAGCCGGTTGCCAAGCGGATACTTGCCGGAACGCGGGCCGGGCACGTCTTCCTTGCCCATCTCACGCAGCATCTCCGCCTTGAACTCGGGGATGTCCTTGGGCCCGACCCAGATCGACCAGAAGTCGAGTACGAATGTCGCGTGGAAGATGTGGAACAGCACCGACGCAGTCAGGAGCAGGCCCGCCATCCAGTGCCACTGTACCCACGCGAACCGCACGCCAATGATCGGCAGGAACGCGGTGAGGAGCAGCGTCAGCATGGAAAACGCCATGACCCAGTGGAACGCGCGCGCCACGAACCCATGGCGCGTGATGTGCGCCGGCAAGCCGGCGCGCTCACGCTCCATGCGATCGACTTCTTCAGACGGACGCTTCCGATGCTGGGAGAACAGCATGTAGCCGCCATGCGCCAGCAAAAACAGCAACCCGCCGACCAGCGACGCCCAGAACAGGCTCCATGAGATGTGAGTGAAGATCGACTCACCCCACGGGCTGCGGGCTGTCGTTAAGAGGTCCATTCAGCGTCTCCCCGGATTGCGCGCTTCACGAGCGCCTTCATCAGCGGGATCTTGTAGGCGTTGTGCTGCAGCGGCACCGCGCCCTGGACGGCCATGTCCGCCGCCTGATCCGCCGTCGCCTTGTCGCGCGCCTTGCCCTTGATGAACGCTTCGACGGCGTTCAGCCGGAACGGCGTCGCCGCCACGCCGTTGACCACCATGCGCGCGTCGTTGATCGTCGAGCCCGACACGTTCATCGCGGCGGCGATGTTGACGAGCGCAAAGTCCCACACCTGGCGATCGCGGACCTTCTCGAAGTAGTGGCCCTTGCCCGCCCAGGTCGCCGGGATGCGAATCGCCGTCAGCAGGTCACCCGGCTGCAGCGACGTCAGCTTGGTGATGTCGATGCCGGGGCCGATGAAGAACTCTTCGGCCGGCACGACGCGCTCGCTGTCGCCGTTCTTGATCACGAACTGCGCGTCGAGCGCGACGAGCGCCGGCGCGGTGTCCGACGGATTGACCGCCACGCAGCGATCGGCGTTGAAGATCGCGTGCTCGCGGTTGATCGAGGTCGGCGTGTCGGCGTAACAGATGTTGCCACCGGCCCTGTAGCACGGCCAGCCGGCGCGGTAATACCAGCAGCGCGCATCCTGCGACACGTTGCCGCCGAGGGTGCCCTGGTTGCGAATCTGCGGCGAGGCGACGATCAGCGCCGCCGTGGCGAGCAGTGGGAAGCGCTCCTTCACCATCGGATCGTTGGCGATCGTAGTGAGCGTAGTGGTGGCGCCGATCTCGAGGCCGCCGCCGGCGTCTTTGATCCCGCGCAGCTCGTTGACCATCGCGAGGTCAACGACCACTTTCGGCTTCTTGATACGGTCCTTCAACCAGTCGAAGGTGTCCATGCCGCCCGCCATGACCCAGGCGTCTGCGCCGTGGCGGTTCAGCACGCCGAGCGCGTCGTTCACGCTCGCGGGCTGGAAGAGCTCGAATGCCGGCATTACATCGCGAATCGGTGGCATTGTCGTTGTCCCCTTAGATGAACGCCTGGAGCGGATTGGCCATCATCGGCTTACGGCCGTTGGCCAAAGCCGCGGCAATGTGTTCCGGCTGCACCGGAGTGCGCCGGATGATATCGTCGCCGACCGCATCGGCCAGCGCGTTGAGCACGGCGCCCGCCGCCGCGACCGTCGACGGCTCGCCGATGCCCTTAGCGCCGACCGGGTTGGTCGGATCAGGCAACCCGACAGCGCCCCACTTTGCATTGACGGGCACGTCGAGAATCGTCGGCGGTTTGTTGTGGTGCATGCGGGTCGCAAGGCCGGCGCCATAGTGCGGGTCGTAGACCAGCTTCTGGCTGCGAACGTGACCGATACCCTGGATGCTGCCGCCGTTGATCTGGCCGCCGAGCGAGTTCGGATGAATCACGGTGCCGACATCGGCCACACCCGTGAAATCCACGATGGTCCACACGCCGGTCTCCAGGTCGACTTCCACTTCGGCGAATGCGGCCATGAAGCCGTACGTCTGTCCGTCGCGAGGCAGGTTGTCTCGAGCGACACCCATCAAGCCGCGACCCTTGTGCGCGGCCGCGGCCGCCTTGGTCATCGCGTTGATCTCCTTCGGCGTCTCGGTGCCGTCGTAAATCCCACCGAGCTTGATCGCCGCTTCGGCCGCCTGCGCCCACGTCATCGCGAGGCCACCGCCCTTGCGGATGACGCCCTGCGCATTGGTATCGTAGCCCTCAGGTGAGCCGCCCTTGGTCTTCGCGGCAACCTCCTGCAGTTTCTTCTTCAGGTCCACGCCCGTCGCGTAGTTCGCGCGGGTGTGAGCGTAAGTCGTCTGGCTGCCGGCCTGGATCGATGACCACGGCAAGCCCTTCGACGTGTTGCCCCAGATCACTTCGCAGTTTTCCCACGGCACGCCGGCCACTTCGGCGATTACGCGCGCCGTATCACTGAACGACTGCGTGCCGAGATTGCCGATGCCCTGGTGGATTTCCAGCTTGCCATCGGGCCGCAGGACGCAGAGGCCGTCGACGCCGATTGATCCGGCGGTGTAAGCGCCAATTCCGCAACCGATGCCGCGCACCTTGCTGCCGGTGCGCTTGCCGCTGTTGCCCTGACGCGCGGCCCATCCGAACATCTCGGCGCCCTGGTCGAGAGCTTCCTTGACGAAGCAGCTGGTCAGCTTGTTGCGCGGACGTCCCGGCGGCGTGTTCGGCGGAACGAGACCGAAAAGGGCCTGGCCTTCGGGCGCGTTCAACTTGTGAATCGCGACCTGATCGATGCCGAGCTTCTTCGCGGCTTCATGAACGAGCGGCTCGAACCACACCGACGCTTGCAGGCCGCCCGGCGCACGCTGCGACACGCCCGGCGGCGTGTTGGTCGCGACCGAAACGCCGCGGAAGCGCATGTTCGGCGCCTGGAACAACAGCGAACCGAGGTTCGCCGTCGTCGAGTGATCGCCCTGCCGACGATACGGGCCGCTGGCTTCGACGATGAAGGTGTCGATCGCGGTGACACGTCCATCCTTCTTGAAGCCCATCTTGATCCAGCCCTGGTAGCCGGGGCGGACGCGGCCGATGTAGGTCTCTTCCGCGCGCGAGACGCGCATCATGACCGGACGGCCATTGAGCTTCTTCGACATCAGCGCCGGGATCGCCATCGACTGCGCGCCCGGGATCTTGCTGCCGAATCCGCCTCCGGTGTACTCGCTGATGAGCACGAGCTCGTCGGGCTTGATGCCAACCCAGCCCGCGACCGACGCGACGGTGCGCGCGAGGCTCTGCGTCGACACGTGCATGTAGCACTTGCCGTTCTGCCAGTAGGCCATGCACGAACGCGATTCGAGCGGCTGGTGCGACGTCGTCTGCTGATGCATGTCCCGCTCGACGATCAAGTCGGCTTCCTTGAAGCCCTTCTCGATGTCGCCGAAGACGGCCGTTTCGGTCGCTTCCGCGTCGTTCGGGAACTTGCCACCGTCGTAAACGGCCATCTGCGCCGGGGTCCACTTGATCGTCTTCATGCTCGCGCCGACGAAGACATTGCCTTCGATGCGGCCGTTCGGCGATCCCGGACGCATGCCCTCGATCGGATCGATCACGAAGGGCAGCGGCTCGAAGTCGATGACGATCTTTTCGATCGCCTCCGACGCGAGCTCTTCGCTGTCGGCGGCGATGGCGAGGATGGGTTCGCCTTCGTAAACCGGTTCATCCGTCAATGCGAATTCGGGCGGCATCGGCGGCGGCGGAGGCGCCGTGGCCGGGGCTGCGCCGGCAGCCGGGGCTGGTGCTGCGGGAGCTCCACCACCACCCGGAGCAGCGGCCTGCGGAGCCGGGGTGCCGGCCGCTGGCGTCGCAGCTGGACGTGTAGCGGTACCGGCTGTCGCACCGCCAGCAGCGGCCGCACCGCCAGCAGCGGCCGGAGCGCCAGCAGCGGCCGGAGCGCCGGCTGCGGGAGCGCCGGCGGGACGCGCCGGAGCAGCGGCCGGAGGCGGACCACCCGGAGGCGGCGGAGGCGCCGGCAGATCTTTCGCCGTCAGGATGCCGTGGACGCCAGGCATGGCGAGCGCGGCGGATGCGTCGATGCTGCGAATCTTCGCGTGCGGCCGCGGGCTCGGCATCAACTTGATGAACACCATGCCTTCGCCGCGATAGTCTTCCGCGTACTTCGCCTTGCCCGTCACTTTCGCGACAAGATCGGGCGTCTGGTAATTGTGGCCGAGGAGCTTGAACTCCATTTTCTTCGGCGCCTCGACGGGCTTGGCCGGCGCGACAGGCTTGTCTTGTTCAGCCATGGTTACGCCCCCCTCGACAACTCGGCTGCGTGCATCATGCAGTCGAGGATCTTGTTGTAGTCGGCGCAGCGGCACAGGTTTCCCGAGATGCCATGCGCGAGCTGTTCGCGTGTTGGATTGGGGTTGGTCTTCAAGTAACCGACCGTCGCCATCACGAAACCCGGCATGCAGAAGGCGCACTGGAAGCCCTGGCCTTCGACGACCGCCCGCTGCACGGGGTGCAGCGTACCGTCGGCTGATGCGAGACCTTCGATGCTCACGATCTTCTTGCCGCGGACGCTGTGCGTCAGCGTCGAACACGAATAGCGCGGCACATCGTCCACCAGCACGGTGCAGGCGCCGCATTCGGCGCGGTCGCATCCGAGCTTGGTCCCGGTGAGCCCGAGCTTGTAGCGCAAGGTCATTGCGAGCGTCTCGTTCTTGTTCACGTCGACGCGGCGCTGCTGGCCGTTGATGTCAAGCGTGATCAATCGATCGACCGAGCCGGCCACGCCCTCGTTCTGGCCCAGCACGTTGGTGCGGAACAAGTACGCGGATGCGGAAACGGTCGCGCCTGCGGCGATCACGCCCTTGATGAAATTACGTCGTGAAACTCCCGGCTGAACGCCAAGTGTTTCGGACATGCTCTGCTCACTCATAGAGCCATCTCCCCAGATCTGTGGATTCTGCGCCTTCTGCGGCCCTGGTCTTGCGTTCTGTGGCCCAATTAGCTGCGCATGATAACACCAACCGGCACAACGTAATACGTCGCGGCCGGTCGGGTTTCTACTCTTGAACGATCGTTCTAACCCGCCCGTCCGCAGCGCGCAAGAGGCGATCGTGAATGGCGCGGGCCAGTCCTTCGGCGCCCACACCCACCGCCAGAATCTTCGCCACGCCTGTCGAATCAAGCGCGCGAATCGACGCATAGAGCTCGCGGCCTGAACGCTCCAAGTCGTCTCTTGATCCGTATGGAAGCGTCTCAACTCGTCCCGATGCGGCTCGCCCGGCCAACTCAGGCGCAAGGGCCGACAGATCCTCTTCAGGCGCGAGAATACCGACCCGGTCGCCGGCGGCCGTCATCGATCGCACGTCCGCGGCAATACGCCGGCGAACCGCATCCACCGCTCCTTCATAAAGGGTGAGTTCAGCCCTGGGGGCGTAGTGACGCGTCATTTGACCTGGCGCCGGTTGGGGCTCGTCGACCCCACGCTCCCCCGTTCGCACGATGACCTCGGGCACGAGGGACCGGACCTGCTCGAACGTAATGCCCCCGGGCCGCCTCAGCACCGGCGGATCGATCGTGAAGTCGACGATCGTCGATTCGAGTCCGATGTCCGTGGGACCCGCGTCAAGAATCAGGTCGACCCGTCCGTCGAGATCTTCGAGCACGTGCGCGGCCATCGTCGGGCTCGGTCTCGAAAAGCGGTTCGCGCTCGGCGCCGCGATCGGGATCCCCGCCGTCTCCATCAGCGCGCGCGCAACGCGGTGCGATGGCACTCGCAGCGCAACGCTCGGCAATCCCGCCGTCACCAGATCAGGGACGTCAGATTTTTTGGGGAGGACGAGGGTCAGCGGTCCGGCCCAGAACGACAGCGCGAGCTTTCGCGCCCCCGCCGGCATTCCGGCGGCGCATTGATTCACCTGTCCGATGTGCGCGATATGGACGATGAGCGGGTCGTTCGCGGGCCGCTCTTTCGCGTCGAAGATTTTCTGTACGGCGATCGGGTCGAGCGCGTGGGCGCCGAGTCCGTACACGGTCTCTGTTGGGAAGACGACAAGCTTGCCTTCGCGCAATGCCGCAGCCGCTTCTTCAATCGCGGCCGCATCGGGCCGATCGCGATCGACGTGAATGACTCGGGTCTTCATGGTCTCGGGTCTTGGGTCCTCGGTCCTGGGTCTTGGGTGGCGGGGCTTGGGACCTTCAACGCATCAGTCCCGATCAGTAGTTGAATCACTCGACTATAGCTTTGTATGCCTTCGTCGACGCCTTGCGACTTCAACATCCGATCGTACGACGACCACGCGACCTGCTCGACGGGCCGCACCAGTTTCTTGAGCCGCTCGCGGATCGCCGCTTGATCATCGCGCGGCCCCTGCGCGAGTTTCTCGAGGACGATGCGCTGCGTCACGGGCTGAAGTTGATTCACGGATTCGGAAACCAGATCGAGCCACGCGCTGTATTCCGCTGCCGGCCCGGCACGAAGCGCGGCGAGCAGCCCGACAAAGCTGGCATCGGACTCGGGCGCATAGCCCGACAGATGCGCCCACTCGTGCGCGAGCACGGCAGGCCGTTCGGGACCGGTCAGATCGGGATTGAGCAGCGTCTCGAGAAAGAACGGGCCGAGTTGCCCGCTCACGCCGGACGCGCGATAGAACGGCGTGAAGATTGACCACTTTGGGGTGGCGATCACCGTCGGTCGAGGGCGTCCCAGTTCCTTCTCGACTTGATGCAGGGCGTCGACGAGCGCCTGCGGTGAACCATCAATCGCAGGAAACCCGGCGGTGTGTCCTGACGCGTGCGTCTGGTTGGCGCGGTCGATCGAGTACTCCGCCAGGGCGCGCACCGCGTCGGGTGTGATGCGCGACGCGTCGTACCGCAGCGTCGTCTCGAGCGGCGGCCGCGCGTAATTCAAACCCCACGCGGCGAGAAACCAGAGATATACGACGGCGAGGAGCGTGAGCGTCGCCACCAGCCCGCGCCACAGCGATCGAATCGCTTGCTTCTTACGTGCCCGACGAATCGACCAGAACCAGATGCCGAGCGCGACCGTGATGAAGACCACGATCGCCACATCGAAGAGCGCGATTGGCGATCGATTCGAGAGCGACGTGATGTTGGCTTGCAGAAGCGGATACAGCCAGCGCGAGTAGTACTGCTCGACGGTGAAGACGCCAGGCGGAAACACGGCAACCGCCGCGGCCAGTGCCAGCAGAAGGGTCTGCGTCGCCGACTTCAAGCTGAACCGCACGTGCTCAATTATCCCCTTTGATTCGAGAGTTAGGCAGCCGAAGACTCAACTGCTGCCGTGGCAAGCGGAC
>Ga0310900_10001115_pt1 | contig 10394 bp, 10 predicted proteins | sample C24D1metaG_FD_203879 | JGI IMG/M metagenome (GOLD analysis project Ga0310900, IMG submission 203879) | Lab incubated soil microbial communities from West Virginia University Organic Research Farm, Morgantown, WV, United States - C24D1 | ecosystem: Environmental > Terrestrial > Soil >...
ATCATCATGTCAGGTTGCATGATAGAGAACAACCATGCTATCAAAGAAGTAAAGATGAGAGATACAAGAATTATTTTTTGTACTTTATACATTACCATAATCCTAATTATTTCCTATAAAATTATGGTCCACTCCAATCAAATTTGATATGTTTGCTTGACCTACCACTTCTTTCCCAATTGTATCCTATTTCTGAAGCATCGACTTTATCTGATACTGCTATTCCCCAGGTTGCAACTGTACCTGGACCCACTTCACTTCCTGGTGCATTTATTGTTTGAACCCTTTTACCTGGTGGTGTCATAGGTCCTGTCAATGCTTCTGCCCTTGCAATTATCTTTCCAGGAATTTCTGCACTCCAATAGGAAAGGTCCTCAGCAACTTGAAACTTAATGGGCGCAAAATTTATCCCACGATGCTCTCCTATAAGTTTTGCAAATTGAGCCATAAAACCACCTGCCTTTCCACTAAAAATCATCTGCAAAGCTTCCCGTTTTTGTTGTCAGCTTGCTCATCGAAAAAAATTGCAATAGTTGCTTTTGTATTACCTGTCCAGATATTACCTTCAAAACTTGATAACGCCAATACATTTAATCCATTAAGAACTGTTTCACCATAATTGCCATTGTTAATATGGTAAGCCATAACACCATTACAGTCACCATAACTTGGAGTTTGAGCAAATATACAAGGACAAGGAATATTACATTTACATACATCAAACCAATCTCCAGAAATCTTCCACTTTGGAATATCGATTGTTGTTGTCAATATGTTATTTAAGTAAGATAAGAAGTATTTTAGTTTTTGATGTTGTTTCCTTCTTCTATAGAAATGCAAAATAACACAATTATTGTAACTTTGTCTAAAAAAGAAAAAATATAGAAAAAATTAGATAAACAAAAAATGAATTTAGTAAATTTACTATTCTTATGAATATAAAATAATGAAGTGTTGGATTCGAAATCCGAATATAGCTAATTCATTATTGTTTCTACAGTTATGGTCCTCTATACTCTACAACTGAATAAAATGCACTCTTTCCAGAGTCATCAAAGTTTAAACTTGGTGTACTAATACGCATTATTTTTGTTTTTGCTGCTTCTGCAATCTTCCAGATAAATCCTTTTGGTAGTTGTATCCTTGTATCCTGCTCTTCTCCGGTTACAGGATTTACGAAACTTTCAACTTGTACATCCATTATATCAGGTACAGAGAAACTACTATTCTTTCCATCTATCTTGACTTTGATATCTACAAATTGAGGTTCAAGAAAGTATTTTATTGTCCTTGCAAAGATAGCAAAAGGGCCTTCTCCTTTAGCTTTACCTGAAAATATATCAACTAATGCATGTTTTACATTATCATCTTCTAATGCTTTTTTAGTAATATAAAGTTGCATTGTACCATTTCCTTCATGTATTGCCTTAGGCCAAGAAATTGCATCAGCTACATCTAAACTATCTAATTTTACATCTCCATAATTTCCTTCTCTTATATGATATAATACTAAATGTCTGCAAAAACCATAGGTAGGAAAACCATTGAAATTACATGGACAACCATAATCACAATTGCACGTTTCAACATAATCAATTTTTAAATGCCAACTGGGAATTTGTGCAGTAGGAGATGATGCAATAGAAGATGATGATTCCATTATCAAAATAATTATATTTGCTTATATAAAAAAATATTTTTATAGAGTGAAATAATTTAATTATTACTATCTAACAAAAAGATATTTATTTTATATCAAGATACTGTAGTTTCTAATTTCTGACCTAATAATACTCCAGAATAAGCAAAATCATTTTTTATTATAGCCTCAGTATACTTTGAAAATAATGACTTGTCAATACAAGAGCCGTGCATAGGGTATACAATGTTTGGAGATAATTTTGCAAGTCTTTTAGTTGTATTTCTCACTGGATTCTCATTAGCAAAAATTCCAGCCCCTCTGTAAAGATTAATCATTGATTCTGAGATGTCTTTGGAGATAACAGGCTTATTATTTCCTGGTTGAATAAATAAATCAGATGTAAATAATGACTTTGTATTTTCTTCAAATAACATCATACTATCCCAATGATGGACATGTGGTGTCATGACAAATTTGAATTGTCTCTTGCCAATTTTTAGAATATCGTTATCCCAAGCTGATATATGATCTACAGGGACATTATACCATCCCATCATATTCAGCTTTGAACTCAAGTCACTACATACTAATTTTGCATTAGCAGATTCTAAAAATGCCATTCCACCCCACTCATCACTTTCAAAATGTAAAAATGAGACATATGCTAATTTATTCAAAGGAATTACTTCTTTTATTTTTTCTTCTATGTTTTTATACATACCTATAGGACCAGTATGAATTAACATTGGTTTTTCATCGTCAATCAAAAATTGATTAAATGTTATTCCAAATATATCTGAAAATCCTGATATTCTATAGATTCCATCAGTAATTTCTGAAATATTAACATCAATATCTTTAATAACATATTCAGTTCTGCTAACTTCTCTCATTCAATAAACTAAATGAATACAACTAATATATTTTCATAGAATTATTTCTTCAAGATTAGGAAATGGAGTTACATCTTCAGCTTGATTATCTCTCATTTACAAAATTTTATGAATGATTTAAGAACTCTCATTTACTAATAAATAGAAACCTCCATATTTTGGATATTTCGAATAAGTTTCTAATAATAAAACTATATACAAGGCATTAGTAGAACCTATAACATTAGACTCTTATTTGCACCGCTATCGGTGTTACTCCCGACGAAGTGAAACTTTCATAAAGTTTTAAATTGATCGAATCTATTTATTATCTTTTATTACTTTTGATATAATTCTTAATAAACCACAATAAAAAATGATTCCATTCATCTTTAGTTTGTGATCTTTCTAATGAATTATAATAGCTATTTCTTCCTTCATATGGAATATTAAACATAGGATATCCACTTTTATTTAAAACAAAATTCATCATTAACCTTGATATTCTACCATTTCCATCGCCGAATGGATGAATAGTTACAAATTTTAGATGAACAAATGCTGCTAATTCAATAGGATGCAACTTTTCTTTTTTATTTTTATTTTTATTATACCATTTAAAAAACTCTATTAGTAATGAGTAAATTTCTACTGGTAATGGAGGAATAAACTTGCTACCTGAAATTCCAACTTTGTGTTTTCTTATATTCCCAGCAATATCTGGTTTTGTATCCTGAAAGAGAACCTTATGCCATTCTAAGATTGCACTATATGATAAATCTTTTTTATATTTTAATATTTTATAAAATAATTTTTTATGACTCTCAGCTTCTTTAATATCTTCAATCGGTTTATCTTTTGGAGTAATTCCTTTCTCCAATAAATTTGCAGTATCTCTTAATGATAATGTTGAACCTTCTATTCTTTGGGTATCATAAGTAAATCTGGTAGCAAATAATACTATTGATTTTTCTTTAATAGATCTTGGCATATTTTTGATTTCTTTATTGTAATTATTTTTTATGAGTTCAATAGAATCATACAATTCTTTGTAAGATTCTCTAAATATTTTATTCTTTAATTCATCTATATTTTTAGGTATTTGTTTCCCAATGTATTTTTCTCTATATTCTACTCTACCTGCTTTTCTTATTGTTTGTTGAAGATAATAGTATATATTACCTTTATTGTCCTTTTTTTTCTTTATTGATACCATGGAACCATACCCTTACAAATTGATATTTAAATATAATAATATTAAAATGTAAGGGTATTCAATTGTTTGAATAATTAATTTTATGATTGTTACCATAAAAGCTAAATACTATGTAGTAGAACCCTACTACATGGAAGATTCTACTCCCGACCAGCTGTGTCCATGCGTAGGTCATGCCTATTGCTAAAGGAACGAACCCGAATAGTAGAATATTTAATGTATATTTAGTAAAATGATAATAACGATTCTAAAATATTTAAAACATATTTATGGAAAATAATCTAAGATTCCAAAATACAGTATCTTTTAAATTTATTGGTCTTCTTTGTATGTTTAGAATAAAGAAGAATGTTTCTACTTTACAGCCAAGTACAGTATAGTAAGTGGAAAATCTTTTTCTATTCTCAAGAGTATAAAGAAGTATGTTCAAGATAACAAAATTCAATCTATGTATCTTAGGAATGATTGTAGGTGCATCTCTAATTGCAACACTGCCTTTCATTGGGCTAACATGTAGATGGTGTTAGATTCGTACTAAGAAAAGAAAGTCTATATCGTCAATACTCCAATAAATAAAAGCTCAATATATCTACAAATACACGATATATTGTATATGAGCTAATTATTATCGATATTCAATATGAAATACAATGAAAAAATATTTTTCATTTTTGACTACCAAATATCATAAATAACACAAATACCATATAATTATATCATTACACAAAGAAAAAAGACGTAATGATAATAGGATGGGCAGAATCTGAGCCATATATTCCCATCTTATTTGATAATACTACCAAATTTTCCATTTCTATTTTTTCGGCGCAGAAAAAATTATGCATAGTTCAAATTGTTCTATGCGTTAGTTAAGATATTAGTAATAATATTAGAATACAAAATCGCAGATATGAAAAATTAATGATATTTCAACTACATATTATTTCAGAGGATGATATATAAAGAATTATAAAGCATAGTTATAAATTTAGAGATAATTCAGTATTAGCAATAATGTTTAATTATTAATTTCAAATCCGAATTCTTTTTGTTATACTTACTTATAACATATAAAACTTTTTGTACGTTGACCAATATATTTAAATTCTATTCTAATATGGCTATCCTATGAATAATATAGTTATTCAGAATCTTAAAGGAGGCAAAAATAATGGTAAATCCTTTACCAAATGATAGAATTCCCGAACCAAAAAATAGAAGAAATGCTGTCGCCGATATATCTTTACCAAATACTCCAGTAATGCATGATAATAATAAGGAAGAAATGGATTATCAGCTGCCGGTCATCCAAAAGGAATTGCAAGTTTTACAAAAGGTTTGAATCATAATAATATGGGTGAAGTGCTAAATCCAGCAGATTTTGATCAATTTCTAAATGCGATAGAAGGCAGCTTGGCCGATGTGCCGGATTATTCGAATAGTTTATCATTGTTTGAAAACCTTCCTATTGGAAGTGGAGTAGCTGCTGGTAAACCGAAAGCAAAATTGGTAAATCCTGTATGTGGTTTATCTTATGATTCTGAAGGATTAGATGCTTTTAATCGTATTATGGTTCCTGCTCCAAGAATGGATTCATTAAATGGGGCTGCCGAAATTGCTGAGTTATACTGGATGTATCTAATGAGAGACATTAATTTCACAGATTATGATGAAGAAGATATAGCTGAAGATGCTGTAACAGACTTAAAAGATAACTTTGGAGCATACAATTTTCAAATAGGAACACTAAATACAAGTTGGACGAAAACAGGTACACTTTCACCAAAAACATTATTCAGGGGAATAAATGTTGGAGATAATGTTGGTCCTTACATTTCTCAATTTATGTTAAGAGGAAATATAGATAAGCCTATAAAAAGAAATGAAAAACACGGACACGTTAAATATGGTACAACAAGTATAGACCAACGACATGTAGTTGCTAAAAAAGAGTTAGATTTTATGACAGACAATGAAAGTTGGTTGAATGTACAAAATGGATTATATACTTATGCAGATAGAGTAGCAGACAATAATAATAAATATTTTGATGATGAACCACGTTTCATAAGAAATTTAAGAGATTTAGCAACATTTGTACACTACGATGCGCTATATCAAGCATATCTAACAGCAAGTTTGTATATGTTGAATGATAGCGGTGGTGAGAATAATTCAAATAGGTTTAGCATAAGTGAGGGTATTCCATATAAAACTCTCCAAAAACAAGAGGGATTTGGAAATTATGGGGGTCCACATATTCTTTCCTTGTTGACAGAAGTTGCCACAAGAGCATTAAAAGCAGTATGGTTCCAAAAATGGTTTGTTCATAGACGTCTGAGACCAGAAGCGTTTGGAGGCTTAATTCATCATCACATAAAAAGTAACAAAACGAAGTATCCATTTATTCATCAATCTATTCTTAATTCTCCCGTATTGGAAAAAGTTGCAAAACTAAACAAGGAATTAAATAAAGACTTAGAATCTGATAATCCAGATAAAAATAAGGAAACATATTTCTTAGGGCAGGCTTTTCCGGAGGGTTCGCCTTTACATCCATCATATGGAGCTGGACATGCAACAGTCGCAGGTGCATGTGTTACTATTCTTAAAGCGTGGTTTGCCGATGGAGACATGCCTGGACCTATAGTAGAAGCAAATCATAATGGCAAAGAGCTAAAAAATTACGAGGGAAATGATAAAGACGAAATAAAAATTCATGGTGAACTAAACAAATTAGCAGCAAATGTAGCGATTGGAAGAAATGGAGCAGGAGTACATTATAGGAGTGATTATACTGTCTCATTAATACTTGGAGAAGAAGTTGCCATTAGCATTCTCAAAGAATTAAAAAGTTACCTGCCAGAACAAACAGTATTTAACTTTAGAAGATTCTTTACCGATGATCCTATAACAATTTAACAATGATGTAACTTTTATCCCAATAATTTTATTTTTTAAATCCATATCTCAAACACAAATCTTAAATATTATCTCTTTTTACTATAACATTAAATTCTTATTTTCGCACCGCTATCGGTATTATTCTCTATATTCATTATGGTACAAGATTTTGTTTGTATTTATCTAATTTTCTATATTCTTGCCTTTCTTACTACTTAATATTATTGGAAAACCAAAAAGTAAAAGTATTAACCCAATCATTGGAACAAATATTCGAATGGAACTCTCTGTTATAGTTATAAATAACGGAATTGTCAATATGACAGAGCCTAATATCATAAAAATTATTCCTATTCTTCTCTGTTCCAATAAACTGCTTTATTTCACATGTTGTATAAAACAGTATTTCATATTTGATAGAAAAGAAAAAGAATTGTATTGAAATTTTTAGATGATTCTATCGAACCAAATGAAGATTAATTTATTATTGTACAATTATTTTACTTTCTAACTTCTTGATGATAAAAGCTAAATACTATGTAGTAGAACCCTACTACATGGAAGGTTCTACTCCCGAACAGCTACCTCAATCTGTGGATGAACCCTACTGTTAAAGTAATGAACCCGAATAATAGAATTTCTAATGTGTATTTAGTAAAAATGTTATACAGTCAAATTTGTTTTCGAAGTGGAAAATTTTTTTCTATCTAATGATATGGATTATCGTTACAATTGTGTATCAAGTTGGTTAACTATTTCAGATCTTTATATTCTAAAAGAGACGTCTGTGCTCTGCCATCATACACCTATTGTAAACAACATCAATGCCATTTTCCTTTGCTTTCTTTTCCGCCTCCTCATTGTAAATGCCCTCCTGCATCCAAATCACCTTAATGTCTTTTCTGTTGAGTGCATCATCTATTACAGGTGGTACATCCTCTGATTTTCTAAATATGTCTACTACATCTACCATTTCTGGAATGTCTGTTACTGTTGGATATGATTTTCTTCCCAATACTTCAGAAATTGTTGGATTAACTGGAATAACATTATATCCATGTTCAATAAGGTATTTAGGTACAAAATTTCCTGCCTTTTCTTCATTTTTTGACATACCGACTACTGCAATATTTTTCAACTGGTAGATTTTCTTTAACTCTGAATCTGAATGAGAATCCTGCTTTGTCATACTATTATTATTATAGTTTACACAATAATATTATTACTATTATCTGGGCCGTTAATTTAACCGAATATTTTAGCTGTGAATATCCTATTCCAACAATGTGTGTATATGTTATTGAAATTTTAGTATAAATTGGATAAAGTCTTGAATGCAAGCAACGGGTTCAAATCCCATTACCATAGATTAACCATCTTTTCTATTATGCTTCTAATTTTGTAATAAAAGCTAAATACAAGTTATATGAATTCCCCTATATGACAAATTCACATCCCTCTGACCTCAAGAAGAAGGTGAAATTTTTATCTCTATTTTAAAATAAGTTTCTAACAATAAAAGGTAAATACAAGATAATAGTATACCTACATTGGAATCCTATATTAGAACCGCTATCGGTGTTACTCCCGACGGGCCCTTTTGTATTCTGGTTTATATACATTTATTAATGATATAATTTACAAAATTATAGAGTCGGTATGAATATAACTTAAATTTCAGATTATAATAAATTCTCTGATTCCATACATTCAATGTTGGTCATTATAGATTAGTAACAAATTTGTAACTCAAACGACCCGGCCCATTACAAATATGTATGTTTTTATACGGCGATTTTCGATAAATTGACCTTTGCCTTTCCCTTCACTTCCCCACATTTTTATAAAGATTCATGTACCATGTTTAGTATTAGCAGGATCATTGGGAATTGCAGATTCTTTATTCTTTTTTCTTCATACCCTTAAAAGGATCGGAATGATAAAAACAATATAACTATTTTCTATATCTTCAATTTTTGGGATTTGCCACACTGTATTTAAATGAAAATATTACTATTTATCAAATTATTGCAATGGGAGTAATTTTAGGTGGGTGCTATTTAATTAAAAGATAACACATATTTGTCTAATGCAAAGAAATTTTGTTTATCAGAAGAGTTTCAGAATCTTGAAGTGTTATTAACCTTGAAATTGGAAACATGTTTGGAATAAAACATAGCAAAATTAAGATATGAAATTGAATAAGTAAATTTTAAAATATATAATTTATTATTATTCTCATATAATAGAATATTATAAGACTTTTCTATCAAATTCGTTTATATCTTTTTATAGGTAACATTAATAATTAAATGAGCGCAATACTTTCTACTGTTCAATAATAGACAAAATATTAAAAGTAACAAATTTGATAAATTTCTAGTCATTTGAAGATTCGTATTGATTATATTAACCTTAATTTACTTACAGTGATAGCTTTCTTCTCATTAATATTATTTAGTAATAGTCTACTTCAAATAAAAATAGACCATGAAGACAATTTAATCAACTCAATTTTTGGTCAGAATAGAAATGCCTTTGCAGTTGGGATGGATGTTGAAGATGAAGAAGAGAAATCGTTTGAGTATGTATTTGATCCGTCTGATTATATAGAAGATGCTGATTCTGAAAAACAATTAGATTCAAATACTAACAACAATGTAGAAGACGATACCCAGTCAATAAAAGAATATGAAGAAACAGGACTTTCCCATGATAATAAAGAAGATAAGGATGAATCTACATTTACATCAAAATCAACGAAAGAAGAAGAATCTGACCATAAATCAGATTTCAATTTTGTAGCTGTAGGAGATTGGGACTGTAAATCTGAAACTAAGGATACTGTAGAAAACATTTTGGAACAGGATCCAGAAGTGGTGCTGGCACTGGGAGATCTTTCGTATAATGGTAACGCAGAATGTTGGCTGGATATAATTGAACCAATAGCAGACAAAACTGAAATTGCAATAGGAAATCATGAACATGATTCATCGAAAACTTTGAGAGATTATATACAATATTTTGGATTGGAGAAACAGTACTATTCTTTTAATTATAAAACTGTTCACTTCATAGCACTATCTACAGAAATTCCATATGAAGAAGGATCACAGCAATATGAATTTGTAGTTCAGGATCTTGAAGAGTCTTCTAAAGATGGATCAATTGACTGGATTGTTGCTTTTTATCATAGACAAGCATACAGTTCTGGAGGCGGTCCTGAAGACGATGATGATTTTAGGGATACATATCATCCATTGTTTGATAAATATAGGGTAGATCTAGCTCTGCAAGGCCACTTTCATGCCTATGAGAGATTATATCCAATTAGCTTTAACTATGATGATGGCTATGAACCTATAGTTGAGGATTATGATCCCTCATATTACATAAACCCAAAAGGAACAATTTTTATAACTGCCGGCACAGGAGGAGCACATGATATGAAGATGTCAGAGATTAAACCCTTTTCTGCTTTTGGATTAGACGGCAAATTTGGAATACTAAATATCTCTGTAGAGAATAACGGAATTACATTAAAAGGTTCGTTTATAGAGAATAATGACGAGGAGGCTGTATATGACCAGTTTCAGATTATTAAAGAAAGATAATAAATAAAAAAGAATGATAGTTACTTTTCCTACATCAATATATTGAGCAGAAATTTTAAATTACAATGAATAAGTCGTGAAGCATATGAAATATGGGATAAATTATTATGTTACTTTTGTCTATTTATTAAGGACATATTCATAAT
>Ga0310900_10001116_pt1 | contig 10389 bp, 10 predicted proteins | sample C24D1metaG_FD_203879 | JGI IMG/M metagenome (GOLD analysis project Ga0310900, IMG submission 203879) | Lab incubated soil microbial communities from West Virginia University Organic Research Farm, Morgantown, WV, United States - C24D1 | ecosystem: Environmental > Terrestrial > Soil >...
GCTGAAGCCCTCCAGCGCGGAAATTTCCCGCCGCGTTGGGTAATGGAAGGTGACATCTTCGAACGTCAGCTCGCCGCGCACGGGCTCGGGGAGAGGCTTGGGGTTTGCCGGTGCCTCAATGTCCGGCTTTGCGTCGAGCAGCTCGCCGAGCCGCTCCGAAGCTCCGGCCGCGCGCAGGAAGTCGCCATAGACTTCCGACAGGGCTCCGAATGCTCCCGCGAGCAGCCCACCGTAGAGGACGAACGCGGCGATCGTGCCGCCCGTCATCCGGCCTGCGGCGACATCGACAGCGCCTTGCCAGATGATCATCGTGATCGCGCCGAAGAGCAGGAAGATAGCGATCGCGGTCATGATTGCGCGCAGCAGGATCCGCTTCTTCGCCGTTCCGAACACCTTCTCGACCGCCTCGGCGAAGCGGCCAGTCTCGCGGCTCTGCTGGCCGAATGCCTGGACGATCTTCATCGCACCCAGGACTTCGCTGGTGACGGCGCCGACGTCGGCGATGCGATCCTGGCTGCGTGTCGAGATTTGCCGGACGCGGCGGCCGAGGAGGATGATCGGGCCGAGTACGAGCGGCAGGCCAAGCAGCATCATCCCCGCGAGCTTCGGCGACAGGACGAACAGGATGATGAGGCAGGCGATGGCAAGCACGATGTTGCGCAGCGCGACGGAAACGGTGGTGCCGACGACCTGCTCGATGATCGTCGTGTCCACTGTGATGCGCGAAGTAATCTCGGCCGGGCGGTTCTCCTCGAAGAAGCCGGGCGACATGCGAAGCAAGTTGCGGTGCACCGCGAGGCGGATGTCGGCCACGGTTCGCTCGCCGAGCCATGACACGAAATAATATCGGACGGCCGTCGCAAGGGCCATCATACCGACCAGCATCAGCAGATATTCGAACCAGCGGGCGATATCGCTGGTAGACCCGCCCTGAGCGAAGCCTTTGTCGATGATCAGCTTGAATGCGTATGGGACGCCCGAGGTCGCTGCCGCAGCTACGAGCAGGGCCGCGGCGGCTCCCGCGACCTGTAGGCGGTAGCGTGACACGAAATGCCAGATCATCCCCAGATTTTTGACGGAGCGGCCGGGAGGCCGGTTAGGGGCGGTTGCCATGCGCCGAGGGCCTAGCAGCCGGAGGGGCGACTGTGAATTACCGCACCGCGGCCGTTGCACTGCACAACATCGCTATTGCGGGTGGAGCAAATGGGGTCCACATCTGTTTGTACCGTGGTGATGAGGGTCCCCCTACATGCTGTATGACGCCTATGAAGTTCAGCGTTCGTTCCTTGCGGGCGCTAGCAAATGGGCGGGGATGAGTGCGGGGTGGCTGAATAATCCAGCAAATCCCTTTGCTTACGCTTCGATGAGTCCCCTGATCGCGGCCGCTCTCGACGTTTTTGCTCATGCTGCAGCGCCGCGAGGCAAACCCGATTTCGGCATCAGCCACACTCTGGTCCGTGGCAAGAAGGTCGCCGTCCACGAGGAGATTGTCCTCCGAAACCCGTTTGGGCAGCTGAAGCGATTCGTCCGCAGCGGCGTCGCCGACAAGGGGCCGCCCTTGCTGATCGTCGCTCCCATGTCGGGACACTTTGCCACCCTGCTCCGCGGCACGGTCGAGCGGATGCTGCCGAAGCATGACGTCTACATCACCGACTGGCGCGATGCGCGGGCTGTGCCGCTCAGCGAAGGCACGTTCGATCTCGACGATTACATCGATTATTTGATCGAGTTCCTGGAGACGATCGGCGAGGAGCGGGGCGAACGTGCCCACATGCTCGCGGTGTGCCAGCCGGCAGTCCCAGCCTATGCCGCTACAGCGCTGATGAACGCCGCCCGCAACCGATGGCGTCCCAAGACCCTGACCATGATGGGCGGGCCGATCGACACGCGTAAGGCCCCGACCGTGGTGAACACGACCGCGACCGAGCGGCCGCTCGGCTGGTTCCAGAAGAACGCCATCGCGACCGTTCCGCTTTACTACCCCGGTGCCGGCCGGAAGGTTTATCCCGGCTTCCTGCAGCTCGCTGGCTTCATGACCATGAACCTCGGCAGCCACCTCGTAAGCCACTTTGAAATGTTCAAGCACCTCGTCGACGGCGACGAGGAAAGCGCGACCGCGACCCAGAAATTCTACGACGAATATCGCTCGGTCGCCGACATGACGGCCGAATTCTATCTCCAGACGGTCGACGCGGTCTTTCAGCGTCACCTGCTGCCGAAGGGCGAACTCAAGCACCGCGGCAAGAAGGTCGATCCGGGCGCGATCAAGGATACGGCGCTGCTCGCCATAGAGGGCGAGCGCGACGACATATCAGGCATCGGGCAGACGAAGGCCGCGCTCGAAATTTCGACGGGGCTGGCAAAGGCGAAGAAGGAATATTTCCTTGCTCCCGAGGTCGGTCACTACGGCATCTTCAACGGCCGCAAGTGGCGCGAGAAGATCGCTCCCGTCGTCGAGGCCTGGATCGCGAAGAACGACTGACGCAAGTCATTGAGCAGGCTTGAAAAAGCCTGCCAGCTCACCATCTCCTGATCCTTGTTTCCACAATCGAAAGGAGGTGGTCTGATGTCTCATTGTCATAATCCGTTTGCGGTTCTGGTGAGCGCAGCCTCCGCGGAGGTTTCCGCTTAACGTAAGGCCGCCTTCGGCAAGACAATGGAAAGGCCGTCCGGGCATCGCTCGGGCGGCCTTTCGCTTTTCAGGCGTTCCGCATCTTCACGTTGCCGAGCATGGTCAGCGCAACGACGCTGGCGCAGGCCGCGACCGCGGCAGACACGAACATGGCCATGTGGAAGCCGCCGAACAGCGCTTGACCCTCGGTGGCCAGAACCGCCCCGAGCAGCGCCGTGGCGATAAGCCCGCCCGTTCGCGCAACTGCGCTGTTGAAGCCGGACGCCATGGCAACATGCTGCTCTTCCACAGATCCCAGCACCGAGGAGGTCAGCGGGGCGACCGCGATCGTCATGCCCAGCGCCATGACGAGGATCGCGGGGAAGGCGCCCGTCCAATAGGCGCTGTCCGGCTCGATCAGCCGGCTCAGGGCGAGGCCGGCCGCGACGACCAGCGGCCCGATCGTGAGGGGCAGGCGAGGGCCGATCTTGACCGCGAGGCTGCCCATCGTCGGCGATAGCGCAGTCATCAGGATCGGCAGCGGAAGCAGCGCCAGCCCGGCCTGGATCGGTGAATATCCGCCGCTGCTGATCAGCACATAGGGGACGAGCAGCATCGCCGCCGCGAAGGCTCCGTAGAGCAGGAAGGTCAGCAGGTTGAGGCCGGCGAAGCAACGGTCCCGGAAGAGGGTCAGAGGCATCATTGCCCGGTTCTCCCGCGTTCGCTCGACCCAGAGGAAGGCCGTGATCAATAGGATCCCTGCAATTCCAGCAATGATGACCGTCCCGCTCGTGCGTCCCTCCGCGCTCCACAAGGTCAGTGCATAGGTCAGCCCGCCGAGCCCACCGGTGACGAGCAGCGCTCCGGCATAGTCGGTCCGCCCGGATCCGGGCTCGCTGCTTTCCGTGACGAAGCGCAAGGCGAGCAGGATGGCGCCGAGTGCAAGCGGCAGGTTGATGTAGAAGATTGCCGGCCACCCGGCATTGTCGACCAGCCATCCTCCGATCAGCGGCGCGACGGCCGCAGCTGCAGCTCCGGCTGCTGCCCAAATGCCCACGGCGCGTCCTCGTTTCTCGCCCTGGAAAGCAGCGTTGAGCAGAGCGAGGCTATTCGGCAGCAGAAGAGCCGCTCCAATCCCCTGCACCGCGCGCGCGGCGAGGAGTACCGGAAGCGATGGCGCAAGCGCACACAGCAGCGATGTAACCGCGAAGATGATCGTACCGATGACGAGCAGGCGCCGCCGTCCGAAATGATCGCCGAGCGCTCCACCCAGCAGCAGAAGCGCGGACAGCGGGAGCAGATAGGCGTTGACCACCCATTGAACCTCGGCCGCTCCGGCGCCGTAGCTCGCGCGGATGGCGGGTAGGGCGACATTGAGGACGGAGCCTTCGACGAACGAAAGACTCGACGCGAGGACGCAGGCCGCGAGTGTCCAGCGCGGATCGGCGCGCGGCTTCTCGCGCGCTCGGGCATTCACTCGGCCGTCGCTTCCGCCTCCTCGATGGCGGCCTTGACCATACGGGCCCAATTATCGGGATCGCCTGCTGCGGCCATGCGATCATCCGGTTCGCGCATGGTATGGAGTACCGCGAGCGCCTGATTCAGATGCTCCCGCCAGGCCATGTCCACCTTCTCTCCGGCGGACGGATCGCTGCCTTCGGCATTGCTGCTGAGGGCTGCCCCGGCAAGGACGCGCGCAATACGCTCGACAAGCGGCTGTTCGGAAACGGGCATGATCTCTCCTCCCTTGTTGCCCAACTCAACCCGTCTCGCGCGGCTTCGGTTGCAAGCCGACGCGTTCGAGCAGCCTTTTCAGCGCCCGGCGCGCCGCAAACACCAGCCACAACGACAGCATCACCAGGATGACGGCGATCAAGGCCGCGGCGATCGGATTAGCGATTGCCAAGGCGAATAGGCCGCCCGTCGTGACGTCCTCGGCAGTGGACACAACGACGTTCGAAAAGGGCTCCGGACTGGTGTTCACCAGCGTCCTCGCACCTGCCTTGCCGGCATGCGCCAGAAAGGCTGCGCCGCCGCCGAGCAGGAAGCTTCCGACCTGCCAAGCCGGGTCTCCGGCATCGACGATGGCAAGGCTGAGCAGGGCGCCGCCCAGCGGCCGGATGAAGGAATGGATGGCGTCCCACGCGCTGTCGACCCAAGCTATCTTGTCGGCGAAGAATTCAGCCAGCGCGCCGGCGGCGGCGATGCCGATGATCCAGTTATTGGCGAGGATATCGAGCGCTTGAAGCTGGTCGGGCAGGGCGACCCAGCCATATTTCATTGCGACGCCCGTGGCGAAGACCACGAGATACAGCCGCCATCCCGCGAGCAGGCTGACGCTGGCTGCTAGTGCGATAAGCTCGACTGCGCTCACGGACCTCCGCGGTTGTTGCCGCGGGGCAGGTTGCCATTCGCGACAGCGCTGCGTCAATCAGCGGCCGCAGCTCGAACGCCTAGAAGACCTCGAACAGGCCCGCCGCGCCCATGCCGCCGCCCACGCACATGGTCACCACGACATATTTCGCGCCGCGCCGCTTGCCCTCGATCAAGGCATGGCCGGTGAGGCGTGCGCCGCTCATCCCGTATGGATGGCCGATCGAGATCGCGCCGCCGTCCACGTTGAGCTTGTCATCCGGGATACCGAGCTTGTCCTGGCAGTAAAGCACCTGCACCGCGAACGCTTCGTTCAGTTCCCACAGGTCGATGTCGTCAGTCTTCAGGCCGAAGCGCTGGAGCAGCTTCGGCACCGCGAAGACCGGGCCGATGCCCATCTCGTCAGGCTCGGTGCCTGCAACGGCCATGCCGATGTAACGGCCAAGCGGCTCCAGCCCGCGCTTTTCCGCGAGTGCCGACTCCATGACGATACAGGCAGAAGAACCGTCGGAAAGCTGGCTCGCGTTGCCGGCGGTGATGTGGGTTCCAGGCCCCAGCACCGGCTGAAGCGCCGAAAGGCCCTCGATCGTCGTGTCGGCGCGATTGCCTTCGTCCTTGGCGAGCGTGATTTCCTTCTGCGAAACCTCGCCGGTCTCCTTGTCCTTCACCGACATGGTCGTTGTAGCGGGAACGATTTCGGCATCGAAGCGGCCCTCGGCCTGTGCAGCCGCCGTACGCTGTTGTGATCGCAGCGCGTAAGCGTCCTGCCTGTCGCGGCCGATGCCGTAGCGCTGGGAGACAGTTTCGGCCGTCCCGAGCATCGGCATGTAAATGTCCTTGTGCATCGCGATGAGCGACGGATCGCCGCCCACGCGCATCTCGGGCGTCTGCACCAGGCTGATGGAATCCTGGCCGCCGGCGGCGACGATGTCCATGCGGTCGACGATCACCTGCTTGGCGGCGGTGGCGATGGCCATCAGGCCGGAAGCGCATTGGCGATCGATGGTCTGAGCGGCAACCGTCACCGGACAGCCGGCGCGAAGTGCGACCTGGCGGCCGATGTTGCCGGACTGGGTTCCCTGGGTCAGCACCGCGCCCCAAACGACGTCGTCAATTTCGCCTGCCTCGATCCCGGCGCGCTCGATCGCCGGGGCGAGCGACAGGGCGCCGAGCGTGGCGCCCGGCGTGGCGTTGAACGCGCCCTTGTACGCTCTGCCGATCGGCGTCCGAGCGGTCGAAACGATTACGGCGTCGCGGACGGACATTCTTTTCTCCTTAAACGAACAGCAGGCCGAGCCATTCGGCCGTCAGTGCGGGCTTTTCCTCGCCCTCGATTTCCACGGTCACGGTGTGACGCAACAGCACTTGTCCCGGCGCTTTCTCATCGACCGAGTCAAGGCGGAAGCGGCCGCGGATGCGCTTTCCGCTGCTCACCGGCTTGATGAAGCGCACTCGGTCGAGCCCGTAGTTCACGGCCATCCTGATATTGTCCGGGACGAGCATCCCCTCGGCCGCCATGCGCGACAGCATCGACAGCGACAGGAAGCCGTGCGCGATTGTCCCGCCGAACGGAGTCTGCGCGGCCGCCTGCGGATCGGTGTGGATGAACTGCCGGTCCTCGGTCGCGTCGGCGAACTCGTCAATGCGCTGCTGGTCGATCGTCAGCCAGCTCGAAACGCCGACTTCCTCGCCCACGCGTCCACGGATTTCATCGAGCGGAGCGACGGGCATCAATCGACCGCATAGGGCATGACGAACGATCCGTCAGGAGCCGCCGTGTAGGCAATCTGCACCGGGTAGGCGAACCCGATCTCTTCGCGCGCAAATCGCTCGATCAGCGCCAGCATCACCGCGGCGCGGTCGCGCGCCAGCCTGTCGGGATCGACGCTCTTCATTTCAATCACCAGCTGATAATCGAGGCTCGACGGTCCGAAGCTGGTGAGCGTGCAGCGCAGCGGCTTGCATCCCTTGACGCCCTCGACAGCTTCGCCTGCAATCTCCTCCAGACGTGCCAGCTTGTGCGGTGCCGTTTCGTAGCGAAGGCCGAACGGAATCGTCATTCGCCGCAGCCGCCCGTCGGCGAGATTGTGGATCTCGCGCTCGAGCAGCTTGGTATTGGCCATGATGATCTGCTCGCCGCTGAGCGAGCGCATGCGCGTGGTCTTCAGCCCGATCCTTTCGACCCGGCCGACCGTCTGGTCGAAGCGGATCGTGTCGCCGCGCCGGAAGGGCTTGTCGAACAGGATGGCGAGCGCCGCGAAGAGGTCCGAGAAGATGCCCTGCGCGGCCAGACCTATGGCAATGCCGCCGATGCCGAGGCCCGCGACCAAGGCGGTGACGTTGACGCCGAGATTGTCGAGGATGACGACGATCGCGAGCGCGAACAGCGCGACGCTGACCAGCACTCTGATGATTGCGGTCGCATTACCGAGCACCGATTCCGTCGTTCCATCGCCGACGCGGCGGGCGATGAGCGCCAGGATCAGCTCCCGCGCCCAGATCGCGCCCTGCAGAGCAAAGGCGATGGTAAATCCGATGTCGATCAGCCGCTGAACCCGTGCGGGCGGCTGCGCATAAGTCGCGACGATGTCGATCGCCGCCATGACCATGAAGAAGACGGTCGTCTTGGCGAGAACGCTTCCGATCACGCCGCGCCAGCCAAGCCGCGCGGTTTCGGTCTCACTAACCGCCTGGCGTGCGACGATGCGATGGCCGACCATTCGCGCGATCAGCATCAAGGCGACGATCGCCGTGGCCACCACCGCTCCGACGAGCACGCCCTCGCGGTTGACGACGAACCAAGATAGCGCGCCTTCCGTCGGCCGGATCGGGTCGAGATTCGCCTTCATCGGCAGGCTTCTGGCGGTGGCTGCAGCGCTGATCAAGCCGTGGCGGAGGCGGACTGTGCCGCAGCGCGGACCTTGGCCGGTCCGCTCTTGGCGGCCTCGATCGCGGCATCCGCCGTCTTTTCAACCGCTTCGGCGTCGTTGCGCCTGCGGCGCTTCCGGCCGGCGAGAAAGTCAAGCAACCCGACTTCCTCCGACGAGAGCCATTTGCGAGCGCGCGGCCGCTCCATACCGTTCAGCGGATTGCGTGGACGGTCACGTGCGACATCGATCAGTTTTGGGTGGACGTACGACTTGCGGCTGATTGCGACCGTGTTGCCGAGCGCTTCCGCGACCGGCTCGAGCACGGTTTTGAGGCTGATGCGCGCCTTTTCATGCTCCTGCGCCGTCAGCATCTGGTCGAAGGCAATGACGCTGGCGCCCCAGGTGCGGAAGTTCTTGGCGGTGAAGTCGCCGCCCGTCGCCTCGCGAATATAGTCGTTCACATCGGCGGAGGTGACCGCGCAGGCTTCGCCATCCTCGGTAATGTACTGAAACAGGTGCTGCCCGGGCAGGTCGTCGCACTTGGCGACGATCCGCTTGAGGTTGGAATCGGTGATCGGCACTTCGTGAACGATGCCGTGCTTCCCGGCGAAGCGCATCATCAGCTTGCTGCCCTTGCGCTTCACGTGGCGGGATCGCAACGTCGTCGCGCCGAAGCTCTTGTTCTCGCGCGCATATTGCTCGTTGCCCACGCGGAGATATTGCGTGTCTAGCAGGCGGACGACGGCGGCGAGGACGGCTTCCCGGCACAGCGAACGCTTGCGCAGATCCGCCGCGACCTTCTTTCGCAGTTTCGGAAGCGCAGCCCCGAACTCGAGCGTGCCGGTATATTTCTTCTTGTCGCGTCGGGCACGGAAGGCATCGTGATAGCGATATTGCTTGCGTCCCCGCGCATCGACTCCCGTCGCCTGCAGATGACCGTTCTCGTCCTTGCAGAACCAGGCGTTCTCGTAGGCCGGGGGCAAAGCGATCGCGTTTAGCCGGTCGATCGTGTCGCGATCGGTGATGCGTTTGCCGTCCTCGTCGAAATAGGCCCAGTAGCGGCCCTGTTTCCGGCGGGTATAACCGGGCTCGCTATCGCTGCTGTGCCTCAGCCTGCCGCCGTTCGTCTTAACTTCGCCCATCGGCAGCATTAAGCGAGCGGGGAGCGGGCGGGTTCCTGACTTGGCCCAAAGGAGGTGCCGATGCCTGAGATTGCACAAGCCAAAATCCTTATCGTTGCGACCGACGGGTTCGAGGAATCGGAGCTGTTCGGGCCGCTCCAGATTCTTCGCGACAAGGGCGCGGAAGTAAGGCTGGCCTCGTCCGACCTGAATCCGATCCAGGCGACCGTGCACGACGATCCCGGCAAGACCATCCGACCGGATCTGACCGTCGAGCAGGCGCGGGCGGAGGATTATGACGCACTCATCCTCCCGGGCGGAGTGCGCAATCCCGATCAGCTGCGGACGAACAAGGCCGCGGTCGAGTTGATCCGGGCCTTCGCCGACGCCGGCAAGCCGGTCGCCGCGATCTGCCATGGTCCGTGGCTGCTGGTGGAGGCCGACCTGCTGCGGGGAAAGACGGCGACGAGCTGGCCTTCGATCCGCACCGACCTCAAGAATGCCGGTGCGAATGTCGTCGATCAGCCGGCGGTCACGGACGGGAACATCGTCACCAGCCGCAATCCGGACGACGTGCCGGCGTTTACGGAGGCCGTCATCCGGCTGATCGGTCAGGCGCCGGCGCGTGCACGGGAGACCAGCGAAGCGACGGCCTAGGGCAGCGAATGGGCGGGCCGGCGTTTCATATCAGGTCCGCTCGAACAGCCGACGAGATCGACGCTGCCAGTCTGCTCTTCGAGGCATATGCGGCCTCGCTCCCAGTTGCCCTCGAGTATCAAGGCTTCGACACGGAACTTGCCGAACTGCCGGGCAAATATGCCTCGCCCGAAGGTGAGCTTCTGATCGCTTGGAATCCGCAGGGGCAGGCCATCGGATGCGTCGGTCTGCGGCCGCTGATTGAGGGCCTGCGCTGCGAAATGAAGCGGCTCTACGTCGCTCCGGAGGCACGCGGACTTGGGTTGGGCAAGGCGCTCGCCAAGGCGATCGCCGAAGCCGCCAGGAAGAGAGGCTATTCCGAGCTCTACCTGGATACGCTGCCGACCATGAGATCGGCGTCCCGCATCTACGAGAAGATGGGGTTTCGCAGGATCGAGCCGTATTACGAGCCCACGCCCGACGGCACGATCTTCATGTGTCTGGATTTGTGACCGCCCTTGATTCGAGCTTGTGCCTAACCGGCTGGAAAGGATTTTCGATTACGCCGTTCGGTCATGAGGGGCGGCGAAAGCATCGGCTGGGCATTGGCATTCGAATTCGTGCCGGCGGCGATCTTCGGGTCGGCGACGGCATTTGCGGCTGCAACCTTCCTGGCGCTGCCGCAATTCGCGATGGAGCCTGTCGCGGCTGGCGCAGCCGCATTCGGCGGCATCTGGCTCGCGTTGAGCAAATTCGGATCACAGGGCAGGGCGTTGGC
>Ga0310900_10001119_pt1 | contig 10362 bp, 10 predicted proteins | sample C24D1metaG_FD_203879 | JGI IMG/M metagenome (GOLD analysis project Ga0310900, IMG submission 203879) | Lab incubated soil microbial communities from West Virginia University Organic Research Farm, Morgantown, WV, United States - C24D1 | ecosystem: Environmental > Terrestrial > Soil >...
CGGCTGACGGCGGCGGCCAGCCAGGACGACGCCATAGCCGTCGCGCAGGAAAGCCAGCGCGACGCTCCGGCCGATGCCGGTGCCCGCGCCTGTGACGATGGCGGTTCGGTGGACGTGTGTCATGGGGTATCCCATATCACAGCTTTCACCCCGCTTACAGTTCCCGCATTGCGCTTACGGAACGGAAACGTCTTCGTCAAGCCATCACCCTTTTCTCGTCGGTTGCAGACCGATGGCCTGCTGGCCGGTTTTTTGCCAAACCAGACGATCGCCTATGAGATGGCTGATTCTGGTTGTGGCACTCAGTTCCGCGGCATGTCAGCGCTCGCAGCCGGCGGGCCCTACCCAGCCGGACACGAACAAGCCGGGCGCACCGCAGGCCGAGACGTGGACGCTCTCGGGCCAGGTCGTCGATGCGCTCACGCAGCAGGCGATCAGCGGCGTGCAGTTGCTCAACACGCTGACCGACTCGACGGGCGTGTTTCAGGTGAGCGGCACGGGCACGCGGTCGGCACAGCGAGTGACGCTGTCGGCCGAAGGCTTTCTGACGCGTGAGACCACGATCAGCTCGGGCACGAACAATCCGATCATCGATCTGATTCCCGCCAGCCTCGCCGACGCGTATCGCGAGCTGGTGAGGAACGGCTTCGAGGAGCCGTCCAATCTGGAGCCGTTGCGGCGCTGGTCGGCGGCACCGAGGTTTTACCTCGACGTCACCATGCCGATCGGCTTGAAGGTGCCGGAAAGCGATCTCCTGCGCATCGAGGATGGCATCCGCTCGGCGGTCCCGTCCTTTACGGGCGGTCGCCTGCAGGCTGCGACCCTTACGCGCGGCACAAATCCACCCACCGAGCGCGGCTGGATTGTGGTCCGTTTCGTCAACGATTCCTCGGCCGACTACTGCGGGCGTTCCTACGTCGCCGCCGATCCTGGCCAGATCGAGTTCAACTACAACCGCTGCCAGTGCGGCAACGTTCACATCAGGTCGAGGACCATCAAGCACGAGGTCGGGCACGCGCTCGGCTTCTGGCACACCTCTCAGCCGTCGACGTTGATGTATCCGAGCGGTCAGGGATGCGCCGAGGCTGATCTCACGCAGCGAGAGCGCGACGCGGCGCGGATCGCGTACGCACGGCCGGCCATGAACACCGAACCCGACATCGATCCCAGCGGTACCGCCTTCCTTACGCAGCCGAGACGCGTGATTGACTAGCAGGTTCTGAGATACAATCAGGGTTTCGTGTGGCACAGGGTTTCAGCCCTGTCTCACGTCACTCCCGAGTGGGCCGCTAGCTCAATTGGCAGAGCAGCAGACTCTTAATCTGCGGGTTCTCGGTTCGATTCCGAGGCGGCTCACCACTTTTCCTAAGAAGACTTCGCGAAACCGAAATCGGGTTCACGTTCCGGCGCGCTGCTGACGGCCATTCGACAGCCAATCAGAATCAGCCGCCAAGAACTGCCTCCATCTGCTCCGCGGCTTCGAGGCCAAGGGTGGGCAGACGCTGGCCGAGCAGCCCGAGACGCAGACCACTCACCCACGCTGCCGCAGACGGCCACATGAACGCCGCTTCTGGGCGAGACATTCAGACTCGCCCCGAAGCGCCTCGTGAAGCCGACCGCGCCGGCGCGATGAGTGGCGGGCGTTATCCCACGAGCGGTGTGGACACGCCGAGCTTGAACCCGTCCAGATCATTGAACTGAAACATGCGGGCGCCCCACGGACGGTCCGCCGGCTCACTCAGCAGCGTTCCACCCGCGGCCTTGATCCGCGCAGCAGCCGCGTCCACATCGCCAGCGCCCGCCACGTTGATCTGCAGGTAGAAACCCTGTCCCTTGATCCGGTCCCAACCGAGCTTGCCATCGTCCTGGTTGAGGACGATGTGGCAATCACCGGCGGCGACCACCGCGGCAACGACCTTCCCTTCGTTCTCGAACGTCCGAGCCACCGCAAACCCGATGGCATCGCGGTAGAAGCGAATAGACGCCTCCAGGTCCTTGCAGGTGATCGAGCAACCCAGATTGGTCGCGTTGATTGCGGCCGCCGTATCGGTCATTGATTGATGCCTCCGTTGGTCGTGATGAAGGTCGAAGGTGGTGCATTCAACCGAGGACAGCGAGTGTACGGTGAGACCCGGTCGGGCGCAATCCAGGGGGTGGGGCCGAGGTCGCCGGTTCGGCACGCGCCGGGCGCTTCCGTACCGCAAGAACCAACGGGGCGGCCTGTTTCCGCTTGCAGCCGTCCCGTGGCGTCAGATAGTGTCTGAGCCCGTCGAATCACGACATCAGGCGATCCCGATCGCCGGAAGGATGGAAACCGATGGGCGCCGCTTCTACATCGATCCTCGCTGACGCGTTACTCCAGGGCTGCCGCGACCGCGCAGCCGGCTACGACCGCGACAACCGGTTCTGCCAGGAAGATTTCGATGAACTGAAAGCCGCCGGCTACCTCCGGATGGCGCTGCCGAAGGAGTTCGGAGGGTTCGGCTTGACGCTGGTTGAGGCAGGCCGGGAAACGCGCCGACTGGCCAGCTACGCACCCGCCACGGCGCTCTGTATCAACATGCATCAGTACTGGGTCGGGACGGCGGCCGATGTGTGGAGGACCGGCGACAAGTCCGTCGAGTGGATGCTCAAGGAGGCGGCTGATGGCCACGTGTTCGCGGCCGGCCACGCCGAGAGCGGCAACGAAACATCGCTGTTCTCGTCGACCACAAAGGCCGAGCGCGTTGACGGCGGATACACGTTCACTGGCCGCAAGTCCTTTGGCAGCCTGACGCCGGTATGGGGGCGTCTGGGTCTTCACGGGATGGATTCGAGTGATCCGTCGAATCCCAAGATCGTTCATGGGTTCATCGATCGCGCCACCGCCGGCATTTCGATCAAGGAAACCTGGGACGTGATGGGCATGCGCGCGACACGCAGCGACGACACGATTCTCGATCGCGTGTTCGTACCTGATTCGCGCGTGGTGAGGGTGTGTCCACCCGGGATGGCGGGCGCCGATCTCTTCGTGCTCGCGATATTCGCGTGGGCGCTGAGCGGCTTTTCCAACGTGTATTACGGTCTAGCGCAGCGCATGCTGGCACTGGCGACGGAACATGTGAAGAGTCAGAAATCGATGGAACTGACACGATCGAAGGCCTACCACCCAGAAGTGCAGCGCGGCGTCGCGAACATGGTCATGGAGCTCGAAGCCATGGGCGCGCACATCGAATCGGTGACCGGCGACTGGTCGAGTGGCGTCGATCACGGCCACACCTGGCCGATCAAGCTGGTTGCGATGAAATACCGGGCCGTGGAAGGCGCCTGGCGTGTCGCTGACTCGGCGCTCGAGGTGTCCGGCGGCTTCGGCATGTTCAAGAAGAGCGAAATGGAGCGCCTGTTCCGCGACGCGCGCTGCGGCCGCTTCCATCCGGCGAACTCGGCGCTCGCGCACGAGCTCATTGGCAAGATGGCCCTCGGCATCAGCCCTGACGAGATGCCGCGATGGGGATAGGGCCCGCGCTCAAGACTCTCGGATTAAGGTAGATCCCCTCACCGATGTGCGGAATCGCGGGGTTCGTCAACCTGGATGGTGCGCCGGCCGACGCCAGCGTGCTCGAGGCAATGACGGACGTGATTGGTCATCGCGGTCCGGACGATCGCGGAACGCTCTGCCTGTCGCTGCGCGGCGGCATCCCTGACACCGCGCTGGGTTTCCACCGGCTCAAGATCCTCGACCTTTCGGCCCGTGGACACCAGCCGATGACGAGCCCCGACGGCTCGACCGCGCTGCTCTTCAACGGCGCGATCCACGACGCGTTCGACGACAGAGCCGAGCTCGAGCGCGATGGCTACCGGTTCCGCACCGGCACGGATACCGAGGTCATCCTCGCGCTCTACGAGCGCGGCGGGCTCGAGCGGATGCTCGAACGGCTCAACGGTATGTTTGCCATCGTGCTGGCAGACACACGCCGCGGCGCCGTCCACCTAATCCGCGATCGCGTCGGCATCAAGCCGCTGTACTGGGCGCAGTGCGGAACGACCGTGCTGTTTGCGTCAGAAGCGAAGGCGTTTCTCGCGCATCCAGCGTTTTGCGCCGAGATCGACCCGGCCGAGGTCGATGAGCTGCTGGCATTTCGCTATGTTGCAGGCGAGGCCTCGTTGCTCAAAGGCGTGCGCCACGTCCAGCCAGGCCATCACCTCACGATCACGCCGGATGGTGTCAAGGAGGTGCGCTATTGGAGCATCCCCGACCACCCCGAGAAGCTGCGCCTGTCCCGCGAAGACGCGGTCGATCGCCTCGACCATCTGCTGGGCCGCAGCGTGCAATCGCAATTGCGGTGCGACGTGAACGTGGGGTGCCAGTTGTCCGGTGGCATCGACTCGTCGCTGGTCACCGTGCTGGCACGTTCACGTCATGCTGATCTGAACGCCTTCTCGATCGTCTTCGATGAGCCGCGCTTCTCGGAAGAGCGATGGATTCTGGCGGCGGCGGCCGCCGCGCGCGCCCACAGCCATCGTTTTGTGTTCGATGAGGCCGCCTTCATCGGCGCGCTGGATGCCGCCAGCTGGCACATGGATCAGCCGATCGGCCATCCCAACTCGTTGGCCCTGTGGTTGCTGGCTCGACGTTCGCGCGAGCATGCCACGGTACTGTTGAGCGGCGAAGGTGCCGACGAACTATTCGGCGGCTACGCGCGCTGCGCCGACGCACATGCGGCGGTCAGCGGCTCGTGCCGGCCACCTGCGCACGACCTGGTCGACACATTCATTCGAGCGTCTCAGTTTCATTCCGAAGCCCGCCTCTCGAAGCTGCGACCCGCGGCGAATCTGCGGCCGGCGATCGAAAAGCGCCGGGCCCTGTTTCAGGAAGGCCACGCCAACCATCTCTCGAATTGCCTGAAGTACGAAATACGGACGCATCTTGTCGACTTGCTGGTGCGCCAGGACAAAATGGCGATGGCGCATGGTGTCGAAACCCGAGTGCCTTTTCTCGACCGGCAGGTGATCGAATTCGCCCGCGCCCTACCGGCCGAACACCTGGTCGGGGTGTTACCGGCCGGCGTCCCGGAGACCAAAATCGTGGTCAAGGAACTCGCAAGGCGCAGCTTCGACGCGGCGTTTGTCGACCGCCGCAAGGCGGCATTCAATCTACCGCTGGGGCAGTACTTCCGGAGCGGCCCGTTCGTGGCGTTGATGGAGGACCGGCTGTTGCCGGGCATGGCGTCGCGCGGCCTCGTCGACGTCAGTGTGGTTCGCCGCTGGTGGCGCCGCGCCCTGTCGGCCCCGTCCACCACCGAGGGATTCTGGATTCCAGTGGCGCTCGAGTTGTGGGCGGAGCAATTCCTCGACGGACGCGGTATCGTCGGGACTCCATGGAACAGGATCTCGCCGCCCAGTATCCGGAAGGTTATCCGGTCACTTTCATGACCAAGGACGACTGGTTTCCGGCGAAGAAGGTTTCGCCTCAAGCGACAGACGCGAAAGAATCCTGTCACGAGAACTTTGCAAGGGTGTACCATTCCGCCAAGTACGGCGCGCTGATTCCGCAAATCGTCGCCTGAGGAGGGCTCTGCGATGCGAATCGGTCTGCTTCTGTTCGTCCTGTGCGTCGCGGCGTCTCCGGCGCTCGCTCAGAACCTGTCGCCGCAACAGCGACAGGCGATTCTCGACTACCAGCTCACACCACCAGGCGCAGAGCATTTGATCACCGCTATGCAGGCGATGACCAGTTACCTGGTCTCGTTACCCGACTATCAGGAGCGCCTGCGAAAATCTGCGACGATGACGGCTGCGGATCGGATCGCGCAGATCGAGGCGGATCCAAAAGCGGCGGCAATTCTCAAGCAGAACAGCCTGACCGCAAGAGACTATCTGATCGGAGTCCCGACGCTGAGAATGGCACTGATGGCGGCGCAGGGCGCGACCTCGCCGAACATCGTCGCCTCTCCAGCGAACGTGGCATTCGCGAAGGCGAACCTCGCTCAACTCAAACCAAAAATGGATGCGGCCGACGGCATCCGCCGCTAAGTGGGGCCGCCAGGCGCATCAACCCGCCGAGACCGTCCGCCGCGCTGAGCATTGCGACTACTGTTTGTCGTGAGGATCTTGCGGCACGCTAATTGTTTCCTGAAGTTCCCCGACGCGTTGACGCAGTTGGTCAAGCTCGGAACGGAGGGAATCGATTTGCGACTGCAAAAAGTCTGAGGCGTCAGCTCGCAGTAACGGTGCGACTACGCGGATCGATGACTCGGCGTCGGAGCGGCGCACGCGGCGGCGCAGGCGCAACTGTCTCGCCATGCTGGGGACCTTGATCGTGACGCTGACAGCATCGGAACACAAGCGATTTGTTGGGGTTGGGGCGTGAAGTTCGCAATCTTGGGTAGTTGAACATCGTTCAACGCCGACTTTGTAGGACGAAAGGCAAGGTGATGGCAGGTGATCAGAGATACGTGCTTAGCTTGGGCGGAATCATGAAGAGGCCGCGAGCTGGGTCGCTCGCACGCTCATACGAAGAGACTCGCGCCCGTTGTCTTCCGTGATCACCCGCGGGTGCGAGGGCTCGGCGATAAATGCGAGCTGATCGGCGAGCATGGCGCGCAGCAGATCGCCATAGACGGTCATCTTCGTTGCCGGCGCCGACGTCAGCGTGAAGCGCTGATACGCGTCGTATGTCTTGTGGCGCGCATGGAACGTCCGCTCAGACGGGGCGTAGAGGTGCTCCACGTCGATCCGCGCACCCGGAAAGATCGACGCGAGCGTCCGGGTCGCTGCCTCGTCGAGAGCGGTGCGCACGACGGCCTGCGTCGGGATCCACTCGCGCAGTGTCACGTCTCCGCGCTCGAAGAGGAGGCGGAGTTCCTGACGGTCCATCCGGCCCGCTTGCGTAAAGCCGTGGTAGAACGTCACCGGCACGTCGCCGTAGCGAGCCGTGCAGTAGACCTGCTCCTCGATTCCCGATCCGGGACGCAGCACGCGCCCCGCCGACTCGACGCGGCCGCTGCCGAGCCACCCGGCAAACATGTCGAAAAAATGCACCCCGTGCTCGATGAAGATCCCGCCGCTCTTGGTCGGGTCCCAGAACCAATGGTCCGGCCGAAGCCCCTCGTCGCACGCATAGTTCTCGAAGCCTCCGCGGAGCACGTCGCCGAGTAGCTTCGAGTCCACGAGCGCCTTGATCTGCCCGAACAGTGGGTTGTAGCGCTGCATCAAGTTGGTGACCAGCAGGAGCCGCCTGTCTCGAGCAAGAGACACCAGCTCGTCGGCCTGCTCCATCGTGACAGCGAGAGGTTTCTCGACGATGACGTGCTTACCGGCGCGAAGCGCGTCTCGGGCTTGCTCGTGGTGGAGAAAGGGCGGCGTGGCGATGTAGACGAGCTGCACGTCGGGCATCGCGAACAGCACCTCCGCGCGTTCGACGTCCGCAAGACCGAACCGTCTGGCGCAGGCGAGCGACGCTTCACGATGCGTGCCGGCGATGCACCGAAGCGCGGCCCCAGGCACCTGCGCAAACTGTTGCGCCGCGAACATGGCGAAGCCACCGAAGCCGAGAATGCCGATGCCGATCGCGTTCGTTGCCATGGTGATGCCTGCCCCTCTCGGAACTCCGATGTGCGTTCGCACTACTTTGTCACTTCGCGACATCGGTCAGACGGCCTTTCGAAGCTGTTCCACCAGTGCCGTGACTTGATGGCCGGTCAGGTCCCGAGCTGCCACCTCTTCACCGCCTCGATCGGACGTATCAGCATGAGAATGTTGAGCGTCAGGTTGTCGCGAATCCCCCAGGCCAGCGCGACCTCGACCGCTATGAACACCACGATGCTGACCCATACTGGCGCCTTGCGGGCGATCCAGAACCCGACCATCATCGCAACCACGTCAGCCATTGAATTGACGACGCTGTCGCCGTAGTAGTCGAGCGAGATGGTGGCGGTCCGGTAACGATCGATGATGAACGGCGAGTTCTCCACGATCTCCCACGCCGATTCGAGCGCCACCGCCATCAGGAATCTCACACCTCCGCCGAGACGCCTGAACACGAGCCATAGCAGGAAGTAGAAGCCGAGACCGTGCAGGACGTGCGTGAAGGTGTACCAGTCGGTCAGATGCTGGGAATTCTCGGAGCTGTTGACCACGCCGTGCCAGAACTTGACATAGCCGCAGCGGCACAACAGCAGCCGGCCCATGGCCAGCTCCGTGACCGCGGCCACAGCGGTCATCGCGACGGCCCCGACGGCATACTTCTGTCCTCGGCCGCTCAACATAAGGCGCGAAGGCACGACGCGCGAGGTGACATGGCCAGAATCATAACCATGAACGCTGGCGGCCGGGACGGGCGTATACTGCCCGCTGCGGGAAGCGATTCCAGGCTGGCTCATCTGATAAGGAGAGAACCATGGGCGCGAAACGACCTGCTCGACGGGAATTCCTCAAAAGCGGCGCGGCGTTGGCCGGTGGCTTCACCCTGGGCGCCGCGGCACCCGCGAACGCTCAGGCACCACCACCCTCCCCGCCGATGATCAAGGGGGACAAGGATCAGATCCCCTACGGTGACCGATCAAAGTTCGTCAAGTCGGTACGCATCGCCCATGGCGGAAGGCCTTCGCCCGATGAATTCGGGCTCTACTTTCATATAGCGGCGCCGCTTCAGGATTCGGTGGGAGTAATCACACCATCCTCGCTCCACTTCGTGGGGACGACGCGCGGTGCTTACATCCCGCAGATCGATCCGCGCGAGCATCGTCTCCTGATCCACGGGATGGTGGACCGTCCGCTCACCTTCACCATGGAGGATTTGAAGCGCCTCCCTTCCGTCACCCGTCTGCATTTCATCGAGTGCGCGGGGAATCGATCGTCGCGCAATGCGAAGACGGTTCAGGAATCGCACGGGATGACCAGTTGCGCCGAATGGACCGGCGTGCCCCTCTCTGTGCTGCTCAAGGAGTGCGGCCTGAAAGGCGGGGCATCCTGGTTCGTCGCGGAAGGGTCGGAGGAAGTGAAGGGCGCGTCGAGCATGCCGATCGCGAAGGCGATGGACGACTGCCTGCTGGCCTACGGCATGAACGGCGAGGACCTGCGGCCCCAGCAAGGGTTTCCGCTGCGCCTGATGGTCCCCGGCTTCGAAGGAATCTTTCACACCAAGTACCTGCGTCGGATCAAGGTAGTCGACCGGTACTACATGAACTACAACGACTACGGGCATCTCGATCGGGAACCTAAAATCGCGGCGTTGGAATATCAGATCGGCCCCAAATCGGTCATCACGTTCCCCTCCGGCGGACACCAGCTGTCCGGCCGCGGATTCTACGAGATTAGAGGCCTGGCCTGGTCCGGCGGCGGAGCCATTCGCAAGGTGGAAGTGTCGACCGACGGCGGCAAGCGCTGGAATATTGCCGAGATCAAGGGGACGGCGCAGCGCATGGCGCACACGCGATTCACCCATCAGTGGAATTGGGACGGACAGGAGACCGAACTGCTTTCGCGCTGCACGGACGAAATCGGTCAGGTCCAACCGTCGCGAGCCCAGGTCGCCAAGCACTGGAACGCGGAGCTGACACCCCAGTACAGCGTGCCGGGGCTGGACAACACCATTCAGCCGTGGAGGATTGCCAGCGATGGGAGCGTCCACAATGGGAATGCTTAGGGTTCTCCTAATGGTGTTGCTCATGGGCGTCTGCGCACTGGCGCAGTCGCCCACTTATGGAGTGGGACGTACGCCGACTCCAGAGGAAATCCGCGCCTGGGATATCTCCATCGGTCCTACCGGAGAGGAACTCCCGCCGGGACGGGGAACGACGAAGGAGGGCGCCCAGATTTATCGCGCGAAGTGCGCGGGATGCCACGGGGCAACCGGAATCGAGGGAAAGGCGCCCATTTTGAAAAGCAAGGCTGGCCCGGAGGTCGAGCTCTGGGCTCGCGGACGAATACTGCCCCTTCGCGCGCCGTTCGCGACAGGTGTCTGGGACTACGTCAATCGCGCCATGCCGCTCAATCGCGAGGGAACCCTGACGGCCGATGAGGTGTACGCGCTGACGGCGTGGATGCTCTACATCAACGGTGTCATCCCAGAGGACCAGGTACTCGACGCCGAGAGTCTGCCGAAGGTGAAAATGCCAATCGGGGATAAATACGCGGCCCTGCCCGATTGGAAGCCGAAAACGCCAAGGCTGAAAGGTTACCCTTACTAGGTTCGTGAAGTTCGTTGGTTCGTCGGTTCGTGAGGTTCGAACCGCGAACCTACGAATCCACGAACCTGACGAACCCCACGAACCGTACGTACGATCGGAAGACGTGTCACCGCGCCGCGCGCACCGCAATCGGTACGCTCACGGTCGCGGAACCGTTCGCCTCGAACCAGCCAACGCCTTCGCTGACCAGGTC
>Ga0310900_10001121_pt1 | contig 10351 bp, 7 predicted proteins | sample C24D1metaG_FD_203879 | JGI IMG/M metagenome (GOLD analysis project Ga0310900, IMG submission 203879) | Lab incubated soil microbial communities from West Virginia University Organic Research Farm, Morgantown, WV, United States - C24D1 | ecosystem: Environmental > Terrestrial > Soil >...
TGGCGATCACCACGACGTCGTGTCCCATCGCTCGAGCGGCGTCGAGTACGAGGAACGGAAAGCGTCCGTTGCCGGCAATCAGACCGAGCTTCTGTGCCATCTGTGCTTTCTGTGGCCCTATTCCTCGGCGCCGTCGTCGGCCTTCTTCCCGCCGCGGCGCAGGATCACCCCGCGTGACGCGGTGCGGATGAAGTCGACGAGGTTGTCGACCTCCGGGCACGTGAGCGACGCATCCTGTTCGATGCGAACGATCGCCTGGGTCGTGTTGAGCTTCGACTGCGTGAGATAGCGATACGCGGCGCGCAGCTTCTTGAGCGTGTCGTCGGCGAGGCCGCGGCGCTTCAACCCGATCAGGTTCAGGCCGAACACGCGCGCCGGCCGGCTGCCGACCGTGCGTCCGTACGGCAGCGCGTCCTTCGTGATCACCGAGTAGCCGCCGATGAACGCATAGGCGCCGACGCGGCAGAACTGGTGCACCGCCGATCCCGCGCTGACGTTGACGTAGTCGGCGATCGCGACGTGGCCGCCGAGCGTGGCGTGCGGCCCGAAGATCGTCTGGTTGCCGACATGGCAATCGTGCGCCACGTGCACGTAATTCATGAACAGGTTGCGGTCGCCGATCGTCGTCATGCCGCCGCCGCCCTCGGTGCCGCGGTGGATCGTGACGAACTCGCGGAAGATGTTGCCGGAGCCGATGGTGAGACCGGTCGGCTCGCCCCGGTACTTCAAGTCCTGCGGCGCCAGCCCGATCGAGGCGTACGGGAAGACCTCGGTGCCGTCGCCGATCGTGGTGCGCCCGTCGATCACCGAGGACGCGCCAATCTTGCAGTTGCGGCCGATGCGGACATGCGGACCCACGACTGCAAACGCGCCGACGACCGTGCCCGGACCGATCACTGCGGTCGGCGACACGCGCGCCAGCGGATCGATGTGCGCGATCGCCTGAACCGCAAACAGCAGCTCCGCCTCGACGACGGTTTGTCCGTCGACTTCGGCGATCGCCGTGGCCCTCACGAGAGGGCCGCGCGTCGCGCCGAGCGTCACCACGAGCTTCAGTTGATCGCCGGGAATGACGCGCTTGCGGAACTTCGCGCCGTCAACACCACGCAGTTGAACACCGGCGCCCTGCCGGCCGCCGACTTCATCGAGAAGCAACAGCGTCGCCGCCTGCGCCAGCGCCTCGATCATGAGGACCGCCGGCATCAGCGGCTTGTGCGGAAAGTGTCCTTGGAAGAAATCTTCGTTGACGGTGACGTTCTTGAACGCGACCAGCCGCTTCCCCGGCTCGTGCTCGGCGACCGCGTCGACGAGGAGCGAGGGAAAGCGGTGGGCTAAACGTTCAAGGAGCTCTGTGGCGCCGGAGCTCACTGACCCTTGGGCTTCGGCACTGGGGGCGCGGCCGGACCCGCCGCGGGGGGCTTGGGCGCCGCGGGCTTCGCCGAGTCAAGCTTCTTGATCACTTCAGCCGAGATATCGAGCGCGGAGTCCGCCCACACGAGGCCAGCGTCCGGTCCGTTGAACACGAACTGCAGACCCATTTCGGTCGCGACCTGCTGGAGCACAGGCTCGAGGCGCTGCTGGAACTCCTGCTGCAGCGTCTGCTGCAGCTCCTGGACTTCGGCCTGCGCGTCCTGCGTGAAGCGCTGCACGTCGAGGGTCGCCTTCTCGATGTTCTTCTGGAGATCCCCGGCGGCGGAAGCGCTCATCACGGAGCCTTCCTTCTCGAGCTTCTGCTGCATGGTCGTGAGCTGCTTGTTGCGCTCGTTCAGCTCGGCGGCCTTCTTCTGCTGCAGCGCCTGGATGCGGGTCGTCGCTACGCGGCCGTCGGCCGATTCGTTGGCGATGCGCTGAAGGACGACGTAAGCGACCTTGGCACCCTGCGGGAACGGTTTCGGCGCGGGCGGCTGCGCCGGGGCCTGGACCGGCGCCGCAGGGGCCGGAGCCGCCGGCTTGGCCTGATCACCGGCCGGAGCCTGGGCAAACGCTGGAGAGGCCGCCAGCACCACGCTGAGCGCCACAACGACAATAAGGGCCTTCATTACTAATCCTTTCAAGAGTCCGAAGTCTGTGATTTTACCCCGACTTCGCGCTTTCGCGCTCACGGAGGGAAGCCGGCAGGCCTTAAATCCGAGATCCGCTCGATCCGAAATCCGCAATCGATTAGGGGTGGCTTACCAGCACGGTGTAGGAGACCGGCTCCGTCAGCGCGCCAACGTCATAGACCCGGACGCACAGGCTGCCGCCCAGCGTCGATACCGTGCCCAGCAGCACGCTCGTCGTCACCGCGTTGTCGTTGGTGAGCACCAGGCTGCACGTGGAGCCCGCCAGCGTCCCCATCGCAAAACCGATCTTCGCGGGGGCATTTTCGCCCAGCGACGTCAAGGTTGCGCTCACGGCCCCGGTGGCCGACGTAAACACGTTGTGGGTAGCGGCGCCGTTGATGTTGATAGTACCCGAGAACGTTTCGGTCACTTGCACCGGATCGGGCGTCGTCGGGATGTTGTTAATGTCGCCGGAGCATCCGGCGCCGAAGGCGGCGATCGACAGCACGAGCGCGCGAAGAATAAATGCTCTCATCAGAAAGTGGATCCTACGGCGAACTTAAAGGTGAACTTCTTCGCCGGCTGGAGGTTGTTGTCATACACGCCGAAGCGGCTCGGGTTATACGCGAAGATCAATCGGAACGGCACGTTCAACACCGGCATGAAGAACCGGATTTCGGCGCCCGTCGAAGTCTTGAACGCGTTGGTCTCGCCAACCTTCTGCAGATACGGCGGCGGCGCGTTGGGATTCGTCAGCCGCGTCGTCGAGAACGGATCGACGATCGGCGGCTGGCCCGGATCGACGCGTACGTTGATGTCTTCCTTCCACGCGAAGCTTTGGCCGATGTTGCGAACCTGGCCGGTGTCGGCGAACAACACGAGGCGGACCGGACCGGCAATGTTGATCAGGTATTCGGCGTTGAACAACATCGTCTTGTTGCCGCCGAGCACGAGGCCGGTTTCGTAGTCCTTCGGACCGATTGAGCGGATGTCGAATCCGCGGATCGTGTACTCGCCACCCAGATACAGCGTTTCGGTGATGGGCAGATACTGCGTGCTCGCAATCGGGCGGATGTACTCGATTTGCGTGCGGAAGCCGAAGGCCATGCGGCGATTGAGCGGCTGGAAGCGCGCGTATTCGAACCGGGGCTTGACGTAATTCGTATTGCCGCCCAGGCCCGCGAAGTCGATCGACCCGGTCAGGCGCTGGCCTGAGTTCGGGAAGATCGGGTTGTCGACGGTGTTGTGGACGAAGCTCGGCGTCACCTTGCTCACGGTGCGCTTGCCGCCTTCGCCAAGCAGCAGCGAATCGCGCAGGTACGGATTGCGCTGGACCAGCTCGGGGGCGTAGTAGATCGGATTCAAGTCCGATACCGTCGTCGCCTCGTAGCTGTACGTCATGAACATGCGCGAGAAGCCGGCCAGCGGGAAACCCGTCGTGATGTTGCCGCCGGTGGCGTCCTGCGTGAACTGATCGATATAGCGCAGCGTGCGCTTGTAGACATCGACGCCGCCGGTAATGTTGCGGTCGAAGAGGAACGGCTCCGTGAAGGCGACCTGGTAGTTTTCGGAGCGCGATCCCATCTGCAGCGAGACAGTGAGCGCTTCGCCGCGGCCGAGGAAGTTCGAGGTCTGGAACGACAACTGGCCGAAGAAGCCTTCGAACTGCGACACACCGGCGCCGAACGTCAGCTGGTTGCGGTTCTGCTCTTCGAGCTTCAGCGTGACGTCCACCTGGTTCTTCTCGCCGGGCGTCTTCTGGACGTCGACGCCCTGGCCTTCTTCGAGCGGCTTGAAATATCCGAGCTGGTTGAGGCGCTTGACGCTGTACTTCAGCGCTTCGGTGTTGAACGGGGCGCCTTCGAGCAACCGGACCTCGCGGCGGATGACGTTGTCGCGCGTCGTCGTGTTGCCGGAGAACGTCAGCCGGTTCACGAAATACTGCTCGCCTTCCGTCATGCGCATCGTCACGTTGACGGTCGGATCCGCGGGACCCGCAATCGGGCCTTCGGCCCCGCCGACGGGCTCGAGATCCGGGAAGCCCGTGAACTCGAAGTAGCCGAGACTGCCGTAGCCCTCGCGCGCCTTGATCAGGCCCTGGCGAATCGGCTTGTCCGAGTACCAGTCGCCCGGCTTCAGCTTGAAGAACGGCTCGAGGAATTCGGTCTTGATAATCTTGTTGCCGTCGAACTTCAAGACGCCGACGCGATAGCGCGGGCCCTCATCGATCGGGATGTTCAGCTGCACCCAGCGGGTTTCCTTGTCGGCGGTGTCTTCGAGGATCTTGATCTCGGGCTGGCCGACGCGCGCGCCAATGTAGCCCTTGTTGCGGTAGTACTCGATGACCTTTTCAGCGTCTTCGTCGAACTTGTTTTCGTTGTAGGTGCCCTTGCCGGTGATCCACGACAAGAAGCCGTGTGCCTTCGTGGATTTCATCTGGCGCGACAGCGCGCCGTCGCTGACTTCGGTGTTGCCGTTGAAGTCGATGGTACGGACCTTGACCTTCGGTCCTTCGACGACGTTGAACACGACCTTCACGAGCTTGGGGCCGGCGGGCAGCGGCTCGACCGTCGACGTCACCTCGGCGAACTCATAGCCCTTCTCGGACATGAACGACTTGACGAGACCCTGCACGCGCTTGACGACGGATTGATCGAGGAACGAGTCGAGGCGCAGCGCGATGCCGAGCTCCTTCATCTTCTCGTCGATCTTGGTGCGCTCGACCTTCGTCGATCCCGTGTAGTCGACGATCTTGACGCGCGGGCGCTCTTCCATGTGGTAGATGATGCGATGGCCCATCACGCCGTTCGGGAACGGCTGGTCGATCTTTTCAATCCACAGGTTGTCGAGGAAGTTCGTCGCCCACAGCCGCGTGAAGTCCTGGCGCAGCGACTCCTCGGTCTGGTCGTTGTAAGGGGTCCAGACCTTTTCCGACGGACGGCTGAGCGGCGTCTGGATGTAATAGAGGTAGGTCTGCGCTTCGATGATCGATTCGTTGATCGGGTGAAAGCGCAGCTCGGTCTGGCAAATCACAGGACCTGAGCCGGTCGGCGGCGGTCCCGCGGGAACCGGGCATGCAGTGAGAGCCACCGCCTGGCTCGGCGGAGCCTGTCCCAACGTCGTCGTAACCGGTGCAGCCTGTCCCGCCGAAGCTGCCGGAACATCCTGGGCAGCGAAGGCGGACGAAGGCGCGGCCGTGGCTGACAGCGCAAATACCGCAAAAACGGCAAGAATTCGTGAATTCACAGAGTACAAGCAGCCTTGCTTAATAAGTGGGCGCTGGCTAAACAACCCTTAATGCTACCGCAGTTTCAGACGTTCGAAGTCAGGCGGCGGCCTGCGACCACCGGTTGGCCGGCCGGACGGTAGGCCAGCTGCCCGCCTTCGAGGTACACCTCGATCTCCCCTCCCTGCAGGTGCCCGCGAATGAGCTCCTCGGCGAGGGGGTCCTCGATATAGCGCTGGATGGCCCGGCGCAACGGGCGCGCGCCGTATGAGCGGTCCTTGCAGGTGATATCGATAATCCAGTCGGCGACTTCCGGCGAGACGATCACCTTCATGCGACGATCGAGCAAGTTGATGTTCAGCTGATCGACGAGCAGCGCCAGGATCTTGCGCAACTCATCGTCATTGAGCGCATCGAACACGATCAGCTCGTCGACGCGGTTGATGAACTCGGGATTGAAGGTGCGCTTCACTTCGCCGAGCACCATCTCCTGGACGCCCTTCTGATCGTTGGCCTCGCTCGTCTGGAAACCCAGCGACGCCTTCTTCTGGATGAAGCGGGCGCCGATATTCGACGTCATGATCAGGATCGCGTTCTTGAAGTTGACGCGATTGCCGAGACCGTCGGTCAGGTGGCCGTCTTCGAACACCTGCAGCAGGATGTTGAAAATATCGGGGTGCGCCTTCTCGATTTCGTCGAGCAGCACGACCGAGTACGGATTGCGCTTCACCTTTTCGGTGAGCTGGCCGCCCTCTTCGTGACCGACGTATCCCGGCGGCGAGCCAATCAGCTTCGATACCGAGTGCTTCTCCATGTATTCCGACATGTCGAAGCGAATCAGCGCGCCCTCGCTGCCGAACAGGAACTGGGCGAGCGCCCGGGCGAGCTCGGTCTTGCCGACGCCGGTCGGCCCGAGGAACATGAAGCTGCCGACCGGGCGGTTCGGGCTCTTCAGCCCGGCGCGCGAGCGGCGGATGGCGCGCGACACCGCGGAGATCGCGCGCTCCTGGCTGATCACGCGCTTGTGGAGATCGGACTCCATGCGAATCAGCTTGTCGCTTTCGTCCTGGTTGATCGAGGCGAGCGGGACGCCGGTCCACTTGGACACGACCTCGTCGATCTCGGCTCGCGAGACGATCACCTTGCGCGCGCTCGAGCGCACGTCGAACTTCTCGCGGACGAACTGCAGGTTCTCGCGCGCCACCTGCTCCTGCTCGCGATAGAACTGCGCCTTGTCGAAATCCTTGGCCGAGACCGCGCTCTCCATCTGCTCGACGGCGACGCGAATGCTCTTGTTAATCTCGCCGAACTCTTCGCTGTAGCCGGCCTCGCGCAGCTTGGCGCGCGCGCCCGCTTCGTCGACGAGATCGATGGCCTTGTCCGGCAGGAAGCGATCGGTGATGTAGCGGCTCGACTGATACACCGCCGCTTCGACCGCTTCACGGGTGTATTCGACGTGATGGAACTGCTCGTAGCGATCCTTCACGCCCAACAGGATCGAGATGGTCTCGCTCTCCGACGGCGGATCGACCTTGATCGCCTGGAAGCGGCGCTCGAGCGAGCGATCCTTCTCGATGTACTTGCGGTATTCGGCCGGCGTCGTGGCGCCGATGCAACGGATCTCGCCGCGGCTCAGCGCCGGCTTGAGGATATTGGCGGCGTCGAGCGAGCCTTCCGCCGATCCCGCTCCCACCAGCGTGTGCAGCTCGTCGATGAAGACGATGATGTTCGGGTTGTCGACGAGCTCCTTCATGATCGCCTTGAGGCGCTCTTCGAACTGGCCGCGATACTTGGTGCCGGCGACGATCAGCGAGATGTCGAGCGCGAGCAGGCGCTTGTCGGCGAGGAAGTGCGGCACGTCGCCGTAGACGATCTTCTGGGCGAGGCCTTCGACGATCGCGGTCTTGCCGACGCCGGGCTCACCGATCAGCACCGCGTTGTTCTTGGTGCGGCGGCACAGCACCTGCTGGACGCGTTCGAGCTCGTAGTCGCGGCCGACCAGCGGATCGAGCTGGTTCTTCATGGCCGCTTCGGTGAGGTCGCGGCTGAACTCCGCGAGCAGCGGGGTCTCCTTGACGCGGTTGATCGAGGTCTTTTCGTTCAACAGCTGCACGATGTCTTCGCGGACCTGGTGGAGACGCATCCCTTTTTCCATGAGGATGGTCGCCGCCACCGATCGCTCTTCGCGCAGGATGCCGAGCAGCAGGTGTTCGGTGCCGATGTAGTTGTGAAGGAGGCGATCCGCTTCTTCGGCCGCGTACTGGAGCACGCGCTTGGTCTCGGCGCTGAAGGGGATCTCGACCGATGTCGAGACTTTCTCGCGGAAAACCGTGCGGCCTTCGATATCTTTGCGAATGTTTTCGAGGGACAGATGGGATCGGGCAAAGATCCGGCTCGTGAGGCCCTTGCCTTCACGAATCAGCCCCAAGAGCAAGTGCTCGGTCTCAATAGAGATGCTTCCGAGCTGGCTCGCCTCATAGCGGGCAAAGAACAAAACCCGCCTGGCTCGTTCGGTATAACGCTCGAACATCCGCCTCCGCCTTGTAGGCTCCGGCGAGACATTCCGCCGTCGCCCTCTATATATCGACCATTATACGGCCAAACCACCCATTTACACGTTTGCAATCCCGCTAAGTAGTGGAAAAACAGTGACTTCGGAGTTTTGGATTCGGCCCCTGGTTGGGGTAAAATTAGGGGAGTGACGGCTGTCACACCCGAAACCAAATTGCCGGCGAAAGCTTCGCGATGGGACTCTCTAGTCTGGCCGCGGTGGCTACCCGTCCAGGCGCGTTTGCCGCTGATCGCGCAGATCACGGGCGCTGTGGCATTGACGGCTTTGCTCGCCGCACCGTGGTGGTCGTCAATTCCTGAGGCGTCGACCGTGGCAGAAACCGCGCGGCCCGCGGCCGTTCCTCCACCAGCCACGGCGCCGGCACCCGCCGCCGCGACTCCTTCGCCCGTCCCGGCGTCGGCATCCGTCACGCCTGCCTCAGCCGTCCCGACTCCGGCTCTTGCGCCCGAGGATCTTCGCCCCGCGCACCTGAATCTCGAGGTGCGGCACTCCTTCGCGAACGCCGACTTCTCGGTCTCCGTCGATGGCAAGCCCGCATTCCAGACCACGGTCGAAGGCAGCGGCAAGCGCTTCAAGGTGTTCGGCAAGCGATCCGAACGCGGCTACACCAAGACGATCGATCTGCCTCCCGGCGTTCGCCTCGTGCGTGTCCGCGTCCTGTCCGCCGCGGACAAATTCGATCAAACCCGCGTCGAGCGATTCGATCTCGGATCGGCGTCGGTGGCGACGTTACGAGTCTCCGCTGACAGATCAGGCCTCTCGCTCGTCGCCGAGCGTCCTCCAGCTCCCAAACCTGCCCCGGTTCAGCCACCGGTTCAGGCCGCGGTCCCGTTATCGGCTCCGACTGTCGTGCCGACCGCCGCCAGCACTGTTCCCTTACCGGCGGCGGCCGTGCCAAGATCGCCGCAGGAAGCCAACTCGGTCGTCGATCTTCTGCAGTCGGTGCGCTCGATCCTGATCGCGATCGCCGGCTTCGTGGCCTCCGCGGCAACCGGTTTCGTGGTCCAGGAGTACTTGCGAACGCGCCGGGGTCTGCTGTTCGCAGGGGGCGAACCCGGACCCGAGCAGGCATATCCGAACGAACGCCGGCGTCGCCGCCGTCCGGGCAGAGCGCGGTTCCCGCGCGAGGATAGCGACGACCCCGGCGACAGCGGTGGTGCCGGAGGCAGCGACAGCGCCATCCGCACTTCGAGCGAGTCATCGCTCACGTCCGAATAATCACCTCGCCACCGAACTTCTGATCGCGACGGCAGGCAGGTTAGCCTCCGCGGATGCCCCGGTAATCTGATAAGTTTCAGCGCCATGTCGAACACAGTTGGATTCATCGGTCTCGGGCTGATGGGCAAGCCCATGGCCCGCAATCTCCTCAAGAAGGGCTTCTCCGTCATCGTCCATAGCCGCAGCCGCGGCCCGGTGGAAGAGCTCAAGAAGGAAGGCGCGAGCACGGCGGGCTCCCCTGCCGAGATTGCGCGCGCCGCCACACACATCATCACGATGCTGCCGGATGGCCCTGACGTTTCGCTGGTCCTCGAAGGCGAGGCCGGCGTATTCGGCGCCATGTCCAAGGGCACCGTCATCGTTGACTCGAGCACGATCGCCCCGACGATCGCGCGCCGACTCGCGGCCCGTGCCAGGGAGCTCGGCTCGTCCATGCTCGATGCGCCGGTCAGCGGCGGCGAGATCGGCGCGATCGACGGCACGCTGACCTTCATGGTCGGCGGCGATGCCGGGGCGCTCGAATCGGTCCGCGCGATTCTCAGCGCGATGGGCAAACCCGACCGCATCGTGCACGTCGGTGAATCCGGCGCGGGCCAGATCTGCAAGGCCTGCAATCAGATCGTGCTGGGCGGGACGATGGCGGTGGTGGCCGAGGCGATCACCTTGTCGCGCAAGGCCGGTGTCGATCCGATGAAAGTGCGCGCGGCGCTGATGGGCGGCTTCGCGCAGAGCCGCGTCCTCGAGGTGCACGGCGAGCGGATGATCACCGGCAACTGGAAGCCGGGCTTCAAGGCGAAGTTGTTCAAGAAGGATCTCGGCATCGCGATGAGAACGCTCGCGGAGAACGGCGTGCCGGCGCCGACGAGCGCGGTCGTCCAGCAGCTCGTCAACGCGCAGATCGCGGCCGGCGAGGGCGAAGAGGATTACTCGGGGATCGCCAAGGCGATTTTCAGGCTCGCGAACCTCTAGCGCCGGAACGATCGCGCGCGCTGCAGCTCGGGTCGCGTCGAGTCCGAGTCCTTCGCGATCGCGACCACCTGCTGATACAGCGTCGCGGCGCGGGCGCGATCGCCTGCGGCTTCGGCCGCGCGCGCGGCGCCAAACGTCCCGCGGAAGCGGTTCGGCTCCTTCTTCATCGTCGCTTCGAAGGCGGTCACCGCATCCTTTGCGTTCCCGGCCTCGAGCAGCATCTCACCCAGCAATTCCCGTGCGGGCGCGATCGGCCCGGGGCTGATCGCGGCCTTATCGGTGCGGTCTTCCTGATCCGCCGCCGCGGCCATCAGCCGCACGGCC
>Ga0310900_10001130_pt1 | contig 10337 bp, 8 predicted proteins | sample C24D1metaG_FD_203879 | JGI IMG/M metagenome (GOLD analysis project Ga0310900, IMG submission 203879) | Lab incubated soil microbial communities from West Virginia University Organic Research Farm, Morgantown, WV, United States - C24D1 | ecosystem: Environmental > Terrestrial > Soil >...
GATTCGTTAGAACAAGCATCTCAAGTAGTAGCTTCCGCACTAGACGTGGCTGATGAGGAAAGACAGAGGATTAGTGATTCTGTTAAACGATTTTCAGAAATAAACTATAAGAGACAATTTCAACTAATCATAAGTAGGTTAATTTATAATGTGAATATCGATCAGCAAATATAATTTCCCAATTCTCCAACAATAAACCAATAGATTTGAATTGAGAAGAAAGGAAGGATTTTAAAAAAAATACGAACACTTAACTGTTATTATATATAAAAAAATAGATATCAGTAGGCTAGATGGAGAAAAGACAGTATCCTTATTAATTGCTTATTGAGTCCTCTATAATCTCAAGTTTTTCTCTTGCATGTGGATGTGTTTGGACATGTTCATAACAATAATAGAACGAGCACTCTGTACATCTGCAAACCACTTTAGATAAACAATACAGCCGGTGACATGATATGGCTTTTTTATTGACATGAGTTGATGTTGTTGGTTTATTTGCCTTTGTTATCTGATTAGACAAATTATCGGGAACATTTCTGTTCATGTTGACCAATAAAATATAAATAAAAATATAAAAATATTTCTGATTCGGCAATTTATGCACAAGGCTTGTTTCTTGCTGAGGTTTACTATTGGAGAAGAGTTAACGGTGCAAGTAATGGGACAACAAAGGATTTACTCCGTATTACGAATCTAAGCTCCACGTTATTAAGAAATAATGACTGGCAATGGCATTATGAAGCAATCCACCTTCATGTGCTAATCTTAGGGGTTCATCAGCGCTTATAACCTCAATACGAAAGACCGTATACTTTTCTCTTGTGACTCTTTCTTGTCTTTAATCATTTACCAAGGACATCTTTATCTCATACTTTATGAAAATTACGGTATATCTATTTAAATTATGATAATTAATATTGGTCATGAGTAACAACAATATTGACTGGAACGATGTTATTAAAAAAGAGGCAAGAGGTATAAACGACGCTGACCTCGGAGAAGTACAGGAAATTCGACTGGATAATGTTATTACTAAAGCTGGTGTAGTGGACAAAGAAGTATATTCAATTCCTAAAAACCTAGTCGATAGATATGATGGGCATAATTTGTGGTTTAGGGTAACAAAGGAAGACGCTGAGAACGTCTACAAGATAAAAGATTAGATAATAAATAAATTGCAGTTTCTTCTTTGGGTAATTAAAAAATATTATTGGAAGATAAATTAATTATCCATTGTAGGGATTTGAAATGTATTAATTTTCGATTTCACATCTTTATATTTAAACAAAACTTACATCTAACTTATTTTCTCTTGCGTGACTGTTTGTCATATGATGATCGTAGGGGAAATTGGAATCGAATTGGTCCATGTGACATGATCGTATAAAATTTCATAATGTAGTTATTGAGAAGATAATAAAGTAACAAAACTCAGTCAAATTTATTTCAGATTTCACCGAACTCGATAACTATTCTGGAAACCATACAGATACAGTAAAATACAAATTCTTGATATTCAAATTGTATTGAAAAAAATGGGAAGTTATAGGTTAAGAGTTTAGTAACTAGTTTGCTTTTATTGTATTAGCCATGCAGTCTCCTAGTTGTGGGTTGAGATTACTAGGTAACTTTATCTATCCTTCAGGACAATCCCTTTCTTTCTGTTTGAATATTGTTGCATCAACTTCACTAATAGTTATAAAAGTACTCATCATCAGGGCCAATGCAACTACTATTGCTATCGAGGCAACTACTATTCTTTTGTTTTTGTTCTTGTTTTTGAGAGTTGTTATTCTCATATAATTCAAACATAAAAATAATTATATTGAAATTGCTAACTAATTGCAATACTCTAATACTCTAGCAACATTAGAAAATGATTTAGATATTTCTAACAAGAAAGATTACTGGGGATCAAAATTAGATTCTACATGCATTTCTTTATCTACATACATATATGTAGTCTGATATTTGGTAAATGTAAGTGGTTAGTTCTTTTGCATAGTTAAATCATTAATAAATTTATAAAGGAATATTCAGCTTAATCGTAATCTTTATTGACAAATCAATAATTGTATTTATCATATTTGGCTACGCAGAATACAAATTCTATAAAACTTTAAATGAATAACAAATATGATTTAATTATTTGATATGGATATCAAACCACAGAATGTATTAGATTATCACGGTGACAACGCCATATTTATGGTTTGGAATTTGAAGAAAGATCTAGACGTCAAAGATTGTTTTAAGAGGATTAGTAAACTTGTTATTAATCTTAATAATTCAGCAGATAACCGCTTTCCTGATTCCGGGGCAAGCTGCGTAATGGGGATCGGATATGATGCGTGGCTTCGACTAAATCTCCCTGCTCCACTTCCTAAAGAATTAGAGAACTTTATGCCTATTGTAGGTGAAAAGCACACGGCGGTTGCTTCCAAAGGAGATTTGCATTTTCATATCAGAGGTATTGGTAGCAGTATGTGTTATGATATGGCACATGCATTATCCGACGTTCTGGGAACGGTGGCTTCAAGCACAGAAGAAATCCATGGTTTCAGATATTGGGACGCTCGTTCCATTTTAGGTTTTGTTGATGGTACAGAAAATCCTCATGAACAGGAACGGGCAATCTTTGGTTTGGTTGGGAATGATGATCCTGTCTATAAAGGGGGAAGTTATCTTTTTGTTCAAAAATACATTCACGACTTGAATGCATTTGAAAAATTATCTACTGAGGAACAGGAAAGGGTAATTGGCAGGTATAAAATGAACGATATCGAAATGCCAGATAATATTAAACCCTCAAATTCTCATATTGCTTTGACCAATGTTGGCGACGAATTCAAGATTATTCGAGATAACATGCCTTTTGGGAACATATCCACCAATGAAATGGGCACATATTTTATCGCATATGCCAGCACATTCAGCACTGTAAAGAAAATGCTTAACAATATGTTTATTGGTTCTCCAAAAGGAAATCATGATAGGTTATTGGATTTCAGCACACCTAAAACAGGGACTCTATTTTTTGTTCCAACATTCGATATGTTAGATGACTTTTCATCGAGTTAAATCATAGTTTTTAGTCCCAAGACTTTGTTTTAACTTGAGTTCAATAAATGATAGAGAAATTGGTATGGTGATATGTATTTGGGTTTTTTTTAAGTGAATTAAGGATATAAACAATCTTTTCTTGTAGAGTCTTTTTGTTTGTTTATTGATTATGTAATTCTACAAACTTTTGTCATTTTTCTAGTACACCAATAATGGTGGGATTGTCATTTGATGAGAATATGTAAATACATGTCCACATCTTTGACTCAACCGAATAGGATCTGATAGCAACCATTACCATATTAGCTCCCTGAAAGGCGACATACTAGAATATCATAGTGGGAATTTGGAAATCGATCCTGCCACGCTTATCATATTCATCAGTACTCTTAGAACAGCATGAGAAAATGAAGGGCATAGTGGATAAGAAACCAACTAACCCAGATAATTTTTTAGTTTGCTGCATCGCTGCTATCTCTTCAGTTTTGACAGGAGACTGTTGTCCCACTTCAGTTGGGTTTCTCGACCCACTTGGATCTCCACTCTGGTGGTTCGAATGGATCTCCAAAGTAGAGTGTTTCATGTGCGATTTTTTCATCAATGAACTCCATGATGCAGGCTACATTAACTGGACGTCCATCATAAGTAATAATATATTCAGTTACCCATAGAGTTCCTTCTCCACGTGTTCTCAGGACCTTAAATCCAAGTTTAGCAGGATAATGTTTTCTGAGTTCGTATAAGTTTTTTTTACCAGAGATTCGTTCGCCAGACTGAGGAAATTCAACTATGACGTCGTCACGATAAATCTCGTGTGACTTGTCTATATCTATACCTGTGAACTCCCAGTGGCGATCCAGTGCTGTACGTATTTCTAGATTGCCCAATCTACTCTTAAATTATTTGAAAAGCCTAGATTATTAGGTTTCTCATCCATTCCAAACGCCGATGAAGAATGGAAAATTCGACCTAGTGTTGGAAGTAGCGAGCATTTAGTCCTGCCTTTGAGGTAGCGTCTCTTTAAGTAAGCATCGTCTAAAAATCATGAGAATCATATGTGTACCTAAATTATTCTACCCTCACCGAAATAGTTATTGCACTTTGTGTCTCTCTTCTGTTTTACAAACGACCTGCTAACCATTATTGTTATTACATATCACCATATTTTTGAAATGAGAGTTCCCATAGCCTTGGCTGTTAAATCCAGAAGAATGTAAATCCAAACCATTATCATAAATATCTAACCAGTTTGTTCATACTGGTGATTTGATACGTTTTATTTTTTCGATTAAATCAAACTAAATTGGTGTTGCTCTATGCTGTCAAAAAATTGATTTCAGCAAATATAATTAAAAATTATACTCTGATTCATCATATTTAGATACCTGTCCACAGCTAGGACAACTTTCAAGATTTGAGAAATGTCTATGAAAATGATGTTCTTCCAATCGATATATGTTAGAAATATGATTAAAATCACACTGTTTGCATTTTATCCTAAGTGTCATAATACATATGAGAAGGCATAGTACTTTAGTCTTTTTTGTGAGAAGACTTTTGAGAATTGTTTCTCCAGGTTTTCTGATTTAACATTTAGAAAAACACCTCATAAACTCATTTGATATTAATTATTATTTTGGGATCTTACAAGGGGTGACTCGTGTTAGAGTCTAATATTAAATAAAACTATCGAGGTTATTGAAATCGACTAATTCATTATGAGGAATTCATAGATCTGTAAATCCTCCTAGCGAACACGATCTTAATTTGGATTTTTATTTGTATCTCTCAAATATAATGGGGTAGATGAGAATATACGGAGCCTTTAGGTTGGTTTTCCAAGTTTGTTAGTTACATAATTAGGGTTTTAGCTTCAAGATTTCCTTTTCTTATCTCATTTCTTAACGCATGTTTTACTATCCATTGAGTGTCAGCATTTTGAGACTCTGACCATTTTTTTAATACCTCAAATCCAATGTTATAGTTATCTTTTAGAATATCGTTGAGGTTATTGGCTACCGATTTCTTGACAAACAATGATTCGTCCTGTTTTAGATTCTCGAGTATGGGTAGGATTGGTTTCGGATCTAAGATAAATTGGTCCATCTTTTTTGCCCATGGAAGTCTTGGTCTGATACCTTCAGAAGATAACCTTCTTACATGAACGTTTTTACTTTGTGACCATTTAAACATTAACGATGTCATTTTTTCTGGATATTTTACAAGAAAAGGACGTACTGCATATTCTCCAGTATGTCGTTGTGTTATTTGATAGATTGCATTAGTTGATATCTCAAATTCGTCAGTACCATACTTTTCTATAAGAAATGCTAATGGCATGATCCAGTAACCATCTCTAAACATTCCAGTCTCATTTTGATTCGGAGGTCCAAGAATGCTCATAATTAGATTTACCGCTTCTTTGTAATCCATGGGAAGAAATTCATGTAATGTGTCAGCAATTACCTCAACACGACCCTTTAGTTCCAAATTTGTTATCTTTTTATCCACTGTATCGATAAATTTTTGTTTTTGAAACTTTGGATATTTTTTGTAAACTTTATCTGCAAGAAGTTTCGCTAGGTCTCTACCATAGTAAGATTTTAATTTAGTATATTCTGTCATATATTTTCATTTCGCCTTTCTAGTTGAATTCCCATTTTCCATAACCAATAACACAATTTATGAGTATTGTGTTATATTCCTTAAATTTTTTATTGTATTGATGCTAACAAATATTATTAGATAAGTGGTAATTGATTAAAAAAAGTCAAAAAGAAAAAATTTATCGCAGGTACCCCAAAACTATGTCAAAACAACTCTTTATTGTCTAATCAACGATATAACGGAATTGCATTTTCTATTCTATATGGAACACAATAAGAATTAGATATCAAAAGCCAAACGAGTACAGAGGATGAATCCAACCTTAAAAGACCTCCACAAACTCACAATATAACGATCTTCCAGTATGACCACTAGATTGTTTAATGACTTGATTAGGTCGCGGTAAAAAGGATTAGACTATCTTTAGAAACACATCAGACCATTTTATAAAGAGTATGATGATCAAGTCCTTGCTTAGGATCGGATCCTATTTATATATATGACAGCGTGTTATGGGTTTATGTCTAGTACCAAACTTGTTAGGAAAAATCACTTTTTCCTTATTGCAGTCATATCAACACTTATTGTTTCAAGCTCTTCAATTAGTAATTATGGTTATTTTGGGTTTACTAATGTGGCGTACGGTCAATCAGATTTAGGACAAATGAATTCCAATGCTACGAATTCGACAAATATACATGATATACCACTGGAAAAAGTTCGAGTTGGAGACATTGATATTGCATACAAGAAGTTTGGTAATGGTGAGCCCATTTTGCTTCTAAATGGTGCTTCTGATGGTATGGATGCATGGGATCCGTCTTTTCCAGCGAGTCTTACTTCAAATCACACTGTAGTTGCGTTTGATCAACGTGGAATTGGAAATTCAACCATTGGTTCTGAGCCATATACTTATCAGCAACTAGCAAACGATTCAGCAGATTTGCTAGATGCTCTAAAAATACCGAAAGCAGATGTTTTGGGATATTCTCTTGGATCCTATCTAGCTCAGCAGCTTACACTAATGCATCCAGATAAAGTCGATAGATTAATACTAGTTGGATCATCATGTGGAGGAAAAGATCACACACCTAAATCCCCTGAGTTTATAAAATTGCAATCCGACATCGTAAACAAATCCCTAAATAATGTTCCAATAACTCCAGAGGAAATAAAAGCACTTGTATCTGCCTCAGTAGGATCAGGATGGATAAAACTACATCCAGAATCTGTAGACGTTCCGGCAAATATTACATCATTACAGCAATTAAAGCCTGGTTTGCCCCCCGAAGTAGCAAATAGCCAGAATATCGTAGGAAAGCATTGGGAGGATAATCCAAACTGGAGTGGTGCTTGTGATGAGCTTGCAAAATTGAATAAGCCCACCTTGGTCATAACTGGGACCGATGACGATAAATACCAACCTCATATCAATTCTCTGAAGATCGTAGAAAAGATTCCAGGAGCTTGGCTTGTACAGATAAAAGATGCTGGCCATGCAGTAATGGATCAATATCCTGAGGAAATTGGTAAGATATTAAATACATTCCTTGCAACTACAAACGCAAATAACTGACCCTCTTCAATGGAACCAATCAAGTCTTAATGTCCTCCACTCACCCGCTGGGGGAAAACGACACCTATTTCTTTAGTAACTGTTTGCCAGGATTTCCACCGAAATAGATCTATTTCAGTGATCTTGGATGATAAAAATGGACCAACTATTTTCACGTATCATCAATCCAGTTTCTATGATAGTCTTTTATTCTATCGAAATTGTATATTCGCATAATAGATGACAGAATCCGCTTATGAATCGAATCTCTATGACATAATAATCTGATGAATTTTTTCACATGGTGACAAAAGTCCATTAAATTATAATATTTGCTCTAAAATCATTGAAAGTCAAGACAACTTATTGCCAAATTAATGAGAATTTTTGATTATTTTGGGTCAAAGATTGTTTGAGTGAATAATTGTTGTGTTTTTAATAGTAAATGATCTAATATTTGTAAGTATATTCCGTTTGACCCAAATTTCGTTCAATAAGATTAAAAGGTCATAACTTGTCGGTCATTTTGTAATATTATTCATTTGCAAATTTCGCGTAAGATTTTTTGGCATTATTGTTTATCTTTGATATTTAGTCTCATCTAATCTACTAATCACTGCAAATAAGGCCAAAATTGATATAACTTAGTAGATCTGGGTTCTATCAGCGTAACTTCATTTGCATTGAGCAATTTGAAAATGCATATATGGATAAAAAAGTTCTATAAAATTAATTTGTATAAATTTAATATAATTTGATCGAGTATTTATATAATAGTAAATTTAACTTTACATGCATATGAATAAATTTAATTTGTTCCTTATTATGAGCATAGGCGCAGTGTTTGCCACAGCATCGATTTTTGGATCAACCATGACAACTGCTTTTGCTCAAGGAAATGACACAGGTGAAGTTCAGGTAGGACCACCATTGGTATTTACAGCAGAAAATGCAACATTGGCTGGCAATGCGACCAATGCTACCACAGCAGCAGCAGGTGATTCGGTTGTAGGCCAAACACCCCAAGTTGATGCTACTCAAAACCAAGCAACTTCTGACGGTGGAGATCAAACCTCTGATGGTGAAACCTCTGATAATGGAAACGAAGGCTCTGATAATGGAAACGAAGGCTCTGATGGCGGAGACGAAGGCTCTGATGGCGGAGACGAAGGCTCTGATAATGGAGAAGAAGAAAATAACTGAGAGAAATTAACCAAATTTTTTCCTCCTTTTTTTTGTTTAATATTTTAGCTGACTTTTGTTACCATCTAATTGATTAGAATACAATAGAATAATTATACTCGGCAAACTTCCAAAGTCTACTAAATTCGGTCTAAAGTAATCAAAGGCTATTTTAGTAGGGCAAGATGGAACAGGAACTTTAGGACTTGTTCTACTTTACTATCTCATTAGGGATTGAAATCATATCTTTACTAATTTTAGAATTAACGATACCTGTTTTATCTAATAGAAATTAGTTATCAATTCTTTGTGCCAACTTACTATTTTATAAATAAACTAGTCCAATTAATTATTATACAAAGCGTTCGTTCGTATCGCAAGCGATTTTAATTAATAAATAAGAAATACTCGATGCTCATAACATTTTCAATTTTTTTAGATTCTTTTAAAAAAAGAAAAATAAATGATTGAGACTTGCGCCTCTCACATTACCATTGCTCATATTGCTTGGAGGACTTGGGTCTAAGGTCTTGATTCAGAGTGAAAGGGAGGTAATCATAGTGGAGGGATCGTGTCAGGAACGATGTTCTCCTAGTTCGGTGCTTGCCCCAAGAAGTTGCCCGGTGGGCTGTAGCGGCACACCAGAATGTCGAAAGGATGACCCGAGCCACTGGCGATCCCACATCCGACTTCTTGCGTGTTCTTCCATATCATCTGCGTGTAATGACCGGTAGGATACCAATTCTCCGCTGTCAAAACGCCACCATGCCAATCCTTCTTTTCGTCGACCCAAAGAGACTGTCCCTCTCCTGGAGCGGACACCCCCAAGGACGGATTAAAGCCTGCAATATTCTCACCCACACCACTAGGCCTATTGGGGTCGTGGGCAAACTCGCCTGTCGTAGCAAGATTCTGGGCCCAAGTCTGTGCGCCGGAGGCTAGATCGTTGCTCCACACAAGTGGCGGAACTCCAACGGCAGCACGCTCATCGTTGTGCACAGTCAGAATGCTGTTGACCAGATCCCCTCCTTGTACATTTGCAGTATTGTTACTCAAAGTAGATTCACTTGATAGAGTGGGATTATTTTCCGTAAAGGTTGTTGTTACATCAGCGTTACCATCAGTAGAGTCACTACCATCTGGTGAGGAGCCTTCATCACTGGTATCAGTAGACCCATTATCTGATGAGGAGCCTTCATCACTGGAATCAGAAGACCCGCCGGATGCTTCATCACTACCCTGTATAGACCCGCTAGCATACATGATCGCTGAAGCAGGTAAAATCATTGAAATCATCATTAAAAATATCAATGAAATAGTTATTCTATTCATAGTTGCCAATGAATTACCATATATATAAAGACATCGTTATGATTCTTTATAGAGAATTCAGAGTATTGAGAACAAGTTAATTAAATTCATGATTTTAATCTTTTTGAAAGAAAACAAATTGACATGGTAGCTGCTGTGGGTATTGAGAGTGATGATGCATACTGCGTACAATCTACAAAGGCATTAGTAACTAGTCTAGGATGTCCATGTATCAAGTTTCCAGGACAACGTATTGTTTCCTTTTATGTGCCAGAAGAATTTTCAAAGGACGCAAGGAGCACAATAAATAGAAGGGATTAGAAATTTAATATACTAGTTTACTTGATCAGGTTATATCGATACTATAAGTAGGTATCGAATGTGGGGGTATGTGAGATAAATTTGACTTTATTTTTTAAGTATTGAATTAGGTAACAGTTATCGTCTCACGCTATTTTATGCTTACAAGAAAAGATACCCGATATATAGCACCAATACATCAATATTTTACCTTGTGAATGTTATTATTTGATAACTGTAAATCCTTCGATCTATACGTTTGTTGATCTGGTAAATTTTCGCCTGCTAAAATCATTTAAAAAACTAGGCAATTAAT
>Ga0310900_10001131_pt1 | contig 10333 bp, 10 predicted proteins | sample C24D1metaG_FD_203879 | JGI IMG/M metagenome (GOLD analysis project Ga0310900, IMG submission 203879) | Lab incubated soil microbial communities from West Virginia University Organic Research Farm, Morgantown, WV, United States - C24D1 | ecosystem: Environmental > Terrestrial > Soil >...
ATGAGGGTAAGATATCATCTACCGGTTCGTTATCGGTAAAGACCGGAAAATTTACTGGTCGTTCGCCTGAGGATAAATATATTGTCAAGGATGAAATTACTGCCAACTCGGTAGATTGGGGTAAAGTTAACCATCCAATTTCTGAAGAAAACTTTGAAAAAATATTTAGCCGTATGACAAAGTATATCCATGATAATAATTTAGCGCAGAAACTCTATACTTTTGATGGATTTGTTGGAGCTGACATCTCTTCCAGGCTATCTATAAGAGTTATTACAGATAGAGCATGGCATAGTCTATTCGCAACTCAAATTTTCATAAACGCATCACAAGAAGAATTGTCACATTTCAAACCTGATTTTACTTTGTTGTCAATCAATGATTTTGCATCTTTCCCAGAGTTAGAAGGAACAAAATCTGAAACTTTCATTATTATTAGTTTCAAGCGAAATTTGGTCCTGATGGGGTCAACATCTTATGCTGGTGAAATAAAGAAATCCATGTTTTCAGTCATGAATTTTCTTTTACCCAAAAAAGGTATATTTCCTATGCATTGTTCGGCAAATTTGGGCAAGGATGATAGGTCGGCCCTATTTTTTGGTTTGTCAGGAACTGGAAAAACAACCCTTTCGGCCGATGAAAATCGACGATTAGTGGGAGACGATGAACATGGCTGGTCTGATAATGGTGTATTTAATTTTGAAGGGGGTTGTTATGCTAAGTGTATTAATCTAAACAAGGACAAAGAACCACAGATTTGGAATGCCATTAAGTTTGGTTCGGTAATGGAGAATGTTGTTATTGATCCTTTTACAAGGGAACCTGATTTTACAGATGGTAGTTTAACAGAAAATACTCGTGTTGTCTATCCTTTGAATTTTATACCTGGAGCCGTTATTCCAAGTGTCTGCGGTCATCCATCCGTGATTATTTTTCTTACTGCAGATGCCTTTGGGGTCCTTCCTCCTATATCTAAATTATCAAAGGAGGGTGCCATGTATCACTTTATGTCGGGATATACTAGTAAATTAGCAGGGACTGAGCGAGGAATCACTGAACCAAAAGAGACGTTTTCTCAATGTTTTGGAGCCCCTTTCATGCCATTAAGAGCTGCAGAATATGCGAAGTTACTAGGAGAGAAGATAACCAAATATAATTCAAAAGTTTATTTGATCAATACCGGCTGGTCGGGCGGTCCTTATGGAATAGGTAAACGAATAGATCTAAAATATACCAGGCAGATGGTATCTGCAACGCTCAAAGGCGCACTAGATGAAGTTCCATATGAGACACACGAAACGTTTAATCTCGATTACCCCACGTCATGCTATGACATTCCTGCTTCCATATTAAATCCTCGAAATACTTGGCATGACAAGAATCAATATGACTTTTCTGCCAAAAGATTGGCTAAATTGTTTATAAATAATTTCAGGAAATTTGAACCCACTTCTGCAGAAATTATTAAGGCGGGTCCGCATTTGAACTAGAATCCATTGTATTGTAATGTGTCTTAAGGGTTTCTTATTTCAATCTAAAGGTAGCCCGGAGCAGATTCGAACTGCTGTCCCCAGGTTTCTTCTCTACCAGATCCAGAGCCTGAGATCCTTAGTCCTCTTGGAGTTTGACCGCTAGATTCGGCACCATTTTTTATGGTTCGACCGGGCTTCACGAGCTACACTTTGTGATATTTGCTTCTATTATTTTATTTTATCTCTAATCTAGTGAAGTACTTGTCAGCAATAGAATTATGTTGTTTATTTCTTTGTATTTATCTCTCTAATTACCGTTCCATAATCGAGATGAACTTTTTTTCTCATATACGGGATCAGTTTATAATGAATTGAATAAATGTTCTTTTCGCGCACTAGGATGCCTTTAACCAATAGTGATACAAACCCTCCTGCAACCTTGGAGGGCAAAATTTCTTTGTTTTCACAAATGCTATCTCTCTTAATGTGATATTCTTGTAAAGTAAAATAGTTTCTGTTAACTTCCAATATTAGCGGCCAGATTACAAATTCCCATACCAAACGACGATTTTCAGTCGAGGACGCATGTTTTCCCTTTTTCCTTTCCTTGTGTTTGTAATTCTCTAATGTCATTTTCTCTGTGTTTCGGTCTTTATTATTGGACTTGATATCATAGTCACATTTAAACATCCGGTTTTATAATTCTACATACATGGTGTTTTCTCATGGGGAAGAGGAAAAAGTTGATGATGTCTCTTCCGCACTAGATGATCTCTCAAAAAAATGGGAGATAGATCCAATTGTTAGAGATGTGCATCTTGGAAAACGCATGGACATTCAAGATTATACTATTAGGATAAACAAGGTTACTTATCATATCCCCTTTTTGTCTAAATCTTCTCTTTTTTTATTATGGGATTGTCTATGGCCTGATTGTCATAATTGCTGTGATAAGCAAGGACGGTTACCCTTAACTTCGAGAGATATTGCCACTATTTCAAAACATTTGGGATATGATTCGCAACCGTCTTTTCTACGAAATGAAACTTATGTAGCAACATGGGATAATGAATCCGCTTCAGATTCAAATTCTCATGTAATAACAACTTTGACTATGCTTAATTTGAAGAGAAGGAAGTCAGAAAATGAGGCTGACAACGGTCACCCTATTTCTTGCAGATTCCTAAATGAATGTGGAGCATGTCAGCTCCATCCCAATAAGCCTGGGGTTTGTTGGTTATATCCCTTTTTTTCATGGAGTCAAAATGAAAAGAACCTAGTATCTGTACATACATCATTTCAACTTACAGGTGATTGTCCAGGTTTTTACCTGAGTAAAAACTTGGATGACATTATGCCAATTTTAGTCAAATATTCTGAAATTATTTATAATTATACTATGAATGTTAACACCACAATTAGAGAAGGGTTTGGAAAAATCGACGTTATTAACTAGAAAGTTAACTACTTCTTACAACAAAAAATAGGTTACTTTGATTTGGCATACCTATTGTTGACATCTTCCCAATTTATCAGATTCCACCAAGCGTTGACATAGTCGGGTCTTTTGTTTTGATATTTGAGGTAATAAGCATGTTCCCAAACATCACATCCTAACAGTGGTATTAGATTTTCTGTCCTGGGACTAGTTTGATTTGGCATGGATTTATAGTCTACTTTGTTGTTTTTTGGGTCAAATACTAGCCATCCCCAACCGCTTCCTTGAATACCTACAGTACTTGTAGTAAACTTTTCCTTAAAGGCTGAAAAACTTCCAAATGAATTATTTATTGCCTCTGCAATAGATCCTTGTGGGTCCCCACCGCCATTCGGTGTCAAATTGTTCCAGAAAATTCGATGATTATCAAATCCACCACCATTAAAGTTTATTGCTGCTCTCACATCATTGGGTACACTCCCTAAGTCACTTAGTATTTCTGTTATATCCTTATTCTGCACATCTTGAGGACATTTTTCAAGAGCTGCGTTTAGATTGTTGGTATATGTTTGATGATGTTTCGTATAATGGATTTCCATAGTTTTTGCATCTATGTGTGGTTCTAATGCATCATAGCCATATGGAAGAGGGGGTAATTCATATTTACTCATTAAACAATTGTGGATACGAAACCTTTTATCCTTTTCCTTTTCTTTATCTGATGTTTTGGCTTGATATCTTGGTAAATATTTTCTTATGGGCTAACTAACGCAATTACTATCTTAGGAGGTGCGGCATCAATCGGAAACATATTTATTTATTCTAAGTAGAATAAAACGATATTATGGTAATCAATAATGATCTCCTTGAACAACGTAAAAAGATTTCAGAGCATCGTCCCAAATTTAAGAGACAAGAAAGCTGGAGATATAAAAGGTTAGCCGTCACCTGGAGAAAACCAAAGGGCGTTGACAATAAGATGAGAAAACAAGTCTCAGGAGTACCCCCATTGGTAAAGATTGGTTACCGTGGCCCCAAAATATCACGGGGATTACATCCTTCTGGTTATGTTGACAGTTTGGTTCACAACGTTAAGGATTTAATGCTCCTGGACAAAACTAAAGATGCAGCCCGCATAGGCCGTACTGTAGGAAACAAGAAGAGACTTGAGATCATTTCAAAAGCAGAGTCAATGGGAATTAAACTAATTAACGGAAAAAAATCTGAATCCGATACATCCAAAGCTTCAACCCCAAAGAAAAATTCATCCAAAGCTTCAACCCCAAAGAAAAATTCATCCAAAGCTTCAACCCCAAAGAAAAATCAAAAGTAGTGATATGAATGGTAGTAAATATACATAAAAAAAGAGAACTAGCATCCCGTATTCTTGGAGTTGGGGTTAATAGGGTAAGATTTGAACCAGACAAATTAGATGACGTAGCCGACTCAATTACACGTGAAAACATAAGATCTTTGATAAGCAATGGGTCCATCTGGACCGCAAAAGTTAGAGGCACTTCAAGAGGCCGAACTAGGTCAAAACTTGCAACTAAGAAAAAACATGGAACTGGCCCAGGATCCAAAAAAGGCAAAAAGACAGCTCGAGTAGGTAAAAAGGAAGTGTATGTTATCAAAGTACGATCGATGAGAAGGCATCTAAAGATATTAAAGGAGAGAAAAGACATAACGAATGAACAATTTTGGGCTCTATACAAAAAAGTAAATGGTGCTCAAGTACGTTCCTTGTCTCATCTTAGAGAACTGGTTAAAATAACAAAAACACACTAATATAGGATTTTAACATCTTATTTTTTTCAATTACGACAATTCTAACATTTTGTCAATCCTTATTGTCATAGTTCTTCAAAACATCTTGAGATTATTTGTTTTAATCGGGGGACGAATTCAAAATTGTCCATTTCCTTCTTATTCATCCAATAATAGTCTGAATGTTCCCAATCTAATACTACATTCCTGGTGTTCGAAACAAAACAGAAGGGTTGGATGATTATCATCAATTCGTTGTGAATTTGAACACCAAATTGATTAAATATTTTTCTTAATATTAACTCATCTTTGTTGATTCGTGTTTCCTCATAGATCTCTATCAATGCCCTAGAGAGTAAATCTTCGTTTTTTTCAAGATACCCACTCACCCCTGCCCATTTTTCTTGCATGGTCTTAACTTTCATACTTCTACGTAAAACCAATACTTCGTTTTGGTTTTTTAAAACCGAGGTTACAACCATCGAAGTTTTTTTATGGCTTTGATCAAAAGGTGGTGTCTCGTCCTTCTTCATTTTGCTTCCTGATTTATTATTTGCAGAATGAGTTAATCTAAGTTTAGGATATTTGATGTGAAATTGGAATTAACTACTAATCTGTTATCTTGCGGTTACAGTTTTTTAGGTCGTTTAATGATTTGTTTTGATTTAGTTAATGCTATCAATCCTATTCATCGAGAACGAGAAAAATATTATGAGATCAAATGTACTTTGGTTCTAATACATGCGTTCTTAGGAGTGATAATATTCTATTTTTTTCACTACCCATACCTTTCTTGTCAATATAAATACTGGTTACCTTCTCAATGCTTTTTTCCCACATCTGGTTTAACATTTCATTATTAATGAATCTCAAATTATGTTTACTGGCAATAGATGCAAAGGCAACATTCGAAGACAGAATTAAGTTGTTAAATTTTTGTGGATAATGGTTTCCACCCAACCCTATAGCAATTTCTAATTCTTCATTATTCGCTTTTTTGTTTACATTTTGTATAGTTTGTATCAAGCAATCACAAACCATCTTGGCTGTTTCCTTGTTGTTCCATTCTTCTTCAGAGGATCCTATCTCAATAAACAAGATTGGATTGGAGGATGATGTTGGTCCGTGATGAGAAGATTCAATAGTGAGATCGTATTTGGGTAAGCTGTTCTTCATCGAAAACAAATTTTTCATGTACTCCTTTTGAAAACTAGGGTATGCAATACCTATCTCAAATGCTGCCCCACCTAGCGACTTATCTGTTGAAAAATTTCCTGTAAAGTGGGATGTCAATGCAGGTATTTTACTCTTTGATGCGTGTTTAGATAGGAAAATTAATACGTTATTTGGAAATTCAAACTTGTCGATGTTTTTAATGTGAATTAATTCCTCATCTGTTACAACTAAGTTCAGGTTGTTATATTTTTTGCATTTAAGAAATCTAATTCTAGAATCAGAATTTCTTGCATCTTGATTTTTGTCAATCCCGAGTTTGGCGCGATCATCAAGAGAAAAAGAGTCCTCAAACCCTACCTCATTTTTCAAATAATTTAGCATGGTAAAACTGGCAATATCTTTGGAAGAGGTTATGATTGTAAAATTATTTACCAAGGAGAACAAGAGATCTTGATTTAGATTTATTTCTTATTTTTAACTCAGACGCGTCAAATTTGATAGTTGAATCAAATGTTATAAACTTATAAATTCCAAAACAAATACGTTTAATGATTCTATAAATATGCCAAAAAACCTCCACAAAGACGACGATGATTTGGATTTGATAGACCTGAATGATGACAAGTATTCTAATGATAATAATAAATCCGATAAAATTGACACTGACACCGATATTGTTGATAGTCAGCATAAAAAAAAATCAACCAAGGCCAAGTTGATTGGTAATAACAGTACAAAGAGGACAAAGGATGATAATTTAGATGCTAAGGAATTTAAAAATGTAAGTGAGAAGGGATCAAAAGAGCCTGACAATCAAACTGGGGATACTGCTCTCTTGTCAAACGAAGAGGATGATGATTCAAAATTTTTTGTTGTTAGGGTGGCTGGAGGTCAAGAAAGCATGATAGCATCAATGCTGCAGAGTAGATTGCACTCAAAGAAAATAGAGGGTATATATTCGGTTTTATTTTTAGAAAATTTTAAGGGTTACGTAATCGTTGAAGCAGTAGACTCGAATATCGCATATGAGGCTTTGCACGGAATCCGACATATACGTGGACAAATAAGGGGTGAACTTCCATTTAAGGATCTGGAGGGTTATCTCATCAAGAAACCAGTAGTTACCGAACTAATCATCGATGACACAGTAGAGATTATTGCGGGACCGTTCAAATCCATGAAAGCCAAAATTATGAGAGTTGATTATGAAAAGCAGGAAGCCACAGTAGTATTACTTGATTCTCCATATCAAATACCTGTAACTGTTGACGCTAATTATTTAAAAAAGTCTTTATAGAATTATAAGTGGTTTTTACATTAGTCTGTTTGTAATATCTTATGAGTGAAAAAAAAGTTGTGAATGCATTAGTAAGTGGGGGCGAAGCTAGCGCGGGGCCACCTTTAGGACCTGCTCTTGGACCACTTGGAATTAACATTTTACAAGTTGTTAATACTATTAACGAAAAAACTAAAGATTTTCCGGGAATGAAAGTTCCAGTCAAAGTGGAAGTCGATACTGAGACTAAACAATTTACAGTTGAGGTAGGTATACCTCCAACAGCTGCCCTTATTTTTAAGGAATCTGGAATTACCAAAGGGTCTGGAACTGCTGGTACTAATTTTGTAGGGAATATCTCAATGGAAGGTATAGTCAAAATATCAAAAATGAAATTAGATGTCTCATACGCACAAACGATAAAATCTTCTTCAAAGGAAATAATAGGCACCTGTCTAAGTCTGGGTATAAAAGTGGAAGATAAGGTGGCAAATGAGATATATCAAGATATTTCAGCTGGCAAATACGATGCGTTGCTAGCCTAGTTATTTTTATTTTTTTTCAAGTAAATTAATTTTATTTAAGTAAGTTTAAAATATACCAATGACTGCAGTGTAAACTATAATTTTAAGGTGAATGATGGAAATATGTCAATTCAAACAGGATCAGCAGGCGGAATGCCCGTTTTAATATTAAAAGAAGGCGCAAGTGAGACTAAAGGAAGAGAGGCACAGAAAAATAACATAAACGCAGCAAAGACAGTTGCTGAAATAGTACGAACTAGTTTAGGACCTAGAGGCATGGACAAAATGCTTGTAGATTCTTTAGGTGATGTAACTATCACTAACGATGGTGCAACTATATTAAAAGAAATTGATGTTCAACATCCTGCTGCCAAAATGATGGTGGAAATAAGCAAGGCAACAGATAATGAGGTGGGGGACGGTACAACTTCTGTAGTTGTTCTAGCGGGTTCTTTGATTGAAAAAGCAGAGGAGTTGATTACGAAGAATGTTCACCCGACTGTTATTGTAGATGGGTATAGAAAATGTGCTGTCAAGTCAATAGAACTTTTGAACAATATCGCCATTAAGGTAACAAATAACGAGAAGGAGCAATTAGTAAAAATAGCAAAGACATCAATGCAAACTAAATTAGTTTCAAAGGAATCAGATGACCTGGCTAATATTGTTGTAACAGCTGCTCAACAAGTATCCGAGTCTCGAAATGGATCTACAAAAGTCGATTTGGATGATATCAAGGTTGAAAAGAAATCTGGCGGATCCATTAAAGATACAAAATTGATAAAAGGAATTGTTTTAGACAAGGAGGTAGTTCATGGAGGGATGCCCAAAAGGGTAGAAAAAGCTAAGATCGCATTAATCAATTCTGCTTTGGAAATAGAAAAGACAGAATTTGACGCAAAATTAAACATTACGTCACCAGAGCAAATGAAGCGATTCCTTGATGAAGAAAACACCATGTTAAAGACCATGGTTGAAAAATTAACTGGATCTGGTGCTAATGTAGTAATATGTCAAAAAGGATTAGATGACATTGCACAACACTATCTCGCAAAAGCCAATGTTTTGACTGTTAGACGTGTGAAAGAGAGCGACATGACCAAGTTATCCAGAGCAACAGGCGCAAGAGTTATCAACAATCTAGATGACTTGACAAGCAAGGATTTGGGAGCAGCTGATCTCGTTGAAGAAAGGAAGGTTGAAACTGATAAGTGGGTATTCATAGAAGGATGCAAGAATCCAAAAGCTGTAACCATCTTGATCCGTGGTGGATCCCAGAGAGTAGTCGATGAGGCAGACCGTTCTGTTCATGATGCACTTATGGTGACTAAAGATGTCTTGGAAAAACCCTTGATAGTAGCTGGAGGTGGATCACCTGAGGCGTACGTTTCTGGAAAATTGAGAGAATGGACTAATACATTGACTGGTAGAGAACAACTGGCAGCCGAAAAATTCGCTGAAGCACTGGAAATTATCCCCTTAACCCTTGCAGAAAATGCAGGAATGAACCAAATTGATACATTAGCTGAATTGCGATCTAAGCAAAATAAGGGATCAAAATGGGCTGGAATTGATGCACGCAATTCACGAATTGCCGACATGTCTAAACTTGAAATATTTGAGCCGTTATCAGTAAAAGAACAGATTATAAAATCCGCTACTGAAGTGGCATCCATGTTGCTAAGGATTGATGATGTAATTGCTTCAAGTAAATCTGCTGGTGGAGGAGGAATGCCACCAGGCGGAATGGGCGGAATGCCACCAGGCATGGATGGAATGATGTAGAAAGATCTATATCGCCTATTTTTTTAGAAAAATTCATTTAGTTTTTGTTCACGACCGGATCCGACCCAAAAAATATTATTTTGATTTTAGAATTATATCATCCAATAAAATTATATTTGAATTGGAGGTATTGATTGTCGGGGTAGGTAGGATCGGGGTGCTAGCCGTGCCCCTTGCCGAAAATCGGCTTTATGTCGGGATCAGTAACCGTTAGGTAAATTCGTGAATGGGAGGATACCCGCTCGTTCGACTAGGATGAAATCATGCCGTATCGGATGGCTATGAGCAGCAACTTACATGAAGGTGTAAAATTGACTGTGGATTGTTGAAATGGGTGAGGTCCGGGAGGGAGCAACCCTAAGGCATCGCAGCCGTGCTGTTACGTCTACGTGGTGGATTTGGGAGGATTTGAAATGGGGCCTTTTGTTCATGTTGGTACTAACGGGCTACCCTACTGTTTCTAATTGTGTTTTTTATAAAGCTTTATTATTTAACTAAGTTGAAAACAGGTTAAATATTTTGTTCCATATTTTAAGAATATGGCTCATGATATTTTCGACAGCTATAGGGATGAAAATAATACCGTTGGAATCGATAAGAAAATTGATGTTGAGAACATAACCAGATCAGAGAGCAACATTCCAGATCATTTAGAAAGTGATGTCACACGAACAATAAAGGATTCGATTGAAAGGAACTCACCTCTTAAAATAAAGGATTCTGAAACTTCATTCAAACAAATTCTTGATTTGGCAATGAATGTCGTTAACGAGCTACCAACAATGGTGAATGCAACTGGTAAAACTATTAACAAAATGATAGTGAAGGGCAAAGAAGGTATAGAATCAATAAATAATTTTAAAAATAGTATAAGTTACTCCTATAAAGATAGCTC
>Ga0310900_10001134_pt1 | contig 10319 bp, 6 predicted proteins | sample C24D1metaG_FD_203879 | JGI IMG/M metagenome (GOLD analysis project Ga0310900, IMG submission 203879) | Lab incubated soil microbial communities from West Virginia University Organic Research Farm, Morgantown, WV, United States - C24D1 | ecosystem: Environmental > Terrestrial > Soil >...
TCGGAGTCGTCCTGCCCAGCAACTCTCCCGGCGTGCATTCGCTGTGGGCGCCGACGCCGGTGTTGAAGATGCCGCTCGTGCTCAAGCCCGGCAGCGCCGAGCCGTGGACGCCGCTGCGCATCATCAGCGCCTGGGTGAAGGCCGGCGTGCCGGCCGGTGTGTTTGCGTATTACCCGACCGATCACGCCGGCGGCAACGAGATCCTGCGCTCGACCGGCCGCGGCATGGTGTTCGGCGACGTCGGCTCCACGAAACGATGGAAAGCCGACGGTCGCGTCGAAGTGCATGGCCCGGGATACAGCAAGGTGGTGATCGGTCCCGACGTCGCGGACGACTGGGAGCAATACATCGACGTGATCGCCGAATCGATGGCGAACAACGGCGGCCGCTCCTGCGTGAACGCATCGGGCGTATGGGTCACCAGGCACGCCGACAAGATTGCCGAGGCCCTGGCGAGGAAGCTTGCAGCGGTTTCGCCGCGCGCCGCCGATGATCCCGACGCGCTGCTGGCGCCGTTCGCGGATCCGGAGACTGCCAGGCGCATCAGCGCGACGATCGATGGCGACATGACTGGAGAAAGGGGCACGGCCCGGGACGTGTCGGCAGCCGTTCGCGACAGCGATCGTGTCCTCCGTAGCCCTGGCGAAGGAGGACGTGTCGCGTCGGCGCACGGCGGCACATACTTGCTACCCACAGTCGTTCGATGCGACCAAAATCATCCGTTAGCCAATCGCGAATTCCTCTTCCCGTTCGCGAGCATCGTCGAAGTGCCGGCTTCGGATCTACCTGACTGTCTCGGGCCGTCGCTCGTCGTGACGTGCATCTCTAACGATCCCGCATTTCGCGCGCGCTTCGTCGCGTCACCCCACGTCGATCGGTTGAACTTCGGGCCGCTGTCGACGACGCAGATTGGGTGGGACCAGCCGCACGAAGGCAATCTGTTCGAGCACCTCTACGCTCGCCGCGCGATCCAGCGGCTGGCGTAGCACGACAGCGACGATGAAGATCGCGCTAACGAGGCGGCCGCATAGCCGCCGGCGCGAGGCGCGCGCGCTGATACGGCTCGTTGCCGGTTAGGTATCGATCGAAATACGCGAGATCGATCACCTCGACCCGGCCAGAGTCCCAACCCACCGCCAGGTGCGCCGCGTCGCCCATGAAGGTCACGCGCGTGGCGGCGGTCTCGCGCCGTGCGATCGTCGCCAGCAGGGAGGCGTCGGCCACATCCCACAATTGGACGGCGCCATCGTTTCCCGACGACGCAAGGCGGTGACCGTCGGGACTGAACGAGAGGCCGGTAACCATGCGCACGTGGCCGGGCAGCGTCGCGCGAAGCGTGCCGGTGGCGGCGTTGCGCAGTTCGATGAGTCCGAGCCACGTGCCCGCGGCGAGTGTCCGCCCGTCGGGCGATACCGCCAGCTCGAAGGCTTGCAGCGTTGACTGAACGGCCCACTCTTCCTTGAGATCTCCAGCCGACCGGCGCGCAATGCTCTGGTCCCGGCACGCCACGAAGGTCGAGTCGCCTACCGGGCTCACGGCGAGCGCGATCGGTTCGCCCCGCCCGGTGGACGCTTTCACTGCGAGGACACCGTCCTGATCGTAGCGGCGCACTGTTCCGTCCGCGAACACCGCGACGATGCCCGCTCCTGAGCGGAGCGCGGCGTTGGCCTGTCCGGCGGACTCGATCACCATGCGCACCCCGCGAGTGGTCACGGCGATGGCTGGCGCGACACCAGCCGTGAGGACCCCGCCGCCGGGAGACACCGCGACCTGTCTGGCGGCGATACCCGTTGCGACCACCCTCGCACCGCTCAAGGAATCGAGCGTGACCACCTGCCCATCGGCGCCCGTAGAGACCAACAGGCCGGTCCATCCGTCCCAGGTCAGTCCGGTCACGGGACCGGCGTGCGCAATCCTCGAAGCCACGGCGGACCCGGCAAGGTCCCACATCCGCACGGACCCGTACTCGCCGGCGGCGATCATCAGGCGTCCATCGGCGCTGAAATCGGTATCGAACCATGCTTCTGCCCGCCCGAGGTCAGGTGTTTGCTGTCGCCAGTCGTCGGTGCTCCAGCGCTCGAGGCGCCACCATCCGGTGATCACGAGCGATCGATCGTCTGGAGTGAAGCGGACGCTGCGCGTGGTGCCATTGCGCGAATTGATCAACGCGACCTGACGCCCGCTCGCCGCGTCCCAGACGCGTGCCGTCCGATCGCTGCTGCCGCTGGCGAGCCAGCGGCCATCGTGCGAGAACGCGAGTCGGCTGATGGCGCCGTCATGCGCGGCCGCAAACTCCGGCTTCAGCGCGAGCGTGCGCGCGTCGTAAAGGCGGATGCGGCCGCTGGCGAGGCCGATGGCGATCGTCGATCCCGTGGGATCGATGGCCAGACCCCACGCGCCGGGAACGCCGCCGACGTTGACGGATCGATAGGAGGCCGCACCGATATCCCACACCCTCAGCTCACCGTCGTCACTGGAACTGACCACGCTCTTCCCGTTCGGCGTCGCGGCGATCCCACGGACCGGATGACGATGCGCCGGCGCCTCGGCGATCAACTGCAGGTCGGATGTGCGCCACACACGGACGTATCCATCGAGGCCTCCGGACACCACCCACGGTTGCCCGGGCACCCGCGCCATGGACCAGATCGGGGCATCGTGAGCCTTGCGATCGGCCCGTGGTGAACCGGTGGTGGCGTCGAGAGCGACCAGGCGCCCGTCAACGCCTGCCGACACGACAATCCCAGATCCCTCGTCGTGGACGACGGCGCGAACTTCGCCCTTGTGAACGTCGGCGGTCCACAGCACGGGCTGTTGCGCGTAGAGCTCGCGAAGGGCCCAGTCAGAACGTTCGGAAGGATGCCTGAAGTGTTCTGCCCACAGGAGCGCCTCGGCTTCCGGGACGCTGCCGACCCGCGCCATCAACCGCCCCCGTTCAACGCGGCTGGCGCCGAGTTCCGCCGCGAGTTGCGCGGAGTTGGCGTCCGCGCGACTGCGCTGGAGCCACGCATAAGTTGTCAGCGCGCTCAGCATGGCGATCGTGGCGCCGACCAGCGCAACGGCGCGCCAGTGCAAGCGCACGCGCCTGGCGACGGCGCCCCACTGATCGCTCGACTGGTCGATCAGCCTGCCTTCAGGCCAGGCGCGAAGATCGTCGGCGAGGGCGGCGGCCGACTGGTGCCGGCGATCGGGATCCTTGGCCATGGCGCGGGCGACGATCACCTCGAGGTCGCCGCGCAGATCGCGATCGAACAAGCTGATGCGAGGCGGTTGTTCCTCGATGATGCGGCGAAGCGACTCGGTGAATGGCGTTGCCGAGACGTCGAAAGGCAGTCGTCCGGTCAGCAGCCGGTACAGCAGCACGCCGAGAGCGTAGACGTCGCTTCGCGCATCGATGTCTTTCGACACGCCCCGCAGCTGTTCGGGACTCATGTAGGCCAGCGTGCCGACCAGTTGCCCCTGTTCGGTTTGCACAGTGGTGAGGTGCAGATTGGCGCCGGCCGCCCGCGCGACGCCGAAGTCGAGAATCTTCGGCTGCCCGTTCTCGTCGACCAGGATATTGGCGGGCTTCAAGTCCCGATGGATGATGCCGCGCTGGTGGGCGTGATGGACACCGTCGCACACCTGGGCGAACATCGCGGCGCGTTGGCGAGGGTCGAGGCCGTGACTGTCGGCGTATTCCGTGATGCGCGGCCCTGACACGAGCTCCATCGCGATCGAGGCCGGCACCGTGCGGCTGCCCGGATGAAATGCGTAGATCTGCGCCACGGCTGGATGGTGCAACTGGCCAAGCATCTCTGCTTCGATTTCGAAGCGGCGCAGCATGTCAGGATCGCTGCTCCGCCGCCGGAGGACCTTGAGGGCGACGGTTCGGTTCGGGCGATCCTGCTGCGCCACGTAGACGACGCCCATGGCGCCCGAGCCGATCGCGTGCAGTACCATGAACTCGCCGAGTCGTTCGCCCGGCTTGAGCGGGCCATCGGTGGCGTCGAGATCGATCGACGGCAGTTGCGCCGGATCCAGGAACTCGTCGGGCACGTCGACGTCGGCCAGCAACGCTTCGACGCGCGCGCGTAAGTGGGGATCACCGGCGCACCTGGCGTCGAGGATCGCGGGGCGCAGGGCCGGATCCACGTCGGCCAGCTCCAGGAACAGGAGGTCGACGGGGTCGAGTGGCGCGATGCTCACGAGCCTTCAGCGTGGGGAGGTGCGGGGCTGCTCGCCGGCCCCAGCATGCGATACAGCCACGCACGCGCGAACTTCCACTCGTTCTTGACCGTCGCCGCTGACAGATCGAGGGCGGCGGCGGTTTCTTCGATGCTCAAGCCGGCGAAATACCGCAGCGAGACGATCTGCGCCTTGCGCGGATCGCTCAGCTCGAGCCGGCTCAACGCTTCATCGACGGCCACCAGGTCGACCAGCTGTGGATCGGCGCGCAACAGGCCCTCGTCGAGATCCACCTGGCTGGCGCCGGCGCCGTGCCGCAGCCGCTGGTAATGCCGCGCGCGCTCGACGAGGATGCGGCGCATGGCCAATGCCGCAGCAGCAAAGAAATGCCCGCGCCGATCCCATTGGCGTTCCTGATCGGCGCCGGTCACTCGCAGGTAGGCTTCGTGAACGAGGGCGGTGGGCTGCAGGGTCAGCTCATGGCGTTCGCGCGCGAGCCGGGCGCGCGCCAGCCGGCGCAGCTCGTCGTAGACCTCCGGTAACAGCTCGCGCGAGGTGCCAGGCCCGCCGTCGAAAGGTGGATCGTCTGGAGGGTCGGCTGTCATGGCTGATCGGGCTTCATTGTAGGATGGTCAGCCGATGAACCGGGAATCCATTGCACGCGTTCAGCGCAGCCACGCGGCGCTGACGGCGAGGGCCGTTGACCTGCCGTCCCGCTTCTACGAACGCCTCTTTGCCGCCGACCCGGGCGTGCGCCGCTTGTTCCCCGAGGACCTGACGCGGCTGCGCGCACACTTCCATGCGGCGCTCGCTCTAGTCGTGCACAACCTGGACGACATGGAGGTGATCGCCCAGTCGCTGCGCGATCTCGGAGTCCAACATGTGCATTGGGGCGCCCAGCCAAGCCATTACTTCACCGTGCGGGAAGCGCTGGTGACGGCGCTCAAGGAACTCTCGGGGGACGACTGGTCCGCCGAGCTCGATCAGGACTGGCGCGACGCCATCTCCACCATCGCGTCACTCATGCTACAGGGCGCGGCCATCGAGACGGCGACAGTGGCCGAGGCGATTCGTCCGAACCGCCCGTAACGACGGCGACTCCGCAGATCCAACACACTTCGTAATCCGCCTGTTTCCGGTGATTAGCCGGTTCCTGGCTGCCCGTCGCATTAGGGGACATGAAAATGAATCGTTCACCCCTTTTGTTCGCCCTGGAGGCAGCAACCATGATCCGCTTCAATGTGTTTCGAAATATCCGGTGGGCCACGGCGGCAAGCCTGGCGATTGTGACGATCGCGCTGGTTGGCACCAACCAGCGATGGGTCGGTGGCGTGGCCCACGCCGCCGGCGTCGTGAACTTCATCGCGACCGACGATGTCGGGCCGTGGTTCCAATGCGTCGGTGCCGGGTGTGTGCCGGCCGGCACTGAATCCCTCGCGGTTGTGCAGCCGGGCACCGACGTTCGGATCACCGTTGGCAACGAATCCAACACGGTCCACACGTTCACGAGCCTACTGTTTCCGAAAGGCGCCCAGCAAATGCCCTTCGATCAGCCCTCCGCCTTCCGCAACGGCAGCCGCAGCGTCACTCTGACCGATCCGGGACTCTACGTCTTCGTCTGCAAGGTGCATCCGTTCATGCTCGCGGCGACGATCGTCGATGATCCGGCGACCGCAGGGCTCGATCTCGGCGAGAACGTCTCTCTGGTGAACGGTGTCACGGTGCCGACGAGCAGCGACCTCGCCACACGGCTGCTCCGTGCGTTCTGGCTGATCACGAGCCCGGGCAACTATCAGGACCACAATCCCGCGACCAATCCGGCGCTGACCTGGAACATCAACTATCCGGCCGGCGTGCCCGTCCGGATCACGGGCGGCGCGGTGGTCGACCTGAAGGCGACACTCGAAGCGCGATATGGCGCCAACGTGCCAATCCCGGGGCCGTTCAATCCGGCGCAGACTGGCGTCGGCGAGGTCTGGGTCGATCTCCAGTACGAAAAGACCTCGCACAAGTCCAAGCCCGGTACGGCCATTGCCGTGGACGCCACCAATTGGAAAGTCACCAAGCGAGTGGCCCTACCCGAAATCAACATGAACAACCCCCACAACATGTGGACCGATCGCGACCAGAAGGTCATTTATCAAACGCAGTGGTTCGACACCAAGTTCACGGTCTTCGACCGCACCACCGGGAAGCTCCTGGAGAACATTGACGTGGGCGAATCGCCGGCGCACGTGATGACCCGCGTCGACACCGACCAGGTGCACGTCAGCATCAACGGGGAAGACAACATCGTCGAGCTCAGTCCTGGCGGCAAGCACATCGAACGGCGGCTCGCCACGCAGTACGTTGGCGACAATCCGGCCCAGCCGCACGCACACTGGATGAGTCACGACGGCCACGTGATGGTGACGCCGAACTCGAACACCAACGACTCGACGAGGCTCGACATCCCGTCCGGCGACATTGTCGAGAAGACGCCCACCGGGTTTCTGCCGATCGCCAGCGGCATGATGCCGGACGCGAGCAAGTACTACGTCTCGAACTACGTCGACAGCACGATCACGTGCATTTCGATCGGGGCGCCGGCCTGCCAGAGCGCCGGCGGCGCCGTGGCGACGAAGACGATCCCCGTCCTGCTCGGTGGCAGCGGGCTCGCCAACTACGATCCGATCGGCGGGTCGGGGTTCTCGACTTCGGGGGCCCTGCCGATCCAGACGCCGGTGAGTCCGAACGGCAAGTACGTGGTCACCGCGAACACGCTGTCGGCGACGATTACGATCATCGACACCGCGACCGACACGCTGGTCAAGGTCCTGCCGTGCAGTGCGGGCTGTCACGGCGTGAATTTCGGCGCGAAGAAGGGCGGCGGCTACTTCGCCTACGTGTCGAGCAAGTTCGCCAACGACCTGATTGTGTTGGATCCGGATCCAAACGACAACGGCGACCCGTCAGACGCGCAGATCGTCGGCCGCATCATCCTCGCGACTGGCGACAACAACGACGTGCAGTCAGACGACCAGGTGACCGCCCATGCGGGTATGGGCGGGCAGGGCGTGCTGCCAATCCCAGTGGTGTACAACGGCTGGGTCCAGAAGCTGCCGAACCAGTGGAAAAAGCTGCTGACCAGCAAGCAGAAGAATCCGATCCCCTGAAAGGTCCCCGGCGAATGCGGGCGTGAGGTCATCGTGCCTCGCGCCCGCCCTCAAAAGAGCCTACCGCGCAAATTGCTGGATGCCAGAGAATGGTGGCAGTCTCGGACCACATGCGCATCCTGTCCCTCACTGCTGGCGCCGCCTCCATGTATTGCGGCAGCTGCCTGCGCGACAATGCCCTGGCGGCGGAGCTGATCCGCCAGGGCCACGACGTCACGCTGCTGCCCTTCTACACGCCAACACTCACTGACGAAGAGAACGTCAGCCGCCAGCAGAAGGTGTTTTTCGGCGGCATCAGCGTCTATCTCGAACAGCACATACCGTGGTACCGCCGCGGGCGGCTGATCGACAAGATCGTCGACGCGCCGCGCGTGATCAGGGCGTTCACCAGCGGCTCGATCGCCGTCGATCCGAAGCAGCTTGGCGCGATGACCGTATCGACCCTGCGCGGCGTCAACGGTCATCAGCGCAAGGAGATCGACAAGCTGATCGAGTTCGTGACCGCCGATGCGCCGCCGGACGTCATCAACATTCCGTACACGCTGCTGATCGGCCTCGCCGCGCCGCTGAAGCGCGCGGTCGGACGGCCCGTTGTCGTCACGCTGCAGGGCGAAGACCTGTTTCTAGAGGGCACGCCGGAGCCGTATCGCACGCAAGCGCTCGATCTGGTCCGCGCGCAGGTCGCCGACGTCGATCTGTTCATCGCCGTCAGCGAGTACTACGCGCGCTTCATGCGCGACTACCTGCGCATTCCCGAATCGAAGATGCGAGTCGCGACGTTGGGTGTTAATACTAAAGACTTGTCAATTACAACGCGGTTTCCGGTTCCCGGTTCCCGGTTCCCGGCAGGTTCTGATCCGTTCACCATTGGGTTCTTCGCACGCATCGCCCCGGAAAAAGGCCTGCACAATCTCGCCGATGCTTACCGCGTGTTGCGAACCGAGAAGGGACTGCCGCCGTCGCGGCTGCTGGTTGCCGGATATCTGGCACCGGAGCACCGGCCGTATCTGGCACGCATTGCGGAAACCCTGCGCGTGGCCGGGCTCGGTGACGAGTTCGTCTATCGCGGCGCCGTTGATCGCGCGAACAAGATCCGGTTCTTCCACGAGATCGACGTGTTGTCGGTGCCGAGCGGCTATCACGAGCCAAAGGGGCTGTATCTGCTCGAAGCGATGGCGTGCGGCGTGCCGGTCGTGCAGCCGAACCACGGCGCGTTTCCCGAGATCCTCGCGCGCACCGGCGGCGGCGTGCTCGCGAAGTCCGAATCGGGCGCCGACATCGCGGACGCGATCTTCGAGTTGTGGAAGGATCCGGCCCGCGCCGCGGCGCTCGGCCGCGCCGGCGCCGAAGGCGTGCGCCGCCACTACACCGTCCAGCACATGGCCGAAGGCGTGTTGAAGGCTTACGTAGAGGCGGGTCTTCAGACGCGCCTGCTCCAAGATGCTTAACGCTACTCATCTGTCGAAGCGCTATCCCACGCCCGCGGGTGACCTGACGGTCCTGCGCGACGTGTCATTGTCACTGAACGCAGGAGACGCTGCGTCGGTGATGGGGCCGTCGGGATCAGGCAAGAGCACACTGCTCTACATCCTGGGAGGGCTCGAACCGCCATCGAGCGGCACGGTGCAGCTCGACGGCGTCGATCCGTACGCGCTCGCGCCAAACGCGCTGGCGGCGTTTAGGAATCGCGGTGTCGGCTTCGTGCTCCAGGATCACTGTCTGCTTCCCCAGTGCACCGTGCTCGAGAACGTGTTGGTGCCGACGCTCGTCGGCGAGCTCGATGCGGATGCGCCGAATCGCGCCAGGGCGCTGCTGGACCTCGTTGGCCTCGGCGAGCGCCTGCATCACCGGCCGGCTGAGCTTTCGGGCGGTGAAAAGCAGCGCGCGGCAATTGCGCGTGCGCTGATCCGGCAGCCGCGCCTGATTCTGTGTGACGAGCCTACCGGCAATCTCGATGCGGAAACGGCGGCCATCGTCGCCGACCTGCTGATGTCCCTGCATGCCAGGCTGCAAGCGATCATGGTGCTCGTCACGCACAACGAGGCGCTCGGCTCACGCTTCACGCGGCGGTGGACAATGAATCGCGGCGTACTGACGACACCAGCTACAGGGGCGGAGCCCCGGTAAAGAAACACTGCCATGCTGACCCGCGCCAGCCTCCGTTATTACGCCGCGACCAACGCGCTGGTGGTGCTCGGCGTGGCGGTGGCCGTGGCGGTGCTCGCCGGCGCGCTGCTCGTCGGCGCATCAGTCCGCGAAAGCCTGAAACAGATCGCGCTCAGCAGGCTTGGCAACACCGACGTCGTCGTGTCATCACCGACATTTTTCAGAACAGAACTGGCGAACGACATTGCCGAGAACTGGGAACCGGGAACCGGGAACCGCGTTGCCCCCGTCATCGTTGCAGCCGGCGCCGTGTCAAATGACGAATCGAAGAGGTCGGCAGGCCGCGTCATGGTCTACGGCATCGATCAGCGATTCGGACAGTTTCACTTCGGGCCATCCAAAGAAGGGGTGGCCTCAACATTCTCGATCTCTGGCCGAGAGGCCTTGATCAGCGAAGCGCTCGCGACCGAGCTCGGCGCAAAAGCCGGCGATTCAATCACGCTTCGCGTTGCCAAACCGACCGACATTCCACTCTCGTCCCTGCAGGGCCGCCGCGAAGCCGCCGGCCAGCGGATCCGCGTGACGATAGCGCGCGTCCTCGATCGCGCCTCGCTTGGCGAATTCTCGCTCGCCCCGTCGCAGGGGCCGGTGCTTGCGCTCTACGTGCCGATGGCGCGCTTCCAACGCGATCTCGCGATCGGCGATCGCGTCAACACGCTGCTGTTGAAACTGCCGGAAGAGTCCGGCGATCCGGTTTACGAGGTAGTCGCTCCGGCCGCCCAGCTCGACGACTATGGCCTCCGCCTTCGTCGCGCGCCGGATGGCAACACCATTGTCGAAAGCCGCGCCGGGGTCCTGACCGACGCGCTTGCGGAGGGTGTGCGTGCCGTC
>Ga0310900_10001135_pt1 | contig 10311 bp, 11 predicted proteins | sample C24D1metaG_FD_203879 | JGI IMG/M metagenome (GOLD analysis project Ga0310900, IMG submission 203879) | Lab incubated soil microbial communities from West Virginia University Organic Research Farm, Morgantown, WV, United States - C24D1 | ecosystem: Environmental > Terrestrial > Soil >...
AAACGTAATCGGTCATTTTTTGAAGCAGCTCTCCCAATGCGCTGTTTAATTAGGCAAAATCAAACTAAATGCCCTCTATCGGATAACGATCTTCCATTAGTTTCAGAAATTCGAATTAAACTGCCAGACGGTGGGATCAACGGTATGAAATTATGCAAGGGCGCGAGACGGAAGAAAGCTTGGACGTCATCATTTCCGAATGCCAGCGGTTGAAGGCGGTTGTAGATGAACTCATTTATTTGACCAAGCTTGATCATGTGACGGAGACGTTCCAATTTGACCTGATACCGGTTGGACAAGTGCTCGCGGAAGCGGTAACTGCGGTACAGGGACTGGCCGAGCGGAAAGGAATCCATGTGGCCGTAACGGGGAATACCGATATGGCGGCTATGCTAGACCGGGAAAAGCTGAATCGGGCATTTATCAACATTGTCGGCAAAGGAATCCGGTATGCCGAGTCGAGGATCGTGCTGCAGGTTGTTCGTTCCGGAGATCATATGGGAATAGGTTGTACGTATGACCTTGCCGCTGAGGAGAAGCGTGTAATTAAAAAGCGGCGATGTTTGCGGAATGAGCTTCTTCCGCAAACATTTTGACAAATGCTTGGAATAGTATTGACCTGTTCTTTTTAAAGAACTACAATGACTATATCGTCTGTTATAGCGTCTTTTCATTTTGATTGTAATCACTTAGCTTGACATTAGGATCTAAACTGGTCGAAGGAGAATTCTATGATTGGGGAACGGATTAAAAGTCTACGGGAAAAAAAGGGCTATTCGATAACGAAGCTTGCCGACCTGGCAGGCGTATCCAAGTCCTACTTGAGCTACATTGAGCGCAATATGCAGAATAACCCATCTCTTCAGGTAATGGCAAAAATAGCAGCTCCTTTGGATTCTAACATTGAATATTTACTTGGAGAAGAGCATTTACCAAAAATTCACGAGGAAGAAATGTTGGACGAGGAATGGCAATTAATTATTAAAAATGCGGTTGACGAAGGTATGAGCAAAGGCGACTTTCAGGCTTTAAAAGACTTGATACGTTCGAATATGTGGAAGGAAAGCAGGACGGATGCGAATGCCAATCCGGACGAGAAAAAGAAAACATCAAATATCATTATTCTTCATATCGATAACTGACAGTGAATGAAAAAAGGTAAAATGATATTGACATGTTCTTTATAAAGAACTACTATTGATTTAGTGTTCTTTATAAAAAACAGTACTGGCAGGTGTACTCATGTATAGAAAACAAGACGATATGCAGACAGACCGAAACGAGAAAGAAATAGGAAAAGAAATTAACCTCAAGGCATTATACACCACCATGAAAAAACGTCTCTGGATAGTCGCTCTTATTACCATCACATTGACGGTAATAGCGGGTATTTACAACTCAAGGCCTGAAACTCCTATGTATGCTGCTACCTCTCGAATAATTATCTCTGCCAGCGCCGATGTGGTGGGAACGGCGAGGGTCATGATTCGAGAACCAATTGTCCTTAATAAGGTGGCTGAGGAGCTAGGGCTGGGTCGTTCTGCTGCAGAACTAAGAAGTCAAATAAGGTTGGGCACTGTCGATGACTCCCTTATTACGGTTGTAACGGTCGTCGATCCTGATGCCAAGCTAGCGGCTGATATTGCAAACACTGGAGTTGAAGTGTACAGGGAGGTAGTTGCGGAAACGCTTGGTGTGAGCAATATCAGTGTACTTACAAAGGCGGAAGAAAGCTCGTTCTCTATAAATGAGAAAAGCAACACAATTTTGTTTATCGCTTTTATCGCAGGTCTTATTTTGAGCATAGGATTAATCTTCTTTTTGGACTCTTTGGATGATTCAATGAGTTCGGAACGAGAGGTTGAGGAGATATTAGGCTTAACGATGCTAGGGCAAGTGTCCAAAATGAAAAGAAAAGATATACCAAGACAATCGAAGAAGCAGAAAAACATCTTAGCGCGAGGTGAAACTATTGGGTCGTGAACGAATAAAACCTGCGAAATCTTTCGTGAATAGAAGCCTGCTATCCTATACGGATCCTCATGGCAACATATCCGAGCAATACCGAACCATAAGAAACAATATCCATTATGCCGCAACCGAGAAAAAAGTTCGTTCTCTGTTAGTGACATCTCCTTCAGAAGGAGATGGGAAATCAACGGCTACCGTAAATTTGGCCATTTGCATGGCACAACGGGGTGATCGGGTACTTATAATCGACGCCAACTTTAGAAATCCGATCATCCATCAAATTTTCAGCGTACAAACTTCTCCAGGCTTGTCGAATGTGTTAGGACAACAACTCGATATTCGCGAGGCGATTTATAATACCGAGGTCGAAAGTTTGGATATTTTGCCGAGCGGGCAGCGATTTTTTAATTCAACAGAATTGCTTGATTCTCAGCTTATGGTTGATGTCATGGAATACGCGGCTGCACATTATGATTTCATTCTACTCGACTGTCCTCCAGTATTAGGTTTGCCTGATACGAATGCATTGGTTAGTAAATGTGACGGTGTGATCCTGCTGCTAAAGAGCGGTAAAACGCAGATAGAGCAGGCGAAGGAAGCCAAGCGTGCATTGCTATTTGCCAAAGCTAATATATTAGGCGTCATATTAAACAAAAAGAGCGTTTGATGATTAAATTCGGATAGCGCTTTTTTGTGGGTGATTGTTCTTTATTAAGTACAATAATTTTGAAAATGAATAATTGTAGAGTTCGGTAATGTCTCCTTACCGTTATCAACGGAGGCACTCGGCCATGCTGTGGGTTGAATGAAGCCTTAGACGCTAGTCGTCAAGAGTGTGGTGTGAGGGCGGGTTGAATGCCCTATGGCTCTACAATAGAGTTTTTAACTATGAGGTTTTGATCAAGACCTGATAGTTAAACACTCTAATGGAGTGTCGTTATAATCCATTCATTAGTCGTTATAATCCATCATTATTCGATCTATCATCTGGAAAGGGTGAACTGGCTTTGACGTATCGGCAAAGGTTATCTTTACTAATTATAATCGATTCTTTTATCGTGCTAACGGCTATCTTTTTTAGTAGGTTTTTGCTGGACGCCTCACTTAATGTTATAACGGCTCCCATCGTCATTAGCTCGATTACGCTGCTGCTTAGTCATCATTTCTTTTCTTTCTATTACAAGCTTTATAAGAAGGCGTGGGAATATGCGAGTGTTGGAGAGCTGATGATTATTACGAAGGCGGTCTCTTTCTCGATCGTAACGGCGGCGATCATTCAACAAATCGCCATGCAGGATGTTTTTTTTCGCTTACTGGCCGTAACCTGGATGATTCATATGCTGCTAATCGGCGGCTCAAGGCTTTGCTGGAGAATCGTAACAAGCAAATATCATAAAAATGGGGGGCAGCGCAAAAAGACATTGATTGTCGGAGCGGGATCGGCAGGCACGATGCTTGCTAGACAGCTTCTTAGAAATAGTGAAACGGAGCTTATGCCTTCCATGTTCGTGGACGATGACGTCAACAAGCATAATCTTGATATTATGGGAATTCCGGTGGTCGGAGGAGTAGCGAGTATCGCTAGTATTGCACGGATGCATAAGATTGATAATATCGTAATCGCGATTCCTTCTCTTAATAAGAAGCAGCTTAATACGATCTTTACCGAATGCGCCAAGACGACGGCCAAAACCCAAATAATACCGATGCTTGAGGATTTGGCGACTGGAAAAGTATCCGTCAATCAATTTCGCGACGTGCAAGTTGAGGATTTGCTTGGCCGTGAGCCGGTAGAGCTCGATATCGACAGCATCTCGGGTTACGTTACGCAAAAGGTTGTTATGGTTACTGGCGCGGGCGGTTCAATCGGCTCGGAGGTATGCCGGCAAATATCCAAGTTTTTGCCGGAGAAGCTCATTCTGCTCGGACATGGGGAGAACAGCATCTATTCTATTGAAATGGAGCTAAGAGAGCTTTACGGGCATACAAAAATTCAGTTTGCGACCGAAATTGCCGATCTTCAGGACGCCGACAAAATGTTAGCTGTCATGCAGGCTCATCGTCCTCAAGTGGTTTATCATGCCGCAGCTCATAAGCATGTGCCGCTAATGGAAAGAAATCCGGAGGAAGCATTCAAAAATAATGTTCTTGGCACGCTGAACGCAGCCAAAGCTGCAAGCATGAGCAGGGTCGACACCTTTGTTATGATTTCGACGGATAAAGCCGTAAATCCAACTAGTGTAATGGGAGCAACCAAGCGAATAGCGGAAATGATCATCCAGCATATGGACCGAATTAGTTCGACTAAGTTTGTTGCGGTGAGATTCGGTAATGTGCTTGGCAGCCGGGGCAGCGTCATTCCCTTATTCAAGAAGCAGATCGAGAAGGGCGGACCAGTTACGGTAACCCATCCCGACATGGTTAGGTATTTTATGACCATTCCCGAAGCTTCAAGGTTAGTTATCCAAGCAGGGGCGCTTGCGAACGGCGGCGAAATTTTCGTTCTGGATATGGGAGATCCGGTGAAAATAACCGATCTTGCTCAAAATGTGATTCGTATGTCAGGCTACACGGTAGAGGAAATTGGTATTCAATATACTGGAATCAGACCTGGCGAGAAGCTCTTTGAAGAAATGCTGAAGGAAAATGAAATGAATGATCAGCAGGTTTATCCAAAAATATACATAGGCAAATCAATTGAGGTTGATTTCGAGGAGATTGAAGAAATCATTAGAGATTTCAACGGGATGAACAAAGCAGAATTGCGGGTTCGTCTGCTCGATCTTGCAAATAATGTTGTTGTTTTACCGAAGTTTGTGTCGGTAACAGGATAATAATAGCGAAGGAGCGGTTAAACCCAATGAAAGTAAGAAAAGCGATCATTCCAGCTGCAGGCCTAGGTACAAGGTTCCTTCCAGCAACAAAAGCAATGCCAAAGGAAATGCTGCCGATTGTGGATAAACCAACCATTCAGTATATCGTGGAAGAAGCTATCGAATCAGGCATTGAGGATATTATTATCGTTACCGGAAAGCATAAGCGTGCAATTGAGGATCACTTCGATAACTCCGTGGAGCTGGAGCAAATCCTAACGGCGAAGCATAAATTCGACCTGTTAAGCGAGGTTCGGAAGTCATCTGACATGGTCGATATCCATTATATTCGCCAGAAAGAGCCTAAGGGCTTAGGGCATGCGATTTGGTGCGCTCGTAAGTTTATCGGAAACGAACCGTTTGCCGTGCTTTTAGGCGATGATATCATTTCCGCGGAAAAGCCGTGCATTAAGCAAATGATTGAGAAATACGAGCAATACCGGACTTCGGTAATTGGCGTGCAGCGCGTAGCGGAAGATACGGTATCCCGTTACGGAATCGTAGACGGCAGCTCAATGGAAGAATCATTCCATAGGGTTAAGCATCTTGTGGAGAAGCCGTCACGTGAGGATGCGCCTTCTAACATGGCGATTATGGGGCGTTACATTCTTAGCCCGGCTATATTCGATGTGCTCGGCAATCAACCACCTGGCGCAGGAGGAGAAATCCAGCTAACGGATGCCATTGCTACACTCAACCTATCAGAGGCGGTATATGCTTATGAATTTGAGGGTAAGCGCTACGATGTGGGAGAAAAGCTGGGATTCATTCAAACGACAATCGAGTTCGCTATGCAGCGGGACGATCTGCGCTACGAGCTGTTAGAATACCTATCGCAAATGGTGGAGAAGAATGCCGTTCGTAAATAACGCTGGTATAGGGTGGTAGACATGGCCAATAAAATTTTGTTTTGCGCAACCGTTGATTACCATTTCAAGGCTTTTCATTTACCGGTTATGGAATGGTTTAAACAGCAGGGGTGGGAGGTTCATGTCGCTGCTAAGGGCGAGATGGTCCTTCCTTTCGTTGACAGGAAATTTAATTTGTCCATAGAACGGTCACCCTTGCGATTAAACAACATGAAGGCATACCGTGAGCTGAAAGCGATCATCAAGGAACAGCATTACGAAATGATTCACTGCCATACCCCAATGGGGGGCGTGCTCGCGCGTTTGGCTGCCCAGGCAGCAAGAAGAAACGGAACGAAAGTGATTTATACTGCGCATGGATTTCACTTTTGCAAAGGATCCTCAATTGTGAACTGGCTGCTTTATTATCCCATCGAGAAGAGGCTTTCGGGGCTAACCGATTGTCTTATTACGATAAATGACGAGGATTATAATCTTGCCGTTACGAGAGGATTTAAAGCAAAGAGCATTGCGCATGTGCATGGTGTAGGCGTGAATACGTATAATTACAAGCCCTTGCCGAAAATTGACAAATGGCGATTACGTCAGGAACTTGATTATCGTACCGACGATTTCTTAATGTTCTATGCAGCAGAGTTTAACAAAAATAAAAATCATCAGCTGCTTGTTAGAGCGTTCGCTGCCATAAAGGATCAAGTGCCTCATGCGCGGCTGCTGCTGGCGGGTCAAGGTCCTCTTCTGGAGCCATGCCGCGAGCTGGCAGCTCAGCTCGGAGTAGCATCGAGGGTACAGTTTCTAGGTTATCGAACCGATATTGATAAGCTGCTGCCTATTTGCGATGTCGCTGTTGCGTCTAGTCTTCGTGAAGGCTTGCCCGCTAACATTATGGAGGCAATGGCGTGCGCGCTTCCCATTGTAGCGACACAAAACAGAGGACATTCGTCGCTGATTACCGAGGGAGAGAATGGATTTATTATTGCGCCAAACGACACGGATATGTTTGCCAGCCGGTTGAAGCAGTTAAGTGAATCGATTGAGCTGAGACAGAGAATGGGAAATAGAAGTCTGCAGCTGGTGCAGAAATACGGTTTGATTCAGGTGAAGCAAGAGCTCGGAGAAATTTATACGTCATTTATGCTGGGGGAACGGAATGAATCCCAAAGTCAGTATCGTCGTGCCTATATATAACATGGAAGACTATTTGGTCAGATGCTTAAGGAGCCTGCTGACACAAAGCTTAACGGACATTGAGATCATTGCCGTTAATGATGGATCGCAGGATTCCAGCTTAGAGCTCCTTCAGTATTACGCCGAAGTGGATTCGCGAATCGTAATCATCGATAAAGAGAACGGCGGAGTATCCGCCGCAAGAAATGAAGGTGTGCTTGCAGCCAGAGGAGAGTACATTGGGTTTGTTGATCCGGATGACTGGGTCAATCCTGTCATGTACGAGGAGATGCACCTGGCGGCCGTCCGGGATGATGCCGATATAGTCATGTGCACATACATTCGCGAGTTTGGAACGCATTCGAAAGAGAAATCATTCGATTTGCCTGAAATGCAAACGTACCGTGGAACTGATGTGCAGGAGAAAATGCTTAGGCGGCTTGTCGGTCCTGTGAAGGAAGAGCTTGCGAACCCGGAGTACTTAGATGCATGGGGGACGGTATGGTCAAAGCTTTATCGCGCAGAATTATTGAAAAACAATGATTTGAAATTCATGGATCTCAGCGTGATCGGAAGTAATGAAGACACTCTCTTTAACATTCATGCATTTTATTATGCGAAAGCTTTTGTCTTTCTCAATCGTCCGTTCTATCACTATTGGCGTGCGAATGCAGCATCCATTACTTCCACCTATAATCCTGTGCTGGCACAAAGATTCGATAAGCTGTACAACTGCATACAGTCCTTTGTATCCGAAAAAAAACTGCCTCTTGCGTATAAAACAGCCTTAAACAATCGGATTTGTATGAATGTATTGGGATTAGGACTTAACATTATGAGCGAGGATCATGAGGCTTCCACACGAAAGAAGTTGAAAGCTCTAAATCTTTTGTTACGCAGCGAGAGAATAAGTGAGTCTCTTAAAGCGTTTGAATTAGGCTATTGCCCTTTGGTCTGGAGGGCATTTTTTTTATGCGCTAAATTCAGATTTTCACTAGCTATTTACTTCATGCTTAAAGCGATTAACTGGATTCGGATTAGGAATACGGGGAGGATTACAGGTGAAACCGGTTCGAATATTGCAAGTGGTAACGATTATGAATCGCGGCGGATTAGAAACCATGCTGATGAACTATTACCGTCAAATGGATCGAAGCAAAATTCAATTTGACTTCATCGTTCACCGTCAAGAGGAAGGGCATTATGATCACGAGATTACAGCGCTGGGCGGAAAAATTTATCGCATGCCTCAAATCAGGCCGGGCCAATATAAATCATATTTCAGAGCATTAGATCAGTTCTTTATCGGCCATCCTGATTATCATGTTGTCCACTCCCATATTAATGAGAATAGCAGCTTTATCCTAAAAGCGGCAAAGAAGGCTGGAATACCTTGCCGAATCATGCATAGTCATTTAAGCGATTTGTCTCTGGATATTAAATTTCCGTTTCGTGTATACGCAAGGCTCTCTATGAAGGATAACCCGAGCAGCTATTTTGCCTGCTCGAAGAAAGCCGGAAAATGGTTGTTCGGCAAGCAAATATCCGAATCAGGCAAGGTGATTGTGCTTAATAACGCAGTAAACGTAAATGAGTTTTCATTTAATCAAAGGTTGCGAGATGAAATAAGAGAAGAGCTGTCCGCTGGTGATCGTTTAGTCATCGGTCACATTGGAAGATTCAATGAACAAAAAAATCATGATTTTTTAATTGATGTTTTTAAAGAGATACATGACAAAGAACCTAATTCCTTGCTTATACTGGCTGGCGATGGTCATTTGAGACCCATGATCGAAAAGAAAATAAAGAAATTGGGCTTGTCGGAGCATGTGAGGATTCTCGGTGTCCGCAATGATATATCAAGGCTCCTGCAAGGAATGGATATCTTCTTGTTTCCTTCCTTATTCGAAGGGCTCCCGGTTGTACTGGTTGAAGCCCAAGCAGCTGGTTTGCGCTGTGTCATTTCCGATACGATCACATCGGAAACCGATGTAACAGGCAGGCTTCAGTTTATTAGTTTAAAACAGTCTGCCGAATTCTGGGCTCAAGAGATTATCGCAACTTCCTGCGAGCATGCGGACACATCAGATTTGTTAAGAAAAAATGGTTACGACACGACTACTATGGCGAAATGGCTATCGGACTAATATATGGATCAGTTGTCCATGGCTGCTTCAAGATAATGGGGGATAGAGAGTGAAGCCGACTTTAACAGTGTTTACGCCTACATATAATCGTGCCTATACGCTGCATCTTTGCTACGAGAGCTTAAAACGTCAAAGCTGTAAGGATTTTGTTTGGCTCATCATTGACGATGGCTCTACGGACAATACGAAGGAGCTCGTAGCGCATTGGATAGAGGAGAACTGCGTTCCGATCCGTTATCACTTCCAAGAAAACAAAGGAATGCATGGTGCACATAATGCAGCCTATGAACGTATTGAGACAGAATTGAACGTTTGCATTGACTCAGACGATTATATGGCTGACGACGCTGTCGAGAAAATAACAGCTTTCTGGAAAGAAGCGGGAAGCAACCGTTATGCGGGAATTGTTGGGCTGGACGTATCACAAAGCGGCGAAGTTATTGGAACGAGGCTTCCCGAACGATTGAAGCACTCCACTCTTACAGAATTATACGCCATGCATCAGGTAAAGGGCGATAAGAAGCTCGTATATCGAACGGAACTAACGAGCAAGTATCCTCCTTATCCCATATTTCCAGGTGAGAAATACTGTCCCTTATCTTATAAATACATTCTAATTGATCAGGATTATCCTCTGCTCATTATGAACGAGGTACTTTGCGTCGTGGAGTACATGCAGGATGGATCAAGCTTGAACATCATTAAGCAATACAAAAAAAACCCTCATGGGTTTTCTTTCTTTCGTAAAGTAGCAATGGCCTATGCTCCGTCCTTGAAGGATAGCATTAGGGAGGCCATTCATTATGTATCCAGCAGTATCATTATTCGAAATAAAAGCTTTCTGAAAGAGTCGCCTCGGAAATGGGTTACTTTTTTTGCCATACCGTTCGGCGTCCTGTTGTATATGTACATTCAGAATACTAGTAAAGCAACGGTTTTGAAGCAAAATCGCTAAGCATCCGATCTTCTAAAACAACAACGAAGGGGACGAATAAAATGTCGATACTGTGGATCACGCTGGCTTTCGTTTTCTCAGTCTCTTTAGTGGCCAGATACTTTTCAGTACCAACAGGAATCGCCCCTTCCGGGATCATACCTAACAAGTACCTCGCTTTTATTGCTGCACTTGCGCTAGCTGCCGTATCTGGTCTTCGAGCAAATATAGGAGATACCTATTTATACATGCACAGCTATGAGGTCGGAGATTTCAGCTGGGCGTCTGTTGCCCGCAGCGATGATATGGCCTTTAATATTTTGCAAATGCTCTTAAAGCAGCTGTCGGAC
>Ga0310900_10001136_pt1 | contig 10311 bp, 11 predicted proteins | sample C24D1metaG_FD_203879 | JGI IMG/M metagenome (GOLD analysis project Ga0310900, IMG submission 203879) | Lab incubated soil microbial communities from West Virginia University Organic Research Farm, Morgantown, WV, United States - C24D1 | ecosystem: Environmental > Terrestrial > Soil >...
TTCGGCGGGATTATGACGGTAGAATCATGAGTATGGCAATGTTCACTCGACGCACCGCGCTCCTGTCAGTGCTGATGGCGGCGACGCTCCTGTCCGGCTGCTCGTACAACCGCTTCGTGTCCCAGGAAGAAGGGGTCAAGGCGCAGTGGGCGCAGGTGCAGAGCCAGCTGCAGCGGCGCAACGATCTCATCCCGAACCTCGTCGAGACCGTGAAAGGCTACGCGTCACACGAACAGGAAGTGTTCCAGCAGATTGCCGAGTCGCGTTCGAAGCTGGCGGGCGCGCAGACGCCGGCTGACACGATAAATGCGGCCAATCAGCAGAGCGCCGCCCTGGCGCGGCTGCTCGTCATCGTCGAGAACTATCCCAACCTCAAGGCCAACGAGCAGTTCAACCGCCTGTCCGACGAACTGGCGGGCACCGAGAACCGCATCGCGGTCGAGCGGATGCGCTACAACGAGCGCGTGCAGGAGTACAACACGGGCCGGCGCCAGTTTCCGGGCGTCATCACCGCCAAGGTCTTCAGTTTCAAGGATTATCCGCTGTTCGAAGCGCCCGAGTCGGCGCGGCAGGCCCCTAAGGTCAAGTTTTAAGGCATTGAGTGCATCGGCTGCCTCCAGCCGGTCTCGAGCAATTCGCGCTGCAGATCGAGCGTGCGCTTGATGAGATCGGTCGTGTCGTCGAACCGCTCCATCCGCTCGGACCCGTCGGGGCGGGTCACCACCATCTCGTAACCCGCGCCGTTGCCCTCACGGCGGATTTCGCACCGCATGTGTTCGCCCTGGCGTTCGAAGATCCACAGCATGTCATTCGTGTCTATCGGCAGTCTTACGTAGGACTTCAGGGAGTTTGCGCACTTTCGTGCCTTGCCACGCGTCTGGGCGTGGCGTAAATTGGAAATGACCATGAAGACCGAGGAAATCTTCCCCCTACCGTGGGAGCAGGTGCTCTGGTCTTCCCGTCCGGACTTCCCCGCTTCGCTCTCGCAGCCGCGCACGCGCTATGCCTTCACGGATTTTCGTATCGTCGTCAGGCGCGGCAATCGTACGGTTCGGGAGCTTGCACTCGAGGACATTGAAAGCGTCAGCTTGTCGCAATCCTGGTGGCAACGTGCCCTGGGCACGAGCACCGTTCGGATTGTCTCGCGCCGCGACGCCGAGGGGCTCGAACTCGCCAATATTCATCATGGGCCGGAGCTCTCCCTCATCCTTCAGCTGCGTGCGACCGAGCTCTTCGGGGACGACCGGCGGAATCTCGACGCCGATTTCTTTCGCCGGGCGCTCGGCCCTGGTGCGCCCTCGATTCTGCATCCCAATCGCGGATTGACGCTCGCCGCCGCCGTGTTGTGTGCGTCGATCTTCGGCCTCGTCGGACTCGTCCGGCACACCACCCTGCCACCGATCGTGTATGCCGCCGACGATCCGATCTTCCCGGATGGCCATCACCGCACCACCGAGGAAATTTCCGCCTTCATGGAGCACGACGTCATGCCGTTCGCGCGGCGCGTGCTCGCGCCGCTGGTCGGCGGAGCCGACAACGTGACGTGCGAGACGTGCCACGGTACCGACGCGCGCCAGAAAAACTGGCGGATGCCCGGCGTGCGGGCGCTTCCCGAACCCGAGCTCCGCCTCGCGGGCCTCGAGCGGGCGCGGTCGTGGCTCGACCCGCAAATGCGCAACGCCGTCTATGGATATCTCGCGGAGGAGAGCAACCAGTCGACCGCGGCCTACATGCGCCAGGTCGTGCTCCCCGGCATGGCAAAGCTGATGCACCGCCCCGCTTACGACTTCGCCCGATCGTACGGATACAACCGCTCGCGCGCGGCCGTCGGTTGTTATCACTGTCATCTGGTCGAGTAAGATCGCGACGTTGATCACGCACAAACTGGCGCTGGCCGCGGCTTGCGCGGCGTTCTGCCTGGTCGCGATCCTCAACTGCGGCGGCTACCGCTACGGCGTCGGCGACCAGGCGTTCTACGTGCCGGCGGTCGTCCAGCACCTCGATCCCCAGCTCTTTCCGCGCGACCGGGGCATCCTGCACGCGCAGGATCGGCTCATGCTCTACGACGATGCGATCGCGGCGATCGCGCGCGCCACCGGCGCATCGGTTCCCGTGTTGTTCTTCATCGGTTACCTTGCCGGCCTCATCGTGCTCTTCGGCGCCATTGCCGCCATCGGAGGTGTGCTGTTCCGATCGTGGTGGACCGTCGTGCTCTTTGCCACGCTGATGACGCTGCGCCATCGCATCACGCAGACCGGAGCCAACTCGCTCGAGGCGTATTTCCAGCCGAGAATGCTCGCGTTCGCGCTGGGTGCGTCCGCGATCGCCGCGTACCTGCGCGGCAGAAACGCGGTGGCCGTCGCGCTGGTTGTGATCGCGTTTGCGATCCATCCCACGACGGCACTCTGGTTTGACATCTGGATCGGCGTGGCGCTCTTCGTTTCGGATCGCCGGTGGCGCATACCCGTCGCCGCGGGCGTCGGCGCCGCCGCGATCGCCGCGGCGTGGGCCGTCACGCTCGGCCCCCTGCGCGGCCACCTCATCACGATGGACCCGCAGTGGGCGTCGGCGGTGGCAGGCAAGGACTACATCTTTCCTGCAGACTGGAACGCGTCGTTCTGGCTCGTCAACATGAGCTATCTGCCCGTCGCCGCCGTCATACATCACATGAGGCGCCGTCGCGGCGTCGCGCTGCCACGCGAGGTCGGGTTGCTCGCCGGAGGTGCGGCGCTCCTGCTGCTGTTTCTGCTGGTGTGGCCGCTGATGATCGCGGGGGTCGCGCTCGCGCTGCAAGTGCAGATTTCGCGCGTGTTCTGGATGCTCGACTTCCTCGCGGCCATCTACATTGCGTGGCTCCTGGCCGAGTCGTCCGAATCGCGGCTGGCTCGCCGCGTCATCGTCGTGGTTCTTCTGGCAGCGGCCGTCGCGCGCGGGGTCTACGTCCTCCGCGCCGAGCATGCTGGCAATGCGATCGTGCGCGTCGGACTTCCACAGGATGACTGGCACGATGCCATGAAGTGGATCGCCCGCACACCCGCCGACACCTACGTGCTGGCCGATCCCGGCCACGCGTGGAAGTACGGGACGAGCGTGCGCGTGGCGGGCGAGCGCGACGTCTATCTCGAAGAAGTCAAGGATCTGGCGCTGGCGTTATATTCACGGGAGGTCGCGATCGAATTGCTCCGGCGCATTCGAGACGTGCACGGCTTCGACGCGTTCACACCCGGCCAGCTGCGGCGTCTCGCCGCCGAATACGATCTCGACTACCTCGTCATCGATCGCGACGTCGACCTTCCGATGACCTATCGCAACGGACAATTCCGGGTGTACTCACTACGATGATCGGCGATCGCCCATTCACCCCGCTCCCCCGCTGGAAAGGCGGGCACTGGATGACGTTGTACGCGTGGGGGAAAAGGCGCACGTTTCCCGCGCTACCGTCCCCCACGCCTCGTCTGTTCGACGTGGCTCCGGGCACACGCGTGCTCGCACACTGTCACTGGCAGCCGAAGCCGTGGGAGCACCCGACACTGATCGCGCTGCACGGCCTCGAGAGCTCGAGCGACGCGCACTACGTGCGCGGACTGGCCGAGAAGGCCTTCGCTGCCGGCTTCAACGCCGTTCGCCTCAACCAGCGCAACTGCGGCGGCACGGAGCGTCTGTCGGACGGTCTGTATCATTCCGGCCTGACCGGCGATCCCCTCGCCGTCATGCGCGAGCTCGTCGAGGTCGACGGGCTTCCGGCCTTTGCGATCGCCGGCTATTCGCTGGGCGGCAACCTGACGCTGAAGCTGGCCGGCGACTTCGGCGCGAACCCGCCGCGCGAACTGCGCGCCGTCTGCGCCGTCTCGCCGACCATGGATCTGGCGGTGTGCGTGGATGCGCTCGAGGAGCGGCAAAACGCCATCTACCAGTGGCACTTCGTGAGGAACCTCAAGCGGCGCATGCGGCGCAAGGCCAGGGCGTGGCCGGGCAAGTGGTCGTTGGACGCGTTGCCCGGCATCACATCGATCCGCGCCTTCGACGACGCGTACACAGCGCCGTTTCACGGCTTCCACGATGCCGCCGACTACTACCACCGCGCGAGTGCCATGCGCGTCGTCGACAGGATCAGCGTGCCGGCGCTCATCATCACGGCCGCGGACGATCCCTTTGTTCCACCCGGACCTTTCAGGGAGCGCGCAGTGATCGACAACCCGCACGTCACGGTACGGCTCACCGCACATGGCGGGCATTGCGGATTTGTCGAAGAGGCGCGGAATGGGTACGACGGTTATTGGGCGGAGCGGGAGGTGGTGGAGTTCTTGAAACTGAAAACAAAAATCTAGAATCTAAAATCTGAGATCTACGATCCGACGTTCAGATTCTCGTTTTTAGATTCTAGTTTTTAGATTCCCAAGTCACCCATCAACTGCCTGGCGAACGCCGGCCCAAGGCCCTGCTCTTCGTGCTTGAAGTACACGTAGATTTCCCTGCAGCGATCGCCGAGGGCGCCAATCCGGCGTGCCCACTCCTGGATGTCATCCGCCTGGTAGCCTTCATCGCGAAGGCGGAAATAGCCGAAGTCGGCGGTCACCTTGAGCGGCGTTTCCAGCTTCTCGCTGTCGGCCACGCACAACGCCCGGCCCCGGTCTCGCAACCGGCCGAACACCTCTTCGTCGAACCACGACGGATGGCGAAACTCGAAGGCCGCCGGCGCTTTCGGCGGCAGGGTGTCGATAAACGCGTCGAGCCGTGCGAGATCTTTCTTCAGTGACGGCGGCAGCTGGAACAGGAGCGCGGCGAGTTGATCGCCGAGCGTGCCGGCGACGTGGCAGAACTCGCCAGTCAGCTTCTCGCAGTTGACCAACTTCGCGTCGTGCGTAATCCGCCGGGGAGCTTTCAGTGTGAATTTGAACGCGGGCGGTACCTGCCTGGTCCACCCCGCGAGCAGCTTTTCCGTGGGCATCCGGTAGAACGTGTAATTGATCTCGACGGTGGGAAACCGCGCCGCGTAGTACGGGAGCATCTTCGCGGCCGCAAGATCGGCCGGATAGAAGCTCCCCTTCCATTCAGGATAGTTGTACCCGGAGGTGCCGACGAGGATAGACATTGGTAGATTGGCAGAATGGCAGACTGGCAGATTACGGTTGTCCTCTTAATCTACCAATCTTCCAATCTGGCAATCTACCAATTCGCGATTCACCAGCGCGGTTCCCGACGCCCGCCGCCGGAGCCGCCGTAATCGTCGCCGCCACGGCCGCCGCCGCCACCACGATTGTAGCCGCCGCCACTGCCGCCGAACGGCCGTCCGCCGCCCGCCGGTTTGGGCTGCGCCTCGTTAACCACGATGGCGCGCCCGTCCATCTGATGCTGATGTAGCTTCTCAATCGCTTTCTGTGCCGCTTCGTCTGTCGTCATTTCAACGAAGCCGAATCCACGCGCACGGCCGGTGGCCATGTCCCGCATGACGCGGGCGCTTGCCACGTCGCCGACCGTGCTGAACAGCGACATTAAATCTTCATCGGTGGCTTTGTAGGGGAGATTGCCGACATACAGCCTGCGACCCATGGTCAGTCCGCTCCTCGGTCCGGCGCGCTTGCTTCACCACTGCGGCGGATCTCGCCGAAGCCCGATGGAAGCGCAAACCGGACACTACCGGTTGGTAAGATGGTTGGAACTGCATCTATCTGGAAGGCGTGAAAATAGACCGGTTCCGAAGGGGCTGTCAACCTTAAATCAAGCAGGCCGGCCCGACGGGCTCCTTACTTCAGCGCCGCGGCGAAGTCCGCGCCCGCCTGGGCGACGATACCGTCTTTGTCTGACGGCATTCCGCTGACACCAATCGCACCGTAGATCTGCCCGTCGACGAACAGCGGCAGCCCGCCCTCCACGGGCACGGCGCCCGGCAGAAATGCCATGTGCGGCTTGTCGCCGGTCACCATGTCCTGGAACAGCTTGGTCGAGCGCTTGAAGCGGAGGGCCGCCAGCGCCTTCTCCTGCGCGACGTGGATGCTGCCCACCTGGGTCCCGTCCATCGTCACGAGATAAATCAGGTTGCCGCCATCGTCGACGATGGCGACGCAGTTGGTAAAGTTCAGCTCGCGGGCTTTGGCCTCAGCCGCATTGCCGATGGCCTTAGCCGCGTCGAGATTCAACGATTTTTTTGTGCTGAGCTGTGCCATGCATTCCTCTGAGCGCCCCTCGCCCCTTGGCCCGTGACCCGTGCCGTTTCGCAGGCGGTGCGCTCCGCAGCGCGATCATGTTAATGGCGTGTTCCGTGGCCTGAATCGCCGCCGCGAGCTGATCGCTGTGCACGCCGCGGGTCTTCATGCCCCCTTCCCACTTGATGGTGGTCTCCACCAGGGCGTCGGTCTTGCCGCCCGGTGGGATTCTAACCTCATAATCGAGCAGCTTCGGCAGCTCGAAGCCCAGCTGCTTCTCGATGCTTTTCAGGGCCTGCATGAAGGCGTCGTAGCCGCCGTCGCCGAATCCGGTCGCGTGCAGCTCGCGGTCGCGGTAGCGCACGAGGAGCGTCGCGGTCGGCCGCAGTCCTCGATTCGTGACAACCGAGTAGTCCTTCACTTCGAACACGCGCAGCTCGCGGGTCTGCAGCACTTCTGAAATCAGGAACGGCAGGTCGGCCTGCGTGACGCTCTTCTTCTGATCCCCCAGCTCGACGATGCGCGCCAGAAGCTGCTGCTTCTGCTCGGCCGACAGCGCGATGTTCAGCCGCTCGAGGTTGAAGTCGAGGCTCGCCTTCCCCATCAGCTTGCCCATCGCGTAGGTGCGGTGCTGGCCAAAGCGCGCGGGGGTGAGCCGGCTCTCGTAGAGATTGCCTTTCATGTCGCCGTCGGCGTGAATCCCCGCGGTCTGCGTGAACACGTTCTCGCCGACGATGGGCTTGTTCGCCGGCACGCGGCGGCCCGAGAAGACTTCGACGAGCTTGCTGACTTCGGACAACGATCGCTCGTCGACCGCCGTTCTGATGCCCGCATGATCGCGCAGCGCGACGACAACCTCATCGAGCGTCACGTTGCCGGCACGCTCGCCCATCCCATTGACGGTGACGTGCACGCCGTGGGCGCCCGCGGTGGCCGCCTCGAGCGTATTGGCGGTGCCCAGCCCGTAGTCGTTGTGACCGTGGAAGTCGAAATGGTGCCCGGGAAACCGGCGGATGATCTGGCTCACGAAGTCGCGCACCTGCGCCGGGTGCAGCAGCCCGAGCGTATCGGGCAGCATGATGCGGCGCACGGGCATGTGGGTGAGCGCGTCGATGTGCTCGACCACGTAGTCGGGAGAGTGCAGCATGCCGCCCGACCAGTCCTCGAGATAGACGTTGAACGTGATGCCGTTCTTCGCACCGTGCTCGATCGTCCTGCGGATGTCGTCGAGATGCTGCTCGTGCGTCTTCTTCAACTGCTCGCGGCAGTGATGCAGCGAGCCCTTCGTCAGAAGATTGATCACGCGAGCGCCCACCGATTTCGCCCAGTCGACCGATCGGTTGCCGTCGACGAATCCGAGAATCTCGATGCGGCTCACGAGACCCTTCGACTCGGCGTAATCGACAATCGCCTTCACCGCACGTCGTTCGCCTTCGCTGACGCGCGCCGAGGCCACTTCAATGCGATCGACCTTGACCGACTCGAGCAACCGCTGCGCGATGGTGCGCTTCTCTTCGGGCATCATCGAGATGCCTTCGGCCTGCTCGCCATCGCGAAGCGTCGTATCCATGATCTCGATACGACGCGTTTTCCCTTTGCTCATGTCTTCCGGGAAAGCATAGCATTAACGTATGAAATCCCGGGGTTTTCGCGCCGCTGCGCTGCTCGTCCTGGCGGCCGCGTGCAGCAGCGCCAAGACGTACGAAATGCGCGGCCAGATTCTCGGCGTGAACCGCGACAAGATGGAGATTCTCGTCAAACACGAGGACATCAAGGGCCTCATGCCGGCGATGACGATGCCGTGGAAAGTGCGGACGGCGAACATGCTCGACACCCTCGAGGCCGGTGACCTGATCACGAGCGAAATCGAAGTCGACGGCAGTCAGGCCGTCGTCACGAAAATCACGAAGACGGGCACCGCGAAACCGGATGTGCCGCCGCCGGCACCAACGGCGCCGGGCGCCAAATACCTGATGCCCGGCGACGAAGTGCCCAATCAGGTCTTCGTGGACGAGGAGGGACGCGAGCGCGACTTCAATACGATTCGCGCCAGCCGGCCCATCGCGATCACCTTTATCTACACGAAGTGTCCGATTCCGACCTTCTGCCCCGCGATGGATCGCCAGTTCGCGGAAGCTCAGGCGCTCATCAAGGAGAAGGGTCTCACGGGCAAAGCCGCGCTGCTGTCGGTGAGCTTCGACCCGAAGAACGACACGCCCTCGGTGTTGAAGGCGCATGCGCAGAAACTCCGATCCGATCCACAAGTGTGGAATTTCGTCACCGGCGAGCGCGAGGCGATCGATCGGTTTGCCACGAACATGCTCGTCACGCTCGTGAGAGGCCAGGCGGCGAACCCGGAAGAGATCGGCCACACATTGCGGACGACCGTGGTGGGTCGCGACGGCAGAATCGTCAAGAGCTACGCTGGAGCCGATTGGACAGCCACGGATCTCGTCACCGAACTGGAACGCCTGCTCTGACGCGGGCCGAGCGTCGGCTCGTCGCCAGGCTCCGGACGCCGCTGGCCGTCCAGCGCTACCTCAACGCGCTCCCCTACAACACGGAGCCGCCACCCGGTCGCGCGACGCTGCGCAGCTTCCGCGGCGTCGTCCGTCATCGGACGGCGCATTGCCTGGAGGCGGCGCTGTTTGCGGCAACGGTCCTCGAGCAGCACGGGTATCCGCCGCTCGTCATCAGCTTCGAATCAATCGACGAGCTCGACCACGTCATTTTCGTGTACCAAAAACGGTTCCGGGATCCGTTTTCGAAGAGCACACCCGAAAACGGATCCCGGAACCGTTTTTCCTGGGGCTCCGTCGCGCGGTCGCGCGACCCGGGGTTGCATGGACGCAAGCCGGTCTTCGCGACGCCGCGAGCGCTGGCCGCCAGCTACCTCGATGAGTACGTCGACCTCACCGGACGCATCACGGCCTTCGCGCTGGTCGATCTTCGCGTGATGGGTGCTTACGACTGGCGCCTGTCCGGAAAGAACGTGTGGAAAGTGGAGCGGATGCTGCTCGACACCAGGCACCAGCCGCTCGGGATGCCGGACGCTCGATTCCGCGAGTTCCGGCGGCGGTATCGCGAATTCAAGGAGCGGCATCCCAATCGGAAGCCGCTCTTCTATGAAGGTCGCCACGCGTGGACGCCGATACCCAAACAATTCTTGGTGCGTTAGGTGCGTTGGGTGCGGGCCTGCCACGCCGAAGCGATGTGGAGTGCGGCGCGAAGGCTGGCCTGGCGCGTCGAAGCGATGTGGAGTGCGGCGCGAAGGCGGGCCAGAGTATGATGGTCCCGTGGCTGCGAAAGATACGGCTCGACTTCAATCCGAGCGCGAGGTGCTCTGTCCCTGCTGCGGCGCCACGCTCGTCATCGATCTGAATCTCGGACGCGTCGTTGCCCACAAGGAACCGGCCTCTGGGCTCAACATCGAGCTCTCGGACGCGCAACGGATCCTCGCCGACGAGAAAGCGCGCCGCGAAGCGGCGTTCGAACAATCGTTCAATACCGAGCGCACGAAAGGTGATGCGCTCTCCAGACGATTCGAGGAAGCGCTGAAACAGGCCAAGGAAGAACCGATTACGAAGCCCACGCGCGACTTCGACCTGGATTGATGCGCGCGCCGGTCCATCATAAGACCCTCAGAATCGTCACCTACAACATCCATCGGTGCCGCGGCATGGACGGGCGGACCGTGCCCGACCGCACCATCCAGGTGCTGGCAAGCCTGAACGCCGACGTCATCGCGCTGCAGGAAGTGATCGGTGCGGGTCCGAACGACTCGGGACACGCCGAGGAAATCGGCGCGGCGCTGGGGATGGGCTGGGTGATGGCTTCGGTGCGCCATCTGCGCGGCCATCAGTTCGGCAACATGATCCTCTCGCACTATCCCATCCGGCAGCACGTGCAGTACGACCTGTCGTGGCGCACCTGCGAGCCGCGCTGCTGCCAGCGCGCCGATATCCTCGTCGACGACCGGACGCTGCACCTCTTCAACGTGCACCTCGGCACCGCCTACCGCGAGCGCAAAGATCAGGCAGGCCGGCTCGCCACCATCGTGCACGACGGCCGCGTGAATCCGCCGAAAATCCTTCTGGGCGATTTCAACGAATGGAGCGGCGGCCTCGCCACCGCGGAGCTCACCAGACAACTCGAGGCGATCGACCTC
>Ga0310900_10001139_pt1 | contig 10297 bp, 8 predicted proteins | sample C24D1metaG_FD_203879 | JGI IMG/M metagenome (GOLD analysis project Ga0310900, IMG submission 203879) | Lab incubated soil microbial communities from West Virginia University Organic Research Farm, Morgantown, WV, United States - C24D1 | ecosystem: Environmental > Terrestrial > Soil >...
GAGGAGCTGGCCGCCGGTCGCATCGACAGCCAGGAATTTCTGGAAATCGCGGCGGCCTCCGCGCCGTCAATAGGCCATTGCAACACCATGGGCACCGCCTCGACGATGAATGCACTGGCAGAGGCTCTCGGCATGTCGCTGCCCGGGTGCGCAGCGATTCCCGCGCCTTATCGCGAGCGCGGACAGATCGCCTACGAGACCGGCCTGCGCGCAGTAGAAATTGTCGAAGAATATCTGAAGCCGTCCGATATTCTTACGCGTAAGGCATTTGAGAATGCCATCGTCGCCAACTCCGCCATCGGCGGTTCGACCAATGCGCCGATCCACATCAATGCCATCGCGCGCCATGTCGGCGTAAAGCTCTCGGTCGAGGACTGGGAAAAGGTCGGCTACGATGTTCCGTTGCTTGTGAACATGCAGCCTGCCGGAAAATTTCTCGGTGAGGAATATTATCGAGCAGGTGGACTCCCCGCGGTCATGAGTGAGCTCTTGAAAGCCAAACGCATCCACGCCGATGCGCTGACGGTCAACGGCAAGACGATGGGCCAAAATGTCCGCGGCGCGCGCAGCAGCGAATCCGACGTCATCAAGTCTTATAATGCGCCGATGAAAAAGCAGGCGGGCTTCAAGGTGCTCAAAGGAAACCTGTTTGATTCAGCGATCATGAAAACCAGCGTGATCTCCGATGAATTCCGCAAGCGTTATCTCTCAAATCCCAAAGACGAGAACGCGTTCGAGGGTCGCGCTGTCGTGTTCGAAGGCCCGGAGGACTATCACCATCGCATCGACGATCCGTCACTGAAGATCGACGAAAACACGTTGCTGTTCATGCGCGGCGCGGGCCCTATCGGTTATCCCGGATCGGCCGAAGTTGTGAACATGCAGCCGCCGGCGGCGCTCATAAAAAAGGGCATCACATCCCTTCCCTGCATCGGCGACGGCCGCCAGTCCGGCACGTCGGGCTCACCTTCGATTCTCAACGCGTCGCCCGAAGCGGCGGCAACCGGCGGGCTCGCGTTGCTCAAGACCGGCGATCGCGTGCGCATCGATCTTCGCAAGGGCACCGCCGATATTTTGATCTCAAAGGCCGAGCTGTCCCGGCGCAAGGCAGCCCTGCTCAAGAACGGGGGCTATCACTACCCTGCAAGTCAGACCCCGTGGCAGGACATCCAACGCGGCATCGTCGACCAACTGGCCGAAGGCATGGTGCTCAAGCCGGCGGTCAAATATCAGCGCGTCGCACAAAAAAGCGTCCCGCGCGACAACCATTGAGGAAGTCATATCGTGAGTGACAGGCTGAAGGGGAAATTGGCGCTCGTTACCGCCGCCGGCCAAGGTATCGGCCGTGCTATTGCGGAAGCATTCCTAGCTGAAGGGGCCAAGGTCATCGCGACCGACGTTGCCGCAGACAAGCTCAAGGGTCTGAAAGCGACGAAATCTGCCAAGCTCGACGTGCTTTCCACAAAAGCCGTCGATGCGTTTGCGAAGACAGTCATCAGGGAATTCGGCGCGCCCGATATCATCGCCAATGTCGCGGGCTATGTGCACCAGGGCACGGTGCTCGAATGCTCGGAGAAGGACTGGGATTTTTCGTTCGACCTCAACGTCAAATCCATGCACCGCATCATCAAGGCATTTCTGCCCGCGATGCTGAAGAAAGGTGGCGGTTCCATCATTAACATGTCGTCCGGGGTCTCCTCTATCAAGGGTCTGCCCAACCGTTACGCCTATGGTGCGACCAAAGCCGCCGTCATCGGACTGACGAAAGCGGTCGCCGCCGACTTCATCACCAAAGGCATCCGTTGCAACGCGATTTGCCCGGGCACCATCGTGTCGCCATCGTTCGAAGACCGCGTCAAAGCGGTGTCCCAAACGACGGGAAAACCGCTCAAACAGGTCAGGGAGAACTTCATCGCCCGCCAGCCGATGGCGCGGTTGGGCACCGCCGAGGAAGTCGCTGCGCTGGCGCTTTTCCTGGCGTCGGATGAATCGAGCTATATCACCGGCCAGCCTCACCTCGTGGATGGCGGCCTGGCGCTCTAATGGGCGGTCGTCAACCTCAAGTCGGGCTTGCTTTTCGAAGGGCGAAAGCCCGATGATTTACCTTGCGCGGGTGTTCCAGAGCGGCCATCCGCGCAAATGATGCCGAAACCATAGAGAAACAAGCGGGAAAAACCGCTGCAGTCAGGGAGGAATGAATGGCTTCGGTCGCGATCCGCGACGTTCGAAAGGCCTTCGGCAGTGCGCACGTCATTCATGGCGTCGACATCTCGATCCGCGACGGTGAATTCGTCGTGCTGGTCGGTCCGTCCGGCTGCGGCAAATCAACACTGCTGCGGATGATCGCCGGGCTGGAGAACATCACCGGCGGCGAGATCCGGATCGGTGACCGTGTCGTCAACAAAGTGCCGCCGAAAGAGCGCGACGTTGCGATGGTATTTCAGAACTACGCACTCTATCCGCACATGACCGTCGCAGCCAACATGGCGTTCTCCATGAAACTGCGCGGTGCCCCGAAGAGCGAGATCGATGAACGCGTCAATCGCGCTGCTGCGATCCTTGGCCTGACGCAATTGCTCGAGCGTTTTCCACGTCAACTGTCCGGCGGCCAACGTCAGCGCGTTGCCATGGGTCGCGCTATCGTGCGCGACCCGCAGGTGTTTCTGTTCGACGAGCCATTGTCCAATCTTGATGCCAAACTTCGCGTTCAGATGCGCACGGAGATCAAGGAGCTCCACCAGCGCCTGAAGACCACCACCATTTACGTGACGCATGATCAGATCGAAGCCATGACCATGGCCGACAAGATCGTTGTCATGCACGACGGGCGCGTTGAACAGATCGGTGCGCCGCTGGAGCTGTACGATAGACCCGACAATCTTTTTGTCGCGGGTTTTATCGGCTCACCGGCCATGAATATGCTCAAGGGCCGCATTAGCGTGAACGGCAGCGCGGCGTTCGAGGCGCCAGCTGGCGTTACGTTTTCTCTCAGCAACGCACCCACCGGCAGTGACGGACGCCCCGCGATTTATGGTGTGCGTCCCGAACATTTTTCGCTGTCTGACGACGGGGCTGACGCCGTGGTTCAGGTCGTCGAACCCACGGGATCCGAGCTTCAGGTTGTCGCGAAACTCGGTGACAGCGAAATAATCGTGGTGTTCCGCGAACGACATCAATTCAAGCCGGGTGACAAGATCCGGCTAAAGCCAGACCCGCGGCTTATTCATTTGTTTGACGAGACGACGGGTAAGCGTCTCACCAACTAAAAAAGCAGAGGGAGAAACAAGCATGAGCTATCTAACGCGCCGCGCTCTCGTAAAAGGCGGCACCGCAGTCGCAGCGGCCAGCGTATTGACCGGTCCGGCGCTCCTCGAGTGGGCAAAGGCCTGGGCACAGAACGCACCCTGGAAACCTGAAAAAGGCGCCAAGCTTTCGATGCTGCGCTGGAAATATTTTGTCCAGGCCGAAGACGATGCGTTCGTGAAGCTGGTCGAGGCGTTCAGCAAGGCGACTGGCGTGCCGGTCGAAATCTCGCGCGAATCGTATGAAGACGTTCAGCCCAAGGCTTCGGTCGCCGCCAACACCGGTACCGGGCCTGACCTGTTCTGGGGTCTCTATTCGTTGCCGCACCTGTTCCCGCAAAAGTGCATGGATGTCACGGACGTCACCGACTACCTCGGCAAGAAGTACGGCGGTTGGGTTGAAAGCGCTGTGCAATACGGCAAGAGCGGAAATAAATGGATCTGTGTCCCGATCTGCTACTCGGGCAACATGGTCAACTATCGCCTCGAGGCTTCGAAGAAAGCCGGCTTCTCCAAGATTCCCGACAAGACGGATGGCTTCCTCGAATACGCGAAGGCCATGAAGAAAAACAACACGCCGGGCGGCTTTGCGCTCGGCCATGCCTCGGGCGACGGCAACGGTTGGGTGCATTGGTGCCTGTGGTCGCACGGCGGCAATACTGTCGACAAAGCCGACAAGGTGATCATCAATTCGCCGGAAACCGCCAAGGCTCTCGAATACGCCAAGGCCCTCTATGCCGAGATGATTCCGGGTGTCGCCTCGTGGAACGATGCGTCGAACAACAAGGCGTTCCTGGCCGGTGAAATCAACTGGACCGATAACGGCATTTCCATCTACGTCGCGGCCCAAAAGGATCCGACCAAGAAGAATATTGCCGAGGACATGGACCACTCGTTCTGGCCTACCGGACCCGTCGGCAAGCCCACCGAACTGCACCTGATGTATCCGGTACTGGGAATGACCTACACGAAGTATCCGCAGGCGTGTAAGGCCCTAATGGCGTTCATGCTGGAAGCGGACAACTTCAATCCCTGGATCGAATCCGCGCAGGGCTACCTCACGCATTGCCTCAACGCGTACGACAAGAATCCGGTGTGGACGGCCGATCCGAAGCGCGCGCCGTTCCGTGAAGCCGCCAAGCGTTCGCTCACCGCGGGCGGCCTCGGTTCGGTCGGCGAAAAAGCGGCAACCGCAATCGCCGACTTCGTCGTGCTCGATATGTTTGCAAACTACTGCACCGGCCGCGAGGACGTGAAGGGTTCGATCGCGATCGCCGATCGGCAGCTCAAGCGGATCTATCGCTAAGGACAGCAGCCGGCGGGAGCCTGAACTTCCCGCCGGCCAATTTCCCAAGACTAGACAAGGGAACGATATCGTAATGGCGATTGCGCTCGACAGCCGGCCGATGAGGGATGTGACGGCCTGGAATCAGCTCAAGACCAACCGCAATTGGCTGGCGATCTGGTTCATGCTGCCGGCGGCGGCGTTCCTGATCCTCTTCCTAGCCTACCCGCTTGGCCTCGGCGTCTGGCTGTCGTTCACCGACGCGAGGCTCGGCCGTGACGGCATCTTTGTGGGTTTCGAAAATTACGAATATCTATGGGAAGATTCGATCTTCTGGTTGTCTGTCTTCAACACGCTGCTCTACACGAGTGTAGCCAGCATCATAAAATTCGCCGTTGGGCTTTATCTCGCACTGCTGTTGAACGAGAGACTTCCGTTCAAGGCGATCATACGCGCGGTTGTTCTGATCCCCTTCATCGTGCCGACCGTGCTGTCGGCAATAGCGTTCTGGTGGCTATTCGATCCGCAATTCTCCATCATTTCGTGGTCACTCAAGAAAATGGGCCTGATCACGGCCAATATTGATTTCCTCGGCGACGTCTGGAATGCGCGCTGGTCGGTGATCTTCGCCAATATCTGGCGCGGCGTGCCGTTCGTTGCCATCACTCTGCTGGCGGGCTTGCAGACGGTCTCGCCGTCTCTTTACGAGGCGGCAACGATCGATGGCGCCACGACCTGGCAACGCTTCCGCTACATCACTTACCCGCTGCTGACGCCGATCATCGCGGTCGTGATGACGTTTTCGGTGCTGTTCACCTTCACGGACTTTCAGCTGATTTGGGTGATGACGCGCGGTGGACCGGTCAATGCGACGCACCTGATGGCCACGTTCTCCTATCAACGTGCGATCATGAGCGGCTATCTGGGCGAAGGAGCCGCAATTTCGACTGCGATGATCCCGTTCCTGCTCGGCGCAATTCTGGTTTCCTGGTTCGGCCTGCAGCGCCGGAAATGGCAACAGGGCGAAAGCAATGACTGATGCGCTCGCCGAAAAAGCTGCAACGCCGAGGGACGTGCTGACCGGCTCGGCGCCGCTTGCCGATGAATCCGAGGGCATGAGCTATCTGCAAAGCTTGCCGCGGCAGCTTGTCACCGTCTACCTGCCGCTCTCGCTCATTCTGTTTGTGCTCCTGTTTCCGTTCTATTGGATGGCACTCACATCGGTGAAACCCGACGAGCAACTGCTCGATCTGGAAACCTACAGCCCGTTCTGGACATGGAATCCAACACTCAAGCACGTTTACAAGCTGCTGTTCGAGACCGACTACCCAATCTGGTTGTGGAACACGATGCTGGTGGCAATCTGCGCGACGGCGCTGTCGATCATCGCCAGCGTGCTCGCTGCCTATGCGATCGTGCGGCTTCGCTACAAAGGCGCGCAGTGGGTCGGCGGCGCCATTTTCCTTGCTTACCTAGTGCCTCCGTCGATTCTTTTCATTCCGCTGTCGACGGTCGTTTTTCAATACGGCTTGTTCGACACGCCGTTTGCTTTGATCCTGACCTACCCAACGATCCTCATTCCGTTCTCGACCTGGTTGCTGATGGGCTACTTCAAGACCATCCCGTTCGAGCTCGAGGAATGTGCGCTTATTGACGGTGCCAGCCGCTGGCAAATTCTTACGCGCATCGTTCTGCCGCTTGCCGTCCCTGGCCTGATATCGGCTTTCATCTTCTGCTTCACCCTGTGCTGGAACGAGTTTATCTACGCCCTCACTTTCATCTCCTCGACGCAGTACAAGACTGTGCCGGTCGCGATTGTGACGGCGCTTGTTGACGGCGACATTTACCGGTGGGGTTCATTGATGGCGGGCGCGATGATCGGCTCCCTGCCTCTGGTCATACTTTATGCGTTCTTCGTCGAGCACTACGTCTCGGCAATGACCGGTGCCGTCAAGGAATAGGCCCTTATTTCTCTTCAAATAATTTGATCGCCTCCGCCGGCCGCCCGATATGACCGCGCGACAGGAACTTTCTGCGCCCTGCGCCGTTTAGCGCAGGGCGTTTCAGGAGGTTTATTTTGCGACCTGCGCTCCGCGGACTTCGTGTTCAAGCGTCCGCGCCTCCCCCGCCATCTTTCACATCACCGCAAAGAGGGAACCATGAATCGTACGGGTATCATGGGAATGCTCATTACGTTGCTTCTGACAGCCTTCGTATCGTCACCTGCTGACGCCTATCACTCACGTCGCGGCCACCATCACAGTCAACATCTGTCCTATCGCGGAGCTGATGCCTGCACATTTACGAATGACGGGCGAAGCGTCTGCGGAACAGGCGCAAGCTACCGGACTTCAGCAACTCCGGCTGTTGATGCGGTCGGAAACAGAACGTACGCCATGGCGGAAACCGGAACCATTATCGGTTCGCGTCCGGCCGGCTGCCCCAATCGCTATTGCGGCTGCGGACTTCGCATGTATCTCGGCTTGTCCGATGTACGACTGAACCTTGCGTCCAATTGGGCGCGCTTGCTTCCGCGCGAGTCCGGTCCACGACCCGGACTTGCCGCAGTGAGAAACGGCCACGTCATGTATATAGAGTCGGCCGCCGGCAACGGCCAATGGATGATCCGTGACTACAATTCCGGTGGCGGACTATCGCGGATGCATGTGCGCGACGTGCGTGGCTATATCTTCGTCAATCCGCATGGTGGGATGGCAAGGGGATAACCAGCGAGCGTAGGACGAGGCCTATTGCCAGATGGTTCTGGCGGCCTCGACCACGCGCGCCAGTTTCGCCCGCTCATCCCCTTCAGTGATCGGATTGCCAGCGACTGTGCTGGCAAATCCGCACTGAGGGCTGATCGCCAGCCGATCGAGATCAATATAGCGGGCGGCATCTTCCGCGCGTTGCTTGAGATCACGCAGGCTTTCGAGCACAGGCGTTTTCGTGCTGACGAGACCGAGAACAACCCCCTTGCTCTTCGGGACAAAACGCAGCGGCGCGAAATCGCCGGCGCGGGATGTATCGTATTCAAGCAGAAAATGATTGACGTTGGTCTGCGCAAAGAACCGTTCAGCCACCGACTCATAACCACCGGCTCCGAGATAGTGGCCTTTGAAATTTCCGCGACACATATGCACACCGATCGTCACGTCAGCCGGACACTTGCTTACGGCCTGATTGATGCCCGCGATGTACAAATCGACAAGCGCATCGGGGTTGCTGCCCGACCGCTTGACCTCATCGCAAATGGCCGGGTCGCATAACAGTGCGACCGCGACTTCGTCGAGCTGCACATAGCGGCATCCTGCCTTCGCCAGCTCCGCGATCTCTTCCTGAAAGATCCTCGCCAGATCGGTGAAAAATTCATTCGCGTCTGGATAAATTGTTCGATCCGCGAAATCGTTACACCGGTAAAAATGCATGGTCGATGGCGCAGGCATTGTGATCTTGCCGGTCACTTTCGTGACCGTGCGCAGAAAGTCGAACTCATCGAGGGCGAGTGCCTGTACGCGTCTTATCTTGCTCTGCGCGTAAGGCGCGGTGAACTCGACCTCATGGCCGGCATCATTGCGAAACTTGAACGATGCGGGCTTGATGCTGAAACCTTCCGTCCGCTCGACGAAGCGGCCCCAATAAGAGCCGCGTCGGAATTCTCCGTCCGTGACAACCTTAAGCCCCACGCTCTCCTGCAGCGTCACAACATCACGAATGCATTCATCTTGCAGCTTTTTGAATTCGGCGTCGCCGATCTCTCGGTGCGCGTGCTGGCGAAATGCCTGGCGCAAGATCTGTGGGCGCAGCAAGCTTCCCACATGATCGGCGCGGAACGGCGGACGGCCTTGAGTGGATGGCATGCGACCTCCCGTCTTTTCTATAGGTTAATAGATGGAATTTAGATTGCTGGCATGGCACAAGACAATGCTTCTGTTTGTTGGCCGGCGCTTATTTGAGCTTCCGCCCACTCCGGCCATCTGATGAGATGTCGCTGATGAATATCGTTGCCCTGCCCGTAACCCGGCGCAATGCCAGCCAGCGACGGCGAGCCCCCCAGATCATTGAGGCCGCGGCGCGCGTTTTTGCCGAGCGAGGGTTTCATGGCGCGACCACGCAGGACATCGCCGACGTCCTCGGTATCAAGCAGGCGAGCCTCTACTATTACTTTTCGTCCAAGGAGGCCGCGCTTGAACTCGTCTGCGTGAAGGGCGTCGAGGGGTTTTTCGACGCTGCTAAAGCAATTGCTGCGCGGCCGGAAAGTGCCACCAAACGCCTGACTCTGCTGATTAAATCGCATCTCTCGCCCCTGGTCGACAGGCCCAACTTCGTTCGGGTCTTTCTCAATGAGCGTCAGCACCTTCCCAGGGAGAGCCGCCGTCGAATCGGCCGGTGGTCGCGCGGACTCGAGCGCATCTTCGAGGATGTCATCCAGGAGGGCATCGCCAAACGGGAATTCCGATCCGATCTGGATGCCCGGCTCGCGACGCTCGCAATTCTCGGCATGTGCAACGCAGCATCGAATTGGCACCGAAAAGAAAGCCCCGACATCGCCCGGACCGCCGCAGAATTCGCCCAACTGGTGATTGAGGGGATGGGCAAGCGCCCGACTGCACCGCGTCGCCGCCGCTGAACGTGCCATTGCTTATTCATGGACGGGCTATAGAATTCGATTGAGCTATAGAATTTAGCCGATCAAAGAGTGCACAATGATCGCAGGTGTCACGATTGATCGCGACAGGCTGCGCCGCACCACCGCCCTGCATCTGCTGTGCGAGCGGGCGCGCTCGACGCCCGATTCAGTGGCGTTCCGTTCCAAACATCTGGGTATCTACCGCGAGCGAACGTGGTCTGACTACGCAAGACTTGTGGCGCATCACGCGCACGCACTGAAGAGCATCGGGCTCGATCGTGGCGACCGTGCCGCCATCATGGGCGACGTCTGCGAGGAATGGCTGCTTTGCGATCTCGCCGTCCAGTCGCTCGGCGTAATAGGCTACGGCATTTACCCGACGGCGTCGCCGGCCGAGGTCGAGTACCAGATGCGCGATGGTGGCGCTTCAGTCTTCATCGCCGAGGATCAGGAATACGTCGATAAGATCCTGCCCATTGCCGACCGTCTGCCGGATCTGAAGGCCATCGTCGTCATCGATGACTCGGCCATGTTCGGCTACACCCACCCAAAACTTCGCCGCTTGCGGGATCTGCTCGACGATATTGAAAGGCCGCAACTCGGCTGGCTGGAGGAAAGGATCGTCGGACTATCGCCGGATGATCCGGCCTTCATCGTCTACACATCCGGCACGACCGGGCACCCGAAAGGCGCGTTGGTCACCCATGGCAAACATCTCGCCGCCACCGATACGGTGATTGCGCAATACCCGACACTGCGGGAAAAGCCGCACCGTACCGTCGTTTTTCTTCCGATGTGCCACGTGCTCGGCCGCGACGTCGCGATCACGCTGCCGCTCATCTCGCAGTTGGTGCCGCATTTTGGCGAGGACCCTGAGGACTTTGCCACAACGTTCTTCGAAGTCGCGCCGACGGTTATGTTCACCGTTCCACGTTATCTGCAGAAATTTGCCTCACACATCCTCGTCGGGATTCTCAACTCGACCCGTCTCAAGCGGGCCGCTTACGATTTCGCGATGGACGTCGCACGCAGTCATGTTCGTCACCGCTGGGACGGCAAGAGCGCACCAGCGCGAAGCGCGCT
>Ga0310900_10001151_pt1 | contig 10253 bp, 13 predicted proteins | sample C24D1metaG_FD_203879 | JGI IMG/M metagenome (GOLD analysis project Ga0310900, IMG submission 203879) | Lab incubated soil microbial communities from West Virginia University Organic Research Farm, Morgantown, WV, United States - C24D1 | ecosystem: Environmental > Terrestrial > Soil >...
AGTATACATGTCAATTCCATTAACAAGTAACAAAACAAAGTATCATAGCAAAACTAATCTGTAACGTAGTCTGAATTCGGACAAGTCTGGTTTGTTTTGTAACTTAGTCTATGAAGTAAAAATGATACTGTTTGTATTAGACATAACGTAGGGACGGGTCATCTAATCGGGGCGTCACCATTTTGTTAATATACAAATATACAAATCCGAATAGTTTAATGACTCGATGAACCTTTCACAGTATGTCGCACTCAATGTTATTTTAGCTTTCGGGGTTAATATCTCCAATAAGTTTTGAGGATTCAATTACACTTACAACTTGTAAATCATCGCTACCTGAAATAATTTTCGACAAAGTAGGTTTTGCCTCCTTCCCCAATATCATTGCCTCCTTTCCTCTTCGCATTAATACTAAAGTCATGTTATTTTCTGTCAATGTATGTGCAAAATTCTTGGCTAAATCTAACTGCTGTTGGAAAGAAGATTCTTTATCAGTCATGGAGTGAATGAATTCCTTAGCACCATCCAGTTTATCTAATATTTTATTTACCGAACTTTCGTTTTCCTTGCCATTTGGCAAACCTTTATCCTCGTGACTATCGCTGATACCTCCTTTAAGGAAATCAAACAAATCAGGTTCTATTATGTCGATATTGATCCTATTTGCATTGTTTCCTGAGGTTGCAACAATATCTATAGCTGATTTGTCCTGGATCTCAATATGTAATTTTCCACTCTTTATCGCTTTAACCGATTTTACTAACTTATCAATCAATGAATTACTAGACTTCTCCATTTTTTTGTGTTCAATGTTTGTCAATCCAACCAAATCTCAATTATTTATTGGGAAGCCTCCAAAGGCCAGGTTGTCATAGGGTTCAGATTCATTATTATCATCGGTTGACATCATTGTTACTATCATAACCTTGAATATTCTCTTCTATCGTGGTCTCATTACCTTTTGTCTCTTTAACGCTTCCTTTGTTTTTCTTGTGAACTTCGGCGGAAATTCTAATTGAACCGTTCACAGTAAGGTTGCCACTGCAAATCTGACACCCTTCATGACCTTCAGCTTTAGGCATCTCTATTTTGAGGTTATCAAATGAATATGTAATAACTGCACCCTTTCCAGTTAACTTTTCAACTAATTGTTCTAAAATGGGCACACCCTCTTCGGATATTTTATGGGTTATCTTATTTAGATTATTATTTAATTGATTCATTCTGTATACGGTTATATTATAACATGAAACGTTATAAATCGTATATGTTTTGTTTTCTATTATCTAGGTTTATCTTCATGCATTTTCTTCCCCTATCAGGGAATAAGTCTATATCAACAAGTCGCATAGATGATAAGGTTGCTCCATGGAACTTTATACAGAATTAACATTTGGGCTTTGATATACGGTTCTAATTTAACAATTAATCCTCATCTTTCATACTCCGCGATACTTATCTGGAAAGTCCCAAGGGTTAACCAGAGAAACAGAGAACTTTAAATTGATATGATGGATTATTTTAATAGTTGATCCCTGAACATTGCTCTTTTGTATCAGACGGCCTTGCATGCCGTCTTCCTCCTGAATTTATTATTGAAGTAGAAGATAAAACTGACCACAACGGTAAATTTATGATAGGAGTGACCTGTTCAGATCACAGGGCTTTATTAGAAGATAGGTTTCATTTACTGCAAAAAAAGAATGTTATTCCTTCGGGTAAGATAAGTTTGACGAACATACGAATAATCCATACGGATTGTGTTAAGGGCAACCGAGAAGATGAGGAAGAGGTTCGGATCAAGAGACTAGATGTATAGCTGGTAGAGATATTATCTTAGTAGTAATGCCTTGGCTTGACGACCTTTCAACACGTCAATAATATTAGAAGCAGCAATTACTGACATTTTGTTTCGCGTTTCAATGCTTGCGCTACCTATATGTGGTAATAGAACTACATTTTGCATTTTGATTAGCGGATTGTTACTCTTGATTGGTTCATCTTCAAAGACATCTAAGCCGGCTCCTGCGATCAACCTCTCCTTTAAACCACGAATCAAATCACGCTCATTAATAATTTTGCCCCTTGAAATATTTATTATAAAAGTATTCCTTTTCATCATTTTTATCTTATCATAATCTATTAAATGATAACTATCTTTATTGAGGGTACAACTAATTACAACATAATCTGATTCTGAGACAAGTTTTTGTAAATTGCAATATTCTAACTTGTCAGACGATTTATTTCTATTAAAATCATTCTGATCAAAATTCCTTTTTGTAAATAATATTTTCATTCCAAATCCTGTTGCCCGTCTACAAATTGCGCTGCCTATTTTTCCCAAGCCAATGACTCCTAGAGTTTTATGATGCAAATCACTCCCAATCATAAGGTCTGGATTCCAGCCATATTTCCATTTACCTTTTCTGAGGTAGTTGTCAGCTGCAACCATTCTTCTTCCAAGACAAAGCATGAGCCCAATTGCTAAATCAGCAGTAGTATCAGTAAGGATGTCTCCGGTATAACCTACCCTTATTCCTCTCCTCTTAGCTTCTGATATATCGATGTGTTCATATCCTGTACTGAATGTGCTAATTACCTTGAGTGATGGACCAGCAGCTTCCATGATTTGTTTATCAATCTTATCGTTAAGAAAACACAAAATCGCATTTACACCCTTCACTTTCTTTAATAATTCCGGATACTGAAGAGGAGCATTTCTTCGATTTATGATTAAGTCACAATGAGGCTCTAAGATGTTTAAACCTGCTTCTGGAATCGGTCTCGTTACCAACACAATCGGTCTAATTTTCTTTGACAAATGTTGTCTATTGAGCTTCCGTTATATTATTTGTTAATTTTGTAGGAATGATTTATTCAAAAATTTATGTCTGCAGCATTGTTGGAGCAAAAGGTTATGGTTTATGTAATGATGACCATCTTTTCAATCTCTAAATTGAATCAAGTGTACTTTTCTAGACTATCAAGATTCTATATTCGTCACTACAAGTGCATGGGGACATGATAATCCACCAGCTCAATATCGCATTTTATTTTAAGGAATACAAATGAATTGTTTTGTATATTTAAGGCTCTGAACGCTACTTGATATTTTTAAAGAAAGTCCGTTGAGGCCCAACAAAAGATAGGGAATGTAGTTGCGATCTTAAATATATAAAAGTAAAAGCAGCAACCGTATGTTTATTTTTACAAGTATATTTTTATAGACTACTGATTATTAGAATTCATGCAAGACCATTCTACGAATGTGCAGGAGAATGGAATTAGTAACCGTAAGAAGGTTGGAATCCGAAAAAAGACTGAGTATGAGGATGAAGATGATCAAGATAATTTAGAGTCCTTGATGATTGAAAAAAATTCTAAAGAATCATCAGAAACCTTATTTGCAAACATAGTGGGGTATGATGATGTTAAGAAAATTTTTAATTATGCATTTAATTCATCGTTACCAGTTCATATATTGCTTGTAGGTCCTCCTGGTTCTGCTAAGACGCTATTTTTGATGGAATGTATGAAACTTTCTCGTTCCTATTTTACGTTGGGTAGTCATAGCACGAAAGCAGGAATGTTAGATTACTTATTCAATAACAGACCAAAAAATCTAATCGTCGATGAAATAGAATATATGGCAATAAAGGATCAGGCAGCACTTCTTAGCTTGATGGAAACAGGAATATTAAGCGAAACTAAATATGAAAAAACTCGTAATTCGATCATGAGGACATGGGTTTTTGCATCTTGTAATGATGAAAAAAAACTTCTAACCCCACTCTTGTCGCGCTTCTTTGTACTTTATTTTAAGAAATATGACTATCCTACTTTTGAGAAGATAGCAAACCACATTTTAGCAAGTGAGTGTAATATGGATTTTGAAGTCTCAACTCTGATTGCGAGATTGGTTTGGAATAAACTGAAATCTAGGGATATAAGAGATTGTATCAAAATAGGTCGAATTTGTAATAATAAAGAAGATGTTTACACGATAATAAAGACCCTTATTAGGTATGATAGTACAAACGCTGGTAACAGTAAAAATATTTAGTTGCAAGTAAAAGCGACATATAATTGAATTTCATGGCCCGGTTTTTCCTTTTACAAACAAAGTAGAATAATCTAGTGTTCCATTTTTGAGTAAAGAACATGAAAAATTGAAAATTTTTATCTGTGGTCCAACCTTGTATGAAAAAAGCCACTTGGGGCATGCCCGAATTTTTATTTTTTTTAACTTTTTGATCAATTATTACAAATTTCTGGGAAAATCTCCAATTGCTGTAGTACAACTGACTGATGTCGATCCCAAAATATTTGCCAAAATCAAGGCAGATGCAGGTGCTGGTGGTAATCTCTCACTTGAAAATATAACAAAGAATTATCTTACCCAATTGATCAAAGACTTACAAAAATTACAAGTTATCAACAATTTCACATTCACCAGAGTATCTAGTTTCCAAGTTCAAATGTTAAACCAAATAATAAACTTGCTTGAACTTAAGAAAGCTTACTCCTATGGGGGTAATATTTATCTTAAAATAGACCCAGATACTCAGAGTCCTTTTGGTTTTACAACCAAACAATTGGATAACATGCCAATTGATATCGCGCCAGGTAAACAGGATCAAAAAGACATTATGCTTTGGAATGCTGAGAATTTCTATGATTTATCTATGAGGGGCGACGAACGCTTCGAATTCTATTTTAGGAATTTAGTTAGCGGGATTCCTGGATGGCATTTTCAAGATTATCAAATAATTAAGTCTGTTTTTAATCTTGACTATGACATACACGGGGGGGCAGACGAACTAGTTTATCCTCACCATGAATTCATTTATAGAATTTCTCATCAAATCCAAAAGATTAACCATCAAAATGAAAAAAAACCAAAATGGATTCACATAGGTATTTTGAAAATCAAATCTGAAAAGATGTCTAATTCTAGAGGTAATACTATTACTATAAGCGATTTTCTTAACAAATATTCTCCAAATTCTTTAAAGATACTTTTTCTAAGCGAACGTTACGACAAAGACTTTAGTCTTAATAAAAGGAAATTGTCGGATGCTGTTCTTGTAGATAATGAAATTTCATCATTTTTCATGTTGGAAAATGTCAAGAACGGAAAATCTACGGAAACATTAAATGATTCTGAGTCACAAAAATTTTCCGAGTTTTTGAGAATAATTAATAATAATTATGACACCAAATCCGCGATCAACTACATAAGAAAGTGTATAAGAGATCTAGAAAATGCTAATTATGTAAAGAAGATGACTGATTTACTTGGATTGCGATATTATTGATATCTTAAAATCAAATGAAATTGAATTTTGCAAGAGTTGGAGTAATAAGACAATTACCCTTACCGACTCTTTTCAAATCTTAGCCTATCGAGCGTTAAAAGGCGACTATTTCCTCAACAGGGTCATTCTACTTCAGGGGATTGAGGAGTCTAAAAGGGGAGAAGAGCTTATTTTATCAATCGTATCACAACTTAAAGAAATTTCCAAAGTACAAGAAATAGATGTTTACATCCATATCGATGATAACCTTTCATTTATTAAATCAATCCTTGAGAAGAACGGCTTTAGAAGTATCGATAAATTGACAGGATTGATCAATGTAGTTAGAGACCAAAAATACTTTTCAAAGAATGATTATGAAAAACAAGAACAGGTCGTTGATATCGAATCTTGTAAGGTGGTCAGCTCCGTCGAAGAATTCGATGATTGGCTAGATATTTATTTAAATTCATTTGGAATCGACATACAAAAAAGAACCACTATTCGAACTAGTCTCCAAAAAGAGAATTTTAGTCAAAGTAAACTAATTTTGTATGAACAAGAACTCGATGATAAAAAAAATAACCATAATAGTTTAAGAGCTTTGGGCTGTTGCTTGCTTTTCCCTTCAAATGGTGTCTTAGGTCTGTACTGCTTAGGTACCGATAAAAAGTTCCGAAATACTGGTATTGCTTCAAGCATTATAGACTTTGCAATATCTTATGCTAATACAAAAGGATATGATTTTCTAGGCCTTCAAGCTTTGCATAGCGATAATACAACAGGATTTTATCAAAGACGAGGTTTCAAAAAAGTTTACATCAAAACTATCTTTTCTCTTTCTATCAGTTAGATTTAATATATCATTTGGTCCACTTATTTAAAATCTATTGACATTTCTTGAAGGTATACAGGAGGATCTAATTTTTCCTATATTCGTATATGAGGACGAGCAGGCTTACAAGCAAAGCTTAGATTCTGGATACATGAATAATTCAAAAGTATTTTCGAAAAATTTGGTCAATAGGTTTGAGGAGTTGGCTCAACTTAAAATATCAAACATGTTGCTATTTGGCATTCCAAAAAAAAGAGACCGCTCAGGAAGTGAAGCTTTCAAAAAGAATGGAGTTATTCAAATTGCAATTCAAACAATAAGAAAAAATTTTGACAAAAAATTTAACATTCTCTCAGACGTTTGCATATGCCAGTATAATACAAGCGGCCATTGTGGTGTTACAAATGGCTCTAGAGAAGGTAACAGCCAGCCTAAGTATGGAATGCGAATAGACAACGACAAGACCATAAATATTCTTGGAAAAATTTCATTAAGTCTTTGCGAAAGCGGAACCGATTTCATTGCTCCATCGTCAATGATGGACGGTCAAATCTTGTACCTTTCTAATTTGTTAGAGAAGAGTGGGTTTAAAAAAGTAAAGATCATGAGTTACTCTGCTAAACATAATTCTTGTCTATACTCCCCATTTCGTAATTATAATTATCATAGTCCTAACTTTATTGATAAATCAAGTTATCAATGTAACTTTAACAATCCTAGGGAATCAATGCGAGAAATTTTATATGATATAAAAGAGGGTTCGGATTGGGTAATGATTAAACCATCATTTTGGTATATGGATTTAGTGAGATTAGCTAAGGATTTAGTGGACGTTCCTCTAGTAGTTCAGAATGTCTCAGGTGAGTATGCTTTACTAAAGGCAGGCTCAAAAATAGACCCTATTGACCAAATGGAATGGACAGTTCAATATCTCAAAAGTTTAAGAAGGGCTGGTGCCGATAAAATAATTTCTTACTTAATATTTGATTTGCTTGTAGACTTTGAGAATGAATCTACATTATCAGTTTGAATTCTCATTTGATCTTGCTGGGTTTAAGATCATTTGACCACTTGTAGAATCGATGTAATATTTTGTATTATTTGCAGTAATTTCCCAACCATAGTGATTACCGCCAGTTAGAGGTTCAACCGTACTGCCTAATACCTTCCCTGTATCGTGAGTATCTTTATCTGCTTGGTATATTGTCCCATTAGCATCTACCATTACATATTGAGATGTAAATTTTCCATCAAGATCAGCAAATGTAATCTTGCTTAATTGATCCAAGGATTGATTGTATACGTCATGTAGAATTATTAGATAAGCTTCCTCTGGTATGAGTCTAGGAGAAGAAGAATTGGTTTGACTTAATGAGTAACTCAGTACCCAATACATTGCCAAAGTAAATCCAATGGATAAAAGAACAATGAATATTACTTTATTGCGGGCATTATCAAGCTTCATTAAGGTATTTTATTGACAGAAAAACACTATATAATCATTGATTTATGCCGTTACGATTAGAATATATATCAATTCTTTTAAATCCTAAATATCCCGCGGTAGCTCAGCCTGGTAGAGCTTTCGGCTGTAGTTGTTGGCAAAATATTGCTAATCGTACATCAGCCTATCAGGCTTACATTCAACAGTAACCGAAGAGTCGCAGGCTCAATCAAGAAATAAGAGATTATTTTTTGGAGTAAATCCTGCTCGCGGGATACAAACAGATAAAAATTTTGTTTATTGGTTGGGATTTATTATGGCACGTCCAATGATTTTACCATTCTTTAAATCATGTAGAGCTTCATTGACCTGGTCGAGCGCAAATGTTCTATCTAAAACTGTACGTACCTTTCCATCTGATGCAAGTTCCACTAATTCAGTCAAATCCTGAAATGTTCCAGTATAAGCTCCTGTCAATGTATACCCTCTCAAGGGGATCATTGGCAGGTTCAACTCCATTGATCCGCCAAATAATCCAACCATAATTAGCTTACCTCTTTTTCGTAACATATTAAATGAATTTACCGATGTAACGTTGTTATTTACAAAGTCTATAACAACGTCAGTTCCAAAACCATTGGTAAGATCTTTGACCTCTTTTACAACGTCTTGTTTCTCTTTTGTATTGATAATGTTATCTGCACCAAGCTTTCTTGCTTCTGCCAGTTTTTGATCATTGACATCTATTATTGTTATTTTTGATTTGAATATGGCTTTAGCGACCTGTACTGCCATAAGCCCTAATCCACCAGCTCCTACGATTACGATATTATGTCTATCTTCTAAACCTGGTATTGACTTTGCCTTTTTTACAGCGTTATATGCTGTCAATCCCGAACAGGCCAATGAAGAGGCAGAATCAAATTCAAGATGGTCGAGTCTTATCAAAAATTTTGAATCTGGGATTAGAACATATTGTGCATACCCTCCATTTTGATAAATCCCAAGGGTTCTTGGATTATCGCATAGATTCTGTTCACCAGACAAGCAAGCGGGACATTTGCCTTCACCTAGCCACGGATATACAAGCACCTTATCACCTACGTTGAAATTTCTTACGCCGTTACCTACCTCTTCTATTGTTCCAGATATTTCATGGCCGGGTATAAGAGGAAATTTAACACCTCTATCTTCAACCTTCATAAAGACGCCTTTGGGTCCTGCATAACCGCCTTCCCATAAATGAAGATCACTATGACATACACCCGTTGCTGCAACTCTAACTAGAACTTGATTTCCGTCAGGCTTAGGTTTTTCTACTTCGTTAATTACTAGTGGTTCATTTGTTTTAATAATTTGAGCCCCTTTCATATCAAAGTCATGGTCTCCTAGTTTAATTATCTTTACTAACGATTAAGTATTCAAAAGAATATATTAATTCATATTCCAAAACTATTGATGTCAATGATGACGACGAAGAGCCGTCTGAAATTATATGGTGACGAAGATTATGAGTACTGAGACATCAAACTTTTCAACCGATATATTTTGTAGACTTGTTCCACTCATTTATTAGATCAAACTAACCTCAAAAGCACACTCTACTATGATAATACTCTCCTTGCTAGTGGGAAATGAGGTAGGTACTCAATTCAAGTATAGTACTGCCATTTTGATTTCTTTAGCAGTACCGGAATTGACATTATTTGGTAAAATGTATTGTAACCTATCTTTAAGGATATTTGTATTTGTGAGATGTAAAATTATATACGGTGAAAGTTCATGGTAAATCAAATTTAATGAATTCGATACAACGGTTCCTATTATGTTCGATATATAGCAACAATTTGATTGATAGCCGAATTCCTAGTCCAATATTGCCATATTTGATGAAAAAATTGGAACTCGAAGTGACCTTTTATAATAATCAATTAGCTAGTCTTGAAGACCTAGGCTTAATTGTTATAAAGCAAAATGAACAAGATTCTGGGACAGGTTCAGCGAATACAACGTGTACACTTACTAACTTGGGTCGTGAACAAATTAAAGTTGTGCTAGTGGGCGGGGTATTTGACCTACTTCATGTTGGTCATATTCATACATTAAAATCTGCAAAATCATTAGGCGATGTCCTGATAATTGTAGTCGCAACTGATTCCACCGTTAGCAACTTGAAAAAAAATCGCAAGATTTATCATGATGAAAAAAGTCGTTTAGAGCTAGTTTCATCTATAAAATTTGTAGACAAAGCAGTAATAGGGAGAAAAAAATCGATATATGATACAGTAGAATTTGTTAGGCCAGATATCATCGCTTTGGGATACGACCAAACCCATGATGAAATAGCTATGAAAAAGAACTGTCTTGATCGAGGTTTGAACCTTGATGTTGTCAGACTTTCTTCACCAATTCCAGAACTCAAAAGTTCTTTAATTAAAAGCGAATTGGGAAATTCCTTTTATGATCTTTGAGTGTTTCTCACAGATTCTTTAATTCTTATTACAACACTATCTCCATTTTTTAGATTGGAAGACTCTTTTAAGTTCAGAGGACCAATGACCTCTATCAGGTTGTTGTTATGATGGGTCCTTTCTAATAAAAGAACATGAACATCATTTATAATATCAGGCTGTTGTGATTCAATCATCTCTCTAGGAAGCTTTGGCTCTTGAGT
>Ga0310900_10001154_pt1 | contig 10249 bp, 8 predicted proteins | sample C24D1metaG_FD_203879 | JGI IMG/M metagenome (GOLD analysis project Ga0310900, IMG submission 203879) | Lab incubated soil microbial communities from West Virginia University Organic Research Farm, Morgantown, WV, United States - C24D1 | ecosystem: Environmental > Terrestrial > Soil >...
CGACCTTCCGGACATGGCTGTTCTGCTCCATGTCGATGAAGTCGATGACGATCAGGCCAGCCATGTCACGCAGGCGAAGCTGGCGAGCGATTTCGTTGGCGGCCTCGAGGTTCGTCGCAAACGCTGTCTGCTCGATATTATGCTCGCGGGTCGATCGGCCGGAGTTGATGTCGATCGAAACCAAAGCCTCGGTCGGATTGATGACCAGATAGCCGCCGGACTTCAGCTGGACGACGGGCTGATACATCGCGGAAAGCTGATCTTCGACGCCGTGACGCTGGAACAGCGGCGTGGCCTCGGAGTGGAGCTGCACGCGCCGAACATGGCTCGGCATCAGCAGCTTCATGAAGCCGCGCGCAGCCTTATAGCCGTCCTCCCCCTCCACGATCACGTCGCTGATGTCGCGGTGATAGAGGTCGCGGATCGCCCGTTTGATGAGATCGCTGTCGCGGTAGATGAGCGCCGGGGCACTGCTCTTCAGAGTCCGCTCGCGGATCTCGTCCCAAAGGCGGGCAAGATAGTCGAAGTCGCGCTTTATCTCGGTCTTGGTGCGCGAGAGGCCGGCCGTACGGACGATGAGGCCCATGGACTTGGGCAGGTTCAGGTCCGTCATGATCGACTTCAGGCGCTTGCGGTCGGCACCGTTCGAAATCTTCCTGCTGATCCCGCCGCCATGCGACGTGTTCGGCATCAGCACGCAGTAGCGGCCGGCGAGGCTGAGATAGGTCGTCAGTGCCGCGCCCTTGTTGCCGCGCTCTTCCTTTACCACCTGGACGAGAAGCACCTGGCGGCGCTGGATCACGTCCTGGATCTTATAGCGGCGGCGGAGATTCTGCCGCTTCTGGCGAAGCTCGTCAGCGGCGGACTCGTCGACCGGCGAACGGTTCGATCCGGTGCCCGCTTCCTCGGCCCCGTTTCCGGCGGCCTCACCGGCATCGCCGCCCTCTTCGGGATCACCTTCGCCGCCTTCGATGTCCTCGTCGGCCGAGGGCTCGTACTCGTCGTCGTCCTCTTCGTCCTGAGCGTTGCGAAGCCGCTCTTCTTCGGCCGCCTGCTCGGCTTCCTCGCGCAGCAGAGCTTCGCGATCGGCCTTGGGGATCTGGTAATAGTCGGGGTGGATTTCGCTGAAGGCCAGGAAGCCGTGCCGGTTTCCGCCATAATCGACGAAGGCCGCCTGGAGCGACGGTTCGACCCGCGTGACCTTGGCTAGATATATATTTCCTTTGAGCTGCTTGTGCTCAGCGGACTCGAAATCAAATTCCTCGATGCGGTTTCCGGTCGCGACTGCAACCCGGGTCTCCTCCGGGTGGCGCGCGTCGATCAGCATGCGCGTTGACATTGAAAATTCTCCGGCGCGGGCCGCTCCTTGGAGGGCGGGGGCGCGCAATTGATTGGGCCATTCCAGTCGGGTGTCGACCGACGGTCATGGCGATCTTCTGGGAAGTTGCCTCTGCTGCATGAACCATCCCGGCCATCAGCGCGGGAGACGCGACCTGCCGCTCATTCAGGAGCAGTCGAGGGGCGTTTCTTGGCATCATGCAGCGTCAACCTGTGAAGCCGCGGTCCCGCCTCTGGATAGAAGAGGGAGCGGCGTGAATCCGTTGCCGTTACATTCGGCGCGTCGGATTAATGGCGGTTAGCATCCCCAGGCGAGTGCCGCAACTGCCACAGGTGCAGCGGAACCGCGGAAATCCAGTGATAATTGCACGTTAACCAGGTTCTGATGATAGAGTGGCTTCATGGCACCACGGTCCATGCGCGCCAGAGCAACAACAGGGGCGGCGATCAGCATCGCCGGCGTCCTGCTTGCGGCTGCTGCATTGGCCGCGAGCACTCGCCAGTCCTCGCCGTCCCGCGAAGAAGATCAGGCTTTGATCGGGGAAGCGCGTTCCGGAGCGGTAAGGGTCGAGCTTGGATCCGCTATCGGCGAGGTGAAGCTGACCGAGGCACGCCTTCCCGGGCGTCCGATCGTCGTGCTCGATGCCGGGCATGGCGGACGAGACCCCGGAGCGCGGAGTGTATCGGGCACGAGCAACGAAAAGGATCTGACGCTCCTGCTGGCACGTGAGCTTCGGGCCGCACTTGCCGAGCGCGGCCGGGTCCGCGTAGCTCTGACCCGCGAGGACGACCGCTATCTGACGCTCGACCAGCGCGCCGAAATCGCCCGCAAGCTGGGAGCGAGCGTTTATCTTTCGCTCCACATCGACAGCGCGCCGAACCCGGCGGCTCGCGGGGCAACCGTCTACTCGCTGTCGGATGTTGCTTCGGATGCCGAAGCCGCCCGGCTGGCGGCAAAGGAGAATAAGGCCGGCGAAGGACTGTCGAGCGAGCCCGACGGCTCAGTCCGATCGATGCTGTCGGATCTTGCCCTTCGCGAGCAGATGACCGCTTCCGCGTCGCTCGCCGAGCGCCTGGTTCGAAAGTCGGCCGGCCGTTATCTCCTGCGTCCCGAACCGCATCGCTTCGCCGACTTCCGAGTCCTGAGGCACGCCGAGGTTCCGGCCGTCCTCTTCGAAGCGGGCTACATCAGCAACGTCGAGGACGAAGCCCTGCTGCTCCAGGCGGAAAAAAGAGAGCGCATCGTCGCCGCGCTGGCGCAGGCCATCGAAGCGGACGTCGCTTCGCGGATCGTCCGCTAAACCAAGCCTTTCGGCTCCGCTCGAGAGGCGCTAGATGCAGCACCGCATGCGCGTCGAAAGTCTCAAGCCCACATCCCTGCCGCTGCCCGACCTGGTTGCCTTCAACCGCCGGATCCGCGAGCGAACCGATCCCTGGCTGGACCGTCCCTGGGTGCGGAGGCTTGGCTACCTATTCGCCGCTGGCTTCGTACTATTCGCCGGCATGTGGCTCTATTTCGCGAGCGGCCTGCCCTCCTCGGAGAAGCTGCTGGCCTATCAGCCTTCGCTCCCGACCAACGTGCGAGGCTACGACGGCACCCCAGTCCAGACCTTCGCCCGCGAGCGCCGGGTGGAGCTGTCCTATGCAGAATATCCGCCGATGGTCGTACAGGCTTTCATCTCCGCGGAGGACAAGACCTTCTTCAGCCATGGGGGTCTCGATTATCCGGGTCTCATCGGAGCCGTGTTCGACTTCACGACCAAGACCGCGACGGGGGGCGGCCGCGCGAAGGGCGGTTCGACCATCACGCAGCAGGTCGCCAAATATCTTCTTCAGGACAGCAGCTATTCGATCGGTCGCAAGGCGCGGGAGGCGATCCTCGCCTTTCGGCTGGAGTCGACGCTGAGCAAGGAGCAGATCCTCGAGATCTACCTCAACTCGATCTTCCTTGGCCGGAACGCTTACGGCGTTCAGGCCGCTAGCCGCGCCTATTTCGACAAGGACGTTCATCAGCTGACCCTGTCGGAGGCAGCCTATCTCGCCGTCCTGCCCAAGGCGCCGTCCAACTACGATCCGGTCCGCGCGACGCAAAAGGCGCTCGACCGCCGCAACTACGTTCTTCGGGAGATGGAGAACAACGGCTACATCACCGCGGATCAGCGCGCCGCGGCTGCAGCCAACGGGCTCGGCACCATCCGCTACGGAAGCAATGAGAAGTTCAGGCAGCAGGGCGGCTACTTCATGGAGGAAGTCCGCCGTTCACTGATCAACAGCTACGGCGAGAAGGCCGAGGATGGGCCGAACAGCGTTTACGCCGGCGGTCTGTGGGTCCGCACGTCGATGAACCCCGTCATGCAGGACGCCGCCGCCAACGCCTTGCGCGAGGGCCTTGCGCGGTTCGACGGCGGCCGTGGCTGGCGCGATATCGGCAAAAGCGTCGACTTGACCGGCGACTGGGCCGCTGAGTTGGACCGTACGCCGATCGGCACCGGCTTCCCCGACTGGAAGAAGGCCGTCGTCCTTTCGAAGGATTCGGCCGAGGCTAGGATCGGCTTCACCAACGGCTTGACCGGCTCATTGCCGAGCGGGGCCGCGCTCACGCCCAAGCGCGGGGGCGGAGGAACGGCCTTCGACAATCTTCGGCCTGGCATGATCATCATCGTGAAGCAGCTTGGTGCGAACAGTTATGCGATCCGCTCGATCCCGGAAGTCGGCGGCGGCTTCCTGGCGGAGGAGGTCCGCACCGGGCGTGTCCTCGCCATGCAGGGCGGATTCGACGTGATCGGATCCGACTTCAATCGTGCAACGCAGGCGAAGCGCCAGCCCGGATCGGCCTTCAAGCCGATCGTGTACGAGACCGCTCTCGAGAACGGCATGAGCCCCGCCTCGATCATCATGGACGCACCGTTCTGCACGTCGCAGGGCCCGGGCCTGCCGCAGAAATGCTTCGTCAACTTCGACAAGCGCTACGCCGGAGCGAAGACGATGCGCTGGGGCGTCGAGCAGTCGCGCAACCTGATGACGGTTCGGGCGGCCTCGCAGACCGGGATGGCGAAGATCACCGACAATGCACGTAAGCTCGGGGTCGGCGACTTTCCCAACTATCTATCGATCTCGCTCGGTGCCGGCGAAACGACCGTGGCGAAGCTTGTGAACGCTTATGCGATCATCGCCAATCAGGGCCGCGCCGTGAAGCCGACGATGATCGACTATGTCCAGGACCGCACCGGCAAGATCATTTACCGGACAGACAACCGATGCCCGGTGATGGGCAATTGCAATGCGCCGGACTGGGATGGGAAGGCTATGCCCCGGCCCCCGTCGCGAGACCGCCAACTGCTCGACCCGATGGCCGCCTTCCAGATGGTCCACATTCTGGAAGGCGTGGTCGAACGCGGAACAGCGACGACTCTCCGCGATCTCAATCGGCCGATGTTCGGCAAGACCGGAACCACGTCAGGTCCGACCAACGTATGGTTCGTGGGCGGAACTCCGGAGGTCGTCGGCGGCGTTTATCTCGGCTACGACCAGCCGCGGCCAATGGGCCATGCCGCGCAGGGCGGACGCATTGCGGCGCCGATCTTCAAGGACTTCGCGCAGGCCGCTTTCAAGGACATGCCCAAGGTTCCATTCGTGGCGCCGCAGGGTATCCGCTGGGTCCGCATCGACCGGGCGAGCGGACGCCGCGTGTTCGGCGCTTTCCCGATCCAGGAAGATCCCAAGTCGGCGGTAATCTGGGAGGCGTTCCAGCCGCAGACCGAGCCGCGCCGCTTCCGCCGTTCGCACCCGCTCAGCGTTCCCGGGCAGCCCGGAGCGGAGGACGAAGAGCGTAATCCGGCGCGTGTCGCTCAGGTTGTGCGGCGTCCTCGCGTCGTCCGCGCGCGGCAACCGGAACAGGCCCGGCCGGAAGCCGGCGGCTTGCAAGATCAGGGTGCCATCTACTAGCTCGGCCTGACACGCCCCGTTGTAACGAAAGCTTCTCCAATGCGCGCCGAAGCGCAGGCACATGCCGACCAGATCAATGCCGCGCTCGCGCTTCTGCGCCGGTTCCTCGACTGGGACCGCGCGCTGAAGCGTCTCGACGAGCTTAATGCCAAGGTCGAGGATTCTTCGCTTTGGGACGATCCCAGGGCTGCGCAGGAGGTGATGCGCGAGCGGCGGCGGCTCGAAGAAGCAATCAACGCAACCCGCGCCATCGAGCGCGAGCTCACGGACACGGTTGAGCTTTTAGAACTTGCGGAAACGGAAGGCGACGATGCTCTGGCCGACGACGCCGTTCGCAGCCTGGGCGAACTTGCCGCGCGTGCCGAGCGCGACAAGGTCGCGGCGCTGCTCGCCGGAGAAGCGGACGCGAACAGCAGCTACGTCGAAGTGAACGCCGGAGCGGGTGGGACCGAAAGCCAGGACTGGGCCGAGATGCTCCTTCGCATGTACACGCGATGGGGTGAGCGGCATGGTTACAAGGTCGAGATGATCGACCATCACTCCGGAGAGCAGGCCGGGATCAAATCCGCGACCATCCTGATCAAGGGTGAAAATGCATATGGCAACCTGAAGGTGGAAAGCGGCGTCCACCGGCTGGTCCGCATAAGCCCCTACGATTCCAACGCTCGCCGCCACACGAGCTTTTCGAGCGTCTGGGTCTACCCCGAGGTCGACGATGACATCGACATCCAGGTCGAGGACAAGGACCTTCGGATCGACACTTACCGTGCGTCGGGCGCCGGCGGACAGCACGTCAACACGACCGACAGTGCGGTCAGGATCACGCACATCCCGACAGGGATTGTCGTCGCCTGCCAGAATGAGCGCTCGCAGCACAAAAATCGCGCATCCGCGATGAAGCAGCTCAAGGCGCGTCTTTACGAGGCAGAGCTGCAGAAGCGTGAAGCGGAGGCGAGTGCCGCGAACGCCAGCAAGACCGACATCGGATGGGGCCACCAGATCCGCAGCTATGTCCTTCAGCCGTATCAGCTGGTGAAGGATTTGCGGACCGGCGTGACATCGACCGCGCCGAGCGATGTGCTCGACGGCGACCTGGACCGGTTCATGGCCGCGGCTTTGTCCCAGCGCGTGACCGGCGAGCGCGTCGAGGTCGAGGATGTCGAATAGGGGCCTTTGCGCCTTTCTTCTTCTGACCGCCCTGGGCGCCTGTCGTCAGGCGCCCGAGCAACCTCGCTTTCCCAAGGCCGACCGCGAAGTCGCGCCGATCGTCAGCGACGCCTTTTCAACTGAGGACGTCCGCGATCGGCTTGGCGAGGCCGAGCAGGTCCTGAAGCTCGCCGGAGTTGCGCCCGGAATGTGGGTCGCCGACATCGGGGCGGGCGAGGGTTATTATACGGTCAGGCTCGCTCCCGTGGTCGGGCGACGCGGCCGGGTGCTTGCGGAGGATATTGTCCCGGAGGTGGAGGAACGGCTGATCCAGCGGGTCCACCGCGACAACCTCGAAAACGTGGCCGTCAAGCTCGGTGAGCCGGACGATCCCAAGCTGCCGTCCAATTCATTCGACCGGATCTTCCTCGTACATGTCTATCACGAGGTCGAATCGCCTTACGCCTTCATGTGGCACCTGCGCCAAGGGCTGAAATCGAACGGGGAGGTCGTGGTGGTCGATGCCGACCGGCCGCCTAAGCGGCACGGAATACCGCCGCGCCTTCTTCAATGCGAGCTGGCCGCCGTGGGTCTGAAGCTTACGCGCTACGAGCCGATTGCCGGCGGCGAGGCTTATTTCACGTCATTCCGGATTGCGGGGCCCAGTCCGGAGCCCCGCCAGATCAAGCCCTGCAAGGCCTAGGCTAAAGCCAGCCCATCCGGCGAAAGCGAGCGTACAGCCACAGGCAGATCACTGCGATCGATGTGACGACGATGAAGTAGCCGTATCTCGTATGCAGTTCCGGCATATATTCGAAGTTCATGCCGTAAATGCCTGCGAATGCGGTCGGGACCGCAAGGATCGCAGCCCAGGATGCGAGCTGCCGCGTGATCCGGCCCGTCCGCTGCTGTTCCAGGAGGGTGCTGAATTCGAAGACCGATGTCAGCGTCTCGCGCAGAGCGTCCACCCGCGCCTGTACGCGGCGCACATGGTCCTGAACGTCGCGAAAATAAATGCGGGCATCGGCGTCGATGCAGGGCAGGTCCTGGCGCGCCAGCTTGAGAGCCACTTCGCCCATCGGTCCCAAAATCCGCTGGAACCGGATCAGCTCGCGGCGGAGGGTAAAGATGCGGTTGACCTCCTCGCGTCCGAGGAATCCGTCCACCGCCATCTGCTCCATCTCCAGGACTTCATCCTCGAGCTGGTCGACCATCGGCACGTAGCCGTCGACGATGAAATCGAGGACCGAATGGAGAAGGTAATCCGTCCCGTGCATGAGGAGGGTCGGGGCCTTTTCAAGCTGCTCGCGCAAAGCCGTGTGCGTCCTAGGTGATCCGTGGCGGACCGTGATGATATGACTGCGCCCCACGAAAATGGCCGTTTCGCCATACTCCATGCGATCATCTTCCAGACGGGCAGTACGGGCAACGACGAAGAGTTGGTCGCCGAACACTTCGACCTTTGGAAGCTGGTTGGCATTGATGGCGTCCTCAACTGCGAGCTCGTGGAGTTCGTGACAATTCTGAAGCGCCAGCATCTCCTCGCCAGATGGGTCGGCTATTCCGATCCATACGAATTCGGATTTGTCTTTCGCATCGTCGCAGCGCTCGTCGATGGCGACGCTGCGCACCCGTGCGCCGTCCCGATAGAGAAAGGCGGCTACGACCGGCATCGCGTCCCCGCATCCTTTTCGACCGGCCTTTCTAGCAGTTGGAGGCAGGCGAGTCTGTTACGGTCTAAAGGAGGCCCAGCTGCCGGAAACTCGTACATTCGCCGCCGCCGAAGACCAGATGGTCATGCACGCGGCAGCCCAGGACCTCGGCAGCGAGCGCCAGCCGGCGCGTGGCGAGGCAATCCGCATTGCTCGGCCGGGCGTCGCGGCTCGGATGGTTATGGGCGAGAAGGATGCCCGCACTTCCATGGAGTGCCGCATCCCGGATAATGGCGCGCAGCGGGAAATCCGCACCGCAGCCATCGCCTTCATGCCTGGACAGATGCAAGCAGTTCGCTGTGGAATCCACGTGCGCCACCCAAAGGCACTCCTGAGCGGAATCGGATTCGGCGAGGCAGCCGGCAAAAAATGTGCGGGCTGCCGCCAGTCCGTTCAACTTTAGAGGCCGGGCGGCACGCAGAGGGCGCATCCCGCTTTGCTATGCGGGATCGACACCTTCGGACCACTCGAACCACGTCCGTTCTCGATGCAATTTCATCCACAACGGAGATAGTTCGCAGGCTTGTGCGGCTGCAGCAGCGGATTAGTCTCGTCCCCGACATGCGCCAATATCTCGACCTGATGCAGCGGATCCTCGACGAAGGGGTGACGCAGCAGGACCGCACCGGAACGGGCACGCTTTCGCATTTCGGTGCGCAGATGCGTTTCGATCTGCGCGATGGCTTTCCGCTTCTGACGACTAAAAAGCTGCACCTCCGCTCGATCATCGTCGAGCTGCTCTGGTTTCTTCGCGGCGACACGAATGTCCGCTGGCTTCAGGATCGCAAGGTCAGCATTTGGGACGAATGGGCCGATGCGGACGGGGACCTCGGACCTGTCTATGGCAAGCAGTGGAGGAGCTGGGAGACAGCCGACGGCCGCCACGTCGACCAGATCTCCAACCTGGTCGAGCTGATCCGCAAGGACCCTTCCTCGCGCCGCCAGATCGTGACCGCCTGGAATCCGGGCGAGATTCACCGCATGGCATTGGCACCATGCCACTGCCTGTTTCAGACGCACGTCGCGGGCGGACGGTTGAACCTTCAGCTGTATCAGCGAAGCGCCGACTTCTTCCTCGGCGTTCCCTTCAACATCGCGAGCTATGCGCTCCTAACTCACATGCTTGCGCGCGAAACCGGGCATGAGCCGGGCGTTTTCGTCTGGACCGGCGGGGACGTGCATCTTTATTCGAACCATCTGGAGCAGGCGCGCCTGCAGCTGACGCGCGATCCGCGTCCGCTGCCCCGGCTGATCCTCAAGGACCGGGGGCAGTCGGTTTTCGACTACGAACCTGAGGATTTCGTATTCGAAGCCTATGAGCCGCACCCGCATATTTCTGCGCCCGTCGCGGTATGAAGACAGTTCGCCGCTAACTTCCGTCAAAATTGCGCAACCGGAATGGAGCGCATTGCGCGCAGCGGCGTTAGATGAACACTCAAGGCTAGGAGGATTCCATGGTCCAGAAGTTGATGACTGCGGCGCTTATTGCCGCGGCACTTGGCACAGCCGCCTGCAATACGGTGCACGGTGCTGCCAGTGACGTTAACTCGGTTGCGAACTGCACCGAGAATGCGATGGATGGGAAAACCTGCTGAACTGAAGCAGGGCTGCAACAGTAGAAAAATGCCTCGCCGAGCCACCCCCGGCGGGGCATTTTTTCTGCCTTCCGTTCATCGGCCAGACAGTCGACAAAAGCACAAGTTGTGGCCATGTCGTTCCGGACATGTAAGGGAGGTGGGCATGAAATCGAAGTTGATCACCGCATTGCTCGTTGGGACGTGCATGGCGCTCTCGGCCTGCAACACGGTCCGCGGCGCTGCAGCTGACGTCGAGTCTGCTGCGAACTGCACTGAAAGCACGATGAAGACCGGCCGTTGCAGGTGATTTTCTGAACCAAAGTGAAAGCCCCGCCAAACGTGTCGGCGGGGCGTTTTTCTAGCTCTTCCAGAGCACCGACAAGGCGAGGCTTCCGATCAGGACCGCTTCGCGAACCGGGCCGTTCGCCGGCGCATAGATCGTCTTGCGTTCGCCGTTCATGTCGATCGCCCCGACATCGCTGTTGGATGCTACGAACCGGTAGCCGAGCGGCTCCGATGTCGGGATGGCCA
>Ga0310900_10001156_pt1 | contig 10245 bp, 11 predicted proteins | sample C24D1metaG_FD_203879 | JGI IMG/M metagenome (GOLD analysis project Ga0310900, IMG submission 203879) | Lab incubated soil microbial communities from West Virginia University Organic Research Farm, Morgantown, WV, United States - C24D1 | ecosystem: Environmental > Terrestrial > Soil >...
CGTCGACCCCACCGGCGGCGTCATCACGATCGACGACGAGCCGATCTCGGAGCGCGACCCCGTCGCGCTGCGCCGGGGCATCGGCTACGTGCTGCAGAACGCCGGCCTCCTCCCCCACTTCTCGGTCGTCGACAACATCGCGACGGTGCCGGTGCTGAACGGCGTCCCGAAGGCGAAGGCGCGCGAGCGGGGCCTGGAGCTCATGGATGTCGTCGGCCTCGAGCGCGGTCTGGCCAAGCGGTATCCGAGCCAGCTCTCGGGCGGTCAACAGCAGCGCGTCGGCGTCGCGCGCGCCCTCGCCGTCGACCCGAACATCCTGCTGATGGACGAGCCGTTCGGCGCCGTCGACCCCATCGTCCGCCGCGAACTGCAGACAGAGACGCTCCGCCTGCAGAAGGAGCTCGACAAGACGATCGTCTTCGTCACCCACGACATCGACGAGGCGTTCCTGCTCGGCGATCAGGTGGTGATCCTCGAGAAGGGCGCGCGCATCGCACAGATCGGCAGCCCCAGCGAGATCATCGAGAACCCGGCGAGCGACTTCGTCGCCGACTTCATCGGCGTCGAGCGCGGCACGCGGGCGCTGCGCGCCAAGCGCACCGCGCGCGGCACGGTGCTCGTCGACGACGCCGGCCGCACACAGGGCGTGCTCGTGGAGGACGAGCCGTGAGCTGGGTCGCCGACAACGTCGACCTGATCTGGGCGCTGACGCTCGATCATCTGCGGCAGAGCGCCATCGCGATCATCGCGGGCTTCGTGCTGTCGGTGCCTCTGGGGTGGCTGGCCTTCCGGTACACGAGGCTGCGGGGCACCGTGCTCACCGTCGTCGGCCTGCTGTACACGATCCCGTCGTTCGCGCTCTTCGCCGTGCTGACGCTGTTCGGAATCCCGTTCCTGTCCGAGCTGAACCTCCTGGTCGCGCTCACGATCTACGCGGTCGCCATCATGACCCGCTCCGTGACCGATGGACTCGCCTCGGTCGACCCCGGGGCGCGGTCCGCCGCCATCGCGGTGGGTTTCGGGGCATGGCGACGGTTCTGGACGGTGGATCTCCCGCTCTCCGGACCCGTGGTGCTGGCCGGGCTGCGCGTGACCGCGATGTCGACGATCTCCCTCGCCACCGTCGGCGCGCTGATCGGCGTGCAGAACCTGGGCTACCTCTTCACGAACGGCTCGCAGCGCCGGATCATCGCCGAGGTGTTCGCCGGCGTCGTCGCCGTGGTCATCATCGCCGTCATCGTCGATGTCCTGCTCATGCTGGCGGGCCGCGCACTCATGCCGTGGACGCGACGGACGAGCACACCGCGTCCGGGCCGGCTGAGGGCGGTGACGGCATGAATCTCCTCGCCGAGGCGTTCGCATGGATCTTCTCGCCTGCCCGCCTCACGGGCACGCTTCCGCTGCCGACCGCGATCGCCCAGCATCTCGCGTTCACGTTCGGTTCCGTCGCGATCGCCGCGGTCATCGCTATCCCGATCGGCTGGCTGATCGGCCACACCGGTCGCGGTCGCGAGATCGCAGTGTTCCTGTCGGGCGCCGCCCGCGCGTTGCCGGCGCTCGGCCTCGTCGTGCTGCTCGTGATGCTCTTCGGCGTGAACCTCAAGACGGAGGCCGCGGTGACGGTTTTCGTCGTCCTGGCGATCCCATCGATCCTCGCGGGAGCGTACGCCGGCATCGAATCGATCGACCGCAGCGTGATCGACGCGGGACGCGCGATGGGAATGACTGAATGGCAGATCCTGTTCCGAATCGAGATGCCACTGGGCCTGTCGCTCCTCATCGGCGGACTCCGCTCCGCGACGCTGCAGGTGGTCGCCACGGTGACCATCGCCGCGTACGTCGGCCTGGGCGGACTCGGCTTCTACATCATCCAGGGCATCAACCTGCGGGACTTCGCCGAGATCCTCGGCGCGTCGATCATCGTGGTCGTCCTCGCCCTCGTGCTCGATGGGCTCTACGCTCTCCTGGCCAGGTTCGCCGTCCCGCGTACCGACGGTCCCCGCACCCGAGCACGCGTCGCCTCATCGCCGCTGACGCGAGTGCCCCAGTTCTCTCGTTGATCCCCACCACCACATCGGAGGCATGACAATGTCCACAGCACGAACCCGGCTCGCCGTAGCCCTCGCCGGAACCGCCATCGCGGCGCTGGCTCTCGCGGGCTGCGCGTCGAGCGACCCGCTCAGCGGCGACAGTACCGACAGCGGCGACTCCTCTGACTCGTCGACCATCGTCATCGGCTCGCAGGCCTACTATTCGAACGAGATCATCGCCGAGATCTACGCGCAGGCGCTCGAGGGCGCCGGCTTCACCGTCGAGCGCGACTTCAACATCGGGCAGCGCGACGCGTACCTCCCGTCGCTCGAGGACGGCTCGATCGACCTATTCCCGGAGTACACCGGCAACCTGCTGCAGTACTTCGAGCCCGACACGACGGCGACCACGCCCGATGACGTCTACGCAGCCCTCAAGGACGCCCTGCCGGATGGGCTGACGGTCCTCGACCAGTCGCCCGCCACCGATCAGGACTCCTACAACGTCACGGCCGCGTTCGCCGAGGAGAACGGGCTCACCTCGATCGAGGACCTCTCCGGCATCGACGGCCTCGTGCTCGGCGGCCCGCCCGAGCTCGAAGAGCGCCCCTATGGCCCGAAGGGTCTCGAAGAGGTCTACGGCGTCTCGGTCACGTTCAATCCGACCGCCGACACGACGGTCGACGAACTGGTGGCAGGCAACATCCAGGTGGGGAACGTCTACAGCGCCGACCCGCGCATCGAGACCGACAAGCTGGTGACGCTCGAAGACCCGAAGGGCCTCTTCCTGGCGTCCAACGTCGTTCCGCTCGTGAACGCGGACCTCGCCGACGAGATCGCCGACGTCATCAACGCGGTGAGCGCCGCGCTGACGCCCGAGGGCCTCGTCGCGTTGAATGTCGAATCGACGGTCGACCAGCGCTCGTCCGAAGACATCGCCAAGGATTGGCTCGCCGACAACGGCCTGAGCTGACACCGCGAAGCCACCGACAGCGCCTCCGGCGTCGCCCGTCCAGGGCTGCGCAGGGGGCGCTGTCGTCGTGCCCGGGAGCCAGAAGCGCCCGACCGCGGGCTCGCGACTTCGCTAGGTTGGGCACCCAGGAGACCGCGAACAGGAGCTTCATGCCCGATCCCCTGCCTCCGGGCGACGCCGACACGGCGACTCCGGGCGCGCCCGCCGACGCGTCGACTCCGGACGGCGCGCCCACCCCGCGGCGCTATCGCACACCCGACCTCGACGCCCCGCAGTACGCGGTCCCGGCGTACGCGGCGCCGGAACCCGGCGACGCCGCACCCCCGCCCACGGCGTCGGGCACCCCGGGCCGCTACGCGGCGCCGCACGGCTACGCGCTCGCCGGCACGGACCCGCGCGGAGCCGAGCACCTGCTCCCGCCCTATGCACGGGTCGGCGCGGCCCAGGCATCCGGGCACCCCCTCGGGCCCGGCTACCCCACGACCTCGGCGTACCCTGCCGCGCCAGGCTCTCCGACGGCACCCGGTGGAGCCGGGTACCCCGTGCCCGGAGGCCGTGACAGCCGACCCAAGGCGCTCGCCATCGTCGCGCTGGTCCTCGCGGGCGCCGGTGTGCTCCTGCTCTTCGCCGGTGCAGGGCTCGGGTCGAGCTCCGGCTTGCTCGCTCCCCTGCTGCTCCTCGCGGCGTTCGTACTGTCGCTGGTCGCTCTCCTCAGCCGGCACCAGGGAGGCAAAGGCTTCGGCGTCGGCGCGCTGGTGACCTCGGTCCTCGGCGGCCTGGTGTCCATCGTGATCGCGGTCGCGTGGCTCGGACCGTTCGGCACCTCCTCCGGCGATGACGTCGTTTCGAACCCAGGCGACGGCTACTACGACGATTACGCCATCCCCGGCGTCGCCGCGCCGGGCACGGACGGCCAGCCCGACCCCGGCGCGCAGTTCCCGGCGCCCCAGCGGCCGACGGTGACGGAGACCGCGTTCGGGCACGACTTCGGCGACATCTGGTGGTACGTCGTCGTGGTCGACAACCCGAATGCCGACTATGTGTTCGACGCCTTCCTCGACGCACAGGCGTACGCCGAGGACGGCACCGTCATCGGCTCCTCGACCGCCGTCGCAACCCTCCTGTCGGGTCAGACCGCGGTCGTCGGCTACTTCACCATCGAGGGCGAAGCGCTGATCGACGCCATCGAGGTGACCGTGCCCGAGGCCCCGGAAGCGACGCTCTCGCCGGGGGACGAGACGGGCTCGTTCAGCGTCGACGGGCTCACCGGCGCGCCCGATCCCGGCGGCACATCGACACGAACACCGCCGGGCGCCGCGACCGGCACCGTGAGCGGGCGGTTCGCAGACGACCAGCGCTACGTCGCCGTCACCGTGGTCGCGCGGGCGACCGACGGCCGCATCGTGCGCGCCGCCACCGCGTATGTCGACGAGGTGCCCGGCGACGGCACCCCGGTGCCGTTCGAGGCGTGGTTCGCCGAGTTCCCTCCCGACGTGACCCTCCAGGCCTCCGCTCACCGCTGACGCGACGTACGCTGTCGTCATGACCGTGGGCGACGCGATGGTGTGGGGATTCGTCTCCGCGGTCGTCGCGCTGCCGGTGTACTTCCTGTGGTTCGCGTTCGACACGCACCGCCGTCGCCGGCGCGGTGAGACGCCGTCGCACTCGTCGGGCGGACTGCTCGGGGTCGAAGAGTTCTTCTACCCGACGGCGGAGAACGCCCGCGCGGTGTGGGAGGCGGAGCAGATCACGCCGGCACCCGCCCCTCTCCCCGGCGACGGCCCCGGCGTGATCGAGGGCAACCGGATCGTGATCGAGACCGGCCTCCGCAAGACCGCCTGAGACCGCTCCGATCAGCGCCGGCGCACGCGACGCACGATCGCGACGATGACCCGCCAGCCCACGAGCGCAACCAGCAGCGTGAGCGCCGCCACGATGATGAACGCGAGCGCTGTGCCCTGACCCGACACCCAGCGCAGCAGCATCCCACCGGCGACGGTGATCCCCCAGACGCCCAAGCCGGTGCGCACCGGCGCCGCCGGTGCACGCCACGCTCGCGTGACGAGCCAGCCGACGCCCAGGCCGGCGAGGAACGGCCAGGCGGTCTGCCCGAGGCCGGTCCAGACGTCGGAGTCATGGCTCGCGCGACCGATGGCGGCGAACGCGATCACCAGCACGACGTCGACCCCGAGCGCGACCAGGACCGCGGCGCGACTGACGGGACGAGCAGCGGCCACCGGTTCCTGCGCGGTCACGCGACGGCTCCCCTTCGCGGCGCCAGCCCCGGCGTCAGGGCCTCCCGCTCGTCGAAGACGAAGCAGTCGCCGCTCCAGTGGTCGCCGCCCACGTGCTCGAAGTAGCCGAGGATGCCACCGTCCAGCTGGTAGGCCTCGACGCCCGCCTCGCGCAGGTAGATCGCGGCCTTCTCACATCGGATGCCACCGGTGCAGTAGCTCACGACGGTCTTGCCTGCGAGGTCGGGCGCTGCGGCGGCCGCGGCATCCGGGAACTGCGTGAACCTCTCGATGCGCCAGTCGAGAGCGCCGTCGAAGGCGCCGTAGTCGACCTCGAAGGCGTTGCGGGTGTCGAGCAGCACGACCTCGCGGCCGTCATCGTCGTGACCGCTGTCGAGCCAACGGCGCAGCGTGGCGGGAGCGACGGCGGGCGCGCGATCGCCCTCGGGGCGAATGGTGGGGTGGTCCATGCGGATGATCTCGCGCTTGACCTTGACGAGCATCTTGCCGAACGGCTGCGCGTCCGACCAGCTCTCCTTCGTCGTGAGCGCGGCGAAGCGCGGATCCGCCCGCAGCTCGGCGACGAAGCCGCGCACCCCCTGGGCGTCGCCCGCGAGGAAGAGGTTGATCCCCTCCTCGGCGAGCAGGATCGTGCCCTTCAATCCGGCAGCGACCGCGCGCTCTCGCAGCAGCGGGCGCAGCTCGCCGGTGTCGTCGATGCGCGTGAAGAGGTACGCCGAGATGTTGAGAACGGATGCCACCCCTCCAGCCTAAGGAGCCCCCGCGGCGTCCTGCGCAGGAGCGGCCGCGCACCTGGCGGGTTCAGCGCCCTGAAACCGCCGCACACGGCGGTCGCGGCATCCGTCACCATGAAGTGAGGATCGACGTACGCCGCAGCGCCGCGGCGGACCAGAACGACGGAGACCCCATGCCCGAACTGACCGCACCACCCTTCGATCCCGAGCTCCACGCCGCGCTCGACCTCATCGCCGAGGTCATCAAGCCCACACTGACGCCCGACATGATCCCGCTGATGCGCGAGATGCCCGCCGACCCGACGCTCGATGAGCAGGTCGCTGCCGTCGGCGCCGTCCACGAGGAGCGCACGATCGCCGGCCACGACGGCGGCGAGATCGTGCTGTCGATCTACCGTCGCCCCGGCCAGACCACGACGGGGCCGGGGATCTACCACATCCACGGCGGCGGCATGGTGATCGGCAACCGCTTCATGGGCGTGCAGGCCTTCCTGCCCTATATCGCCAGCCACGACGCCGTCGTGGTGAGCGTCGAGTACCGCCTCGCGCCGGAATTCCCCGACCCGGTGCCGGTGGAGGACTGCTACGCGGGCCTCGTGTGGACGGCGGAGCACGCCGACGAGCTCGGCATCGACCCGACGCGGCTGATCGTCGGCGGGGCGAGCGCGGGGGGCGGCCTGTCGGCCGGAGTGACGCTGCTGGCCCGCGACCGCCAGGGCCCGCCGCTGCGCGCCTCGCTGCTCATCTACCCCATGCTCGACGATCGCAACGAGTCGGTGTCGGCCCTGCAGATCCAGGGAATCGGCGTGTGGGACCGCACGAGCAATTTCACCGGATGGAACGCGCTGCTCGGCGACCGCCGCGGCACCGACGACGTGTCGATCTACGCCGCTCCCGGCCGCGCCGAGGACCTCTCGGATCTGCCACCCACCTTCATCGACGTCGGCAGCGCCGAGGTGTTCCGGGACGAGGACGTCGCGTACGCGTCGCGCATCTGGGCGGCCGGCGGGATCGCCGAGCTGCACGTGTGGCCGGGCGGCTTCCACGGGTTCGACGGGTTCGCCCCGCAGGCCCAGATCTCGATGGCGATGATCGAGACGCGCAACCGCTGGCTCACCCGCATGCTCGACGCCTGAGTCACGCTGCTGAACCCCCGCCCGCGTAGGGTGGGGCTCAGCAGCGTCGAAGGGGATGCCGATGAAGGAACTCGTGGGCAGGCTCAGCGCCCTCGATCCCGAGGCGAGCGAGACGCTCAAGGTCATCGCGTACTTCGATGCGCTGGTCGACGGCCGCGTCGGCCCCGAGGGGATGCTGCGCGGAGCCGCCGTGCTCAGCGGCGCGCCGATCGGGCACCTCCGCGCCGGTCAGGCCGAGGGGCGCCGCTTCGGCGTGGATGGTGCCGAGTTGGCGCCGGGCCGTCCCGACGACTGGCCGGCTGTCCCTTCCGCCGACGGCTCGACGGTGTGGCTCGAGCGCGCCGGGGCCGCTCACGCGAACGACGCCATGGTGCTCGAACGGCTGGCGATCGCGCTGTCGATCCAGTCGGTGCGGCTCGACACCAGCGCGCCCACGCGTCGCGCGGTCGAGGTGCTGCTGGCGGGCGACGCCTCGGAACAGGAGCGCGAGCAGGCGGCCGCCCGGCTGTCGCTGGGCGCGCACACCGCGATCCACGCGGTCGCCGTGCCGCCGACGGTGCGCCTCGACCGTCCTCTCGCCCACGCGGTGGTCGCGACGCGATTCGGCCTCGCGCGCGCCGCTCTCTCGCCCGACGATCGCGCGCCCGCACCCCGAGCGGGCATCGGGACGGCAGCCTCCGGGCTGTCCGACCTGCGCGAGTCGTGGCGCTCCGCCCTCGTCGCGCTGCGCCTCGCCGACGACGACGAGCCCGTCGTGCGCGCCGCCGACCTCGGCCCGCTGCTGCAGCTCGCCGAGACCGAGGACCTGCGCGCATCGCCGCATCCCGACGTGCTCGGGATCGACGCGCTGCTCGCGACCGCGTGGAGCGAACGGATGCTGCGCGCCCTGGCGAACGGCGCTTCTCAGCGCTCGCTGGCCGCCGACGCCGGCGTGCACCATTCCACGATGGGCGCACGGCTGCACGAGCTTCCGACGCGGCTCGGGTACGACCCGTCGACAGCGCGCGGGCGCACACGCCTCGACGTCGCGCTCATGCTGCACCGGCTGGCGCACGCGCGGTTCGATCCCGGCCGCTGATCCGTAGACCCGCATCGCCTCGCGGTCAAGGGCCTCGCCGCGTCGTCGTCCGCGCCGCAGGCTGGGGTCGATGCAGGGCACGATGCGCGGCCCTCGTTCCTCCCAGGAGACCTCATGACCGACCCCACCACCCCCGAGCCGCTGCCGGGCCAGACCCCTCCGGGTGAGATGCCTCCCGGACCGGGCTCTCCCGGACCGGGCAGCCCTGACCCGGGTCCCGGCCCCAGCATCCCCTTGCCGCCGGATGAGCCGCTGGCGCCCTGGCCCGATGAGCCGCTGGCGCCCCACCCGGAGGAACCGCCGTTCCCGCAGACGCCCGAGACGCCCGGACCGTAGGCGACGCTCCGGGTCAGGCGCGCACGGCGTCGCTGCGGTCCTGCAGCAGCTGTTCGGCCACCGCCCACATCCGCGCACCGTCGACAGGGTCGGCGAGCCGTCGATACGGGCGCACGGGGCCGGCCGCCCCACCGAAGTGCAGCGCTCCCGTAGGGCCGAAGAAGCCTGGGGCCGGCGCATTCGTCACCGCGGCCAGCAGCGCCGGCTGCGCGGCCTGCGCGGGCGTATTGCCGAGGCCGTCGGCGAGTCGGCGTCCGAGACCGCCGCGATCGCGGGCGCGCATGGCCGGCGCGATCCCGGTGTCGGGAACCACGCCGGGATGACTGAGGTGCACCGTCACGCCCCCGTCTCCCGCCGCCGCGCGCCGGGCGAGTTCGCAGCCGAACAGTCCCAGCGCCACCTTCGACGCGCCGTAGGCGCGCAGCGGGGAGTAGCGTCGCTCGCATTGCAGATCGTCCCAGGCGAGGCGCGACACGCCGGCGGCCAGACTCAGCTGCACGACGACGCGCGCTCCCCGCTGCTGCAGCAGCGGCAGCAGCGCCGTCGTGAGCGCGAAGTGCCCCAGGAAGTTCGTCTGGAAGTGCAGTTCGAAACCATCGGCGCTCATATGGCGCACACGGTCGCCGAGCAGCACGATGCCGGCGTTGAGCACGACCAGATCGAGGGGCGTCCGCTCGGCCAGGACCGCGGCGGCGAGCGCGCGCACCGAGTCCAGCCGCGCGAGGTCGAGGTCGACCAGCTCGGCGCGCGCGTCGGGCGCGCTCTCCCGGATGCGTTCGACAGCCCGCTCTCCCTTGACGCGATTGCGCACCGGCAGCACGAGATCGGCGCCCGCCGCTGCAAGGCCGCGCGCGATCTCGACGCCGACGCCGTCGCTCGCGCCCGTGACCAGTGCGGTGCGCCCCCGCAGATCGGGCAGCGTGACCGGCGACGCCTGCGTGCGAGACATGGGTCCTCCGTTCGGCTCCGTCTCGGAGGAGGACGGACGGATGCCGCTGATACCGGCCCGCACCCCGGCGGGCCTGCCTCAGCCTGGCGCAGGGGCGCCTGCGGGCGCCAGAGGTCGCGTCAGACCGGCGAAGGAATCGGAGGAAGGGCCGGCACTCCGGCCTCGACCGCACGCCCCGCCTCGAACAGCACCTCCTCGCCGAACGCGGGGCCGACGAGCTGCACGCCGGTGGGCATGCCGTCGGCGCCGAGACCCGTGGGCAAGGCCAGCGCGGGCAGTCCGAGGAAGTTGACGACCACCGTCAGCCACAGATCGCGCCACGCGCGGTCCGCGGCCTCCTGACCACCCAGGTCGTAGTCGGGCTCGCGCATCCGCGAGGTCGACACGGGTCCCAAGATCACGGGCACGTCGACCTGCAGCCGTCGCCACTCCGCCGCGATCGCGGCTCGCCGTGCCCACGCCTGCGCGTACTCGCGCGCCGACTCGTACGGGCGCGCCGCCGCCGTGCTGTCGCGCAGGAATGCCGTGGCGGAACGCCCGAGCGGCAGACCGAGGGCCGCGGGGTCGAGCGAGATGAGCATGTCGGTGCACGACAGCCGCCGCCACAGCACGGCCGCCTCCTCGAGCAGAGGGACGCCGACGTCGACGACCTCCCAGCCTCCACGCGCGAGGGATGCCGCGGCCCGGTCGATTCCGGCCGCCACCTCCGGATCCACCTCGTGGCCCGCAGGATCGCGCAACACGCCGACGCGGC
>Ga0310900_10001157_pt1 | contig 10240 bp, 5 predicted proteins | sample C24D1metaG_FD_203879 | JGI IMG/M metagenome (GOLD analysis project Ga0310900, IMG submission 203879) | Lab incubated soil microbial communities from West Virginia University Organic Research Farm, Morgantown, WV, United States - C24D1 | ecosystem: Environmental > Terrestrial > Soil >...
ATCCGACTGCTCCGGCCCAACCAGGGCGAACGAGACGTCCGGCATGCGGCGCGCCGTCTCGACCACCAGCTGCTGATCGACCCACTGATGCAGCCCGCCGACGTAGCCGACGATCGGCCGCGGCAACGACGCGATGTCGGCCGGCGGCGGCGCGGCGAGGTTGCGCACGCGTTCAAATCGCTCGAAGCTGACACCGAACGGAAAGAAGTGCACATCAGGGCGAAAACCCGCGGCACGTTGCCTGAGTTTTTCGGACGTCACGAAGACGAGATCGGCGCTCTTGAACAGCTTCTCTTCACTCGCGACGATCTTCCTGGCTCCGTGAGAGCTGCGTGCGAGGTCGTCGATGCAGTAATAGATCGTCAGGCGGGGATCGACGGCGCCAATCACGTCCAGCGCGAGCGGCGTCGGCAAAAACGACCACACCACGGGTCGATGGAAGCCGATGATGTCGGACCAGCGCCGCAGGGCGCGGAACATGAAGTAGCTGTTGATCCACCGCGCCACTCGCGAATAGGGGAACGGCAGCAGCAGCGGCGAGTAGACGAACAGGTTCTGCCGCTCTTCCCTGAATCCCTTCGTCGCCCTCCACCAGGACATGATGCGCTTGCGAACGCGCGGCAAGTCGCCGAGCGCCGGCCCGCGCACTCCTGTGTTCTCGACGAATAACACGCGATGACCGTCGGCGGCGAGCATCGACATGATTTCCTGATGCCCCTGCCAGATGTGATCCCAGTCAATCGACGAGATGCAGAGGATGTCCTGCCGCGGTGTCATCGGAACCGGCCTTGCGCGGTGAATCGAAGCATCGCTGGCTTCAACAGCATCGCATGGAATCCAGCATCACGGCGCGGTGGCGTCCTGGCGGGTGGAGGTCACGGTTTCAGGACCACGTAAACAGGAGCGTTTGCAATCCTGAGCGTTTCAGTTCTCGCGTCAGGGTGCGCGGCGAGAAACAGTTTGACCTCGGGTGCCTCGAGCGTCCAGCTGACAACACATTCGAACTCGTTCAATCGCTCTCGCATGAAGGCCAGAGATTCTGCCGCGAGCGCGGCATTGATCATCATCGTTTCGCGATCGAAGAGATACGGGGCAGGGGTCAGATCGCCCATGAAATAGGCCAAACCGGTGTAGATGTTCCGCACACCTACGACGTAGGTGCGTCGATCGCCGACGGTGGCTTTCAAGGTACTGGCATCCTCGAGGAACTGTCGCATCGAACCGGCGTCACCAACGACAGACGGCTCATCCTGCAAGTGGCCCGTGGCCCGCACGAACGCCGGCCGCGGGTCGCTGGATGCAATTCGCGCCGGCGGGCTCTGTCGAAAGCGCAGCACCGAGGGCTGAATGACCGACGCAAAGAGAACGCCCGACAATCCAGAGAGGGGATACACCCAAATCGCCGCCGCGACAATCGCAGCACGCAGCGCAAACTTGCCCGGAGCAGTCTGGACGGTCCATTCGGGCAGGTCGCGAAATACCAGGACCAGGACAAACGGCAGCGGCAGCATGGTGTTGACCAGATGAGAAGAGTCGGCCCGATACAACGCGGTGTGATAGCTCGCCGCAAACACACCGAGGTAGGCCAGCAACCGCGCTTGCGATTCGGTCAAGGGATGTCTCAGCCGCATCTCGCGCACATTCCAGACGGCGGCAACGCCGATGATGACGATCACCGCGGTGGTGAAGGCATAAGCACGATAACGAGGATCGGCCGGCCCCTCGAGCCACCACGTATTGCTGAAACCGGTCGCCACCGCTCGTGGCACGAGCAAGTAGTTCCGCACGAACCGTGCAAATTCTCCGTGAAGCGTGTAATAGATCACGATCGGTATCGCCACGATGGCGGATCCCCCCGCGACTTGCGCCGTGGAGCTCACAGCCGCCCGCCACGTGATGGTGCGCGTAGCGATCAGCAGCACCAGCACAAAGACAAGGGCGGCCACCGTGGCACTCAGGTTTTCCTGCGCCAGCCACGCAAATACACCGGCAGCGGCACCGATCACGAGCAGACGCCAATCCATCCGGCCGGCCGGCGTGACCAGCATGCGCCGCACCGTCAGCGGCACCACCACCAGCGCGCCGAGGTAGCGCATGCCATTTGCCCACCCGAAAAACCCCTGAAACGTCCCGTCAGCAGCAGGCGAGAAGAACCCGAGTGGCGAGAATGACAGGCCCAGAATCAGCACCGCACACGCGCCAGGAAATCCAATTGTCCACCACGCCAGCAAACACACCACGATCGTGGTGGCGAAGTGCTGCACCAGGTTTGCTTCACGAAAACCGACGATGTCGAATTGATTGGTCCATTTCATGTACGAGTACGTCAGGAGTTGCGTGCCCGGACCGTACTGGCTTGATGCCGGTCCGACGAATGGCACGTAGCCCTTATCGATGGCCTGCAACGGGCCGAGGTGCACCTGCTCGTGAAAATCAATCGGCCGGTGATGCGCTGCCAGGTTCCACGGCGGGCCGGCCACCAGCCACGCCAGCGCCAATAGCGCCGCCGCACCTGGCGCGCGCCGCCACCCGGCCGTCACGCGCGGTTGAATGATGGCGGCCTGAGGCTCTTCAAGCGGCACGACATGCAGTCGCCGCAGCACCGGAGGCAACAGCACGAGTGAGCCGAGCGAGATCGCGTACATCGCGCCGAGCCAACGCTTGTTGAGGAATGGATAGGTCCATCCCTCGATGTCGTCGGCTTCGAAACGCCAGACGAGCAGGAATGCCGGCACCAGCAGCAGCGTGATGCCCGCTGCGATCGACAGGACGAACGCGGTCAGGCCCGGTTGGCTGAAGCCGGTCCTCCACCGGATTGGCCCGCCCGCTCGGACAGCTCCGAGCAATATGCCACCGGTGACCGTGGCCAAAATCGACCAGGAAACGACAGAACCAAAATCCGGCGAATGGTAGCGTTGGGTATTGGTGTAGGTGAGCCTCGGGATGGCGGCAATCATGATCACGGACAGGACACCGGTGATCATCAGGCTCCAGTAGATGGCGCGAACGGCCGTCTCTTGTTGCATCGATCGCAACCGGCCAATCGCTTCGACGACAGCCATCCTCATGCTTTCCTCGCTTTGATGATGATTTCTCCGCCGAGAATGTAGCTGTGTTCGAGAATCGTCAATCCGCGGCGCCGCAGGATCTCGAAGAGGCTGGCACGCGTGTAATGCGTGATGTGTTCGTCGGCGTAGCCCGTTGGCTTGGCCAAACCATAGGCGCGCTCGATCAGCGGCCATTGCCAGCCACCGTAGTCGACCGTCCCGAGGACCAGCGTCCCGCCCGGCTTGAGGCAGCGGACGAGCTCGTCGAAGATCACCGGATCCTCCGGAAGATGTTCGATCACCTGCGATGACACCACGACGTCGAAGGCCGCGTCCTTGAACGGCAACGCAAACGTGCTGGCATTGAGCAGCCGCCGTCCCGGCGCCCTCATGAAGCGCAGCTTGCGGCGCTGCGGGTCGATGCCAATCACCTGCGGACGGCCGTTCATGATCTGCGTCGAGCCGCATCCAGCGTCCAACACCAGTCTTGCGTCGCCGATGTAGCTCGTGATGATCCGATACCGTCGCCGCTGCCAATAGCGCTGCAGCGGAATCTTGCTGTAGAACGCGCGCGTGTCGTAGTCACAGCTGTCGACGCTGTTACGGAGACGCCACATCTTGCGGAACGTGGCCAGATAGTCGGTGCCCAGCCGCGCGCGCGCGGTCCAGCTTCCTGTCGCTGCGCCGGGCACGTAGTGCATCGGCACTTCGACGATGGAATAGCCTTCGCAATACGCCTTGATCAGGATCTCTTGAAGGACCGCATAACTACTGGTCTCGATCTTCAGCCGCTGCACGGCATCCCGGCGATACAGGCGATACCCGCTCGACAGATCCTTGACGGGCAAGTCGAGTGCCCTGCTGAACAACCCGTTCAATATGCGCGATCCGAAGCCGCGAACCGGCGGCATCGGCGCATACCCCTGGCGCACATACCGCGACGCAATCACCACGTCCGCCTCGTCGCGCAGCCGATACAGATATGGGAGTAAGGCGGTTGGATGGGCGCCATCACATTCGAGCGTGATGATGAATTCCGCATCGACCTGGTCGAAGGCCGTGCGAAGGGCGCCGCCGTAGCCTGCCGACTGCTGTTGAATGCGCGAGACGCCATGGCGGTGCGCGAGTTCCGCAATCGCCGGCAATCGGCCATCGTCGATGACAAAGATGCCGGCGGGAATGCCGAGCGACTCGACGGCGGCTTTGAGCTTGGGCAACAGTGCCGCCAGGTCGGTGACCTGATCGCGGCACGGGACGACAACGCCGAGGAACAACGGAAGGCTGGCGACCGCAGCGCTCGTCAACCGATTACCTTCCGGTAGATCGCCGACCATCGCTCCGCGGCAGCGTCGAGCGCAAACCGTTGCATCACCGCGGCGCGGGCGCGCGCACCCATCGCCGCGGCGGCGGCTGAATCGTCAAGCACTGAGCGAATCGCAGCCGCGAGTCCATCGGCATCTCGGGGAGCTACGAGGATACCCGTCTTCCCGTCTTCGACGATTGTATCGGTGACTCCGGGGATTCGGGTCGCAATCACCGGCTTCCCGCAGGCCATGGCTTCGACGAGCGACATGCCGAACGCCTCTCGGACCGACGGCATGACGAACACATCGGCGGCGCGATGATATTTCTCGACATCACGCACCTCGCCTGCGAAGTGAAGAAGATCTGCGGCGCCGGCGTCGATCGCCTCGATCCGAATGCGTTCGGCAATCGAGGCATCAACTTCGTGATACGCCGAACGGCTGGCACCGACTAACACCAACGACGAGCGGAGGCCCGCCTGATGCAGCTGCAGCCACGCATCCGCGAGTACATCGGGGGCCTTGTCGGCAGAAAAGAACCCGACAAAGAGTATCCAGGGCAAATCGACCGGGGCGGCATCTAGCTCCGCACGCAATCGCCTGCGCTCGGCCGCATCCACGGGACTGAAGCGATCGGTGTCTACGGCGTTCGACGCGACGGCGAGACGGTTTTCTGGAAGGCCTGCGCGGCGGTAGTTCTCAGCAAGCCGCGGGCTGATCGCGATGAATTGGTCGGCCGACACGTACCGCTGATACGCGAAGGCACCCAGCCGGCGAACACCCTCCGGTTCGTCCTGGTCCGCAGTGTGGATCGTGATCACCACCTTTTTCCCAAATAGCCGCGCCAATAGCACTAGAAGCACGGACTTCTGCGAAAACCCATGGAGATGCACCACGTCAAACGTGGATTGACGGGATACGAAGAACCACAGCGTCGCCATCGCCGCGCGAAGCTTGCTCATCGCGCTCGTCACGTCGACATGAATACGCTTCACCGGAATGCCGTGGACGACGTCGTCGGCTGGCAGCGCGCGGTCGGTGCACGTAGTGAGGACGCGAAATACGAAGCGGCCTCGAAGCGCCTGCATCATCGTGCGGCACTGCAGTCCGCCCCCGCTCAACTCGGGCCAATACGCACCCGTCACCATCAGGATGCCGCGCGGCGTCATCCTGATTGCCGCGCCAGATCCAGCACGCCTTCGAACGCGGCCGTGGTCTCGTGGATATCGTAGGCGGCCGCGACAGCGTCGTGCGACGCCGACACGCCCAAGGTTCCGCGCTCATGGGCCGCCACTAATGACATCAGCGCCGCCACCATCCCTGCGCGATTCTCGGGATCGACGGCCGAATAGCCCAACTGGCCGATGATGTCCGCGACGGGACCGTGTTGAGGCGTGATCGCCAGGATCGGCTTGCCCAACGGCAAGTAGTCGACGAGCTTGCTTGGCAGGAAGAGACTGGGCTCATCGGCGCTCGGGGCGTCGATGACGAGCAGTACGTCTGCGTGCGAGGCGCGATCGCGCGCCTGCTCCGGACTCATTCGGCCGGTAAATCGAACGAGGGTGGCGAGACCAAGCTCACGCGCGAGATCCTCGTATCGATCCATGCGGCCGCCGACGAATTCCACAGCGACACGTCCGGCTAAGGATGTCGTACGGTCGACCTCGGCGATCGCTCGCAGAAATGATTCAGGCGTCCGGATACCGTCGTAAAAGCGACCGGTGTAGACGATCCGCAGCGGCGCGGATGACGGTGACGCCGCCGTTTTTGCCGCCGTGCCGTCATGCCCCTGGGGAACCACGTGAGCGCGTTGGCTCCAGGCCGGCGGATACTTTTTCATCACCCGCTCGAGCGTTTGGCGGTTGACGAAGACCATCTGAGTTGCCGCGGCCACGACATTTCGCTCCATCGCTGCAGCGCGGCGCCGCGTCCAGCCGTTCCCACCCTGATAGGGGCTGTCAACCCACGGATCCGAGAAGTGCGCCACCCATGGCAGTCCGCTCTCCTGATGCAGGGCCAACCCGACAAGGTGATCCGACCACGGCGCTCCGAAGCTCACGATCGCATCGGCCGGTTCTTCGTTGAGCGTCCGACGACCTTCCGCAATGGCGGGCGACACCCACACGCGCTTTTCATCAGGCAGATGCTTGAGCGGCGGCAACACACGCCATAGCGCGCGAAAAAACAACCACTCCTCTGGTGAGGGCACCGGCAGTCGTCTCACGGCGCCGCCGGAGAGCGCCTCGGGCGAGACCACGTGATCCTGCTGGTAGCGCTCGGACCGCGCATCGAAACAGATCGCGCGCGAACGCCAGCCGCGCTGGCCAAGTGCCAGCAGGGTACGAGTCACCTGCACCGCGCGCGGACCCGACAGCGGCGGCATCTCCCACGAGATCGCCAGCAGGCTCTTCACGCCCCCGCCACACGAGTGCGTAACGCATCAATGATGTGCCTGGTATGCTCGCGCCAGGAGTGACGCTCCACGGCCAGGCGCCGCGCTTCGGCGCCGAGGCTCGCGCGTCGCGCAGGATTGTCGACGAGTTCGCGCAAGCCTTCCACCAGCGTGTCCACATCGCCGGGAATCGCCATCTGTGCGGCGCGGCCGTGCTCGAGGATCTCACCAACCTGATCGAGATCCGATGCGACGATCGCCTTGCCCATCGCCATGTACTCGAACAACTTGGTCGGCGATCCGAAAAACGGCGTGCCGTCGGCATTGGCGACGTGAGGGGACGCCAGGATGTCGCAGGCCGCAAGGTAACCCGGCCCGTCGGCCTGGGGGACGATGCCGGTAAGAGTGGTGAGATCGGCGACACCGCCGCGGTCGAGCGCGTCCTTGACCTCCGGCATCTTGACACCGTCGCCGATCATCAAGAGCCGCACGTCCGGTCGAAATCGCGGATAGCGCTCAATCAACACGCCGAACGCGCGCGCGAGGACCTCGGCGCCATGCCACGGACCGAACGTGCCGATGAAACCAATCACTGTTCTTCCGTCCAGGCGGTATCGCGCGCGGATCGCGGAGCCGTCGATGGCCGGCGAATAGCGTTCCGGCTCGACGCCGTTCGGATTCACCAGGATTTTGGCCGCATCGATACCTCGGCCGATCAGTTCATCAGCCATCGGCTGGCTGACCACGACAATCAGATCGGCGATCTCGAGGTTGGCGAACTCGATTTTTTCCGAGAGTGATTCGTATTGCAGCGGCGAGCCCCAGTTACGGCTCATCCAGATCTCCGAGCCGTTGTATTCCAAGACAAACGGCACACCTCGCTCAACCGCGAGGCGCGCGCCGCTGAAGTTGTTGAGCGAATAGCGTTGGTAGACGAACGAGAGCGGCCCATCGGCGGTGCGGGCCGCCGCTGCATTCGCAAACTGCCGGTTCATGACGAGGCTCGGCAGCTCCGGGTATTCCCAAAACGCCTCGTCGGGCGACACCGTTATGACCTCGATCGCCGGATCGACGGTAGGAACGAAGTCCGTTGTCAGCATCAGCGGCGTGCCGCCGAAGGCCGCGAGATGATTGACGACACCTGCCGTGTGCCCGACGGATCCGCCGGCGCGAAGCCCAAAGCTGAGATCGGTGCGGAGGTACAAAGGCCGTCTCGAGAGATCCAATCTGCGCTTGGGCTGCGAACGCGCCGTGGCGACAAGTGCGTCGACCTGGTCGGCCAACGCGCGCAACAGCGCTTTTTTCTGGAACGGCTCGCGGATCGACTGCCAGGCCCACCGGCCAATCAGCGCGAACGACAGGTCGCGGCGCCGCTGTTGTTCGTCTTCAACCGCCAATGGTCCGCGGCTCATCAAGCGGAGAAACAAGGCCAGCTTGAGCGGACGGCCAATCGTTTCCAGGCGATGCGTGAGGATGCGCGCTTCGCGGTACCGAAACAGGTGGCCAAACATTCTGGCGCCGCCGACCGCGGACTTCAGCCGGTCAACGGTCGCGATGGTGTCGGTGCTGCTGACGTCCCAGCGATCGGCGCCATGGCGCAAGACGGTGAGGCGCGCGCTCATGCGATGTCGAGCGGCTCCTGCGCAATGAAATGACGCCACCACATGGCGAGGTTCAGCAGGTACCACGTTTGCGCCCCCTGACCCGCATGCACAAGCTTGAGCGCCGCCGGCAGATCGATCAGGTCCGTGTCACGACTAAAGCGCGTCAATTCGCGGGTCGCGATGTCGGCCAACCGCCCCGCGAACAGGTCGTCGACTGGGACACCGAACCCCTGTTTCCTGCGTTCGCTCACCGCCTTCGGGACGATCTCGCGGACCGCGAGCTTCAACAGGTGCTTGAGGCGGCCACCTGGCGCCTTGCGTGACGGCGGCAGGCTCATCGCCAGCGTCACGAATTCATGATCGAGGAACGGCACACGCGCTTCCAGCCCCACGCCCATGGTCATCTTGTCGACCCGCATCAACAGCAACTCAGGCAGGCGCAGCCGCAAGTCGACGTAGCTCATCCAGTTCAAGTGAGAGCGATCGTGCGCCTTCGCCTGGAAGTCGGCATGAATCGGCGCGAGGGCATCCCAGGATGTCGTGTCCCGGAATTTCTGGCGCAGGCGTGCGCTCATCAAACGCCGCTTCGTTGCGTCGGGGAAGGATTCGGCGCCGCCCCAGAACAGCGGCTGGCCGCGCGAACCGCGCCGCAGGTATTCGTATTGCCACGCATGGTCATAGCCGCCGATGCGCAGACCCAGTGCGGCGAGTGATTTCGCGAAGCGCGGCACCGGTCGATCGTCGAGGCGCTGGCGCTCGAGGGCCTGCAGCCAGTTGGGATAGCCGATGAACATCTCATCGGCGCCCTCACCCAGTTGACACACAGCGGTGTCGTATTGGCGCGCGAGTTGGGCAACGTAGTAGACGGGCACGCAGACCGGGTCGGCGATAGGCTCGTCCTGGAGGTGGACCATCCGCGGCAGGAAGTCGATGACATCATCGCGGGTGAGGCGCCGTTCGTGATATTCGGCGCCGATCCGCTCGGCCATCGCCCGCGCGTGGTGCAGTTCATTGGCGTAGGTCGCGTAGTCGCGGTCGTAACCAATGGAGAACGTGCGCACCGGGCGCGACTCTCCTTCCGCGAACAAGGCGGCGTTCGTGCTCGAATCAAGTCCCCCGGAAAGAAACACACCGACAGGAACGTCGCTGACCTTGCGAAGCTTGACCGACTCGCGCAGCTTGGCGAGAACCTGTTCGCCGAGCGCCTCATCGCTCGCCGGCGCCATTGGCTGCGCATGGTCCCAGACGTCCCAATAGCGCTGGAGCTTGGAGCTTCCATCACTGCCAACCCGCAGCCAGGTTCCCGGCGCCAGCTTTGAGACGCCGTCAAACAGTGTCTGCGTGCCAGGCGTGGTCAGGAACGAAAGGTAGTGGAACAGCGCCTCTTCGTGGACGGCCCGTCGTTGCCCGGGCACTTCAAGCAGCGCCTTGATCTCCGAAGCGAACGAGATCCGGCCCTCGTCCATCGAGTAATAGAGCGGCTTGACGCCGATGCGATCGCGGACCAGCCAGAGCGCGCGTTCGCGGGCGTCCCACAAGGCAAACGCAAACATGCCCCGCAGCTTCGCAAGCACGTCGATGCCCCACTCCTCGAACCCGTGCAGGATGACTTCCGTATCCGCGTGATCGGTGCTCCACCGGTGGCGGCCCGACTCTGACAGCTCACGCCTCAGCTCGACATGATTGTAAATTTCACCGTTGAAGACGATCCGCAGCGAGCCGTCTTCGTTCGTCATCGGCTGATTGGCGGCCTCCGCGAGGTCGACGATCGACAGCCGCCGGTGGCCAAGGCCGATCCGAGCGTCGGCGTCCACCCACGTTGCGCCGCCGTTGGGGCCGCGGTGAGCGATGCACTCGCGCATCGCCGTGATCATCTGATCGGTGACACGTGTC
>Ga0310900_10001158_pt1 | contig 10232 bp, 9 predicted proteins | sample C24D1metaG_FD_203879 | JGI IMG/M metagenome (GOLD analysis project Ga0310900, IMG submission 203879) | Lab incubated soil microbial communities from West Virginia University Organic Research Farm, Morgantown, WV, United States - C24D1 | ecosystem: Environmental > Terrestrial > Soil >...
GCCGGTTCCCGTCGCTCAGACCTTTACTTATATCGATGAAGAGCAAGGTATCGATCTGACACAATTCTGCAAGCTCGATTGTATGGTCACGGTCGTGGATGCTTACCGTTTCTGGCATGACTACTCCTCCGGCGAAACTTTATTGGAGCGCAGTCAGGCCGTTGACGAAGGGGATACCCGTGAGGTTGTCGATTTGCTTATTGACCAAATCGAGTTTTGCGACGTGCTTATTTTGAATAAATGCGATCTTGTCGGCGAAGAAGAATTGGCGGAGCTTGAGGGCGTGCTCCGAACACTGCAGCCGCGCGCCAAATTCATTCGCACCTCCAAAGGAGAAGTGGATCCGAAGGAGATTTTGAACACATCGCTGTTCGACTTCGACGAGGCTAGTCAATCGGCGGGCTGGATTAAAGAAATGGCGGCTCCCTCTCATACGCCGGAAACGGAAGAATACGGCATATCCTCATTCGTTTATGAACGGGTCAAGCCATTTCATCCAGAGCGGCTAATGAAGTGGATGGAGGAATGGCCGGAGGAAATCGTCCGGGCGAAGGGCATGGTATGGCTTGCGACACGAAATGATTACGCTCAAAGCTTAAGCCAGGCCGGTCCTTCCATTCAATTCGGGCCAGCCGGTCAGTGGGCGGCTGCCTTGACTGAAGCGGAGCGCGAGGCTGTGCTGCAGGAGGACGCCGAGCTTGCCGGCTTATGGCATGAGGAATACGGCGATCGTATCAACAAAATCGTATTTATCGGAATCGAAATGAATCGAACGAAGCTGATCGACTCGCTCGACTGCTGCTTACTGAGCGATAGTGAGCTAACGCAGGATTGGAGCGAGTTCCCGGATTCTTTCCCGAATGTATCAAATGAGCAGTTGGAATCGACCGTTCATTGATGCGGGTTTCCACAGAGAAACGAGATAACACAACGACGAGACGATTGGACGAAAACATCCAGTCGTTTTTTTCCACCAGAGAGGGAGTAATCGATTGAACTCATTATTGGATACGAAAAAATATCTGGCCGTTTTGCTGGCAGTAGTATTGCTAAGTGCGGCAGCGCTTGCTGCATGCGGCAATAATGAAATTCCAAATGAAGCAGCGCAAGGACGCGCAGCGGAAGCGGAGAAGCAGGTAACAGTCATTCGCAACTTTAAAACGGCAAGCTTGGATCCGCATAACAGCTGGGAAACGCTGCGTGCCGGAATTGTGGAGACGCTGGTGCGCATGGATGATAATTTAGAGGTAAAGCCATGGCTTGCTGCGAAATGGGAAGCGGCGGACGACGTAACCTGGGTGTTTACGATTCGCGAGGGCGTGACGTTCCATGACGGTACGAAGCTTGATGCTGCGGCGGTTAAAGCCTCGTTCGAGAGGGGCATTGCTGCGAGCAAGGTGCTTGCGGGCTCCTTGAAAATCGCGTCGATGGAGGCAAAGGGAAATGAGCTGAAAATCGTGACGAGCGAGCCGCATCCCGCTTTGCCGTCGGAGCTGGTGAGCCCGTACGCATCCATAATGAGCGTTGCAGCGGAAGAGGCGATGGGGACAGAAGCGTTCAACCACGCTCCTGTCGGTACCGGTCCCTTCCAAGTCGTAAAATTCATACCCAATATTGAAGCCGAACTGGAACGTTATGACGGTTATTGGGATGGAAAAGCCAAAGTGAATAAGGTTATATATAAATTTAACGAAGACAGTAACGTAAGGGCGCTGGCACTGCAATCGAAGGAAGCGGATATCGTTTATTCGGTTCCAACCGAGACGGTAGTTAGCATTGAGCAGGATAAGGATCTTCATGTGGATTCTATTGCCGGATTACGCGTTCATTATTTGCTCTACAACCAACAGAAGCCCTTGTTGCAAAATATTAAAATACGACAAGCGATCGATCTGCTTCTGAATCGCGAGAGCGTAGCGAAGGAGATCATGCTTGGAAACGGAACGCCGGCGAGTGGCCCATTCAACTCCAGCCTGCCTTTCGGCAGCAAGGAAGGCGTTCAGCCCTCAGATGCCAAGGCTGCGCAAAAGCTGCTTGAGGAAGCGGGCTTTAAGCGTAACGGATCCGGCAAGCTGGAGAAGGACGGCAAAGAGCTGACACTAGAGCTTGCTACTTACAGCGCTCGTCCTGAGCTTCCGCTAATCGCTCAGCTGCTGCAATCCGATGCGGCTAAGATAGGTGTTACGATTCATATTTCAACGGTAGAAAATGCAGATACATATATTCGCGAAAATAAAGAGTGGGACATCGTTACATACAGCAGCTTGTCAGCTCCGCGCGGCGATGGCGGTTATTTCCTAAATTCCGCGTTCATGCCCGGCGGATCGTTGAACGGTACAGACTATGAGAACGACTCGATTATTGATGCGGTGAAGAAGCTGAATGCAACGAGTGACATGGCAGAGAGAGCCAAGCTAACGCAAGCGGCCGTGAAGGCCGTTATGGACGCTGTCCCGCATTCCTATGTCATTTATCCGAATCTTATCGTTGGCATGAACAACCGTGTTACCGGCTGGGAGCCGGGTCCGGAGGAATATTATATTATTACGAATCAGTTGGATGTGAAGTGAGATGCTGCATGTCGTCAAAAAACGTGTGCTGCAGCTCGTATCCGTACTCTTCTTTTTGTCGCTGCTGACTTTCATATTGATGAAGCTGGCGCCGGGTGATCCCGTTCTTCTGATGCTCGAGGCTGACACCGTAGCCGTGACGCAGGCGGATGAAGAAGAGCTGCGGAGGGAGCTTGGTTTCGATAAGCCGGTTATTGTGCAATATGGTATGTGGCTGCTGCAAGTGGTGCAATTTGATTTGGGTTATTCGTATATGAAGGGCAAACCGGTGCTTGATGAGATCATGTACCGGCTGCCTGCAACATTGCAGCTCACGGCGGGCGGTTTAATCGTCATGCTGCTCATTGCGGTGCCGCTCGTAACGTTGTCGGCTAAATATCGCGGCAAATGGCCCGATCACGTAAGCCGTATCTTCGCATTGACTGGAGCCTCGGTGCCGCTGTTCTGGCTCGGGCTCCTGCTTATCTATTTGTTCGCTTACAAGCTTCACTGGCTTCCGATGATGGGCAAAGGAACTTTTAAACAAATGATTCTCCCGTCACTTACTTTAGGAATTGGCTTGTCGGCCGAATATTCGCGTTTACTTCGAGCGGGGCTGCTGGAGAGCATGTCTGAGCAATATATTCGCGCTGCCCGTGCAAGAGGCATCCCGGAATGGCGTGTACTGTCGCTGCATGCGATGCGTGCCGCCATGCTGCCGGTCATAACCGTATGCGGGATGAGCATCGGCAGTTTGCTTGCGGGCTCTGTCGTTACAGAGACGCTGTACTCTTGGCCGGGACTTGGTACGATGGCGGTATCGGCTATTTTCGAACGGGATTATCCGATTGTGCAAGGCTTCGTATTGCTGATGGGAATGGTTGTTGTAGGAGTGAATCTACTCGTTGATTTAAGCTACGGGCTCCTTGACCCGCGAATCCGTTCTCGAAAGGGGGAGCTGTCATGAGGACGGTCATTACAGGTTTGACTCGCTCCAAAGCTGGCAGGAAGCGGTGGAGCCGCTCCCGCAGAAGTCGGCTGACAACAGTCGGTATTTCTATCCTTGCGGTTATGGTGCTGCTCGCATTCATAGGACCGCTTATGGTGCATAATGATCCGCTTACCGTCAATATGTCTGAACGTTTGCTGGCGCCAAGCTGGCAGTATCCGATCGGTACCGACCATTTAGGCAGATGTCTGTTCTCCAGACTGGCCGCGGGCGCTCAAACTACATTAGGCATAGCTGCGCTGGCTTTAGCAGCCGTCATGATCATTGGGATCCCCATCGGGCTGCTGGAGGGCTACAAGCGCGGCCGGGCGGATGCCGTACTGATGCGGATGGTTGATGCGATTGGCGCATTTCCCGATTTTATTATGGCGATCGCTTTTACCGGCTTTCTTGGTCCTAGTCTGACCAATTTGATGTTGTCGATCATATTGGTCAATTGGATTGGCTACGCCCGTGTTGTTCGAAGCATTGTATTATCCGAGCGCGAGAAGGAATATGTGCTTGCGGCACGTGCCGCAGGCTGCAGCAGCTGGACGATTATCCGGCGGCATTTACTGCCGAATATCATTTCGCCGGTCATCGTGCTTGCAGCGCTCGACATTGGAAAAATTATTTTAATCATTGCTTCATTATCGTATGTCGGATTAGGCGGACAGCCGCCGTCTCCAGAGTGGGGCGCGATGCTGAATGACGGAAGGCCATACTTTCAATCCAATCCGTCGCTCATGATTTATCCGGGACTCGCGATTATGCTCGTTGTTATTTCTTGCAATTTGATTAGCGAGGGCGTGCGCGACCGGCTTGATGTTAAAAGCATTTAAACAGGCAGCGGAGGTGAAAAGTAATGAATCAAGCGGCTGGCAAAAGCATTAAACGGGAAGCCCCGATCGTGTCGATTGAGCCTGTGCTTCAGCTCGAAAACCTGTATATTTGCGCGGACAAAGGCAAGGAGCATCGCCTGCTCGTTAAGGACTTGTCATTAGTTATCCGGCCGGGCGAAACCTTCGCGTTAGTAGGCGAGAGCGGAAGCGGAAAAAGCGTGACTGCAAGCGCGGTACTCGGCCTGCTACCTCATAATCTTCAAGTGACGGAAGGCCATATTTTGCTTAGCGGCGAGGACATCGGCAGGTTGCCGGATAAGAAAAGAAGAAAGCTGCGCGGGAGCAAAATCGGGTTTGTATTCCAAGATTATCAAAGCAGCTTTACACCCTTTATTAAATTAGGCGCGCAATTGATAGAGACGCTGCGCAGCCACCGCAGCTGCTCACGCAAGGAAGCGAAGCAAGCCGCGTTAGAGTGGCTTGAGCAAGCGGGCTTACCGGCGGAGCGGGTCTATGAAAGCTATCCGTTCCAGCTTAGCGGCGGACAGCTCCAGCGCGCAGCTATGGCATCAGCTATGATGCTGGAGCCTGCTCTGCTCATAGCTGATGAGCCGACGACCGCGCTGGATGTGCTGGCAGGCGAGCGCGTGCTCGATTTGCTTGCCAAGCTGCAGGCGAAGACGGCATGCGCCGTATTGCTTATCTCGCATGACCTGAGGCATGTGATGAAGCGGGCTGATACGGTGGCCGTTATGAGACATGGACAGCTCCTCGAACAGAATCGCGCTGATAGAATGGAAAGAGATGCGGGCCACCCGTATACGAGAATGCTGCTCGAGGCGAAACCGGATTTGATGGAGCTTGAACGAATGCATCAGAGCACGCTGTCTGCGGAGGCTTAATTTGCGAAATCGGAGGAGGGAAGCGCATGACACCGCTTCTAACGGTTCATGGTTTAAATAAAACATATAAGGAAAAGGGAAGAAGCGTGCATGCCTTGCGGGATGTATCCCTCTCTATTAATAGCGGCGAATGTGTAGGCGTCGTTGGGGAAAGCGGCAGCGGCAAAAGCACGCTCGTCCGGCTGCTGCTTGCGCTCGAGCAGCCTGACAGCGGCGAGTCTCTGCTGGACGGCGTCCCGATGCTCTCTTTAAAGGGAAAGAAGCTGCGCGAGATGCGGCAGCATATGCAGGTTGTGTTTCAGGACCCGTCGTCCGCATTGAACCAAAGGCTTCCGATTTGGCGTTCCGTTATGGAGCCGCTGGATAATTTCAAGCATGTGTTGCCAGCCTTCTTGGCGGATGTACGTCATTCCCGACTAGAAACGGCGAAAAAACTGCTGGAGATGGTCGGCTTGCAGGCAAACCATCTGGAGCGGTACCCGTATGAGCTGAGCGGCGGGCAAAAACAGCGCGTTGCTATAGCGCGCGGCATAAGCCTGGGACCCAAGCTGCTCATTTGCGATGAACCGACCTCCAGCCTTGATGTGTCGGTGCAAGCTCAAATGCTGAAGCTTCTCACGGCATTAAAGCGTGAGCTTGGTATGGCATATCTCTTCATCTCGCATGATATTACGGCTGTAAGCATTATGAGCGACCGCTTTATCGTGATGAAAGAAGGCCGAATCGTGGATCGTTTCTCCCGCGGACAGCTGCTGGGCGAGGAGCGTCACGAGTACACCAAGCAGCTGCTCGCTGCGGCAACTTAGCTGCTCGGGCGATAGGGGCTGTCTCAGGAGAAAGGCTCCGGAGGCAGCTGCTTTTTTATGTGCGGGCATGAAACAGCGGAGGCTGCATGTACAGCAATAACTAGGAGGGCATATGCAGTTTCCGGACTTAGGTATGAGGGGCGTTTGTATGGATTTTATAGCGCGATGTGCAAGAAGTCGAGGTGAAGGCGCAGTTGTGAAGCAGAAAACTTTAAGCCCTGGCTGCGAATGTTCTAGGCTGCAGAAAACAATAAAAAGCTTTTGCTCAAGGTAAAATGAGATGCTTGACAATAGCAATTGACAGCTCTTTAGATCATTGGTAACATATGCCCATGAACACGTGTTTATTGAAAGGGGGGCTCTGATTGAGCAAGGAAATAAACAGCACGGAAATCGCCAAGTTAGCTGGAGTTTCCAGAAGCACGGTCAGCCGCGTAATCAATAATTATGCCAATGTCCCCGAGAAGACAAAGCAAAAAGTAATGAAGGTCATTCAGCAATACAATTATTTCCCTAACCTATCCGCTCAAGTGCTGGCAGGCAAACGCACGCGAACGATTGGCTTATTTATGATCGATACCGGCCGAGTATCCGGCGACAGCATCTCGAGCTTGCTGCTTGCACGGATTATTGAAAGCGCTTCTTCTCATGGTTATTACGTGCTGACACATATCGTTCGGGATATGAGAGAGCTGGAAGAGACCCGCACGATTAAGGAAAGCTTCTTTCAGCGAAGAATTGATGGAGGCGTATTTATTGGAGCAGCGAATCATGAGCCGCTCATTGAGGAGCTTATAGCTGAAGGTTTTATGGTGGCGATCGTCGATCAGCACTTGCCGGGCCGTTCCGAACCCAACCGCATTGTGTTTAACTTTGACAACGAAACGGGCGTGGGTCACGCAGTCGATTATCTAGTGAGCTTGGGGCATAAAAAAATCGGCATGATCAACGGCGATATGAACAGATACTCCGGGCCGTCCAAGTGGAGAGGCTTTCAAGCTGCGATGTCGCGACATCATCTGCCGCTCGTTCAGCAATGGATGCTGCCGGGTGATTTTAATGAGGAGAGCGGCTATAAGGCAATTAAGAAATTTATGAAATCCAGGGCGGAGCTTCCGACAGCGATATTTGCAGCAAACGATAGTGTAGCTTTCGGAGCTATCCGGGCGTTGAAGGAATCGGGTGTTCTCGTGCCGCAGCAAATATCGGTCATCGGCTTCGATGACCATATTTTAAGTGCCCATTATAGTCCGGCATTAACGACGATCCGGGTTGATTTTGCCGATATGATGGATAAATTGACCAAAACGTTGATTTCAAAAATCGAGAATGGCGCCGAATCATTCCATCAGGTTGCCGTAGGAACGGAGCTCGTTGTTCGTGATTCCTGTCAAAGGGTGACTACCCAATCTTAGCCGAAAGCAAGTTGTAGTCCGGTGAGTTTTTTGATTATTTGCTAATCCGAACGATCTAGTCAGGTTTATTAGCATTTTCTCCGCATGATCAGTCAACTAATTCGATTTTATCGAACTAATTCAGGCTTGTATTTGAAAATAACGTATTTAGTTTGATTTTGCATAACTAAATAGCGCTTTTCTGACCGGTCGTTTTAAAACTTGCGTTTAAGTTTGCATAATCGAACTAATGTACGCGGTACAGCGAAGGGTTCTATATTAGTTACTCAAAATCGAATTAATGAGTGTGGAGCAGCGGGAGCGGTTTGAAGAGTTACTTGAAAAGCGTTTTTCAGGATTAGAGTGATGAGCAGAAGTCGTTACATAGTCATTAGCGCTTCGTTAAGTTTGGGGCGGCAGGTAGAGCCTGAACAGGCTGTTATTATTTTTTTTATACAAAATAAACGCGTGTTTACGGAAGTGTCGATGTTTTTACTTTGAGAGGGGGGATGCGAATGTCAGAGGTATGATCTTATTATTTGGGGAGCATGAGAAGGCGCAATTGCTTATGCAGCATATATGACATTCGATATCGATAAAAACAACCTAAGGGAGTCGATAAGCTTGGACAATAATATACTTGGAACACAGACGATTACTCAAATTGGACTGTTAGTTAACGATATAGATGAAACCTCGCAAGCTTATGCGGATTTTTTCGGGATGGAGAAGCCAGTCTGGTTCTGGACAGATACGGTAGACAAGGCGCAAACGGAATATAACGGGGAATCGTCGCCGGCCCGCGCTAAACTTGCCTTTTTCGACATGGGCTCCCTGCAGCTTGAGCTCATTGAGCCGGATAAGCATCCGAGCACATGGAGAGAGCATCTTGACAAGCATGGGGAAGGCCCGCATCATATTGCCTTCGTCGTCGACGGTATGAAAGAGAAGGTTGCATCGATGGAGAGGAACGGTATGGCGTTAGTCCAAAAGGGCGAGTACACCGGCGGACGCTATGCTTACATGGATACGTTTAAGCAGTTGAAAGTGATGCTGGAGCTGCTGGAGAACGATAAGGAATAGCGGTAATTCAGATACAATAAGCTGAAAAATACAGATTTCGACTGGAGGAGTAAGCTGCATGAACATACTGATTACAGGAGCGAATCGAGGCTTGGGTCTAGCGCTTGTTAGAGAAGCGTGTGAGAGAGGACACCACGTACTGGCTGGTGTTCGAGGCCCGGGCTCAGCTGCGGGGGGCTTGCAGGAGCTGTTTGCGAAGTTTGCCGGACAATTAACGATACTGCCGCTTGATGTCGCGGATGAGAACTCGGTCCGCTATGCTTGTGAGCATGTGAAAAGCCGGAATCGCAGTCTTGACGCCATTATTAACAGCGCGGCGATATTACTCGGGAGAGACCAAAAGCTGGAGCAGCTTGACATGGAACAGGTGGAGCAGTCCTTCCAGACGAATTTATTCGGCCCGATCGTGGTGATCAAGCATTTCTTACCGCTGCTACGCCTAGGAGAGCGGCAAAGTATTATCAATATTAGCTCGGAAGCGGGCAGCTTTGCAGGTGCATATGGCGGTGATTATTCCTACGCGCTCTCCAAGTCCGCTCTAAATATGTTCTCCGCACAGCTTCGCCGTGAGCTGACGCCGCAGGGCATAGTCGTTCACGCGCTTCATCCGGGCTGGATCAGAACGGATATGGGCGGCGAGCAGGCACCGGGCGATGCGACAATATCCGCTGCCGGCATTTTGAACATCATAGATCGGAAAACGGAGGCGGAAGCGCTGTTTATCGATCATCGGGGTGCGCCAATGAAAGTATAAGGCAAAGCTAGCCCCAATAAAAAAAGCTGCCCGGCAAGGTCTTATTAGACCGAGCCAGGCAGCTCCTTTTTTCTGCTTATAGATAAACAGCTTTGCCGGTTTTGGACGATTCATAGATCGCTTCAAGAATTTGCGAAACGACGAAGGCCTGCTCCGGTTTAACGACAGGATCGGTATCCTCGTCGATGGCTTTCAGCCACATTCTCATTTCGAGATCGGCGTCGCTTTCGGTTTTGCCATCGTAGAAGGCAACTCCGCCTGCATTCAAATCAACTTTCGTCATATACAAACGGCTGTGCTGCTCGCCATTAATGCGAAGGCCATCCTTCATGTCCGCGCCGCCTTCTGTTCCAGATAACGTACACTTGGCTTCGTCCACTTCAAGCGTGTTGAGCGCCCAGCTGGATTCCAGCACGATCGTAGCGCCATTTTCCATGACGATCATTCCGAATGCGGAATCCTCGACCGTGAATTTTGCCGGGTCCCAAGGTCCCCAAGCGTTTGCGGCGTTTTCGCGCTGCGAAAGCTTATGGTACGAAGTGCCAAGCACGACCTTCGGTTTGTAGTTGTCAAGCATCCACAGCGTCAGATCAAGCGCATGCGTGCCGATATCGATAAGCGGTCCTCCGCCTTGCTTCTCCTCATCAAGGAAAACGCCCCAAGTCGGCACCGCGCGGCGGCGAATCGCATGCGCTTTCGCGTAATAAATGTCGCCAAGCTCGCCAGCCTCGCATATCTTCTTCAGATGCTGGCTGTCCGGACGGAAGCGGTTGTTGTAGCCAACGGTAAGTTTCTTGCCCGTACGGCGGGCAGCGTCCAACATGCGCTGAGCATCGAATGCGGTTTTGGCCATCGGTTTCTCGCTCATGACATGCTTGCCAGCTTCAAGGGCAGCGATTGCGATATTCGCGTGC
>Ga0310900_10001163_pt1 | contig 10221 bp, 6 predicted proteins | sample C24D1metaG_FD_203879 | JGI IMG/M metagenome (GOLD analysis project Ga0310900, IMG submission 203879) | Lab incubated soil microbial communities from West Virginia University Organic Research Farm, Morgantown, WV, United States - C24D1 | ecosystem: Environmental > Terrestrial > Soil >...
CCATCGGATTATGTCGCCGTCAACAACGACTACGTGGCGTATGAGATGGTTGCACCCGGGCTTGTTATCGAAATTTCGTGCCTGGATCTTATAACCGAGCGTGCGCGCGGCGGACCGATCAATAAGATGGTTTTGGCTTGGGACGGCAAACGGTACTCGGCGTTATCGAGGATGCCGTTGGTCAGCGTGATCTCGCCGCAGTTCGTACGAGTGCGCGATGATAAAGAGGCAACGGCGGAAGATGTCGGCATTCGTCAACTCAGTGAATTAGTGCCGATCATAGGTGCCGATAAACCCGCGGTGGAAGTGACCGGTAATCCGAGCAAACTACTGGAGCGGTCCGTCTACACAAAAACGATGCGCGGTAATCAGATGGTACGAAAGCTTCTTCTTTGGAAAACAAACAAAGAGGATCAGCCTGAATATCCTCCGTATGTCGTTTATCTAACCGATTTCAGCCCGAATCGGAAGACGCCTTTGGAGCGAGAGGTCCGTATCGCAACTTCGGAAAAGATCGCAAGGAAACAATTCAAGACATTGGCCGACGAATACTTTGTCAGCGGTTGGGAAAAAGTGGATGGTGCAAAATAACGAGTTCCCTGAATTCGCTAAAAACAAACGCCTACTTTGGATCGCTCAGGAATGGGCGAGGTACGCGCCGCAGCTTGCCGAGTGGACCATGGAACATCTCGTGAACCGGCGCGATGTTTGGAGCCAATACATCATTAAGAACGGGGAAGTCAGCGTAGTGATGCTGCCGATCAAAGAGCGTCGCAAGATCGGCGCAGAGATGATCACCATGCGTAAGCTGGTCCGTCATTATTCGGGCAGGGCCATCCCGCACCTGATCGGTCTTCATTCGATCAGCGATCACAACACATGCAAATGGTTTGCGGTGGATATCGACCTTCACGATGAACTTATCGCAAATGCCGATGAGGTCGTTCAGGCTAATACAGGCGCAGTATTTGAGTGGGCTCAGCGACTGCGCGATCAGGGTTTTGACCCCATCTTGATGGACAGCAATGGGGTGGGCGGGTTTCACCTCTGGGTGGTGTTCGATAAGGAGTATTCACTAAAAGACACATACGATTTTGCAGATCAGTTAAGGTCGGATTGGGAAGAGTTGGGCCTTCCGCGAAGGCCTGAGATCTTTCCCCCGAAAAGGGAAGTGAAACCCGATGATCTTCCTTACGGATTGCGATTGCCGGGTCGGCATCACTATCGTCCCCATTACACGCGGATCTACAATTTTGACGCCGTTGAGGGGAATGAGTGGCTAGAGGGCGGGGAAGCCATTGAGGCCATCCTGGCTACTCGGCCTGCAAAACTCCCGAGCGCGAAAATTCGTCCTAAGAAAGCCGCAGCGCCCAAAAAACCGACGAAAAAACCTGCGGCAACCCGAAAACCACGGGTCTGCGTCGATCTGGACGGCGTGTTGGCGAAATATGATGGTTGGGAAGGCTTTGACAAGATAGGGCCGCCCATTCCCGGTGCGCTTGAGTTCGCCCAATCGCTAGCAAAGATCGCTGATATCGTGATCTTTACATCTCGCTGTTCGCATGATCTTGGAACCGAATCCGATCGGCCGGTACTAACGCCGGGACAAATGAGGATCCGAGTTGTCGAATGGCTCGAAGCTAATGAATTTCCGTTCTCCGATGTCTACGTGGGCCAGGGAAAACCCCGTGTTGCGGCGTTCATCGACGATCGTGCGGTTTCGTGCAAGCCGCAAAACGACAAGCAGTCATTCGCGAATTCGCTTAAGAGTGTGAGACAGATCCTGAAAAGAAAAGAGAAACTCCCGCCTTTGTAACGTAGCCTTCTTAACAGCCCAAAAAAGCCGCGACCAAGTCCGTCAGTGCTTAGCTGACTGTCTTGATCGCGGCTTCTCCCTCAACGGGTTGTTTCAACGCGATAATTGTCTACACGGTCGCCGAAGCCATATACCGCCGAGCTTCGTGAGAGTGGGTTGCCGATTTCGCTGATCGGGCAGCAAGCTCCCGGTAGCAATCACATGCAGCCTCCTCTACCTTCTCCCGGTCTATGATAGAAAGTCCTCCGCGTGAATAACTGATCAACTTCGATTTCCGCATTTCCAGTGCAGTACATGTCACACTGGGACGATAAACACCCAACACCTTTGCTATCTGTTCATGTGTGAGCTTCAGCTGTTTCTTGCCGCTCCGATCTTGAACCATAAGAAGCCACGTGCAGAATCTTTCCTTTACTGAGTGGTACATGTTGCAGATCGAACGTTGCGATATTTGACGAATATATCGATCGATATGCGGTTGCAGGCAGGCAGCCAGTTCCGGATGTATCCGCATCATCTTGGCTAAGATCGACGCCTCAATTCTTACTGCGGATCCGGCCTGCGAAACCTGTGTGCAATTAGCTACGCGCGACGAGCATATCAGCGGCACGAATCCTACAGCACCTTCCCGGCCGGTCAACGTTATTTCCACGGTCCGCCCATCATCAAGAGTTCGCAGCTCTGAGATCACGGCGGTCTCTGGAAAATAGACATATTCGAGGCGATCATCCTGCATATAGAGAAACTGTTCGTCCCGTAAATAAACGGATCGCAGCGATGGCCGAAGCTTCTGAAAAACCTCCCTCGGCAAGCTTCGAAGAAGTTCGTTGCTGGTGATCGCCGTCGGTGCTGAGACCGATTTTGGCCCGTGACCATTGATTTCCGGGCGTCCTACGCTTACGCCCGTACGTTCGAAAGAACTGTTCAAATCAAATGGAGTAAATGCTTCTGAGTTATTTGTGTGTACGCGTTCCATGTCCTTCCCCCTATGTGTCCCTATTTTGTCTGGCTTTCGAGCATCGTCTGCTCCGAATTCCGGCTCATTGTGGACTCTGAACGTGGAATTTTACTTTTGAATGCTAGTGAGGAACCACGCGGTTGGTTCCTCACTTTCCCCCTTGCCAACACTCGCTCGCGTTCCGAGCGAATCCGCGAAAATCTCAAACGATGTTGAAGTAAGGATGCCCTAGCTGTGTATTGAAATGAATCAGGAAGGTAAGTAGAAATGATAGGGAAAAACCCTACGTATGTAGGGTTACATAGGGAAATTGCACTTGCGACCAATAAAATAGGGCCGTTTGAAGTGTTATGTATCCTGCATCCAGCCTTGCAGGATGGCATAGCGGACTATGTCTATGCGCCCTGAAATTCCTAATTTTCGCATTGCGTTGGCCTTATGGGCCTCGATGGTCTTTACGCTTAGGTCCAATCGTGTTGCGATCTCCTTATTGCTGTGACCTAAGGCGATCAGCCGCAGAACCTCGCTTTCTCGCGTCGAAACGTCCCCGCGGCCTTCGCCGCGCAACGACTCTGCCTTGCTTACATAACCGCCCATTACTTTCTGCGTGAGGCTGGGATCCAGAAATGAATTTCCCTGACCCACGGAGCGAATAGCATTGATCAATTCTGATGGAGCACTTTGCTTAAGAACGTATCCGTTAGCACCGGCACCGATCAGTTGCCGTAGATACCCGTCATCAGTATGTCTTGTAAGAGTGAGGATCTTGATCTTTGGGTAAAGCGCGCGAAGTTTCTTTGTTGCTCTCAGTCCGTTCAAGACGGGCATCGAAATGTCCATCAGGACGATATCCGGCTCAAGTTTAGCGGTAAGAGCGATCACAGCTTCACCGTCCCCGGCCTCGCCGATGACCTCCATGTCCGGCTGGGCATCTACTAAGAGCTTTATCCCCTCGCGAACCGTCTTATGGTCTTCGGCTATAACTATTCGAAGTTTGTCGTTCATTTGTGCTGTTGTTCGTTATCGAGCGGTACGCGGACGTAAATAGTTGTTCCAGCCGAAGGAGCAGACTCGATCTCAAGAACTCCTCCGATAAGGGACGCTCGTTCTCTCATCCCCTCAAGGCCAAGTCCCTTGCCGCCCTTGCGTCCGTTGGACTCCTGATTGCTTGACATTCCAATACCATCGTCTTCAACGATGAGGAGGACCTCATTCCCCATTTTTTCGAGAAGTACGTTAACGCCTGTCGCGCGTGCATGTTTCACTACGTTATTCAACGCCTCCTGCGCGATCCTGTACAGGTGCGAATCGGCATTTTTGTCCAACTGTATTTTTGCTAAACCGGACGAATGAAACTCCGCCGGTATCTCGTAATGCTTAGACCATTCGCGTACGAACGTGCCAACGGCATCGACCAGCCCCAGTTCGTCAAGCGCAAACGGACGAAGCTCCCACGCAAGAAAGCTCACCTCTGAATCCAAAAGCTCTGAGATCTCCTGCAATCGGATGGCCCTTGCTCTAAGGTTCTCATCGTGTTCGCAAACCTCTTTCATGGCAGCAATTTTAAGACGTAGGGCCGTTAGCCGCTGACCAAGCTGGTCGTGGAGATCCCGGGCAATTCGCTGCCTTTGATCCTCTTGCGAGGTGACCAACCGCTGGAGAAACTCGATCTTCTGTCTTTCCGCTGTCTTGCGTTCGTTTATCTCTGCTACCAGAGCTGCATTGGCCGCTGCAAGCTCCAGCGTCCGTTCGATGACACGGCTCTCCAATTCGTCATGCGAATGCTGCAACGCCTCTGCGTTGCGTTGCTTTTCGGTAAGGTCGGAGGTGATCTTTGCATAACCAGAAAGCACGGTTCCTACGTATAAAGGGGCCATGACACCACTCGCAAAAAACCGGGTGCCGTCTTTGCGTGTCTGCCACCGTTCATTTGAAGCTCTGCCACTTTTCCGTGCCAGGCGCATTTCCTTGATAGGCACGCCGCGCATTACGTCTTCCGGCGTAAAGAGCATTTCATAGGGTTGCCCGAGGATCTCCACTTCATCGTATCCAAAAATATTGGCCGCACCGGGATTCCAAGTGTCGATCCGCCCCTCCATGTCCGTCGAGAAAATGGCGTAGTCAGTAAAACTCTCTGTGAGGATACGCATCCTCTCCTGACTTGAGCGCAGCAGTTCTTCGGACCTCTTGAGGTCCGAGACGTCGGTGATCAAAACGTAAAGGCCGCGTACCTCCCCTTTGTCGCCGATGTCGGGGACATACGCGCCGGAAATGAATCGGTTCCCCGCTACCTTATAGTTGACATTTGCCTCGAACGTCACGGTCGTTCCCGTTAGGGCCTCATGGACCCTGTCCTTTAACACCCTATAGGCTCGCCCGCCAATAACGGTCTGCATCTTTTTCCCGAGGATCTTTTCCTTCGGCAGCCCAAACCAGTCGCAATAGGTTCGGTTCACAAACTTGTAGCGTTCGTCGGCGCCAACATAAGACACAAGCGCCGGGATACTATCGGTAACAAGTCGGAGCTGATTCTCGCTGATCCGTGCCTTTTCTTTGGACTCCTTCAAGGCGTCCACCGCCTCCCGAATGCGGGTGATATCGTGGTAGTAGCACACCACGCCGTACTGCCCATCCGCCAGCACGACTCGGTGAACTTGCCACTCGTACGATTCTGTGGAACCGAGATCCCGTCGCGTTTCCGTAAGCCCCGGTGCAACATAAGGCTCACCTGTCTCAAGGGTGTGCCGAAAGATCCGGATAGCTTCGCTTGCAAAAGGGTCCGGCCAGATGGCGTGCATAACCTCAGCAAAATCCCGGCCGATGACAGGCTGCACGTTCTGGAATGCAGGCAGCGCGCCGACACTGAAGTTAGCTACGCGAAACTGCGAATCCACGGTGTAAATGCCCAAAGGCGACTGCTGGACAAGTGTTGAAAAAGTCTCTGCACTCCGGCGAAGCGTTTGCTCGGCATTGTTGCGCTCGATCAGATCTGCAGCTTGGCGAGCAAGTATGTCGATTAGCCGAAGATCGCGCTCGGACGGCTCGTGCGGTTTGTTCCAGTGAGTCGAGATCATGCCGACGAGTTTCCCCGAGCGGGATATGAGGGGCGTAGTTTGGCATGCCGCAATTCCGGTATTTAGGTAGGTGGTCAAATCTTCGCTGCCAGCCATATATTCGCATCGGCTAAGGTCCGATGCGATCGCTCGCTTGAGCGTCCGTAAGGCTTCACCGCACGTGCTTGCTGAATCGGCACGCACCCATTCCCAGAATTCTGCGGCTTCTGGGGCAAAACCTCTATAAGCCAAGAGTTGCAGCTCTCCGGCACCGCCGGGGCCCCCGCGTTCTGGATGGAGCATTTGCATGCTCGCAAAATCGGACTTGGTGATCCGAACGGCAGCATCGATGATCTTTTCGTAGAGGACCTCAACGTTCTCGTGATGGAGCATCTCAGTGCTGACGGTGTGAAGAAGGTTAGTGTCCTCAAGCTCCAATTCCAGCTGCGCCCTGGCTTCGCGAAGAGCCTCCTCTGCCCGTTTGCGCTCGGTAATATCGCGCGCGACTTTTGATGCTCCGACTATCTTCCGCGCGGCGTCGAAGATGGGAGACACCGTGAGGGAAATGTCGAGCAATGTGCCGTCCTTGCGGCGACGAACTGTCTCATAGTGGTCGATCGATTCGCCGCGACGAATGCGTTTCAGGATGCCTGGCTCTTCATTTACGCGGTCCGGCGGCATCAATATTGTGACGGGCTGGCCCACGACCTCGTCGACCCGGTATCCGAAGACCTTCTCCGCCCCTCGATTCCAGCTTGTAATGATCCCATTGAGATCTTTACTGATGATGGCATCGTCGGAGAATTCCACGATCGCGGCGAGCCTGGCCTTCGCCTCCTCCGCGCGCATTCGTTCGACTGCGCTCCAAACCCGTTCAGCGATGCCTTCTAGCAAATTCACTTCCTGGTCGGTCCAATCATGCGGTTTGTCATCACTGCACCAGAGCGAGGCTACCCATTTTCCTTCACGAAGAAGCGGCACGGCTACATAAGCAACTTCGTTATTCGGGCCGTAGATCTTCTCGAATAGGTTGGCCGTTCGCGGATCGCGTTTGGAATCGCAATTTACCACCGTCTGCCCGGACGTCATGCTCTCAGACGTGATCGGGCTGTATTCAGAGATCGTGTGCGTGCCGGCGACAGAATTGCCAGTCCGGAAATAGTCGCTGTGGACTATTTCGGTATCCCTTTCCAGATCGATCTCATTGAAAAGGCACCTGTGGATTTCCAGATACTCGCCAAGTAGGTTCGCAATATCAGCCAAGAGTTCTTCAGCATTTCGCGAAAGTCTTATTTTCTCAGCGATCCTGAAAAGGAATTCGTGATTTTGTTCTGCCCGCTTCTGCTCGGTGATATCGATCGCTATACCGCCGACCATCGGTGGCTGGCGGTCGGCGGTGGGAATCGGGAACTTACTAACAATGGAATGTCGTAATATGCCTTTTTCGTCTCTGAGCGTCTCGACGGTTTGACGTCCCCCCTCATTCCTGCGCGCCAACCGATCGTTTTCGATAAATGCAGCGGCTGTTTCCGGAGGAAAGACCTCTTCATCGGACTTACCGGCCAGATCCTGCATCGAAGTTTGAAACGCGGCTTGGGCAGCAGCGTTTGCAAAGACATATCGGCCCTCTCCGTCCTTGATCCAAGCTAGGCCGGGAAGGTGGTTCATGAATTTCGAAAAGCGAGCTTCACTTTCCCGAAGCTTGTTCTCTATCAGCTTGCGTTCCGTAACGTCGCGAAAAACGACAACCAGCCCCGTCGTTTCACCCATCTCGATGATCGGGGAAGAGGTGTATCGGACATCAAAAAAGCTTCCATCCTTATGGATGAAAACGTCGTCCTGATCGAAAACCGGGGTTCCTGTGTTAAGAACGCGAAAACCTGCGCAATCTTCCGTTGGAAAGGCTGTCCCGTCACGATGTTGATAGTGGATGACATCGTGCATTTTCCTTCCACGCAACTCGTCCAGAGTCCATCCCAGAATTTTTTCCGCGGCAGGGTTCATTGATGCAACTACGCCGGTTGCGTCAACCGTATAGACGCCCTCGCCCATGTTGCCGAGAACGGCTTCATAGAAGCTGACAGCCCTTTTCAAGGAAAGCTCGGCCGCTACGGCTGAACCGGATCGCGAAGATTTGGAAGATTTTCGATGGTCGTTCATTCGCGCTCAGCCATTAACCTCGCCATCAGGCCGGGTAGGAACGGAAGTTACAAAGGACCTTCGTCAGGAGCCTGGAAAGCCAAGGTAGTATTCGCAACGAATATCGTATCAAATACTGCGTTCAAGTTTTAGGGAGAAAAAAGGTGCCTCCATACCAATGAAGACACCGAACCGTCTGAGACGCAATATGTAAATGGTGCAATACAGGTTCCAAATGTTATCGATGCCAATGTTGGGTGAATGTACGGATGCTTACACAAACAAGATTTTTTCAGTACTTATTTTCACGGTCGCGGCTATCGACCGCCCTAGGCCGCCGTCGTTTCGCCGCCAAGTATGGAAAGCACTTCGCCCGTGATGTAGCTCGAATCCGAATTTGACGCGAAAAAGACAAACGCCGGCGCGATCTCTTCCGGTTGCGCAGGCCGCTTCATCGGCGTATCCGCGCCATGCTTGGCCACTTCCTTCGCATCCTTGTCGGCGACGTTTAACGGGGTCCAGACGGGGCCGGGCGCGACGCCGTTGACCCGTATCTCTTTCTTCACAAGGTTCTGAGCGAGCGATTTCGTAAATGCGTTGATCGCGCCCTTCGTCGCGGAATAATCGATAAGTTCCCCCGACCCCTCGAGCCCAGTGATCGAGCTGCAATTCACGATTGCGTCGCCTTTACCGAGATATTTCAGCGCCGATCTGGCCATATAAAAATACCCGAAGATATTCGTCCGGAATGTTCGGTCTAGTTGCTCATCCGTAATGTCCGTAAGCTCCTCCTGATGATGCTGGTAGGCTGCGTTATTCACCAGCACGTTTAGTTTTCCGAACTCTTTTACAGTCTTTTCAACCGCCTCTTCGCAGAACGCAGGGTCAGTCACATCGCCTGGGATCAAAAGTGCTTTTTGCCCCTCGGCTCGGATGAATGCCGCTGTTTCGTTCGCATCGTCTTCTTCCTCGGGAAGGTATACGATCGCGACGTCCGCGCCCTCGCGCGCGTAGAGTACAGCTACCGACCTGCCGATCCCCGAATCGCCGCCGGTGATCAAGGCAACTTTGCCTGCAAGCTTTTCCGATCCTTTGTACTCCGGGGCAAGAAACTGGGGACGCGGCTTGATCTCACTTTCAATGCCGGGCCTTTCCTGCTTCTGAGCGGGCATTGGATTCTCCGGTCGTTCACCATGTTGTTGAGCTTTGGTCGCGCGGTTCATAACTCCTCCCCAAAATTAAAAGACGCCGTCCCTGGCGGTCCGGCGTCTCCTTTGCCGAATCTGGGAACGCGTATCGGAACAGAAGCGTTTTCGGCACTTTTATTGCACTCTGCGCAAGTGCGATTTCTATTTGAACCCTTCCATGAGCTTACGTCTGTATTACGCCCTACAAATTCACATCGGTCGCGACAGTACGATGATTTTGGGGCAATTATATGAAAGCTCTCTGTTGGTTCGGTTCAAATGACGTCCGTGTAGAGGATGTACCGGATCCGATCATTCAATCGCCAACGGATGCGATCATAGAGATCACTTCAACCGCAATCTGCGGGTCCGACCTCCACATTTACGACGGATACGTTCCGACAATGAAGAAGGGCGATATTCTCGGCCACGAGAACATGGGTACGGTGATCGAGCTCGGTTCCGAAGTGAAGAATCTCCAGATCGGCGATCGCGTGGTGGTGCCCTTTAATATTGCCTGCGGTGAATGTTTTTTCTGCAAAAAGGAAATGTTCTCGCTATGTGACAAGTCCAATCCGAATGCCGATCAGGCAATAAAGGTGATGGGTCATTCTCCATCAGGTCTGCTGGGGTATTCGCATATGTTCGGTGGATTTTCCGGGGGCCAGGCGGAGTATCTTCGCGTACCCTTCGCGGACGTCGGACCCTATAAGCTTGAGAGCGATCTGCCAGACGAAAAACTTCTTTTCCTTTCTGACATTTTTCCTACTGGATACATGGCTGCAGAAAATTGCCAGCTCGAGAAAGGTGACACCGTTGCGGTCTGGGGGTGCGGACCGGTAGCTCAGTTTGTCATCAAATGTCTGTGGATGTTCGGCGCCGGGCGCGTGATCGCGATCGACAACGTTCCTGAAAGGCTGGCGATGGCAGCGACGCAGGGCGGTGCTGAAGTGATCAATTTTGATGAGGACGACGTGCACGATTGCCTGATGGAAATGACCAACGGTCGCGGGCCGGACCGATGCGTTGACGCCGTCGGTTGCGAAGCACACGCTGGTGGCACCCTCG
>Ga0310900_10001165_pt1 | contig 10214 bp, 5 predicted proteins | sample C24D1metaG_FD_203879 | JGI IMG/M metagenome (GOLD analysis project Ga0310900, IMG submission 203879) | Lab incubated soil microbial communities from West Virginia University Organic Research Farm, Morgantown, WV, United States - C24D1 | ecosystem: Environmental > Terrestrial > Soil >...
CCCGAGCCCATCTGGGTGTGGTGGCAGCGCAGCGCGGCGAGTTTCTGCGGCACCCACTCGCCGACGTCGACGGTGAAGGTCGGCGGCGCGGCATGCAGGCCGAATGCATCCGGGGTCAGGCTCCAGAACCCGCGCGGCGTCGGTTGCCAGCCGCGCGCCGCGGCCGCGTCGACGATCGAGCGCATCACGCCCTGCCGCATTGTGACGTAGTAGAGCGCCGGCCCGGACGCGCCGAACGCCTGCACCGCAGTGGTCGTCCGCTCGTGCACGGCGATGTGGTCCTGGTGCCAGTAGAGCCCGTCCTCGCCGAAGGTAATCACCGCCGCCGGCTTGAATCCCTGGATGGCGGCGATGATGTCCGCGTGCAGCTCCGGCACGTGCGCCCAGCGCAGATCGCCGTCGGGATGATCGAGCAGGATGGCGGTCGACAAACCGAGCATCCGGCCGGCCTCCTGGAATTCGCGGGATCGGATGCCGCCGAGCGCGTCGTCGCGGACCGGACCAGCGACTGACCCGCGCTCGCCGCGGGACGCGCAGATGAGGACGACGCGGGCGCCGGCGGCGGCGAGCCTGGCCAGCGTGCCGCCGCACGCGAGCGATTCGTCGTCGGGGTGCGCGAAGACCGCCAGGACGGTCCGACCGCGCCATTCCGAAGGACTATCGATTTGATCCGGCACGGTGGCCCTCGACGATCTTCTGGTATACCGCCGCATATTCGCGGACCATGCGCTCGACGCCGAACCGCGCGACCGCCTGCTGGCGGACGCGCGTCCGATCGAGCGCGAACACACGCGGCAGTCCGTCGACCATCTGATCGAGGTTCTCGAAGACGATGCCGGTGACACCGTCGTCGACGATTTCGCGAACCGCGCCGCGGTCGAGGGCGGCGACCGGCGTGCCGCAGGCCATCGCTTCGGCGAGGACCAGGCCGAATGGCTCGCGCGCCTGAATCGGGTAGAGCAGCGCGCGGGCGCCGCCGAAGAGACGGACTTTCGCATTGAAGTCCGCTTCGCCGAAGTAGACGATCTGCTTGCCGTCGATCAGCGGCTTCACGTGCTGGTGATAATACGGCTCTTCCGCCGCTGCGAGGATCAGGCGCATGCCGAGGCGGCGGGCGATTTCGATCGCCTGAACGGGTCCCTTGCCCTCGGTGAACCGGCCGAGAAAGAGCAGATAGTCGTCGGCACGTTCCCGGAAGGTGAATCGGTCGGTGTCGATGCCATGCAGCACGGTGCCGACCACGTTGAAGCCCGAGAGGAGGCTGGCCTGCTCCTTGGAGATGGCAATGTAGCGGGCTTCCGGGTAGTGCGCCCAGAGCTTCAGCTCGGCCGCGCTCGGCGAGTGATGCAGGGTCTGGACGATCGGCGTCGCCGACAGGCGCGTGAAGGCGAGCGACATCGGGTAGTAGGCGGCCTCGTAGTGGATGACGTCGAAGCTGCTGGCGCGCTCAATCGCGGCCGCGAGGTTCAGCATCTCATAGAGCTCCCACGGCCACATGTCCTCGTCGTGCCAGTAGCCATGCGGGAACGTGGCGTGCAGCTTCGCGCGCGTCTTCGAATCGGCCGTGCCGAAGAGGGTCACGTCCAGCCCGTGATTGACCAGCCCCTCGGTGAGGAGCGACGTCATTTCCTGCACGGAGCCGGACTTCGGGGGCGGAATGCTGGTGGCAATCGGTCCGACGTGGGCGATTCTCAGGCTCACGCGGTCACCTCATCGAGCAGCCGGCGGAGTACCCGCGTGGCATCGAAGTGTTCGCGGGCGATCGCGAGCGCCTCGCGCGAGTGGCGCCGGTAGTCGCTGTTGATGCGCTCGATGCCGTCGAGCGCCTCATCCGGGCTCGAGAACCCGAGGAGGCCGGTCCCTGACGGCAGGTGGGCCGACCAGCCGGTGTCCTGCACCAGGGCCGGCCGCCCCGAGGCGAGATAGCACTCCGTCCGATCGCTGAACCAGCCGGAGCGGCTGGAGACATAGGTGTGCTTCGCGACGCCGAACTCCGCCCGCGATCGATGGATGAAATCCCGGTAGTCCCACAGGTTCCGGGACACGCTCATGGCGTCGACCGTCGACCAGCCGTGATCGCGGAGCAGCTGCTGCGGGCCGTTGATGGCGAGCTGAAACGGCTGCGACGTCCGCTTCGGCAAGTCGATGAAGCGAACGAACTCCTGGTCCTTGTTCCCGCCGACGTCCGTGAAGCTCTCGATCTGCCAGGTCATGACGCTCGTGAACCTGTCGCCGGGCGGGGTGTCGGTCTGCCAGGCATCGAGGGCAATCGGCTGCCAGGTCTTCCGCCAGGTGAACTGCCCCACCGGCACCGGCGACGCGGGTGTGCCGATGTTCGAGCCAAACGTGAAGAGATGGGTGAAGCGCTCGAAGAACGCCACGTACCACGGTTCGGCCTTGGCGATGGCCAGCTGCGTAAACGTGGGATCGGAATCGATGAATGCCGTGCGCGGGATGCGCGCGTATTCGTCACGCCAGAACCATGAACCGCCGGAGAGATTCAGGAACAGGTCGGCATCGTCGCAGAAGCGCCGGACATCCTCTGCAGAGCGGCCGTGGTAGGTCCCGTCATAGTTGACGAACGCCCATCGGTCGCCAAGCCCGAACGGCTCGAGCGCCTGGTGGATGTACGAGGTCCCGTAGGAGGGATCGGTCGACCGCGTGTTCTGGACCGGATCGTACACGCACTCGCCCGTGTCTTCGATGTAGAAGACTTCGTGGCCAAGCGCGCGCAGGCCGAGGAGATACATCAGCGAGCACCAGGTCACCCCGCCGAAGGGGTACCGGGCGATGATGCCCGCAAAAAGGATCTTCACTCCCTTGCCGCCTGAATCAACTCGTCGACGCTCTCCGGCTCGTCGAGCGATCGGCCCACCGACAATCGCGCGCACATCCGTCGGTACAGCTGGCTCGTCTGCAGCAGCTCGGCATGGCGGCCCTGCGCCGCGATTCGTCCGCCGTCGAGAACGAGAATCCGGTCGGCGTCGCGGACCGTCGAGAGCCGGTGCGCGATGACGATCGTCGTCCGGCCGGCACGCAGCCGGCGGAGGGCGGCGAAGACGATCTCCTCTGAAATGGCATCGAGCGAGGAGGTCGGTTCGTCGAGAATCAGGATTGGCGCGTTCTTGAGAATCGCCCGCGCCACGCTGAGGCGCTGCCGCTCGCCGCCGGAAAGTCCGCCGCCGGCTTCCGCGATCGGTGTGTCATAGCGCTTCGGCAGGTGCGAGACGAAATCATGGGCGTGTGCGGCGACCGCCGCTTCCTCCACCTCGGCATCGGTGGCGTCGAGACGGCCGTAGCGCAGGTTGTCGGCGATCGTTCCGGCGAACAGCACCGGATCCTGCAGCACAATCGCGATCCGCTCGCGCAGCGAACGAAGCCGGTAGCCGCGGACATCGCGGCCGTCGACCAGGACGCGGCCGACCGTCGGCTCGTAGAAGCGCGGAATCAGGCTGACGAGCGTGGTCTTGCCGGCGCCGGTGAGGCCGACGAGCGCGATCATCTCGCCGGGCCGGGCCGTGAAGCTGATGTCGTGGAGCACCTGGGTGCCGTCCGCGTACGCGAACGAGACCGCTTCAAACGCCACTTCTCCCTGGATCTTCGTCGCATCGATAGCGTCGGGCGCGTCGACGGCTTCCGGAACCAGGTCGAGGACCGAACGCACGCGCTTGGCACCGGTGATGGCCGCCTGGAGGGTGCCGGCCGTATGCGCGATCGTGGAGAGCGGTCCGTACACCGCGCCCAGGTAAGCGATCGCCACCGTCAGCTCACCGACCGTCATCCCGCCGCGCAGCACCTGCATGCCACCAACGATCAGCACCAGCGCCGTTCCGAGAATGGTGATCGTGGAGACGACGACCCAGAACAGCGACTCCCTCCACGTGATCGCAATGCGCGCGTTCATCACGTCGCGGCCGAAAGTCGTGTAGCGCTTTTTCTCGTGCGGCTCGCGGGCAAAGCTTTTCACCAGCCGGATCGCCGAGAACACCTCGTAGAGCCGTTCGATCAGCTTCGATTCGAGCTCCTTGACATGCTCCATCTGCGCCGCGACGGTCCGCGTGTACGAACGCATGTACAGCAGGAGGAACGGCACGATCGACAACGACAGGAGCGCCACGGTGGTGTCGAGCCGGACCAGAATGACGAACATCACCACCAGGCTGACGATCGACGTGGCCAGCGGGATCAGGCCGCTCATGACGAGGTTCTCGATCGAATAGGAGTCGACGTCGATGCGATACACCGCGTCGCCGGTATTGGTCGTGATGTGATGCTGCAGCCCGAGCGCCTGGAGATGTTCGAACAGGCGCGCGCGGAGGTCGTAGACCATGCGCTGGCCGGCATCGACCTGGATCTGCGTCGCATAGGCGGTCACGAAATGATTGACGACCTGCAGCAGCACGCTCCCGATGACGATCAGGATCAGCACCACGACCAGGTTGTTGCCGGAGATCGACGCGAGCCAGCTGCGCCAGGGCTCGGAGAAGGGATGCGCGGCGTTGTCGAGGACGTTGTCGATGATCCACTTCAGCGGCCAGGGCTGCGCGGCGCCCAGCACGATTTGCACCCCCAGCAGCACCGAGAGCAGCACGGCCTGGCGCCGGTACGGCCAGAGGAACGTCAGCGTCCAGGCGAGCAGCGACGGCTCGCGCCCGGCAGGCTGGGTCATGGTTGCGCGGCGGATGGCGTCGGCCGGCGCGCCGTGCTGACAGCCGGCAACGTCACGGGTCCGGGCTGGCGGATGGTGAACGCGATCAGCCGATCGCCGCTCGAGTCCGCAACCCAGACCGTGCCGCGCCCCGCCGCATATGCCACGCGCGTCGGCGTGCCGAACGTCGTCCGTCCGTCCTCACTGAGGTCGCGAATGACCCCGTCAGGCGCGACCACGCGGACATGCCCGTTGTAGTAGTCCGCGATGTAGATGGTGGCGCGCCCGTCCGCGTCAGCCACGACCGCAAGGCCGGCGGGTCCGGCCAACAGCGCCTGGGTCGCGCGCCCGCCGTCGCCGCCGTAGCCCCACTGACCGTTGCCGGCAAAGGTCGAAATGATCCTCGTACGTGCATCGATCCGCCGGACACGCTGGTGGTGCATGTCGGCGATGTAGATGTCGCCGGTCGGTCCGATGACGACGTCGCTCGGCATGTTGAGAAATGCCTGGATCGCCGGCCCTCCGTCGCCGACCGTGCCGTTCTCGCCGCCCGGGATGCCGACGCCGGCGATGGTGTGAATCAACCCGGTGGCGTGATCGATCATCCGGATGCGGTAGTTCAATGTGTCGGCAATATAGATGTCGCCGTTGGGAGCCGCCGCGACGGCGTTCGGCGCATGCAGCGCAGCCTCAGTGGCCGGCTTGTCGTCACCGTCATAGGCAGCTTTTCCCGATCCGGCGATCGTCGTGATCACGCCGGTATCGCGATCGACGCGGCGGATCCGATGGTTGTAGGTGTCGGCGATCACCAGGTCGCCGTCCGGCGCGAACGCCACATCGCTCGGCGTGTCGAGCTGAGCCGAGGTCGCCGGCCCGAAGTCACCGCCGAAATTGCCGCCGCGCGCGTTCTCGCCGGCCACCGTTGTGATGTTGTTCCGTGCGTCGATGCGACGGATGACGTGGTTGTTGGAGTCGGCGAAATAGACGTCGCCGTCTGAGGTCACCGCAATCCCGCCGGGCGCATCGAGCGAGGCTTCGATCGCCGGGCCGTTGTCGCCGCCGTAGCCGGTGCCGGCGCCAATCACCTGCGCCGATGCCGCGTCTCGCACCATGAATGTGCCGGCGCCGAGCGCGAGAATCATCACCACGAACACCATGGCGCTGCGCAGGCCGTAGGTGCGAAGCACCGACGGCCCAACCAGCGGCACTTTCGCCGGTCCCGCGCCCATCGGTGTCAAGCCGAGACGGCTGGCCACCTGATCGATGCCGCGCCGGAGTATGGCAGTCGTCTGGGCGGTGCGCCACACGCTGAAGGCGGCGACGCCGACGGTGATAATCGCCGCGGCGACGCCGGCCGTCGGCCACCGCAACGCGACGCCGGTGAGCGCCGCGGCCAGGAGCGCTCCGGCAATCAACAACGCGCTGAGTACGCCAAACGTTGTCGGACGCAGGTGGGTGCCGACGCGAAGCAGCGTCTTGCCCCCGCCGTGGTCTTCGATGAGGGCGCGGGCGTCGATCCACGCCCAGCGTCCGGCAAGTACGCTGACATCACGATCGTGGGCCCAGCCTTCGTCGATCTCGATGACGCGCACGGCGCGCGATCGCCGCAGCCAGTCCGTGAGCTGGCTGAGAAATCGTTCGAGACCCGTCCAGCTCTCGCTCCAGTAGCGGTCCTCGGCCACGCCGCCGGATAGCAGGAGCAGGGCGCGGATCATTTCGGGCAAGGTCGGGCGCGGACCGCGGCTGGTCTGCCGCTGCGCAACCGGCATCGCCACCTGCGGTGGTGACAGGATGCCGCGGATCTGTCCGACAATCCTCGCGAACGGTTGAATGAAGTGCAGGTAGGCCACGACGGCGCGCGACCACAGGCGGCTGCCCGGCAGCGCGTCGACGTCCGATCGGAACGCGTACGAGATGTTCTTGGCGACCGTCGCCGCAAGGCCGATGGCACCGGCGCCCAGCAGGAGCGCCGCTGCCCAGGCATGGCCGCTGGTGAGGTTGGTGACGGCGCCGGCGAGCACCAGCGCCAGCGAGATCATCTGCCACTTCACCGAGTGCGGCAGGAACGCAAACGGGTGGATGTCGGTGCGATAGACCGACGGAAACGCGGCCGTGCCCCAGACGCCGGCGTTGACGCGCTCGCCCCAGAGGGATCGAACGAAGGGCAGCGGACTGTAGATCCGCCCGTGCCACAGCATCCGCCCGTCGAGAAACTTCTCGGGGTGGTGCGCCATCAGCCACCGCTCGCCCTCGCCGTAGCCAACCTGCTGGCGCCAATACGCTTTTACCGAAGCGCGATGGTGATGCCACACGAGGGCCGCTGACGCGAAGCCAATCTTCCAGCCGCGGCCCTGCAGCCGCCAGCACACGTCCACATCGTCGCCGGCACGGAGGTAGATCGCGTTGAAGCCGCCGATCGAGACGAGCGCCTCGCGGCGGAACGCCATGTTACAGCCCGGCACGTGTTCGGCCATGCGGTCGTCGAGCAGCACGTGAGTCGGCCCGCCGGGCGCTCGCGCGATGCATTGCGCCATCCGCGGGTCGTCGGCCGGCACCACGTTGGGTCCGCCCGAACCCACCACGTCCGATGTCAGGAATGGTTGAATGAGGAACGTGAGCCAGTCGCGATCGGCACGCGTGTCGGCATCGGTGTAGGCGACGATTTCACCGACCGCCTCGGCCAGGCCGACATTGCGCGCGGCGCTGAGGCCGCCGTTCGGGATGTCGATGACCCGCACCCGCGCGTGGCGTCGCGCAATCTCGCCGGTCGCATCCCGCGAACCGTCGTTGATGACGATGATCTCGAAGTCCGGGTAGGTCTGGCCCTCGAGCGCCGTGAGACAGTCTTCGATCGTATCGGCGGCGTTGTACGCGCAGACCACCACCGACACGCGAGGCCAGCTGCGACGGCGTTCCTCGGAAAACGGCGCGTCGTGAAACGCCGCGGCCACGGCCGCCGCCGCCGGCTTCGGCCGCCGCGACCGATCGACGAGGCCGAATGCCCAGTCTTCGACCAGGTGCCCGCCGCGCCACCATTCATCGGTCCACGAAAAGGCGATCGCGCCGGCCGCGCCTTCTTCGAAGGCCGCGCGAATGTGCATCGCGGTGAGCTCGGCCTGGCCCGCCGGCCCTTCGCGAATGCTGTCCGCGCCGGCTTCGGCGAGGACGAACGGCTTCTGTCCCGCGATGTGCTGCAGTCGTGCCAGGTACGCGCGCAGCTCTGGCTCACGGTGGAGGTAGATGTTGAAGGCGCACACATCCAGAAACGACAGATCGAGGAACTCGGTGGGCGGAAAGTTGACGTAGGTAAACAGCGCGTCGGGCGCCGCATCCTTCGCGTTCTCGAACAGTGACCGCAGGAAACGCTCGACGCGCAGGCGCCCGTGCCATCGGACAACGCCCGGCGGGATCTCGTTGCCGAGCGCAAACAGCGCCACTGCCGGGTGCGACCCGAGCTCGCGAACCTTCGCGACGATGTCTTTTCCGATCGAGCGGTTCGTGGCGCGATCGTCGAGAAACGCGACGTGCTGCATCCAGGGCAGCCCGACCATCACGCGGAGCCCGTGGCGCGCCGCTTCATCGAGCACGTCGAGCCGCGGCGGCGTATAGAGGCGGACGGTGTTAATGCCGAGCTCCACCATCTGGCGGAAGTCCTGCGACACTTGGGAGCATGAAGGGAATTGGTCGCCTGCCGCGTCGGGTGCGAAGGTGCCGTAGGTCACGCCCTTCATCACGAAGCGGTCGTTGCCGACCCGGAAAAACTTGCCGTCGGTCCTGACGCGGGTAGACGCGCCCTCGGCCGACCGGGGTCGAACGGCGGGCGCTGGCTGGAGTGCGACGTTCACAGGATCTAGGTCTTCCCCCCGCAGCTGGGGCAAAGATCCATTTTATCAAGGATTTAGCAGAGTCGCCGGCCGGCTGAAAACGTGGGGCAGATGAGCTGCGGCACCAGGTCTGTCCGCGCCCGCCGCGTATCGCCCCAATGCGACACGCGCCCAAGCCTCACGATGTCCTGGGTGAGCGGCGCCCTGGTGCCGGCCGCAAGTGCAAACCGCTCGCACGCGGCTGCCCCGGCGTGAACGCTCCACATCGGGATACGCCAGGGCCGGCGGCATCCCCATTCCGCGCACAGCCCATCGAGGAACGCCTGGATCGTGATCGGCTGGTCGTCGCCGACGTGATAGATGCCGCGTGCCGATGGCTGGCGGATTGCGGCCTCTGTTGCCTGCAGGTAGTCGGGCACGGCGATCAGCTGCAGGGTGGTCGGTTCGCGCCAGACGCACAACAGGCCGCGTTGCGCGAGACGCCGCGCGGCTTCGATGAGGAGAACATCCCGCCCGTAAACGAGGCCGAACCGCAGCACGATCGGAACGGTGTCGGTGTGCGTGGTGCGCGACATCAGCAGGCGCTCTGCTTCGAGCCGTGTTCGCGCGTGCACCGAGATCGGTTCGCGATCGAGCCGTCCGGTGGCGGGCTGATCGAATGATGTCGGTCCCTCGACTTGCGGAAATGAGGCCAGGACGATCTTGCCGACCTTGGCGCGGAGCGCCGCCTCGAGAAGGTTTTCGAACCACCTGACGTTCGTGATCGGCAGGAAACGCTCCGGCCGCGGCGCGAACAGCACGCCGGCGAGGTGCACGACCACGTCGACGCCTTCGACCGCGGCGGCGAGCGTTGTCGGATTGCCGAGGTCGGCCTGCACTGGCTCGACACCGCTCGCACGAAGCACGTCGGGGGCAAGCGGCGTGCGGTGATACATCAGGCGGAACCGCGGCACGCGTCCGGCCAGGTGACGGGAAAGCAGCGTCCCCATGTTGCCGGCGGCGCCGGTGATCAGCACGGTGGCCGGCGGCCGTACGTTCAGGCTGGCGGCTCCAGTGCGAGCTTTCCGGTGTACAGCGCCATCCCGACGACGGCGTCGACGCCGTGGCGATCGAGCTCGTCGATCTCTTGACGGGTCGTGATTCCCCCTGCGGCGGTCACCCGGCGCGTCGTCGCACTCCGCACGCCGAGGATCGCTTCGATGTTGGTTCCCTGCATGAGGCCCTCAGCGTCGACGTGCGTGTACAGGAACTCACCGCAATAGGGTTCGAGCGCTCTGACTGCCTCGACGGCAGTGAGTGGCAGCGTTGTCTTCCACCCGTTTACGACGACGCGCCCGCCGCGACTGTCGACGGCCGCGATCAAGCGCTCGGGGCCGATCGCCGCGGCCAGCTCCGCGGCGAACGAGAGGTCCGGCTCGCCGTTCTTGAAGAGCGCGGAGCCGGCGATCACCTGCCTGGCGCCGGCCGACAGGATATCTCGCGCGCGCTCGGCCGTCCGCACTCCGCCGCCGACGCGGCAGGACAATGCCGCAGCGATTCGCCGCACGATCGGCAGGTTGTCTCCGACGTTCATGGCGGCGTCCAGGTCGATGACCTGCACCTTCGGAAAGCTCTGGAATCGCGTCACCCAGGCGAGCACGTCGTGATCGCGGATTGCCAGTTTCTCGCCCTGGACGAGCTGAACGACCGCGCCGCCCTGCAGGTCGATCGAGGGAATCAGCATCGGGCCGTTCTCACCGCTT
>Ga0310900_10001169_pt1 | contig 10194 bp, 6 predicted proteins | sample C24D1metaG_FD_203879 | JGI IMG/M metagenome (GOLD analysis project Ga0310900, IMG submission 203879) | Lab incubated soil microbial communities from West Virginia University Organic Research Farm, Morgantown, WV, United States - C24D1 | ecosystem: Environmental > Terrestrial > Soil >...
GCTTGTTCTTACAGCATGTTTGTGCACGACACTAATGGCGGGGTGCAGTAATAACGGCGGCAATGAGCAATCCACTGATGCAGGAAACGCTGGCGGCAATACTGGCGGTGCTAAGGTTAAATTAACAGCTATCATTTCGAAACATCCATTGACGAAGCCGCTGGCTGAAATGGAATGGCTGCAAAAGGCGGAGGATGCTGCCGGGGTGGATATCGAGTGGCAAGAGATCACAGCGGATTGGGGTCAGAAAAAAGGCACGATGCTGGCAAGCGGTGATACGCCGGATTTATTTGTCGGACCCAATGTCATTACGGACGCTGATTTTGCGCAATTCCAAGGCCTGTTTCAGGATTTGACCGGGCTGCTCGACCAAGCGCCAAATGTGCAAGAGATGTTCGCCTCCAAGCCGGAAACGAAAATAATTGCGACCCAGCCCGATGGCAAAATCTACGGCTTGCCTAAATATCAAAGATTTTGGCCGGCGTCCGCAACGAGACAATATATCAATCAAACATGGCTGGACAACCTGGGACTCGCTATGCCGACGACCTGGGACGAATTATATGACGTGTTAGTCGCGTTCAAAGAGAAGGATGCGAACGGGAACGGTGATCTGAATGATGAAATCCCGATGGACTGGCCGGGCGGCATTGGCGGATTTTTTAATCCTGCTGTTCTTCTAGGCGGGCTTGGCATTACGTTATCAGACGGAAGCGGGCAAGGTTATTTTGTGGAAGACGGCAAAGTGAAAAACTTCTTAACCGACGAACGCTATGAAAAAATGGTCATTTTTCTCAACAAGCTTTATAAAGCCGGTTTGATTAATCCGGAGGTCTTTACCCATGACTATTCGAAATTTCAGTCTGTTGCCCGCGGTGAAGGAGATAAAGCGAAGGTCGGCTTTACATGGGGCTGGGTCGCGTCGGACAGATTTGGCGAGCAGCTCGCGCCGCAATATACTTCGATGTCTCCGCTCAAAGAGTCGGCCGGTTTTTCAGGGAAATTATCGTGGAGCTATGATTTCTCCACTTTGAACTATGGCGTAAATCAAATCGTAATGTCGGCGAAAACAAAAAATAAAGAAGCGGCGATGAGATTCATAAATGAATTGTACAAACAAGAAGTCAGTATGCAGGTTTTATTCGGATCGCTGGGCACGAATATCAAGGACAATGGTGACGGTTCATACAGCGTGCTGCCGCCGGCTGATTCAAAAATGGATCCGGGTACATGGAAATGGACTTCTACATGGGCAGATAATGGACCGATGTATATTGCCGATTCATTAAATTTGACGCTAGGTAAAGATATGCAAGAGGTTCTCGTGCAGTCCGAGCCGTTAAAAGATGCTTTAAGTGTCGATACGGAGAAAGATGTGTTCCCGGGCATGTTTATCAAGTATACGACGGCAGACAATAACGCGATGAGCCTCAGCAACACGAACGTGATGAATTTGGCCAATACCAATTTTGCCAAATGGGTGACCAAAGGCGGAGTGGAAGCGCAGTGGGACGAATACGTAAAACAAAGCAAAAAAGCAGGCTTGGACCAAAATATTGAGATCATGCAAAAATACTATGATGACTATGTGAGCAAGAAGTAAAACAAATCACTTGATGGAAGGAGCTATGCCGCTCCTAGGCAGGTTATAGCTTCTTTCTCAAAAAAAGGGAGAATTTCTTATGGGCTCTCGGACGATACTAGGCACCTTCAAACGAGATATTCAATTGTGGATCATGATATTTCCGGCAATTGCCGTAATCTTCGTATTTAACTACATTCCGATGTACGGCATCCAATTAGCTTTCAGAGATTTCGATTTCAGCAAGGGGCTTACTGGAGGGGAATGGAGAGGCTTATTTTATTTCAAACAATTTATCGAGAGCTTTTTATTTACTGATTTATTGACAAATACGTTTCTAATTAGTTTCACAACGATTATAGTCGGTTTTCCAGCACCGATCATATTGGCATTAGTCCTCAATCAAATACAAAGAAAAAAAATGAAGCAGCTGATGCAAACGACGGTTTATTTGCCTCACTTTATATCGATAATCGTACTGGTGGGTATGCTGAATGTCCTGTTATCGCCGGAAACAGGCATAGTCGGATATTTGATGAAATCCATCGGTTTTGGGGATATCAACTTACTCGCTTCTACCTCTACCTTTATACCGGTCAATATCATATCTGACATTTGGCAGCATTGCGGCTGGAACAGCATTATCTATCTGGCTGCGCTTTCGACCGTCGACCCTCAGCTGTATGATTCGGCAAAAATGGATGGGGCGAGCAGATGGCAAACGATTCGCTATATCGACTTTCCTGCACTTGTCCCGACTATCGTGATTCTGTTTATTCTTAGTATGGGGAATATACTCAGCACGGGTTTCGAGAAAATTTTCTTAATGCAAAATTCATTAAACCTGCCTGTTTCAGAGGTTATCGCCACATACGTGTACAAGATCGGTATTGTATCCAATCAGTTCAGTTATGCTTCGGCAATTGGCTTGTTCAATACCGTCATTAATTTTATCTTCTTGTTTGCCATGAATGCGATTTCAAAGAAAGCTTCCAATACGAGCTTATTCTAGTTAGCTGTCGAAGGAGGATTGGTTATGGGCGGTACCCGTTTAAACGGTAGTGAAATATTATTTAAGCTCATTTTATTTGTCATGTGCGCACTGATCTTCTTATCAATTGTATATCCGCTGTATTTTATTGTGATTGCCTCAATTAGTGACTCTACGCTTGTATCGACCGGAAAAGTGTTCTTTATACCGAAAAATATCAGCATGTTCGGATATAATCAAATTTTTCAGGATGACCGGATTTGGACCGGATATCGCAATACTGTTTTTTATACGTTTGCCGGAACGCTGGTCAATTTATTAATCACATTGCCGGCAGCCTATGTGCTTTCCAGACGCGAATTTCGGGCAAGACGCTTCATCATGTTCGCCTTTGTCATCACCATGTTCTTTAACGGCGGCTTGATTCCGACTTATTTGCTGATGAAGGATTTGCACTTTACAAATTCGATGTGGATGTTTATCCTGCCGTTTTGCGTGAATGTGTTTTATCTGATTATCGCACGAACGTTTTTTGAATCGTCTTTGCCGTCTGAGTTGTATGAAGCGGCCGCAATCGACGGCTGCTCTCATTTCGGTTTTTTTATTAAAGTTGCGCTGCCCTTGTCAAAAGCGTTGATCTCAGTTGTCGGACTTTATTACTTGGTCGGTCATTGGAATGATTTCTTTACGGGATTGATTTATATACGCGATAATCAATTGCAGCCGCTGCAAATCGTCCTAAGAGATATTTTATTGTCAAACCAGGTATTTCAGAATGGGGCGGGCACTGGCGGAGATGCGGGAGGCTATGCGCAAAAATATGCGGACCAAATCAAATACGGCGTTATTATCGTGTCTACTCTGCCGATTTTAGTTCTCTATCCTTTCTTGCAAAAATATTTTGAGAAAGGGGTTATGATCGGCTCTGTAAAAGGCTAAGCAGCATCCATATTATTCGATTTGAATAATCTTTACTCAAAATCTCTTATAATTCTGGTATACTATTCAATAAGCGTACTATTGGATATGGGAGGTTGTTACATGGCGTTTAAAAAAGTACTTTACAGGCTTAAAGGTATCTACAAATTCGGGAAAGCAGTAAGGCTGCGGGGGAAAGTGTTCGTTAACAAATTTGGGGAAATCCATGTTGGAAAAAATCTTTCTATCGTCGGACATCCATGGGCCGTTCAAATAACGAGCACCAAGGGCGCCAACTTGACGTTTGGGGATAATGTATACGTTAATGCTGGTGTGGGGATTGCGGCTAATAAAGAAATCATTATTGGAAATAACGTCAAGATCGGTCCGAGAACGAGTATTTTTGACAGCAACTACCACCGTATAGATTCTGCCGACAAAGGTGAACTCAGCAGAAAAATAACAATCGGCAATAACGTTTGGATTGGAGCGGATTGCACCATTCTTCCGGGCGTCACCATTGGAGATAATTCCGTAATTGCGGCAAAGAGTACCGTTAATAAGAATGTCCCGAACAATGTATTGGTCGGGGGAAGCCCTGCAAAGGTCATTCGTGAACTGGAAATCGAAGACGGTTGGATCAGGGAGTAAAGAAAGATGGATTATTAAAATAGGGAAGCGGCTGTAAACGCCGCTTCCCTATTTTTTATGAAGTTACATGTCAAGCATAAGCTAAGCGTTGTAATTGCTTCCGGTTGTTATTACATTAGTCGAAAAGTTCTCAATCGTATTTTTCTTCTCGAAGAAATGTACAGCTTGAGCTTGAATGCCTGCTCTCGTGTAAAAAGGGTCCTGCGGGCTAATCGGAAGCTGCACCTTCACCCCGAGGCTGGCGGACTTGTAAATGCCAACGATCAGCTCCAGCGTATCGCGTCCGCTCACGCCGTCGACAAGCACAGGCGAACCGGTTTCAATCGCGGTCAGAACATTATCTATTTGGCCTGCATGACCTTCATGCTTAACCGCTGGCAAATGATCATAGATGCTTTGAATTTCTTCCTCCAGCGATTCATTGGGTGCAGGGAAGCCGTTAGCCGTAGATAGAGATGCCTTTACGCGCCATGGCGCAGAAATTCTCGCCTTCGAGCCTTGGAAGATGAGCTGCTGCTCCTCGCCGTGATGAACGACGGAGCTCGTAATTTGTGCCAGCGCGCCATCGGGATAACGCAGCATTGCAACGGATAAATCCTCCACCTCAGCATTATCATGTGACACATTGGTCATAAAGGACTGCAATTCCTTCGGCTTGCCCATCATCCACAGCAGCGCATCGATATGATGAACCGCATGGTTTAAAGTACACCCTCCGCCTTCCTTCTCCCACGTGCCTCGCCACCACAAATCGTAATAGCAGTGGCCGCGCCACCAGAAGGAGTCCACCTGCGCATGAACGATTTTGCCGATAAGATCACGGTCCAGCATCATTTTAAGATTCATCATTGGCGATTTAAAACGGTTTTGAGCGACAACGGATAGGATGCTGCCGCTGCGCTTCGCAGCTTCATTCATTTGATCGCATTCTTCAAGCGAAGAGGCCATCGGCTTCTCGACGATGACATGCTTGCCGGCTTCAAGAAATCCCACGGCAATTGGGGCGTGTGTATAAGGCGGCGTGCAGACCGATACAAGATCGATATCCTCGTGAAGCAGCTCGTGATATTCCTTCACCGCTTTCGCACTCAGCTTGAAGCGCTCGATAAGCTGCTGTGCTTTCTCCAGGTAAATGTCTGAAACCGCAACGATTTCACAGCGGTCCCCGAATTCCAAATAAGCTTCAATATGCACGCCCGAAATAGCGCCCGCGCCGATAATCGCAACTTTCAACATAAATTAAATCCTCCAATACCGAGTTTTTGTAATCAGCCGTAGAGGCAGTCATTTCATTGCATTGTTGTTCTAACTATAACTATAATTGGAGTGGTAATGTCGCTTTCTATTGTGGGAAAAATAACGCTGCATTGCGGTAATGGCAGTGTGATGAACGGAGTGGGAACGTGGTTCGAATGGCCAGCCAGAATCAAACGGACAGCAGTGATGTTCCTCTATATTTCGCATACAAGAGGACCAGCGAGCATAACGGTTACATGGAAACTTTTCACTCTCACCAAGGGATTGAAATATTGCTCATTTACCAGGGAAGCGGAACAATGGTTGTCAATCACAAGAGATACGAAATTACTCCCGGCATGCTTTGCGTGTTTCAACCGTATCAGCTTCATCATCTTCAGCTCAATTACTCGGATAACGAGCCGTTTGAACGTTCGATTGCGATCTTCGAACCGACGATGTTTGAAGCGTATTTTGAACAATGGCCGGGCTTGCATGCTTTCTACAAACATATCTACTTAAGCAGGCTGGCATTCCCATGCATCTATGGGCTGGAAGACGCTGCAGAACTATCTAACGTATTTCACAGCATGGAAGAGCGGCTCGGATTTTTGTCTAAGAAGGATCAGGTCGAGGAAATCTCGCTGTTTCTCGTCGCGTTGTTTCGTGCTCTCAAACCGGTCTGGCAGAAGCGGGAAGGGCAGGCAGTTCCGTCCGATAACCGGAAAACCCATCAAGCGGAACGGATTTTAAAGTGGATTGAATCGCATTATGGAGAACCTTTCCGGTTAGAAATGATGGCAAAGGACCTCCACTTGTCGCCTTATCATCTGTCCCATTTATTTAAGGAGGCTATCGGCGTCAGCATTACCGAATATATAGCGGCGCGAAGAGTACATCAAGCCGTCATGCTGTTGACTGCGACGAGTAAACCGATCTCCCTGATTGCGGAAGAAATCGGCATAACGAACAGTTCTTATTTTTGCTCGTTCTTCAAAGCTCAAATGGGCATAACGCCTCATCAATACCGTAAAAGATGGCGCCGGTAAGGTCTGCCCGATTTTTTCGGGGATATTCAAATAAATTCGCAGAACGAAGTAAAAGTTTAGTTTTTAATTATTAAGTTTAGTTTATTTTATATAAAAACACCCAAAATACATTGACTATTATCATTATACGATGCTACGATGGCTTATATAGATAAACAGTTTAGTTATTTTATAAGGAGGCTATCATTGTGGCATTTACCGAGAATACTAAAGTTGGCGAAATTTGGGCGAATGAGAACGCCCGGGCCGTTCTGCTCGCTTATGTTCCGCATCTTGCGGATTCCCCTTATCTTTCGTTTATGAAAATGTATACGCTGCCACAGCTGGCCGCCGCGAATCAGACCTGGTCTTGGACGCCGGAGATGCTGGAGGCTGCGCTTAGTGAGCTTGCTCACATTCCGGATGACAAGACTGCTGAGATTGAAGCGGAGCCTTCTGCTGATTACGAAAGCGAGGCTGTGGCAGTCGGCTCGGCTGGAGCTGAAGTGCCTGAACAAGCTGAGAAATGGGGCATTTATGAGCTGGTCCTGCACGGACCAGCTCATGGCAACCCGTTTGTTGATGTATCGCTCAGCGCCATATTTGCACATGAAGGAAAAGAGCGGCAGGCGCGTGGCTTCTATGACGGGGATGGTATTTACCGCATTAGGTTTATGCCGGACGCAGAGGGAACATGGACGTTTTGCACGAAGAGCACGGCGCGTTCGCTCGACAGCATTAAGGGATCATTTACATGTACAGCGCCGTCTGCAGGCAATCGTGGTCCTGTTCGAGTGAAAAATACGTTTCATTTTGCTTATGAGGATGGCACGCCATATTACCCGATCGGAACAACCTGCTACGTTTGGTCCCATCAAGAGACGGAATTGCAGGAGCAGACGCTTAAGACATTAGAGGCGTCTCCTTTCAACAAGCTTCGCATGTGTGTGTTTCCGAAATCATACCAATTCAATACGAATGAACCGATTCTTTATCCGTTTGAAGGTTCTTTGGAAAAGGGTTGGGACTACAGCCAGTTCAATCCGGCTTTTTTCCGGCATTTAGAGAATAGGATCTCTGACCTCGGAAAGCTGGGCATTGAAGCGGATCTTATTTTGTTCCATGCTTACGACCGCTGGGGATTTTCAGAGATGGACAAATCCGCCGATGACCGGTACTTGCGATACCTCGCCGCCAGGCTGTCTGCTTACCGCAACGTCTGGTGGTCGCTGGCCAACGAGTATGACTTGATGTGGTCGAAGGAACAGGCGGACTGGGAGCGTTTTGCCCAGATTGTCACGGAGAATGATCCGGCCCGGCACTTGATCTCGATTCATAACTGCCATGGCTTTTACGATTACTCCCGTCCCTGGGTGACGCACTGCAGCGTGCAGAGAGTCGATGTGTACAAGACTGCGGAGAACACGAATGACTGGCGGAACGAGTGGAACAAGCCAATCGTCATTGATGAATGCGCCTACGAGGGTGACATTGACATGGGATGGGGAAACATCACCGGTCAGGAGATGGTGCGCAGGTTTTGGGAAGGTGCCATTCGCGGCGGTTATGTTGGACACGGTGAAACTTATTTGCATCCCGAGGATATTTTATGGTGGTCCAAGGGGGGCAAGCTGTACGGAAACAGTCCGGATCGTATTGCCTTCCTTCGTAAAATACTGGAAGAGGGTCCCGCAGGCGGGCTGAATCCGCTGAAATCAGAGTGGGATGTGCCATCTGCTGGGATTCAAGATGAATATTATTTGTTCTACTACGGCTTCAATCAGCCGCGCTACAGACATTTCAACATGAAGCCGGGAATTCGCTATAAGGTAGAAGTGATCGATACGTGGAATATGACCATTGAGGAGCGGGAAGGCACCTTCGAGGGAGCATTCCGAGTTGAGCTGCCTGGTCGTCCCTATATGGCTGTTAGGTTGAAGAAGGCTTAACCATGCTTAACTGGTGATAAGTGAATCGTTTAAACAAAGTGGACTTGTTATTGAAGTCCGCTTTTTTTGTGCAAATAAAAGGGGCTATTTAAGAAATCTATTAGAATTACGCGAAATTTGTAGATTAATATTATAAGTTTTATTTAAATATGGTAAAATATTCTCGGGTATTTAGACCTAACTTCTTTTGACGCTGCATCAGATCTTCTTACTCAAATTTATTTCCTTAATAGGGGCCAATACATACCGAAGGGATTTGATCTTGTGTTTATTCAGAAGAGTAGAGTTAGTCTTATTGCTGTATGTTTCTTTTTGGTTATGAGCTCGTTTCCGTGGATGCTGCCGCAAATCGCGCATGCATCAGATGGAACGCCGTTTTCGACGATTAATCTGCCAGGGACGTTTGAAGCGGAGGATTTCAATTCAGGTGCGATTAATGATGTTTATTTTGCTCACCCGTCCGCGCAAATTACTCGCGATACGACTTATCGGGATGTGCAAAATATTGATATTTTCAAAGAAGTGATAGATTCAGTGACTCATCGTTACGTGGTCAGCTCGAACGATCAGGCCGGCGGGTCGCCGACAGCAGGGTATGTCAGCGAATATTTGAAATATACGATGAATGTCAGCGGCGGGAACGCCGGCTGGTACGATATGAAATTCCGGGCAAAAATGGGCGGCTCAACGACGAAATCGACGATAACCGCGCTGATAGACGGGATTCAGCTCGGAGCAACGCCTGCGGTTGCGGGGACAGCCTTTCAGGACTACACGCTGCCGATGCCCGTTAACTTGAGTGCGGGGACGCATGTGCTGACGATTGAATTCAGCGGTCCGGATCCGGCGGCGTATTTGGACAACATTACGTTTACGAAGCGGGGAAGTGCGCCGTCGTATCCTTCTCCAGCGATTAAAACCGGCTTATTAACCTCAGACGAGGTCGTTGTAGCCAATGTAACGGTAAGCGCAGATACAACGGGAACGACTGATGCGACGTCAACCATTCAAGCGGCACTTGATCAAGCAAGGGAAATGGGCGGCGGTGTCGTTTTCCTGCCGGCAGGTACTTATCGTTTGAACGGAGGCTTGTCGATTCCAACCAATGTTACGCTGCGCGGAGATTGGAAAAGTCCGCTGGACGGAACGCCTGCTGCGGGTACGATACTCGCTGCGTACAGCACGACGGCGTCGGCGATTTCTCTAAATGCGCCGAATACGACCGTGCGCAATCTCAGTATTTGGTATCCGAATCAAGGCAGCTATACGGGCGGCGTGTTTACGCCTACCACTTACCCGTACACGATCGATTCGAATTCTTTTGCGGCGAATGTAGCGAATGTGACGTTCTACAATTCTTTTAAAGGCATTAATCTTGCATCAGCCAGCGGTACGAATATTAATAATGTTTACGGGACCTTTCTATTTCAAGGCATTACGATGAATGGCAATTATGAATATTCTTATGTGACGAATGTGTTTATGGATACGGGGATATGGAAAAACGCGCCTTCCGCGATCACCAATAAACCGGACAGCACGCAAACCGGCTACATCAAAAATTACATGAACTCCTATTTATATGGGATTAAGCTGTGGAAAAATGACGGGTTAACGATGTACGACATCAGCGTCAACGATGCAAAAATGGGAATTTTGATGGAGCAGGGTCCGCCTACCTCCAACGGTTCTTACGGCGCGATGTCAAAAATAAACGCTTCCGTACAGCAGGATTATTTGCGCCCCGAGGTAGGAGAATTTCTGAATCTCGATCAGGTTTGGCAGGCCCGCGGACAGCATTATACGTTTGCGCCGGCGAAGAAGCCTGCAAGCGTTACG
>Ga0310900_10001174_pt1 | contig 10176 bp, 8 predicted proteins | sample C24D1metaG_FD_203879 | JGI IMG/M metagenome (GOLD analysis project Ga0310900, IMG submission 203879) | Lab incubated soil microbial communities from West Virginia University Organic Research Farm, Morgantown, WV, United States - C24D1 | ecosystem: Environmental > Terrestrial > Soil >...
AGCCGGGTTGAGTTCAGCTCGACCTTGGTGTTTCTCCGACGTGACGGTGGGGAGCTCATTTATCCGAGAGCCGTTGCAGACGAGCCTGGTTCCGAATTCCGGGACAATCCGGCCCTGATTCAGATTGTGTCGGAGCGTGCACCTGAGCCTCGTTTCCTGACCGTGGCGGCTCCGGACTCCGAGATGGGCCGATTTGTCTCCATCCCACTTCTGTCGGGAGCGGCGCACCTTCAGGTCGGCATACTCCTCGGCGACACCGGAAGCTGGCTGCACGCCGTTGAATTCTGGTCGTTGTTCGTGATTCCGATGCTGATCGTACTGACCTTTTTCGCGGCGCGGTTTGTAGCCGGCCGTTTGGGCCTCGGCGGAAACATTCATAACCAGTGACGTCCTTGATCACTTCGGCATCGGCGTCACGGTGGAACTCGTGAAGAACCCGCCGTGGTGCTCGTCGATGGCGTTGCGGATCGCCAAAAGCGACGTTTCGCGCCGCCGGTAATTGCGCGAACTCCTGGTCGACCACGCGGCGCCTATCAGCGATTGAAGACACCGAATCCGACCATCCAGGCGAACGTTAAACGCGCGAGAACGATCGCCAGGACGATTGCCGTTACCCACGTGATCGCATCTGCAATGGACAAACGAAGTTTCATCGGTCACCAACAATGCCTTACAGAGCGCTCGACCCAACCTCGCCGGATCGAATCCGAAGCGCCGATTCGACGGGAAGAACAAAAATTTTCCCGTCACCACTGCGCCCGCTCGCCGCGACCTGCCGAATCGTGTCGAGGACCTGCACTAGCAGTTCATCTCCGACGACGATCTCCAGCTTCACCATCTGGACCTCGCCAAACTCCACGTCGGCCGCCCCGCTCTGGCGCCGCCCGTGACCGCGGACGTGCGATACGGTCAGCCCCGGCAATCCCTGAATCGCATGCAACTGTCGAACCACACGGTCGAGCACTTCGGGGCGAATAAACGCCTTTACCTCGTGCATCACAGTTCCACCTCCGCCTTCTCTCTGGCGAGCCACTGGTAGAGCGCTGGCAGGACGAAGAGCGTCAACGCAGTCGAAGTGACGAGGCCGCCGATAACCACTGTCGCCAGCGGCTGCTGCACTTCGGCGCCGGCGCCACTGCTGACGGCCATCGGGACGAAACCAAGCCCCGCGACAAGTGGCGCCATGATCATGGCGCGCATCTTCTCCATGCTGCCGCGCATCACCGCGTCGTGAAGGCGCAGCCCCTCAGCACGTAGTGCTTCGATGTGCGAAAGGAGCACGAGCCCGTTCATGACGGCCACGCCAAACAAGGCGATGAAACCGACGCCAGCGGATATGCTGAAGGGCATGCCCCTCGCTAGGAGTGCGAGCATCCCTCCCGTGGCGGCGATCGGAACGTTGACGTAGATGAGCAGCGCGGGCTTGAGCGTATTGAATGTCGTGTACAGCAGCACAAAAATCAGAAACAGCGCCACCGGCACCACAACGAGCAGCCTCGCCGAGGCACGTTGAAGGTTTTCGAACTGCCCGCCGAACTCAACGGAATAACCGGCCGGCAGCGTGACTTTGGACGCAATCGCTGCCTGCACGTCAGCCACAAAGCCGCCGAGGTCCCGACCGCGGACGTTGCCCTCAACGCTAATCTTCCGCCGAATGTTTTCCCGGCTGATCTGAGCCGGGCCTTCCTCGAGCCGAATGTCAGCCAGCTGCGAAAGCGGGATCATTCGGCCACTGGGATCCGCCACCTTCAAGTTTCTGATTGTCTCCGGATCGCTGCGCGTCGCCTCGGTGAAGCGCGCCTGAAGCATGAATCGGCGTTGTCCCTCCAGAACCTCGCCGACGACACGACCGCCGATTGTCTGGACGACGTCGAGCACCTGCGACGCATTGATTCCGTAGCGCGCGATCGCGGCCCGGTTGATTTGCACACGCAAATACGGTTGGCCGCCAGTCTGCTCGAGTTTGACATCCGCAGCGCCCGGGACCGCTGAGACCACGCGGACGATCTCGCCGCCGACACGACGCAGTTCGTCGAGGTCGTCGCCGAACAGCGTGATCGCGAGATCGGAACGGACACCGGCGATCAGTTCCTGAACCCGCAGTTCGATCGGCTGTGAGTAGCTGAAGACGTTGCCAGGAACGCCATCTTCCAAGGCGCGGCTGAAGGCCTCGACCAGCCCTTCGCGCGTGTCTGAAGTCGTCCATTCTTCGCGATTCTTCAAGGTGACGTAGATGTCACTGGTCTCGACACCCATCGGGTCCGTCGGAATCTCGGCCTGACCCGTTCGCGACACAACCGACACGACTTCTGGAAACCCCTTCAGGACCTTTTCGATCAATGTGGTGCTCTTGATCGATTCGGACAGTGACACGCTGGGCAAGCGCCACGCCTGTATCGCGATCGTTCCTTCGTCCAGTTTCGGCAGGAATTCCGCACCGAGGAATGGCACCGCCGCGAGAGACGCGACGAACACACCGGCGGCCGCCGCGCCGGTGAAGCCCGGCCGCGCTATGGCCCAGGCAAGGCGCGGCTCGTACCAAGCTTTCAGCCAGTGCATGACTCGAGGCTCGCGCTCACTCGTATTTCTCCGAAACAGCAACGCCGCCAGCACCGGCATCAGCGTCAGCGCCAGAATGAGCGATCCCACGAGTGCCAGCACCACCGTGATCGCCATCGGCTTGAACATTTTTCCTTCGACGCCCTCGAGGGTCAGAATGGGCAAGTAGACGATGATGATGATGACGACCGCGAAGAAGATCGGTTTCGCGACTTCTCGCGCCGCATTGCGAATCACGTCCTCTCGCGACGTTCCCGCCTGCCGCGCCTCACCCAGCCTTCGCACGATGTTCTCGATCATCACCACAGAGCCGTCGACGATGAGGCCGAAATCGATCGCGCCTAGACTCATCAGATTGCCGGACACACCTGCCCGGATCATTCCGGTGAACGCGAACAGCATCGAGAGTGGAATAGCGGACGCAACAATCAACCCGCCACGCACGTTGCCGAGCAGGAGCAAGAGCACGGCAATGACGAGGATGCCGCCTTCGAGGAGATTTTTTTCTACCGTCCAAATGGTCTTCCTTACCAGGTCGGTACGGTCGTAGAACGTCTCCACGGTGATGCCCGGCGGGAGCGTCTTGGCGATCTCTTGGAGTTCTGTCTTGACGCGTTGAGCCACCACGCGTGAGTTCTCGCCCATCAGCATCATCACGACGCCCGTGACAACTTCGCCACGACCGTCACGCGTGACCGCGCCTTGACGGACGCGCGGTGCAAACGCGGTGTGGCCGAGGTTCTTGATGAAGATCGGCGCGCCATTCTCCGTCGCGCCGACGACGATGTTGTCGATGTCGGTCAAGCTGCCGACGAGACCCTCTCCACGAATCAGATACTGCTCCTGTGCGCGTTCGATCGACGCGCCGCCCGCGTTGGAGTTGTTGCGCTGGAGCGCATCGAAGACCCGATCGAGCGGGATATTGAAAGCGACGAGCTTGTCTGGGTCGAGTTGGACTTCGTATGTCTTCAGTTCGCCGCCATACGAATTGACCTCGACTACGCCTGGAACTGAGCGGAGCTTGAACGCGATATCCCAGTCAAGAACGCTACGCAGTTCCATGAGCGAACGGCCGGCACCCTTGACCTCGAACTGATAGATCTCACCCAGGCCAGTGCTGATCGGCCCCATCTCCGGGGTGCCCAGGCCTTCGGGAATTGCCTCTCGGGCCTCAGGGAGGCGCTCGAGAATGAGACGCCTGGCGAAGTAGAGATCCATGTCCTCGCGAAAATAGATGTAGACCGACGACAGACCGAATCGAGAGACCGACCGGATCTGCTCGATCCCGGGCAGCCCGCTCATCGCGGTTTCGACCGGGAAAGTGATGACGCGTTCGACCTCTACAGGACCGAGGCCCGGCGCCGGCGTGAGCACGAGCACTTGGTTCGGCGTCACATCGGGCACCGCGTCGATCGGCAATCGAAGCATTGCCGCAACGCCGGCCACGAGGACCATCCCCGTGGCGATGAGAATCAGAAACTTGTTGCGCAGCGACCAGTCCGTCAGGCGATGCATGCGTTAACCCTCACCGCCGATGCGCTCCCGCAACAGTGCCGTCTTCAGGTAGAAGCTGCCGACCGTCGCCACCGGTTCGCCAGCCTTCACGCCTTCCAGCACCTCGACGACTGACCCGGTGGCCGTGCCGAGGCGGACCACGCGTCTCTCGAAGCGCGTCTCGGACTGGCGGACGAACACGACCGGTTGATTGTCGATGTACTGCACGGCAACGGTGGGGACCACGAGCATCTCTCTGCGATCCTTCGTCGGGATGTCAGTTCGGACGAACATTTCAAGTTTCAGCGCGCCGTCAGAATTGGGAACGACGATGCGCACCTTCGCCGTGCGCGTCTTTGGATCGATAACGTCGCTGATGTGAGTGAGACGCCCGGAGAACGGCCGGTCGGCATAGGCGTCAACTCGGATGCGAACGTCGTCTACGTTTGCGAGTGTCGCGAGGTCTTTCTCGTAGACGTCGGCGAGGACCCAGACCGTCGACATGTCCGCGACCGTCAGAAGCTCGCTTTGTGGATCGACGGCCTCGCCAACGGCGACGTCGTACTTCGTGACGATGCCGGCGAACGGAGCCCGCACGGTGCTGTGAGACGAAGCGCGGTGTCCACTCTGCGTATCAGTCGGCGTGACGGTTGCGAGATCGGCATCCGTGAGACCGAACCGGTGAATCTGTTCCTCGACTTGCGATAGCTTCGCGCGCTGACTGGCGACGCCGGCTTCGGCGTTCTTGACTTCGGCTTCTCGCTGATCGAGTTCCTGGCGCGAGATGGCTTCGATTTTGATCAGTTCTCGAGCGCGTTCGAGTGATCGGCGTTTCACCTCCAAATCAGTGTTGGTCTGTTGGAGACCGGCGCGCTCGCTCAGGTACCGGCCAATCAGTTCTCCCAGCTCGATGTTGTCGAGTTCGAGCAGGGGCTGTCCGGACGTGACCCGTGAGCCCAAAGACACGTGGACTCGTTCCACCACGCCACGCGCGAGAGATCGCACGTGACTGACACGCGATTCATCCGCCGCCACGACACCGGTCGCCTCAATTGAGGCAGCGAGTAATTCCGACTTGGCCTCGGTAGTTTGAAGTCCGGCATTTATTTGGGCCAGGACGGGAATCTCGACCACACCGGCTGGGAGTTCGGTCTTGGCGTCAGCCGGAGTGGTCGGAACCGCAGTGGCGTTCGGTCGCCCCAGAAGCAGGGTCCCACCGATGCCGATGACGAGCGTGCCGACCACGGCGAAGGCGAGTGTCGCAGCACTGAATTGGCGCGCCGAACTGGTCGGCTCGGAATGCAAGGTATCGCTCATCTGATGATTCCTTTGTTAGCGACCGCTGAGCGGCTCGCCGATCGCTGCGGTTAACTCCGCAATACTCAGATGCCACGCGAACAGCGCGCGGTTGAATGTCCGCTGCGTGTCACGGAACGCGCGTTGTGCGTCGAGCAGATCGATCAGGTTCGCGGCGCCGACGCGATAGGAGGCCAGAACCGTGTCAAGCGCCTGCCGCGCACTCGGCAGATAGTCACGTTCGATTGCCGTTACGCGAGCCCGCGCAATGTCGGCGGCGTCGGCGGCCTGCTGGATTTCGAGTCGCACGATGGTCTCGACGATGGCCCGCTCAGACGCCGCGACTTGCTGTTCGGCGTCGGCGCGCGCGATGCCACCCTGATTGCGGTTCGACAGAAGGAGTGGCACCGTGACACCAAACACGACGCCGCTCCTGCCGAAATCCCGGCTGTAGCCGCCGCCGGCGGTAATGTTCGGCGTTCCCAGCGCTCGCTGGAGTTGCGTCAACGTTGCGGCGCGTGTTTCTTCGGCGCGCGCGGAGCGGACATCGTGTCTGGCTTCCAAGGCGCGGATCTGAAGGGCCGGGATGTCGAGCCCGACCTGGGCGAGCGGAGACGGACTGGCCACGGATGCAGAGGGGGACGTCAGCGGCGTCGCGGCATCGAATCGTTGACTCAGATCCTGATAGGCCAACAGCGCCAGTAATGCGCTGCGAGCACGCCGAACGCCCAGTTCTGCCGCCGATGCATCGTCCGAGAATCGCAGTCGTTCGACTTGAACGCGTCGAACTTCGACACCGGAGATCTCACCCTGCTCCAGGCGCGCGCGATTCAATGCGATGAGTTGATCGACTTCAGCGAGACTACGGTTCGCCGCGTCCAGATCGGCCACGGCGAGCACGACCTCTAGATAAGCGCGGCGCACCTCGAATGCCAGGAGGCGTTGGGAGTTGGCCAGTGTCGCCTCAGCGGCCTGAACTCGCATGTTGGCCGCATCGGTCCTCAATCGCCGTCGCCCCCCGGTCTCGAATTCCTGGTCGACGCGCAGCGAAAATTCTTGACCGTTCCAGAACGACGGATGTGGCGAGCCGAAGAGCGGGTAGCTGGAGGACTCGATGCTCAGCGCCGGGTTGGGGCGCAGCGTCGCATCAAGCGTGTCGGCGCGTGCGACCGCCACTGCCGCGCGCGCGCTCGCGAGCCTGGGGCTGCGCTCGAGGGCAATCGTGATCGCGGATTCGAGAGGGAGCGGGTCCGGAACCCGATCCTGCGCGAGGGCCAAGCGCGGCAACAGCGCAAGTGAAAGCGTAACAGCAGCGGTAAAAGCAGCACGCCGGCGCGTGCCTGTCGCGAACTGCGGCATAGAACTGGAACTCCACTGGGGAAAGCGAATAAATACCGGCAACGCCCGGAAACGCTGACGACGAAAGCCGAGTCATTGCCCGCGCCAGCGCGCGGGAATCAGCGATTCGAAACTACTGAGACGGAGCGGGCGGTGATTGACCGCCCGGAACTTAGATGGAAAGCGGGGGGTGAAACACTGGCCGCGCCGTGCCGAAGAGCGGATTCACCGTTGCAATTGCTCCGGCGTGAACAGCCAGAACGACGACCATTGCCACGTCGGGATGAGCCGGCACGAGGTGATGACAACAGCAGAAACAATCGTCTTGCTGCCGGGCGCCATTGTCCGCTTGCCCGGCGCTTTGCGTCGTCGCGGCAAAATCTTCCGCACAGAGGCGAGGAAAAAGCAGGTCGCTCGCGGCCCAGGTGAGTAGGCCGATCACGATGATTTGGGCCATGGTACTGGCCCTGAGCCTCGACATTGCCAGCAGTATAGCCCACGGCCACGACGTAGACCACCCGCCGTTGAACCACTGTGCCGATCGTGCTCGATGCGAACGGGCCTCGACTGAAACTCGTGGGTTTCGGCGTCGACAAGGAGCATTAGCCGCGGTGAGCATCAGTGTGATCAAATCGAACGCAGTGACCGGCGAACTTCGTCACCTTGGCGGTCCAGCGTTCGGCCGTGGCTGGGAAAAGTGAATCGCCTTCGTAAGTAGTATGGCCGCTCCTCCTGCAGCGGTCGCAGCCCCAGCAAGTGTACGAGCGTTCCGCTCCTTGTTCGGCGGATCTCCGCGGTGCCCGGCGAATTCAAGCCCGCCACCGGCCGCGACAAGTGCAAGTCCAACCCAGAACCACCGTTGATGAGATTTGCCGTCTGCCGGCGAAGGGCTGTTCGCTGCCTGTATTGGCCGATAGCTGTCTGCCGTCAAGCCTTGGGCCCGAACGGTAGCCGATGCAGCGGCGATGAAGCCAACCAGAATCCACGCGCTAACAATTCGGACGGGCTTCTCAGTCATGTGTGCAGCTCCTTGTCCACCCAGTCAGTCTCAGCGTCGACGTCACCAAGCGGGACGCTAGCGTCCCCGCTGTACTTGAATCGACACGCGAAACACTCCGTGATTGTCACCAAGATAGTCGTCGTTAACGCTCAGGAGCAGACGGCCGCTGCGAGGCATCCGCATCGGCGTGCCGCTCTCGCCGATGAAGAACGGTGCGCCATTCTCCACGCGCCCGATCAGAGCCCCGGCGGGTCGGTTCGGCAGGGGCGACTCAGCCGCCCGGCGATTGCTCCGCGACCCGCGCAGATCGGCGGCATCGTCGTTGCCTGGCGTCATGTAGACGGTCCCGCTTCCCTGAAAGCGAACAGTGTCACCCGCGTAAACGTAGACGCCGGTGTCGGTCCATCGCGTTTCGTTTGTCGTGCCGCCGACGTCAACATTGGCCGTCGTCGAGTTGTCATTGACGTTGGTGCCGGCCATTTCACGTCGCGTCAGGATGCCGTCGTTGTTTGTGTCCAGACGTTCGAAGCTGGCGCGCGAGTAGGACCACTCATTTATCGCGATCCTGCCGTCGCGGTTACTATCGAGCCGTGCGAACGAATCGGCGCGATCGTCAGCCATTTCGCCCTCGACTTCGCGCCTGCTGAGCCAACCGTTTCGGTCGCCGTCCATCCATGTGAACGCCTGGTCGCTGCCATGCCATTCGGCACGGGTGACGCGGTTGTTCCCGTCGGTGTCGAGGAAATCAAAGCGGTCTCCGCGGTCGTCGTCGAAATCGGAGGTGGTGAATTCGGCCCGGGTCAGGACGTTGTCGCGATTGCGGTCGGCGCGGCGAAACGTGTCGTAGTCGTAGCCCCACTCGGCGATGGTCAGGCGTCCATCGCGGTTACGATCGAGGGACGCGAACCTTGGCTCAGACCAGTCGTTGTACGTCTCGTTCTCGTCCCAGTCCCACGGGTCCGCGGTCTTCAGGTGGCGGAGGACTTCGGTGAGCTCCTGCCCGGAGAGCACCCCGTCGTTGTTCCAGTCGTGCACGCGGAACGATTGCGCGCTGCCGCGAAACTCGGGGCGGGAAATCTGTCCGTCGCCGTTGGTGTCCATGGCGCGAAACCGGCCTTGTGCGGGGCTTTGTCCGCGCTGACCAGCCGCGGCTGCCGACGTCTGCTCGACAACACACGTAAGTGCCATGACGCCTGCCGTTGCAAGGATTGAGATGCGCATTTCTCTGCCTCCAGCCGTAATCACTGGCAGATTTCGTACCATTGGCTGGGTGAAGTGAGGCGAGTTGCGAGAGCCGGAGCGCGCCGGTATAGGGAGTGCGTTACAGCTTAGGAGTATCCGAGGACGCAGAGAACTGCGCTCCTGTCGCACCGCTCGACGCGAATCTCTGCCGTTGCGCCGCGTCCTCTACGCGCAGATGCGCGCTAACGACGGAAGCGCTCGCGCGGGGGAGTCTCGTCCTCGAGGCGATCGGAACCCGGATCGGGATCGTCCTCAGCGACCTTCTTGTCGTCCTTCCGAGGCTGCTCGTGTGAACTGCCTCGGTCGCGGTGGCCGTGAGGAAGATGGCTGGGATCGCGGGTGTCCTGTCCTTTGTGTTCGTTCATTGCGTCTCCAAATGCGACAGTATCGCTAGTTTTCACCATCTGAAAGGACCCGCTCGAAAAGATCGAAGCTGCTAAGTCGATTCAGCTCGCAGCAGCCCTGACGAGCAACAGCGGAATTTGGCTCCGGTGCCGAACGGCGGTAATCGTGCTGCCGTGAATCAGATCGCCGAGCAGGCGATGGCCATGGGTCGTCATCGCGATCAAATCGCATCGCTCCCGTTCGGCGGTCTTGAGGATCTGATCGGGTGGGTTTCCCAACGCGAGGTGCATGCTGGCACGCAGACCTTGTCGGTGAAGGTTCGCGGTGCACTCCTCCAGGTAGCGGCGGTCGGCAATCATCTCCTCCGAATCCGCGAGCTTGAGCTGGTCGTAGCTGCGCGCCGCCCAACCGTCGGCGACATGGATGAGGAGCAGTTCGGATCCAAGCAGGGCGGCCAGCCGGCTCACATGCGGCAGTACGCTTTCATCGGCGGGGCCGTTTTCCAGAGCGACGAGAATCTTCTTATACATGGCGTCCCGGCGTCAGGCGACGATTTGGACGAGCCAGGCGGAGAGACCGAAAACGTCTGAAAGCAATTTCAGATTCAGAACGATGATCACCCCAGCCGTCACCCAGGCGAGCCCCTGGACCCACCGTGGACTGACGAATTCTCCCATCTTCGTCCTGCTGCTCGTGAACACGATCAGCGGTACGACGGCGAATGGCAGCTGCAGACTGAGGATAACCTGACTCAGCACCAGCAGGCGGGCCGTACCGCTTTCGCCGTACAGCGCCGTGACGATGACCGCTGGCACGATCGCGATGAGTCTGGTCACGAGCCGGCGCAACCAAGGCCGAAGGCGAATTCGCAGAAACCCTTCCATGACGATCTGACCGGCGAG
>Ga0310900_10001176_pt1 | contig 10164 bp, 6 predicted proteins | sample C24D1metaG_FD_203879 | JGI IMG/M metagenome (GOLD analysis project Ga0310900, IMG submission 203879) | Lab incubated soil microbial communities from West Virginia University Organic Research Farm, Morgantown, WV, United States - C24D1 | ecosystem: Environmental > Terrestrial > Soil >...
CAGCAATCGCAACGTCGCGGCCGTTCATCATTTTGCCATCCGTTTCAAGGACAACGCGGTCACGCAATTTGTTCAGCATTAGCGTTTGATGCGTTTCTGCAAGACCAAGCTCCCACGGCAGACCCGCGTGACGGATCGAGCCCATTGGAGAAGCTCCTGTTCCACCATCGTAGCCGCTGACCATAATGACGTCCGCACGGCCTTTTGCTACGCCGGTTGCAATTGTTCCTACGCCGACACCGGATACGAGCTTCACGTTGATGCGAGCGCGCGGGTTAGCATTTTTCAAATCATGAACAAGCTCTGCCAAATCCTCGATCGAATAAATATCGTGATGCGGCGGAGGCGAGATGAGGCCTACGCCAGGCGTTGAACCACGAACCTCGGCTACCCAAGGATATACTTTAAGGCCAGGCAATTGTCCGCCTTCACCAGGCTTAGCGCCCTGAGCCATTTTAATTTGAATCTCGTCCGCATTAACCAGGTAGTTGCTCGTTACGCCGAAACGTCCGGATGCAACCTGCTTAATTGCGCTGCGTCTGGAATCTCCGTTCGCATCTGGAATGAAGCGTGCAGGATCTTCCCCGCCCTCGCCCGTATTCGACTTGCCGCCTAAACGGTTCATCGCAATAGCCAGACTCTCGTGCGCTTCTTTACTGATCGAACCAAACGACATCGCGCCGGTTTTGAACCGTTTAACGATCGATTCGATCGACTCAACTTCCTCAAGCGGCACAGATTGGCGGCCTTCCTTGAATTGCAGCAAGGAACGAAGCGTCAGATGCTTCTTGTCTTCACCCTGTACGAGTGACGAGAACTTCTTGTACAGCTTATAGTCGTTTGCGCGGGAAGCCATTTGCAGCGTATGAATCGTCTGCGGCGTGAACAAATGGTCTTCGCCGTCTTTACGCCACTGGTAGTCGCCGCCGGAGTCAAGCTCCTTCTCTCCGCCCTCTTGCTCAGCAAATGCGCGGTTATGGTGCTTAAGCGTTTCTTCAGCGATAACGTCAAGGCCGATGCCGCCGATACGTGACGGCGTCCATGTGAAGTACTCGTTGATGACTTCCTCTTTCAAGCCGAGCGCTTCGAAAATTTGCGCGCCGCGGTAAGATTGAATGGTCGAGATACCCATTTTGGACAATATTTTGACAACGCCCTTAGTCGCTGCTTTGATAAAGTTTTTAACTGCTTTGTCATGCGAAATTCCGCGCAGCATGCCTTGACGAATCATATCGTCTAGCGTCTCGAACGCAAGGTAAGGGTTAACCGCACTTACGCCGTAACCAAGCAGCAATGCAAAGTGATGCACTTCACGCGGTTCGCCCGATTCAAGCAAGATAGCTACTTTCGTACGCGTGCCTTGACGGATGAGGTGATGATGCAAAGCCGATACCGCCAGCAGTGCCGGAATTGCTGCATTGTCCTTGTCGACGCCGCGATCGGAAAGAATAAGCAGATTATGTCCCTTCGCGATAACGCGATCAGCCGCTTCGCACATTTGTGTAAGCGCAGCGCGCAAACCCGTTTCGCCTTCGTTCGCAGGGAAGAAGATCGGAAGCGTGATCGAACGGAATCCGGGACGGCGCACATGGCGCAGCTTAGCGAATTGCTCGTTAGATAAAATCGGCGTATCCAATTTGATATGACGACAGCTCTCCGGCTCAGGATTGAGCAAATTGCGCTCAGGACCAATGGTCGTGCCGGTCGATGTAATAATTTCCTCACGAATCGCATCAATCGGCGGATTCGTTACTTGAGCGAACAATTGCTTGAAGTAGTTGTACAAACGCTGCGGGCGTTCCGACAATACCGCAAGCGGAGCATCGTAACCCATCGAAGCGATTGGCTCCGCGCCGCTGCCTGCCATTGGCTCAAGCACTTTGCGAACATCCTCAAACGTGTAGCCGAATGCTTGCTGTCTCATTTGGACAGTAGCATGGTTCGGTTCCGGCAATTCCGGGGCTTCCGGCAAATCTTCCAAATCAACAAGATGCTCATTCAGCCATTCACGGTAAGGGTGCTCCGTCTCGATCTCCGCCTTCACTTCCTCGTCGGAGATGATACGGCCTTTCTCTGTATCAACAAGCAGCATGCGTCCAGGACGCAAGCGGTCTTTGTATAAAATATCTTCAGGCGGAATGACAACTGTTCCAGCCTCAGAGCCAAGAATAATATGATCGTCCTTCGTTACGTAGTAACGAGCCGGACGAAGACCATTGCGGTCAAGCACCGCACCGATTTTCACGCCGTCGGTAAAGCCGAGCGCAGCCGGTCCGTCCCACGGCTCCATCAGTGTGCTGTGGTATTCGTAGAACGCTTTGCGCTCGTCGCTCATGCTCTCGTGATTAGACCAAGGCTCCGGCACCATCATCATTGCAGCATGGGCCATGGAGCGGCCAGACAGGAACAAGAACTCAAGCGTGTTATCGAACATCGCTGTGTCGGAGCCGTCCGGATTAATGACAGGCTTGATTTTCTCGATGTCGTCGCCGAACAATTCCGTTGCGAACAACGTTTGACGGGCATGCATCCAGTTTACATTACCGCGAAGCGTGTTAATCTCGCCGTTGTGGATCATATAGTGGAAAGGATGCGCGCGTTCCCAGCTCGGGAATGTGTTCGTACTGAAACGGGAGTGAACTAGCGCCATCGCCGATACAACCGACTCATCATTTAGCTCGGTGTAGAATGAACGAACCTGCTCAGTCGTAAGCATCCCTTTGTAAACAATCTTTCTCGAAGATAAGCTCGAGAAGTAGAACATATTGCCGCCTTCTTTGCCGGCATAACGAATCGCAAGCTCTGCGCGCTTACGAATTACGTATAATTTGCGTTCAAATGCCATATTATCCTTCAGACTATCGTTCATTCCGATAAATAGCTGACGAACAAAAGGCTTCACAGCTAATGCGGATTCACCCAGCTTCTTGTCATTCGTCGGAACGGTACGCCATCCGATTACCGATTGGTTCTCCTCTTGAACGATCGCTTCCACTTCACGCTCAATTGCGATACGGGCAGCTTCATCCTGCGGCATGAAAATCATACCGACAGCATAATGGCCTTCCGCCGGAAGCTTGATTTCTTGCTTCTTTAATTCAGCTGCAAAAAATGCATGCGGAATTTGAAGCAAAATACCCGCTCCATCTCCTGTATTCGGTTCACTGCCTTGACCGCCGCGATGCTCCATATTCTCGAGCAGCATCAGCGCTTGGCGAATGACCTTATGTGATTTGATTCCCTTGATGTTGGCCACAAAGCCCATGCCGCAAGCATCTTTCTCGAATTGCGGATCATAGAGCCCCTGCTTCGGCGGCAATCCCAAAATATGTTCTTTCATTGTGTGCAACCTTTCTATGAGAAGATTTTTGGGTAAGCGTGAACGTGTTGAAAATAAGCACCGATGAATACGCATTACGCTTCATTTTTAACTTGTTTTATCATAGAATGGTAGTCAGCGAGGCGCATCGGCCTGCTCCTTGCCATTCATAAGCTAAACGGTCAGCAGCTCAGCTTGCGAGCGCCCCGCGTTTAATTGACCATATACCGGGCCTATACCGCGACATTGCGATTATTATATTATTTTAACATTAGGCCATAGCGGAATCAATTTAATATTTTCATAATTATTTGCACTATTTTACTACAATCGCATTTGTCCGTTAACTTCCGCCTGCGGAACGGCTTCCTCCTCGCTCCAAAACATAAGCATAACATAAGAATGCGACCTATATTCCCTTATATTTTATCAGAAGGATGTGTGCGTGTTGTATAGCAAGTTTAGGAAAGTGCCGTTTCGCGCTTCTGCCTCTGCCCTAATCGCCTTACTGCTTATGTCCGGCTTCGCTCCTCCTCACACCAATCCCGGCGAAAAAAATTCAGAAATCGCATATGCCGCTTCCGAAGTGGACAAAGCTATTGAAGAAAAGAGCTACCAAATCGTCGCGGTTGGCGATTCCGTAACGGCCGGCTACGAGCACGGCTTTACCGAGCAATCGATTCCTTATGGCTTTGTCGAGCATGTCTACGAGCAAGCACTCTTCCATGGACTTCGCGCGAAGTATGCCAATTACGGCGTGCTTGGCTTACGTACGACAGGCCTGAGGCGATGGATGGATGCGGTCGTTAAAGGAGCCGGCGTGCAAAGCGCGGATATTCAGCGCAGCCTTCCCGATCCGCGGGCTGAGCGCATATTCGCCGAGACAAAGCTGCTGCGCTCCGCGTTAAGCCGTGCAGATCTGATCGTGATGACGATCGGCGGCAACGACATGTATTCCGTATTGGCGACGCTAGAGGCGGGCGCAGCTCAAGGCCAAGCAGCAGATGTGCAGGGCAGCGCCCTCAACACTTACGAAACGGAGCTCGAAGCTGCGCTTAGATTGATGCTGAGCCTGCAGCCGGATACTCAGGTCGTAATTGCAGATCAATATTTGCCAATCCCTCAGCCAGTAAAGATTGGAGCCTTAACTTTCCCATTATACCCCGAAGCTGACCGATTGTTTCTGCAAAATAGCGTCAAGCAGCTTCGCGAGCGTCTTAATCAGGTAACAGAGCGTTTAACGAAGGATGGCTTCCATGTAAAAATCGCAAACGTAGCTTCATCGTTTATTGATAAAGAAATCAGCTTTACTTCAATTGCTCAGGGAGATATCCATCCTAGCCGAGCCGGCTATGCGGCAATGGGGAAAGCCTTCACGAAGGCCATTTGGGGCGATTACCTTGTAGTCAAGCCTAGAGAGAACGGGGTGCCCGTTTCGATTGTCGTCAAGGGCAAAGAACTTGGTAGTGCCAACATTCCGCTTCTTGTGCAGAATCAAACCTATGTGCCGCTCCGGAGCATCACGGATGCGATTGGCGCCACAATCAAGTGGAACGCCTCCACGCAAACCGCTACCGTGATGCTGCAGAATAGTACGGTCGGTATAACCGCCGGCGCTGCCTCTGTTAGCATTAACGGCGTATCTAAGCCGCTCGATGCACCGCCTGCCTTCATTTATTCAGGCGGCAAAGCAAGCACGCTGTACGTCCCGCTTGCTGCTGTATCCGAAGGGCTGCAATTTCAGGTTATCTATCGCGATACGTTAAAAACCGTCTTTATCAACAATTAATATTACGCTACTTGTACTCCTTCTGAAGCTGCTGCATTTGCTCAAGCCCTTTTGCAGCCCAGCGCTGCAGCCGGTCGAGTGCAGCGATTTCCGCTTCAGCAGCAGCTCTTAACGAAGCGCTGTATTCAGGAATGGCGCCCGTAAACGGCTTCACATCACGGATCAAAACAGTTGTTTTTTCCGTATAGCTGAGCGCGCGCCGCTCATGGAACATTGGCACGTCCGGATTATAGGGATTGTGCAAGTCGCCTTGCTCCGGATGTTTAAGTACAGCCAGCACCTTTACAAGCGCCCTCGGTCCATTCATTTCAATAAGCTCTCCTATATAATGACCCGAGCGCACTTCCGCTCGAACGTAATCCCCAATTTTCAAGCTCTGATCATCCTGATTTAATCGTTCCATTCGCTTCATCCTCACTTTTATTTTATTTTTCACTTGTAAAATTTATGTAAATATAGTTGACTCAAGGGAAACATATCATAATAATATGCTCATCTGTGTTTAAGGATAAATTATCCACCGCGTTATTCGCAACCCTATCGGATAAAACTTGTGTTAGTCGCACTTGCATCGTAATATGGAATTAGAAAAGTAGGTGGAATGAATGCGTAAGAAAAGAGTGCTGCTGCTCTCTGAAGGCTTTGGCTCCGGTCATACTCAAGCTGCCTATGCGCTCGCTGTCGGACTAAAGCAGTTATGTCCGGGGATTCAGACCCGCGTCATCGAGCTTGGTAAATTTCTTAATCCGGTGCTTGGTCCATGGATTATATCTGCATACCGCAAAACAGTAAGCAAACAGCCTAAGATGGTCGGTCTTATGTACCGCAGCAATTATAAAAAATCGTTTAACCGCTTTACGCAGCTTGCACTTCACCGTATGTTTTATACCCAAACATCTCAGGTAATATCCCAGCTGAAGCCGGATTTAATCGTTTGCACCCATCCTGCACCGAATGCGGTTGTTGCACGGCTCAAACGATTGGGACTGGACATGCCGTTATATACGTTGATAACTGACTACGATGCGCATGGGTCATGGGTAAATCAGGAAGTCAACCGCTACCTCGTTTCCAGCGAGCTCGTGAAAGACCGACTCGTAGAAAAAGGGGTTACGACTGACCGAATCGAAGTAACGGGAATACCTGTTCATCCTAATTTCTGGCATACATACGAGAAAGAAGAAGTAAGAAAGCAGTTTGACTTAAAAAATATGCCCACCGTACTCATTATGGGCGGCGGATGGGGAATAATGTACGAGGATAATGCCCTGGAGTATATGACCAAATGGCGGGAGAGCACTCAACTCATTTACTGTGTCGGCTCTAATGAAAAAATGAAGGAAAAGATGCTTGCAGATCCGCTCTTTCAACATCCAAACATTCGCATTCTCGGCTTCACCCGTGAGGTCAACAAGCTGATGGACGCATCGGATTTACTCATTACGAAGCCGGGCGGCATGACCTGCACCGAGGGAATGAGCAAAGGAATTCCGATGCTGTTTTATGAGCCGATTCCCGGACAAGAGGAAGAGAACTGCGAATACTTCATAAGCAACGGCTTTGGCGAAATGCTCGATTCGAACGATACCGTCGACCGCTGGCTCTCGCTCATCCATGAGCCCTACGCCTCAGGCCAATTCAGGGACAGTCTGCTAACGAAACGAAACCAACAATACGACCCGACGAGTTGTCCGAACGCCGTCCTGCGACTGATGCAGTGACGGCGTTCTTTTTCCAAATAAGAATGAAGCATAAATTGTATACCCTTATCCAAATAGTATAACTGATGAAGGGAGCTGTTTATTATGAGTTCACACATGAGAGACGGGAAAACGATTATTTTGAGGTTGGAGATCGATACGAATCTCGCCCAGTTCGGACGCGCGGCTACGGCGATCGAGCAAGCGAAGGGCGACATCATCGCCATCGACGTCATACATACGGACAAAAACAAAAGCGTGCGTGACTTAACCGTCAAAATAGCCGAGCACGGCGCAGCCGAACGGCTGACTGCAGCGCTGAAATCATTGCCCGGAATTCGGTTAGTCAACATTTCCGACCGTACATTCCTGCTTCATTTGGGCGGAAAAATTACGATCCAGCCTAAAACCCCGATCCAAAACCGCGACGACTTGTCGCGCGTGTATACGCCGGATGTCGCCAGAGTGTGCCAAGCCATTTCCGAAGAACCCTCCAAAGCTTTTACGCTGACCGTAAAAAGGAATATGGTTGCGGTCGTTTCGGATGGCAGCGCCGTGCTCGGTCTAGGCAATATCGGCCCGTATGCGGCGATGCCGGTTATGGAAGGCAAAGCGATGCTGTTTAAGCAATTTGCCGAAGTAGACGCTTTTCCGATCTGCCTTGACACCCAGGATACGGAAGCGATAATTGCGACTGTCAAAAATCTCGCGCCTGCCTTCGGAGGCATAAATTTAGAGGACATCTCTGCGCCGCGCTGCTTCGAAATCGAGCAAAGGCTGCGGGAGGAGCTTGATATTCCCGTCTTTCATGACGATCAGCACGGAACGGCCGTCGTCTTGTATGCAGGCCTGCTTAATGCGCTTAAGCTGACCGGCCGCAGCCTGAAGGAAGCCCGTATCGTCATTTGCGGAATCGGTGCGGCGGGAACCGCATGCACCAAAATGCTGCTTGCGGGGGGAGCTCAGCATATCGTCGGCGTGGACCGCGAAGGCATCTTGACCGCCGACCGGACATACGACAATTCCATGTGGCAGTGGTACGCCGACAATACGAACACGCAGCGGCGCAGCGGCGGATTGGCTGATGCTCTAAAAGAAGCGGATGTATTCATTGGCGTATCGGCCGGCGGCATATTGACGCGTGCCCACGTTGAGACGATGGCTAAGGATCCCATTGTGTTTGCAATGGCTAACCCAGAGCCTGAAATACGGCCGGAGCTGGTAGAGGACATCGTGGCCGTCTTCGCAACGGGACGGTCCGACTACCCGAATCAGATCAATAATGTGCTTTGCTTCCCGGGCATTTTCCGCGGAGCCCTCGACAGCCGCGCTACTACGATTAATGAAGAGATGAAACTTGCAGCAGCTGAGGCCATCGCCTCCGTAATCAGCGATGAGGAGCTTAGCCCGATGTACATCATACCGAGCGTCTTCAACAGCAAAGTCGTAGAAGAGGTGCGTCGCCGAGTAAGCCAAGCCGCCCAAAAAAGCGGCGTCTCGCGGCGTCAGACACGGGAGTAGGCTGGCAAGAGCAATTTACCAAAAAAGCCCTTAACGCTTCCATTAGGAAGCGTAAGGGCTGCAAGTTTATCTCGGACTGAGATCGGTAGCGAAAACCAGCCTCCGCTGCCTGCCTGTCCGCCAGGCAGTGATAGAACACGGCCCCGTTCTTCATCCTGAACGACAGAAGCGCCTGCATGCAGTTCAGCTTTGCCCTCGCTATTATTAGGATAGACGCTGTTCGCAACGGTTGAACCTTCAACCTCATTATTCTCGAAACCCCAATTGTAAATCGGCACGGCGATGGTTTCGACATCAGCGTCCGGTGCTATACTCGCAGCATGTATGCCAACAGGTGCATATGCCATTACGATCACACCCGTCAGAAGCATCACCGTCCAGCGTTTCACTTTTCCCTTCATTCCTCTCACTCCTTTGAATTCATGAATGCGTTTTCATTATAGTCCAGCTAAGCTTTAACTTAAATGAGAGGATGTTAAGGTTAATGTAGAGAAAATTCAGTAGTACCCGATAAATTCAAGTGATCCCATACGAAAAAACAACCCGAGCTCGCTCAAATTTCCCCATTTCCCGAAAAAAAAGTATTGACACCCTATCCGCTTTTTAACCGTATTAAATATGCTATAATAAAATATCGAGCGCTAAAGCGCTTTTTCAACGAGCTTCAGCATATGTTAGCATATAAAGAAACCTTTGCTTGATTTATTTCATAATGTAGGCTTTATGTGCAGGCTAGTTGACGGAAAGGGAGCCTGGTAATGTTTCAAGCTGTAGTCGATTTTTTAAAGGAATTCGGTCCGTTGGGATTATTTATACATGCTTTTCTTGATGCAGTTATTTTCCCGATACCCGCATTTTTCCTTCAAGTATCATTAAGCATACTCAATCCTTCTACAGCATTATGGCTGGCTACCGTAGGATATATAGCCTGTCTCTTAGGAACACCCGTTGGGTATTATTTAGGCAAAGTTATGGGCAAATCAGTTCTATATAGATTTCTAAAAAAAGAGTGGATCGACGCAGCGACGGTCCGGTTTCAAAAAAATGGCGAAGCTGCTATTCTTATCGGATCGTTCACGCCGATCCCCTTCAAAGTATTTACCATTTTATCCGGCGTCTTAAATTTCCCCCTGTGGAGGCTGATCGGTTACGCGGCTATCGGACGGGGATTAAAGTTTTATATTGTCGGTCTCTTGTTTTACTTCTATGGGCGGGCCGCGGAGAGCATGGTTAAAGATGTTTCCTTATACATTTTCGTAGGAGCCGTGCCGATCATTGTTGTGTACCTTTTGCTTCGCAAAAGACATAACAAGAAAAAAGCGATAGCGGAAACACAACAAGCTGAAGCCGAGCAGGCCGCGCAAATCAAAAAAACGGATGGTACATCTATTCAAATAGATTCCTAGCATATCAGGTGCAAACCGCTTGCAGCGTGACAAACTTATAATGTATCCGAATAAAGGCCGGTCAGGGAGTTTCCCCGACCGGCCTTTATATTAATGCTTTTCCGTTGCGTTTTCTTCAATATTTCCAAAAATCTCATGTGGCTCGACATGCACGTGCACGCTCATAATATTGTGCTTACGCCCCATGCGATGCTCGATTTCATCACTTATCCGGTGACTTTCAATAAGCGTAAGCCCGGGATCAACCTGGACGATCACATCAATCAGCACATGGCTCCCATGGACTCTCGCCTTGATATCCTTTATCGATTTAACGCCCTTCGTCTTTGCGATTGTCGTGCGCAAGGAAGAAAGCTCATTTTCGTCAAAACCATCCGTTAGCGCATGCGTGGAGCTATAAAAAATTTCCCATGCCGTTTTGCAAATAAT
>Ga0310900_10001179_pt1 | contig 10153 bp, 9 predicted proteins | sample C24D1metaG_FD_203879 | JGI IMG/M metagenome (GOLD analysis project Ga0310900, IMG submission 203879) | Lab incubated soil microbial communities from West Virginia University Organic Research Farm, Morgantown, WV, United States - C24D1 | ecosystem: Environmental > Terrestrial > Soil >...
AAAGCACCTGCCGCATGGACTACTACGAAAGGAAAATCAATAAAAGTCGCAATTATCGACACTGGAATAGCGGGTCATCCCAATTTGCGGATAGCCGGAGGAAGCAACACGATCAACGGACGCTCCTTCGCAGACGACAATGGACATGGCACTCATGTAGCGGGAATTATTTCAGCAATTGGCATAGCCGGCAAAATAACGGGAACCGCTCCCGCAGTGAAGTTGTACGCCGTTAAAGCTCTTAATAAGAACGGTGAGGGGTTTGTTTCGGATATTATCGAAGGAATCAATTGGTGCATCAAAAACCGGATGCATGTTATTAATATGAGCTTTGGCATCCTTGGCTCCAATAGCAGCAATACACTGCACAATGCGATAAAGCGTGCGGCCAAGCAAGGCATAGTCATCGTAGCCTCGGCAGGCAATTCTGGAAGCGCAAGCGGACAAATTGACGAGCCTGCTTCATTTGCTGAGACGATTGCTGTTGCCGCTTCTACCCGTTTGAATAAAATTGCCAGCTTCAGCAGCAGAGGCCGTGGGATCGGACTTTCAGCACCGGGCGAAAACATATTATCGACCTGGCTAAACGGCAAATACATTAAACTTTCCGGCACGAGTATGGCTGCACCACATGTTACAGGCGGAGCCGCCTTGCTTCTGGCCGGTAAACCGGGACTAAGCGCGAATGCGGTAAAAACCAGACTGCGAAAACGGGCATTGAAGCTGAAAAATTACAGTTCGCTCGCACAGGGTGCAGGTTTGATGCAGCTTGATCGTATCTATAAAGCCTAAAAAAATGCCAAAACGGCTTTGCCGTCCAGTTATGCTGGGCAGCCAAGCCGTTTAAGTTTGATTTTCAGTCGGGTTTGCGTTATCGTTCTTCTCTTTGCATCGATGGCAAATACCTTGAAAATCAAGGCGGTGGTCGATAACAAAAAATCCATATTCCTGCTCAAGCCGTTCTTCTAATGGCAAAAGCCAGTCTTCCTTAATTTCATCCATTGTTCCACATTGCACGCATATTAAGTGATGGTGATGATGTTTGTTGCTGTCCGTACGCAAATCGTACCGTGCTACCCCATCGCCGAAATTCAATTTTTCGACTACATGCATTTCGCTTAGCAATTCCAATGTCCGATAAACCGTTGCAAGTCCGATTTCTGGGGCTTTATCCTTTACTAGCATAAATACATCTTCAGCGCTCAGGTGGTCGTCTTCATTCTCAAGTAAAACACGCACCGTTGCTTCGCGCTGCGGGGTTAATTTGTAGCCCTGCGACTGCAACTGTTGTTTGATCTTCTCAATCCGGGCTTCCATGAATTCCCCCCTACCGCATGACTGTGCCTATTTCAGGAAACGTTTCCTCTCATTATAGGTGCTAACCTGTAATAAAGTCAAACGTTTTGGTGTCAGTTTGTGGCGATCGCAGACGAAAGAAGAGGTGAAACCAAAGCGATTAGAGCAGGAGAAATATAGGTTTCTAACAGCGCCGCACCTGCAAAAAGAATAAGCATAAGAACAGCGGTCGATGTATATGAACCCAGCTGAGGGGCTAGCTCTCCCTTCTGCCGGAGAAGCCTGTTTTTGATAACAAACATGGAGAACGAGATGGCAGCTGCGCTCATGATGATCATCGCCGGAACAGCAATTATATTTTGCGGCGCGATCGATACGAGCGAGAAGAGAACTCCCTTCCATGCATACTGATTAATGAGCGTCCCTACCGAAAACCCTACCAAAGCACCCTTCAAAAAATTAAGCGCGAGCACGCCTGGAATTCCGACAACCGTGATGCCGAGCAGCCACAATAAAAGCAGCCACTTGCTGTGAAAAAAAAACCGTTCCCAAAATGCATGCGCCTCTCCCGCGCCGATTTTCGCATTCATCAGCTGAACATATTGATCCACGTCCTGAGCCAGCTCCTGCTGCTGCTCAAGCGTAAGCGCATTAACCATTAACGCGCCGAAAATAACGCCTACCACAAATAAAACCGATACAAATACATACAATGATAACTGATTTTTTGCCATAGTCACCAAACCTTTCACGATTGTGGAACCCGCCCCTTCGTGGAAGGGCTTCTCTAGAGCCCTCAAGGGCTTTCAAGCGCTCAGATCACTCTCTAAATACAATCGCCCAACCCCTAAGTGCTTTTCGAACCCACCCAAACCCTCCCTTCCAAGGGAGGGCCATAAGGTTTGCACCCTCTGGACTCCTGCAATTGGACTAACGTGGGAGAATGACAGGCGTATGCGATCTGTTTTTGCGGCGGAGCGCTTTCGTCCCTGCGGGACACGCTTAAAGTTTGAGGTATAGCACTTTCGATCCTTCGGCACGCGTTTGCCTTCTCATCCTCCTTGCTAATACATTAGATTTTTATTTAGTTTCATTTTGCTAACTTAATTTTTAAACTTTTTGATAAAAGCTCTGTTTAGCTTCATTTCAAGAAACTAAACAGTGATTTTTAAGTTGCATACTCATATATGGGCTTTTAGTTCAACGAGCTGCAACTAATCCACCCAATTGTTGAAGACGGCTTCATTTAGTTCGGTCAACTGAAACTAAATCATCGCTTTCATCCCTGTGGGGCACGCAAAAAGTTTAAAGTATGGCACTTTCCTCCCTCAGGACACGTAGAAAGTTTTTTCAATTGGGATATTGAAATGTAGATTAAGAGCATTTATTTATGATGACTTTAAATATTCTAACGAAATTTTTTTTATAGAGAGGTTGTCTTTCTAATGTATGAGGGCGTTCATGGAGGTATGACGGGTATGTTGGGGGGAAGGTCGGCTAAAGCCGACCTGTTAGGGTGTATAGTTTCCAAGCGTAGACGGCTAGTATCGTTTTTGCATCGCTTATGCGGCCTTCTTGTATGTAGGCTTCAGCTTGCTCAAGGGTGATCGCTTCGACCTTTAGATCTTCATCCTCATCCGGGTTCTGGACGCCTAGCTCAACCTTGTCAGTGAAGTAGATATACAGCTTCTCATCTGCGAATCCCGGTGAGGTATAGAAAGCGCTTAAAAGCTTTAGATCATTCGAGCGGTAGCCTGTTTCCTCTTCCAGTTCGCGAGCAGCCGCAGTGAGCGGATCTTCGCCGGGATCAAGCTTGCCCGCCGGAATTTCGATTTGAAACTTTTCAAGCGGCTTGCGGAATTGCTCGACTACAAGCAGCTTGCCATCCAAAAGCGCCATGACCGCCGCCGCGCCAGGATGCTTCACTATTTCCCTTGTTGCGGTCCGGCCATCTGCAAGCGCAACCGTATCTACCTGCAGCGTAATCAATTTGCCTTCAAAAATCGGCTCTGTCTTAATCGTTTCCTCACGCCATAGCGCTGCCCGTTGTTGCTCTTCCAATCGTAATCGCTCCTTTATATGTATTTACTTATCGTGAGCATAACTTGTCCTGCCCCTGCATAACTATCATTATATCAAAACGACAGGGGCGAATAATATGAAACAATATGTTGGGTTGAACCATTTGCGTTTAGTAGGAAAAGGCTGGGAAATACGTCAACAGCTTCGCAAGCTGTCTGCAGCATCGTTATCAAGAACACCGATGTCCGAATATACAAACGTCATCAGCGTGCGCCGCGTACCTTTGGAAAAAACGAATTAGTCCGGGCCTATCACTCAGACAAAAACCCTCCATCCGCGTTCAGCTTACGCTGAGCTTCAGGATTGAAGGGCTTTCTGTCATGTTGCAGCAAGCAAATTCCGCAAGCAGCAATCATTTTCTATAGAATGGTCCGCTTTTGCTTACTCCGCCAAAGCAGCTTGCTTCATAATTTCTACAACGAGCTCGGTCGTTTTGACCAAATCCTCGACCTTAATCTGTTCCTTTGTCGTATGAATATGCTCATAGCCGACAGCCAAATTGACGGTAGGGATTCCTAAGCCGTTAAAAATATTCGCATCGCTGCCTCCGCCGGAATGAAATGTTCGAGGCGTTCGACCGATTGCTACGATTGCTTTTTTCGCCAGCTGTACGACGGAATCCTCATCATCATACTGGTAGGCGGGATATATAATTTCGCTCTCAAGCTCGCCGCGTGCTCCAAACTCCTCTGCAGCGCTCTCCACAGCTTTGCGCATCGCTTCGATTTGATTGTCCAGCTTATGCTGAACAATGCTTCTCGCTTCAGCATCCAGCTTCACGAAGTCACACACGATATTCGTAGCGCCGCCGCCCTCAAACCGGCCGATGTTCGCAGTCGTTTCATTATCGATACGGCCAAGCGGCATTCTTGCAATCGCCTTCGCTGCAACCTGAATAGCACTTATGCCATCCTCCGGATTTACGCCTGCATGCGCCGAACGTCCATACATTTTGATTGTAACCTTAGCCTGCGTTGGCGCTGCCACCGCGATATCGCCAATTGCTCCGTTTGAATCGAGTGCATACCCGAACTTCGCCTCCAGCTTCGACGCGTCTAGCGCGCGAGCGCCTAGAAGGCCCGACTCCTCGCCAACCGTGATGACAAATTGGATGCGGCCATGCGGGATGGATTGCTCCTTAACGACGCGTATAGCTTCAAATATTGCTGAAATACCGGCCTTATCATCGGCGCCGAGAATGGTCGTGCCATCGCTTCTTATGTATCCATCAGCGTCCAGCTGCGGCTTAATGCCTACGCCAGGCGTAACTGTATCCATGTGGCAGGTGAAAAATATCGTCGGCGCTGCTGCGTCCGCACCCTCTGCTTCCCAAATCGCGAACAGATTGCCCGCTCCGTGGCCTGTCTTTGCCGCGGCGTCGTCCTCGCTAATTTGCAAACCGAGCGCTTCGAACTTTTGCTTAAGCACACGGCTTATTTCCTGCTCATGCTTCGTTACGCTATCTACTCTCACCAATTCCATAAATTCATTAACTAGCCGATCTTTTGCAATCATTAACGTTTCCTCCGTTCGTCACTTTCGTATACAATAGAGTAAATGACAAGCTCATAGTCAGCTAATACGTTCCAAATCGAGAAAGGGGTTTTCCAAATGCGCAGACAGCGATTGATCCGAATTGTTGCTATTTTAGTCGTGACCGCACTGATTTTATCCACTTTGGTAGCTGGTCTTGGTTCGTTATTTCTTTACTAGATCCAACTCACATTTGAATTCTTTCACAAAATGAGGGAGCAACTCTTTCGCCGCTTCCTCTACCGATAGCTCGAGCCCCGTTAAATCATTGAAGGAGGTCACGCCGAACTGCTGGATACCGCAAGGGACGATACCGCTAAACCCTTCTGCGGCTATCCCTGATTTGATATTTAGAGCAAAGCCGTGACTCGTAATAAAGCCCCGCCGCTGCCGGGCTTTATTAAATTTCACCCCGATGGCAGCAATCTTTTGGTCACCGACCCACACTCCTGTATATTCCGGTTTTCTTCCCGCTTCTATACCGTACTCGGCAAGCCAATTGATCATGACTTGCTCCAAGCTGCGCAAATAAGCATGTAAATCAAGGCCTTCGGCTTCCAAATAGAGCAGCGGATAGCCAACCAGCTGACCGGGTCCGTGATAGGTAATATCACCCCCGCGATCGATTTGGAACAAAGCAATGCCGCGCTCTTTAAGCTCTGCTTCATCTAGAAGCAGGTGCTCGGGATGTTTGTCAGAACCCATTGTATAGGTTGGCGGATGCTGAAGAAGGAGCAGCGACTGCTCGCGCTCCCCCTGATCAATTTGCTTTACGTATGCTTTTTGCAGCTCCCACGCCTGAGCGTAATCAAGCATGCCGATATACTGGGCATCCAGCCGTCTTAAGCCATTTGCGTTATCCGCTTCAGCCATGATGGTGTCCCCTTTTCTAATACAATTTGCTTTCCAGGTTAAAGCTCTCCAAATTATCCTTTACGCGCTGCAAGAAACGACCGCAAATGACGCCGTCCAAAATCCGGTGATCGAGCGACAGACATAAATTAGCCATTGAACGAACCGCTATCATGTCATTAATAACGACTGGACGCTTCACGATTGATTCAAAGGTTAAAATGGCAGCTTGCGGGTAGTTAATAATCGGATATGACAAAATAGATCCGAAGGATCCTGTATTGTTGACGGTAAAGGTGCCCCCCTGCATATCAGACAGCGTCAGCTTTCCTTCTCTCGTCTTTCGGGCCAGCTCCTCAATTTCTTTTGCCAATCCGGCAACGTTTTTGTGATCGGCATTTTTGATAACCGGAGTGAGCACGGAATCCTCCGTACCTACTGCAAGCGCGATGTTAATGTCCCGCTTTACGATTATTTTATCCACCGCCCACATGGAATTCATGATAGGAACGTCTTTAATCGCATTTACGACAGCTTTAAGCAGGAAAGCCAGATAAGTCAAATTAATGCCTTCGCGCTTCATGAAATCATCTTTAAGCTTATTCCGAAGCAGAACCAGATTCGTAACATCCACTTCAATCATCGTCCAAGCATGTGGAATCTCGCTGACACTCTGCCTCATATTGCGCGCAATCGTATTACGAATAGGCGTCACATCAATAAAGTTATCACCGCGGCCAAGCCCGGACGCGCCTTCAACCTCAATTTTGGGGAACCTTGGCGTTTCCGTCAAATGCATCCCCGAGGAACGAACCTGTGCCGCCGCATCTACCGTATTAGGCGCTTGCGCGGCTGCGTTCCCGCTCGAAGTGTTATTCGCTTTTCCTGCGCCGGCCGCAACGTATGCAAGTACATCCTTACGCGTTATACGTCCGCCAAGACCCGTTCCGGGAACATCGGTCAATCGGATTGCGTGCTCTGCTGCCAGCTGCTGCACAGCCGGCGAGAACCGGTTGCGCATCGGCGCGTCTTCCGAACTAAGTTCAGCTGCTGGTGTTGCGGAAACATTTCCTGCGTTTTCCGCCCCAGATTCCACAACACCGCTTCCCGCATGATCAGCCGATCCTTCCGTCTCGATTATGCAGATCGGTGTGCCGACCGGAACGGTCTCACCCTTGCCGACTAAAATTTGGACAAGCTTGCCGGCCACAGTGGAAGGCAATTCCGCATTTACTTTATCCGTTATTATTTCACAGACAGGTTCGTAAAGTTCGACCCATTCACCTGGCTGCTTCAGCCATTTATCAATTGTGGCCGATACGAGCGATTCCGCAAGCTGCGGCACGACGATTTCCGCCTTTGTTTTCATAGTTCACATCTCCCTACTGGCCCAAGCGTAAACGGCTACAGCCGTCCTCTGGCGGCGCAGCAAGCGTTTCGCAATGACATATAAGCTTTGTATAAATACGTTACTTATACTTTCTTATATTTTAATAAAGCGCAAGCTGCCGCATGGCTTCTTTCACTTTTTCTTTGTTTAGCATAAAAAACTTCTCGCCCGGAGGATTGATCGGCATTGCCGGTACATCCGGCCCGCATAGACGCATGATCGGAGCATCCAGCTCATAAAGCAGCTCTTCTGCGATAATGGCTGATACTTCAGCGCCGACACCGCCCGTTTTATTATCCTCATGGACAATAAGCACCTTGCCCGTTTTTCGCACCGCTTCAAGAATGCCCTCTTTATCGAGCGGCTGAAGCGTCCGCAAATCAAGTATTTGCGTGTTAATCCCCTCGCCTGCAAGCTCTTCGGCTGCCTGCTCTACGAAATGAAGCGGAAGACTATAACCGATAACGGTAATGTCATCGCCCTCACGAAGCACATTCGCTTTCCCGATCGGAACGATGTAATCATCATCGGGAACCTCGCCCGTAATAAGCTTATAGCATTTTTTATTTTCAAAATAAATGACCGGGTCCGGGTCGCGAACAGCGGCCTTCAGTAATCCCTTCGCATCGTAAGCACGATATGGAGCGACAATTTTCAAACCGGGTGTGCCGAAAAACACAGATTCCGGACATTGCGAATGATACAGACCGCCGAAAATACCGCCGCCGATAGGCGCGCGGATAACGAGCGGACACGTCCAATCATTGTTCGAGCGGTAACGGATTTTGGCTGCTTCGCTGATGATTTGATTGGTTGCCGGGAACATAAAATCGGAATATTGCATTTCTGCGATCGGCTTCATGCCATACATCGCCGCTCCGATTGCAACGCCTGCAATCGCAGATTCCGCAAGCGGCGTATCAAGCGCTCGAAGCTCGCCGAATTGCTCCAGCAAACCTTTCGTTGTCGTGAACACGCCGCCTTTGACACCAACGTCCTCACCCAGAACGAAGACGTCCTCATCGCGTTCCATTTCTTCCTTCATCGCTTGGCGGATTGCATCAATATATTCGATTACTGCCATTATTCCCTACCCCCTTGCTCAGCATCATCCGCATATACGTGAAGCAATGTAGACTCCGGCGTCGGGAAAGGTGCTTTATCGCCATATTCGGTAGCCTCGTCAAGCACCTTGCGAACGTTGGCTTGAAGCTCCGCCTCAAGCTCCTCTGACCAAATGCCGCAATCGATCAGGTATTGCATATATTTAGGGATGCCGTCTTTCGCACGATTGAGATCAACCTCTTCCTTCGTACGATAGGCAAGATCGTTATCTGATGTAGAATGAGGCGAGATTCGGTACATAAGCGCTTCAATTAGTGTCGGGCCTTCTCCGGCAATTGCGCGCTCGCGCGCTTCCTTTACAACCCGGAACACTTCTAGAGCATCGTTGCCGTCAACCTGAAGTCCAGGGAAGCCATAGCCGAGCGCACGGTCAGCGACCTTTCCGGCAAGCTGCTTATGGACAGGTACGGAGATTGCATATTGATTATTTTCACACATAAAAATGACAGGAAGCTTATGCACTCCCGCAAAGTTGCAGCCTTCATGGAAGTCGCCCTGGTTGCTCGATCCTTCACCAAACGTTACGAAACTGACGAGCGGCTTTTTTTTCATTTTCGCAGCAAGCGCAATGCCTACCGCATGTGGAACCTGCGTAGTAACTGGACTTGAGCCCGTCACAATCCGCAGCTTCTTCGAGCCGAAATGGCCGGGCATTTGGCGTCCGCCTGAATTCGGGTCCTCCGCTTTCGCGAACACCGACAACAGTAAATCGCGCACCGTCATGCCTACCGAGAGTACTAAGCCATAATCCCGATAGTACGGTAAAAAATAATCGTTATCACGGTCAAGCGCAAAAGCTGCCGCAACCTGTGCCACCTCTTGGCCGACACCGGAAACGTGGAAGTTAATTTTACCGGCACGCTGAAGAAGCAGCATCCGCTCGTCAAACTTACGTGCAGTCACCATCGTTACATACATATCAATTGCTTGCTCATTGCTAAGCCCTAATTCCAAATGACGAACATTTTGCCCAGCAGATTGGGTCATAAGGTGTTCCTCCTTTTTTTTGCGCTATTATAACCTGGTACTAAGACTTGATCATATACATTATAACTCCATTTGATCCAAAAAGAAAACAGTCATCCTTAGAACGATATTGCTTTGCCGTCAACAGCCAGCATCGCTTCTCCCAGCGCCTCTGCAAGCGTCGGATGCGGATGGATCATTTGGCCGACCTCCCATGGCGTTGCATTAAGGACCCCTGCCAGCGCTGCTTCAGAAATAAGATCTGTCGCATGTGCTCCGATCATATGGACACCAACGATGTCATTTGTTTTCCGGTCAGCAATCACTTTGACAAAGCCATCCTTTTCACCAAGCACGAGTGCCTTTCCAATCGCTTGAAACGGAATTTTGCCTGTCTTGATGTCATGCCCTTTCGCACGGGCTCCATCCTCCGTCAAACCGTAGGAAGCGATTTCCGGACGGGAATATATGCATCGTGGAATCAAATGAGGCTGAATGGCAGCCGGCTTCTCTCCGCTAATATGCTCCGCGGCGATTAATCCCTCATGTGCAGCCGCATGCGCGAGCTGAACTCCGCCGGTAACATCGCCGATCGCATAAATATGCGGCTCGCTCGTTTGACCGAAACCATTCACTTCAATCGCGCCGTTAGTCGTGCGGATGTCTGTATTTTCAAGGCCGATCCCTTCCACATTCGGCGCACGTCCGACGGAAATCAGCAGCTTCTCCGCAGTCAGTAATACGTCCCCTTCCGGTGTTGCTGCCACGATCGATACTTCTCCGTTTTCGCCCTTATACTGGTCGGTCTGCAGCTGAACGCCTGTCAGAACGCGTACCCCGCGCTTCTTCAGCACTCTGGTCAGCTCAGCGGAAACCTCCGTGTCTTCGCCTGGCAGCAAGCGCGAGCCC
>Ga0310900_10001180_pt1 | contig 10149 bp, 11 predicted proteins | sample C24D1metaG_FD_203879 | JGI IMG/M metagenome (GOLD analysis project Ga0310900, IMG submission 203879) | Lab incubated soil microbial communities from West Virginia University Organic Research Farm, Morgantown, WV, United States - C24D1 | ecosystem: Environmental > Terrestrial > Soil >...
CATGTGGCTGTGGTACCACTACCTGCGCACCGGCGATGCCGCCGCGTTCCGCTTCGCCGAGGCGATGACGCGGCACACCGGCGAGGTCGACGTCTACCACCTCGGCAAATGGGCCGACCTGGGCACGCGGCACGGCATCATGCATTGGGGTGACAGCGCGAAGCAGCAGCGCATCAGCAATGCGGGCTACCGCCGGTTCTACTACTTCCTCACCGCCGACGAACGTGTGGGCGACCTCATGCGCGACCTCGTCGACGCCGACAAGACGTTCCTCGTGCTCGACCCCTCCCGCAAGATCCGCACGGATGCGTACGACCCGCAGCCCGACGCGCTGAGCGTCTCGACCACGACCGACTGGGGTGCGCTCGCGCTGGCGTGGCTCGCCGAATGGGAGCGCAACGGCGATCCGATCGCACAGGCGAAGCTCGTGAACGGCGCCAAGACGATCGCCGCGCTGCCGAACGGATGGGCGCAGGGAGGCACGCCGCGCTACAACCTGGCTGACGGCACGTTCGGGGAGGAGACCGAGAAGACGGTGTCGGTCGGCTCGCTCGACTCGGTGTTCGGGCTCATCGAGCTCATGACCGAGCTCATCGATCTGATCGACGACCCCCAGGTGACCGAGCAGTGGGTCAACTACTGCCGCCTCTACAACGGCACGTCGGCCGAGCAGGCGGCGGTGACCGGCGTCTCGTGGGGGAGCCAGAACCTCCGTCAGGCGTACTCGCGGGCCACCGCGTACGCGGCGCACCAGCTCGGCGACACCACACTCGCCAAGCGCGCATGGAAGGAGTTCCGCACCGGCCACGCCGGGTATGCCGAGGGCCTCGCCTTCACCTCGACGCGGATCGATGGGCCGACGGTGCTCAATCCGGTCGACGACGCCCCGTTCGGCACCAACGCGAGCGCGCAGTACGGGCTCGCCGCCATCCAGTGTCTCGCGCTCGTCGGCGACCAGATCTGACGGGGAGGACGACGTGATGCTCGCGAACATCGGCGGCTGGCACCTCATCCTCCTTCTCGTCGTGATCCTTCTCCTGTTCGGCGCGGCGCGCCTGCCCGCTCTGGCGAAGGGAGTCGGACAGTCGGTGAGGATCCTCAAGACCGAGACGCGCACCGAGACCGCTCTCTCGGAGGAAGGCGGCAAGGAGTCGTCATGGCGGTGAGACGTGGTGCCGAAGCCGGCCGGGTGATCCGTTAGGCTGGGCTCAGAACCGGAGACGGCCGCGCACAGCGGCCGTTTTCCGTATCCGAAGGACGGTGATGCGGTGTCTCAGGCGATCGACGCCCTCGCCGAGATCTTCTCGTGGATCGGGTTCGGCGTCGGCGCACTCCTCGCAGGTGTCGCACTCATCATGTATCTCCTCGACGGCACGTGGCTGCCGGTGCGCGCGGTCGTCGAGACCGGTCCGAACGGCCGGCTCGTACGCTGGTTCGACGAGGACGGCGGCGTCGGCGAGGCACACCTCACCCACGAGCAGGACCACCACATCGGCGACGCCGACATGGCCGACATCTTCGTGCGCCGCGGATCGCGGAACCGCATGCGGCTGACCCACGGTTCCCCCGCGGTGCGGGCGGTCACCCGACTCGCGATCGGGATGCTGGCGCTCGGCGTGGTGGCCCTGGTGACGTCGCTCGTCATGCTGTTCGTGCGCGGCTGATCCGCCGATCCCGTCTGCGGCCGGGGTTCACGCGACGGCGAGCATGCCCCCGGCGGTCAGCGCGAGGCCGAGGCCGATCCACTGCACCGCGGCGACGCGCTCGCGCAGCACGATGGCCGCGAGCAGGATCGTGCCGGCGGGATACAGCGCGGTGAGCGCCGACACGACGGCCAGGTCGCCCGTGCGCAGCGCGAACAGGGCCAGGGCGTTGGCCGCGGCATCCGCGATCCCGCACGCGATCGCCAGCCACCACGCCTGACGCGTCGAGGCGACGATGCGCCCGACGCCCGTGGCCGCGTGCTCGAGGTCGGCGTGCCCACTCGGCGTCGCGCCCAGGGGGAGCCCGGCGACGGGGAGGACCGAGCGGGCACGCTCGCCGCGGCGCAGGGCGGCGAGGGCCAGCACGCCGACGATGGCACCCGTCACGACGGCGCTCGTCGCGCGGCTCGTCACGAGCGGTACAAGGCCGCTGTCGTCCGAGGTCTGATCGAGCACGATGAGGAATGCGCCGATGGCGAGGCCGGCGCCGACCGCCATCGCCAGGCCGCGGGCGCTCGGCCGGACGATCTTCTCGCCGGGGATGAAACCCACCAGCACGACGGCGACGAGTGCCACGCCGAGCCCGGCGTACCCGGTGGGTGCGAGCGCGTCGCCGTTCACGAGCAGCCCCCACAGCATCGGGGCGATGGCCGACACGACCGCGGTCAGCGGCGACAGGATGCTCATCGGCCCGATCGCGAGACACGCGTACAGGAGCGCGATCGCGACGACGCTGAAGATGCCGCCGAGCACCCCCCACGCCACGTCGGGTGCCGACCACACGCCGCCGAACAGTGGCTGGGCGACGAGCAGGGCCACGAGACCGGAGAGCGCGGCGACCGCCGTCACCACGATCGAGCGCAGGCGCCGGGCCGCGAGGCCGCCCAGGAAGTCCGCTGAGCCGTAGACGACGGCGCCCACGAGGGCGATGGCGGCGGAGATCATCGCGACCCAGCATAGGAGCGCGGCGAACGACATCGATCCGGCGACCTGATGTCAAGTGTCGAACTGATGCCAATTCGCTAGATAAGCTAGCGATATGACTTCGGCTCACCACGCGAACCGTCGCCCCTCGGGCTGGCTGCGGATCGGGATCCCCGCTCTCCTCGTGCTCATCTGGCTGACCGTGGGATCCATCGGCGGCCCGTACTTCGGCAAGGTCGACGAGGTGTCGAGCAACGACCGCTCGTCGTTCCTCCCCGAGAGCGCGGACGCGACGCAGGTGAACGAGCGGCTTGCCGGGTTCCTCGGCGGCGAGAGCATCCCCGCGGTGGTCGTTGTCACGGGCGACGGTGAGCTCTCGGACGACGACATCGCCGACGTGCAGGCGCTCGCCGACGACATCGCCGAGGTCGAGGGGGTGCAGGAGGACGTGTCGCCGCCGATCCCGTCGGAGGACGGCGAGGCGGTGCAGATCTTCGTTCCCATCGACGCCTCGGGTGAAGTGGGGCCGACCGTCGAAGAGATCCGCTCGCTCGTGGCCGAGGACCTGCCGGCCGGGCTCGAGGGCTGGGTCACCGGTCCTGCCGGCTTCACCGCCGATCTCGTCGAGGGCTTCCTGGGGATCGACGGGCTCTTGCTCGGCGTCGCGCTGATCGCGGTGTTCCTGATCCTCGTGATCGTCTACCGCTCGCCGCTGCTGCCGGTGCTGGTGCTCCTGACGTCGGTGTTCGCGCTGTGCGTGGCGCTGCTGACGGTGTGGTGGCTCGCGTACGCCGGCATCGTCGTGCTCAACGGGCAGGTGCAGGGCATCCTGTTCATCCTCGTGATCGGCGCGGCGACCGACTACGCCCTCCTGTACGTCGCCCGGTTCCGCGAATCCATCGCGACCGGCATGTCGAAATGGGATGCCACGCTCTCGGCGTGGCGCGGAGCCTTCGAGCCGATCCTCGCCTCGGGCGGCACGGTGATCGCCGGCCTGCTGTGCCTGCTGCTCTCGGACCTCGCGACCAACCGTGCGCTCGGACCGATCGCGTCCATCGGGATCGCGTTCTCGATGCTGTCGGCGCTGACCTTCCTGCCGGCGCTCCTGGCGCTGTTCGGGCGATCGGCCTTCTGGCCCTTCATCCCGAAGAAGCCGATCGCGATGATCCCCGACGACCTCACGCAGCCGGTCAAGGGCCTCTGGCCGCGCCAGGCGCGGTTCGTCGCCCGTCACGCGCGCGTCGTGTGGATCGCCTGCACGATCGTGCTGCTCGCGGGCGCCGTCGGCATCACGCAGCTCAAGGCCGACGGTGTGCCGACGAGCGATCTCGTGCTCGGCTCCTCCGAGGCGCGCGACGGCCAGGAGGTTCTCGCCGAGCACTTCCCTGCAGGCTCCGGCTCGCCGGTGTACGTGATCGTGCCCGAAGAGGACCTCGCCGACGCGGTCGGCGTCGTCGAGGCATCGGACGGGATCGAGTCCGTGTCGGTCGCCTCGGACGACTCCCCGACGGGGCAGGCAGAGGTCACGGTCGAGGACGGCGAGCCGGTGTTCACCGCAGTGGGCCCGCCCGGCACGCCCGCGCCCACGCCGACGGTGTCCGAGGGCGACGTGCTCGTGATCGGAACGCTGACGGATGCTGCCGACTCCGTCGCCGCGGAGGACACCGTCCGTGACCTCCGCGCCGACCTCGACGAGACGCTCGGCGCCGGCACCGCGGTCGTCGGCGGCGAGACGGCCACCGACATCGACACCAACGACACATCGACGCGCGACCGCACGGTGATCATCCCGGTGATCCTCGCGGTGATCCTCGTCATCCTGATGCTGCTGCTGCGCTCGATCCTGGCGCCCGTGCTGCTCATCGGCACCGTCATCCTCTCGTTCGCGACGGCGCTCGGCGTCAGCGCGCTGGTCTTCAACGAGGTGTTCGGCTTCCCGGGGGCGGATCCCGCCGTGCCGCTGTACGGCTTCGTGTTCCTCGTGGCGCTCGGCGTGGACTACAACATCTTCCTGATGTCGCGAGTGCGTGAGGAGTCGCTCGTCCACGGGACGAGACCCGGCATCCTCCGCGGCCTCGTCGCCACCGGCGGGGTGATCACCTCGGCGGGACTGGTCCTCGCGGCGACCTTCGCGGCGCTCGGTGTGATCCCGATCCTGTTCCTCGCGCAGATCGCGTTCATCGTCGCGTTCGGAGTGCTGCTCGACACGTTCATCGTGCGGTCGCTCCTGGTGCCGGCGCTCTCGTACGACATCGGCAAGGCGATCTGGTGGCCGTCGAAGCTGTGGCGGCGGGACATCGGCGGTTCGACAGGCTCAGGGACCGGCGCGAGCGTCGCCGAGCCCGAGAAGCCGGTCGCTGGGTCTGCCGACGCGCTGCCTGCCGAGATCGACCCCGAGCTCGTGGCGGGCGACGGGCACCCGCTCACGCGCGAGGAGTACAGGCGTACGCTCGAACCATGAGCAAGGCGCTGTTCATCGTCGACGTCCAGAACGACTTCACCGAGGGTGGTGCGCTGGGCGTCGAGGGCGGGGACGCTGTGGCGCAGCGCATCTCGGAGTTCCTCGTCACCCATGCCGAGGAGTACGCCGTGATCGTCGCCTCGCGCGATTGGCACCACGCCGAAGGTGACAACGGCGGGCACTTCCACCCGGAGCCGGACTTCGTCGACACGTGGCCGGTCCATTGCGTCAGCGGTACCGAGGGCGCGGAGTACGACCCCGGCCTCGACACGTCGGCGGTGACCCACCACGTCAAGAAGGGGCAGGGCAAGCCCGCGTACTCACTGTTCGAGGGCACGACCGATGACGGCGTGACCGTCGCGCACCTCCTCGAGGAGCACGGCGTGGTCGACGTCGACATCACCGGCATCGCCACCGACTACTGCGTGCGGGCCTCGGCGCTCGACGCCATCGAGCATGGCCGTCACGTCCGCGTCCTCACCGACCTCATCGCCGGCGTCGCGGCGGAATCCAGCGATGCGGCGCTCGCCGAGCTCGCGCACGCCGGCGCCGAACTGCGGCCGTCAGGGCTCGAGGGCGGTGACTGAGCCCGGGGCGCCGACCGCCGAGGGCGTCCGCGCGGCGCTCGAGGACGCAGCATCCGCCGACGAACGCGCCAAGATCGAGCGGCGCATGACCGACGCGCGCACCGAGGTGATCGGCGTGCGCATGGGGACCGTGTTCGACATCGCGAAGGCGAACTCGCGGATGCCGCTCACCGAGGTCGACCGGCTGCTCGACTCCGACGCATATGAGATGCGCATGGTGGCGGTGTCGATCCTCGACTTCCAGGCGCGAATGAAGGGCGTCGACCGCGCGGCACTCTACGAACTGTGGATGCGGCGTCTCGATCGCATCGACACCTGGGACTACATCGACCGGTCCGCGCCGCGCGTCGTGGGGCTCTACCTGCTCGACCACCCGCGCGACGTGCTGTTCGAGCTCGCCCGCTCCGACGACCGCTGGCATCGGCGCACGGCGATCACCGCCGCCTTCTCGATCATCCGCGCCCGGGACCTCGACGACCCGCTCGCGCTGTGCGAGATCCTCGCGGACGATCCGGAGCACCTGGTGCAGACGAACGTGGGCGTCGCTCTGCGCGAGATCGGCCGGGTCGACCCCGGCCGGCTGGAGGAGTTCCTCGCGCGGCGAGGCGACGACCTCAGCGCGCACGCGCGACGCACCGCCCGCACCGCGCTCATCTGAGGCGGGCGACCCGCTACTCTCGGGCTCGTGACCGAGATCCGCCCCCTCGCCCCTGCCGACCGCGACGCCTGGCTCCCGCTCTGGCGCGGCTACATCGAGTTCTACGAGTCCGAGGTGTCGGACGAGCAGACCGCGCTGACGTGGAACCGCCTCCTCGACCCGCAGTTCCCGATCCACGGGGCGGTCGCGACCGACGACGGGCGCGCCATCGGCTTCGTCCACTGGCTCACGCACGCGGCCACGTGGTCGGCGGCGCCCTACGTGTACCTCGAGGACCTCTTCGTCGCCCCCGGCACGCGCGGCAGCGGCGTGGGTCGCGCCCTCATCGCCCACGTGACCGAGTGGGCGCGCGCGCACGACGCGGCGAAGGTGTACTGGCTCACGCAGGAGACCAACACCACCGCGCGGGCCCTCTACGACCGTGTCGCGACGCACACCGGCTTCGTGCACTACGAGATCGGGCTCGGCCGATGAGCGCCTCGGCCCCGACGGAGCGGAGCATCGGCGACCTCGTCGCGACACTGCTCCTGATCGGGTTCTCGGTCGGCGCCGCGGTGGTGCTCTTCTTCGTCTCGCTCGTGTGGGCCATCGGCAACCACGACAACACGGTGGCGATCGTGCTGGGCGGCTACCTGCCGCTGGCCCTCGCCGTGATCGGCGCCGTCGCGGGCATCGTCGCGCTGTCGCGGAAGCATCGCGCGTTCTGGTACCCGTTGATCGCCCTCGTGCTCAGCATCGCCGCCTGGGTCGTCGCCGCCTCGATCGCCCGCTGACCAGGCGCCACCACCCCGTCGCTCATCTCGCCGCGCGCCGCTCCCGCCGGGCCAGGAAGATCACGAAGCCCAGCGCGACCAGGGCGGTGAGGCAGAGCAGGCTGAGCCCGATCGTGTAGCTGTGGGCCTCGGCGTTGTAGGTCGCGCCCATCACGAGCGGCGGGAAGTAGCCGCCGAGCCCGCCCGCGGCACCGACGATTCCGGTGACGGTGCCGACTCGTTCGGCCGGTGCGCGCTGCGCCACCCACGTGAACACCGCGCCGGTGCCGAGTCCGAGGAAGAGCGCCATCAGGACGAACGAGGCTCCCGCAGCGAGCTCGGGCGGCGGCTGCAGCGCGATCACCACCGCCATCACGGCCGCGCCGCTGAGCGAGATGCTGAGCACGGTCGCCGGCCCGATGCGGTCCGACAGCCAGCCGCCGACCGGTCGTGCGATGACCGCGGCGATCGCGAAGCCCGCGGTGCGGGCACCGGCGTCGGCGAGGTCGTACCCGTAGACCTCCTTGAGGTAGGTCGGGAGGTACGTCGAGAAGGCGACGAAGCCGCCGAAGGTCACGGCGTACAGGAACGCCATCTGCCACGTGACGGCGAGCTTCGACGCCGCCTTGAGCTTGGGCATGACGGGGGCGGTGTTCGGCTTCCACAGCGGCGAATCCCGCATGAAGAGCCAGACGATGACCGCGACCACGAGCAGCGCGCCCGCGATGATGAGGTGCGTGGCGACGTAGCCGAACCACGCCACCATGCGGGGCGTGAAGAACGACGACAGCGCGGTGCCCCCCATGCCGGCGCCGAAGAGGCCCGTGGCGAAGCCGCGCTTGGCCGGCTCGTACCAGGCGTTCACGAAGGGGATGCCGATCGCGAAGGTCGTGCCGGCGATGCCGAGCAGGAACCCGAAGGCGATCATGAGCGCGTAGGACCCCCACACGCCGGCGAGGGCCACCAGTACCACGGGCACGGCAGACGCCGCCGTCAGGACCGTGAACATCAGGCGCCCGCCGAAGCGATCGGTGAACGCACCGGTGAGGATGCGGCCGAGCGATCCGACCAGCACCGGCGTCGCGATGAGCAGCGACGCCTCCGTCGAGGTCAGCCCCATCTCAGCCGTGTACTGCACCGCGAGCGGTGCGACCAGGTTCCACGCCCAGAACGTGATGGTGAAGGCCAGCAGTGCCAGCAGGAGGTTCTTCGTGCGGCCGGGCAGTTCCTGGGTCCCGGTCGCGGCCGTGGCCGAAGCATCCGTCGTCATCGTCGTGTGCCTCCCGTCTTGCCTGTGGTGGTCGCCTTGCGGTCGGGGGTGCGGTCGGTGGTGCCCACGGGCGCCCAGCCGCGGCGGATCCCGCGCGCCGTCGTCGGCCGCCCGTCGCGCGAGCGGTAGATGATGTACGGGCGGAACAGGTAGTGCACCGGCGCCGTGAACGCATGCACGAGCCGGGTGAACGGCCAGATCATGAACAGCACCATGCCGATCACGGTGTGGATCTGGTAGTCGAGCGACGCCTCGCTCATCGCGGCGATGTTCGGCTGGAAGACGAACAGCGACCGGAACCACGGCGAGACCGTGTCGCGGTAGGTGAGCTCCTGGTGGGGCCCGATGACCCCCAGCACCGTGGTCGCGAGGCCCGCGACGATGGCGGCCACCAGCACGACGTACATGGTCTTGTCGTTCTTCGTCGTGGCCATGAACACCGGTCCGGTGGTGCGGCGGCGGTAGATCAGGATGCCGACGCCGACGAGCGTCGCGATCCCCGCCACGGTGCCGAGACCCAGCGCGGCGAGGTGGTACATCTCATCCGAGATGCCGAAGAAGTCGGTCCACGCCTTGGGGATCACGAGGCCGATGACGTGGCCGATGATCACGACGAGGATGCCGAAGTGGAACAGCGGCGAGCCGATGCGCAGCAGCCGCGACTCGTAGAGCTGCGACGAGCGCGTGGTCCAGCCGAACTGGTCGTAGCGGTAGCGCCAGATCGTGCCGCCGACGAGCACCGCGACCATGATGTAGGGGAGGATTCCCCACAGGAACAGGTCCATCAGCGCCTCCCGACCGGCTCGAGCGGCAGCAGCCGTGGGTCGTGGGCGTCGAGGCCGACGGACTCGCGCGGCGGTCCGGCGGCTGCCATCGCCATCGCCTGCTGGCGGTCGGCGGGGGAGCGGCCGGGAAGCGTGTCGCACACCGCCGCGACGACGCCGGCGTACGGCGAGCCGCGCTCGGCGAGGGCGAGGCGGATGAGCTCGAGACTGGGCCGGTACTCCTGCAGCAGCGCCGCGCCCTCGCCCGGCGCGTGCCGTGCGAACTCGAGCACGAGCGGCAGGAAATCGGGCAGCTCGCCCGTGCCGTCGATCGTGAGCCCGGACTCGCGGTACCGCCGCTTCAGATCGGCGAGCACCGCGCCGCGCCGGCGCGTGTCGCCATCGGTCCAGTAGCTCAGGTACAGCGCGTGGCGCCGTGACATGTCGAACGTGTCGACGTACACGGTCTGCACCTCGGAGGCCGGCGTCTTCTCCCACCACTCGAGGAGAGGGGCGAAGGATGCTGCCGCCCGAGGCGCCGCCTCCGACAGGGCGCGGCCGATCAGGGCGGCAGAGCCGAGCACGCCGTCATCCGGATAGCTCAGGCACAGCGACGCTGCCTGGTAGACCACCCGGACGTTCACGACGAGCCCCCTGCCGAGGCATCCGGAGCCGCATCCTTCGGCGGGAAGAGACCGGGCGGTGCGCCGTTGCCGTCCCAGTTGAGGAGGTTGACGCGGCCGCGCAGCGACTCCCCGCCGGCGGCGGCGTCGGAGGTCTGGCGCTCCTTGAGGGCGTGGAAGGTCTCGACCGCGACGGGGACGGGCCGGCCGCTGGCCTCGCCGAACATGCCCGACTCGTTGCCGTACGGGCCGCCGTCGAAGTCGAGCGAGCAGCCGAGTTCTTCGAGTTCGTGCGCGCGCTCGTAGTGGGCGGTCGGGATGACGTAGCGGTCCTCGTACTTGGCGATCGCGAGCAGCCGGTACATCGCGTAGATGGACTCGCCGGTCATGCCGACGGCCTCGGGGAT
>Ga0310900_10001181_pt1 | contig 10149 bp, 7 predicted proteins | sample C24D1metaG_FD_203879 | JGI IMG/M metagenome (GOLD analysis project Ga0310900, IMG submission 203879) | Lab incubated soil microbial communities from West Virginia University Organic Research Farm, Morgantown, WV, United States - C24D1 | ecosystem: Environmental > Terrestrial > Soil >...
ACACCTGGGTTGGGATACTGCCATCGGGAGACCACTGGTTGACTTTTCGGCTGTTGGATATTATTTTGCCAAAGATCTATATACCAAATTACATGTTCCTATAGGCGTGATTTCGGCAGCTGTACCGGGAAGCCGAATTGAACCCTGGATTCAAACTTCAAAATTAGACTTCGAACCTAAACTTAAAAACGGAAAAATACTGGATAAACTTAGCAGTAACGGAAGCGATGATGGCAAATTTTACAGCACCATGATTCAACCTCTTATTCCCTATACTTTAAAAGGCATGCTTTGGTATCAGGGGGAATCCCATTGTTTTTTAGGCGAAAACATCCGTTATGCCTTTAAATTAAAAACTCTAATTCAAAGTTGGCGAAACGATTGGCAGGACAAAAAAATGCCATTTTATTTTGTCCAAATAGCTCCTTACAACTATTCGGCTACTAAAGACAGACCACTCAGCACTGAAAATCTTCCTGAATTTTGGGAAGCACAGGCTTTGCTGCTACATTTAAAAAACACTGCTTTGGTCAGTATTACCGATTTGGTTGACAACATTACCGATTTACACCCCAGAAATAAATGGGAAATAGGTCGCCGTTTAAGTTTAGTAGCCGCTAACAAAACTTACAACCAACAAAATGTAGTTTATTCCGGCCCAGTTTATGAAAAAATGAAAATCGTTAATAACACCATCGAAATCAGTTTTTCAAATACCGGAAGCGGTTTAAGCAGCCGGGACGGAAAACCCTTAAGCTGGTTTGCTATTGCCGGAGCAGATGGCAAATTTATTTCAGCCAAAGCAGAAATAAACGGTCATAAAGTGATTGTTTCCGCTCCTCAGATCCAACACCCCTATTCGGTACGTTTTGGCTGGAATGAAGCTGCTCAATCTAATTTTATCAATAATGAAGGACTTCCTGCCGTTCCTTTTAGGACTGACAATCCTTGGGAAAAGCTTTTTTAATAAAATCATTTCACAATACTAAAAAATCCCATTTTGGACAGAAGTTCAAAATGGGATTTTTTAGTAAAAAAACTATATCAAATAACTTTTGAACTAAAATTTTTGTCTTCCAATAATAGCTATAATTTCAACTTCATCATTTTTGATGATGTAATAAATAGTATCCACCCCACAAACACAAAATCGATACTTCTTATTATTTTTAATTATTTCCGGAAACATAAAAGGATTGGAAGCAATTTTATCAAAACAATCGTGCATCAAACTGAAGTATTTATCAGCTTGTACTTCTCCAAATTTATATACTCCAAATTCATAAATTCTCCATAAATCTTCTTTGGCTTCACGAGTCAAAAAACAATTATACATCTTTTAATCTCTTTTTAAACTCTGCCAGCATCTCCTCACGTGTTTGTTGTTTGGCAAACCCGCTTTTTTCACCTCTTTCCAATTTCATACTAACATAATCATCATAGGCTTCTCTCTCTCTTGCTTGCTTTATCAAATAATTTACAGCTTCACTTTTACTGGTAAATTCTTCTTTAGCAATTTGCTGTTTTAGCCATTCGTCATTCTGATTAGCTAAAGTTATACTTTGACGTGCCATAATTCAAATAGTTTATATTGGTGTAAATTTACACCAATAATAAATCTCCTCAAAATTAAACGCACAAAAAAAGCCTCTTCTTTCGAAGAGGCTTTTGCATTTTGGGTGGATGACCGGGTTCGAACCGGCGACCCTCGGCACCACAAACCGATGCTCTAACCAGCTGAGCTACAACCACCATTTGCTTTGCGGTTGCAAATATACAACGTTTATTGACTTCTGCAAACTATTTTTTTAAAAAAAATCAAGATTTTCACAATAAATCCGCTAAACTATTGACTGCCAAACATCTTTCAACAGTAAAACCTTCAGCATAATCTAAGCCAACAAGCCTTCCTAAGTCTCTGGAACGATAATTTAAGCTCTCAAAGAAGTTTTTTGAAGTAATTGGTGACTCCGGTTCTGTAGAATTTGGGTCATAGAATTGTGAACGATACGCCAAAATAGCCTCAATTTTCTTGTCGGTAAATCCTGTGATGTCTACCACGAAGTCAGGTTCTATGTTTTTCCATTGGATATAATGATACACTACTTTTGGACGCCAGGCTTTTTGCGAGACTCCTTCCAATTCAGTTTCAATTTTCATCAAACCCGATAAAAAACAGGCATCCGATACTAATTTACTTCCTTTTGCATGATCAATATGACGGTCGTCAATGGCATTGCATAAAACAATTTCAGGTCGGTATTTGCGAATCATTTTAATGACTTCCAATTGGTGTTTTTCGTCATTAACAAAAAAGCCATCCCTCATATTCAAATTCTCACGCACCGAAACCCCTAATATCTTGGCAGCAGCAGCAGCTTCTTCATCCCTGATTTCCGCCGAACCACGGGTTCCTAATTCGCCACGGGTTAAATCTACAATACCTACTTTCTTCCCTAAGGAAACTTCCTTTAAAATAGTTCCTGCACAACCTAATTCCACATCATCGGGATGTGCCCCAAAAGCCAATATATCTAATTTCATTTTTTTTATTTTTCCTCCTCATCCCTTCAGAATGTGCGGGATTTATTATGAGTTTCTTTACTCTATTTTCTATATTCTAATTTCTGAAATCTGCTTTCTGTAAACTGACTTCTGCTTTCTAACCTCTAACTTCTAACTTCTAAAGCACGCTTTTCATCGTCATGGATTTATTCACGCTCTCATTCCACTCTTTTTCAGGGATACTTTCTTTTGTAATTCCGCACCCCATATACAAATGAGCTTTCTTGTCTTTTATCTGCATGCAACGCAAATTGACATACAAATCGGATTTTTGTTTTTTCTCGGCAAAATCTTTTTTGTTTAATTCACCCAGAAAACCCGTATAATACTCCCTGTCATAACCTTCATTTTCTAAAATAAAATCTTTAGCCTCCTGTTTGGGCAAACCACAAACCGCAGGAGTTGGGTGCAAGACCGAAACTACCTGATTCAATTTAGAAGTCTTATTTATCACTCCTTCAATATCGGTCTTAATATGCAGTACATTACCCGCCTGAACCGTATACGGACTGGAAATAGCTAATTCAGAAGTCAAGCCTTTTAAATTTTCCAGTATAAAATCGGTAACAAATTGCTGCTCTTCTACTTCTTTTGACTCCCAAATCACATCGGTTTTTCCTTCAAAGTTTTGTGTCCCCGCCAATGCCATGGTGCAAAACTTTTTCCTACTGGCTTTCAACAAACGCTCAGGCGTTGCCCCAATCCACAAACCTATTTTAGGATGATACCAACAATAACAAAAAACTGTTGGAAAATGCTGAATCAACCTTGTAAAAACTGCAACCAAATCAAAATCAGGAATTGCCAAAACTTCTTTTCGGGACAAAACAACCTTAGAAAAATCACCTCTTTTTATGCTATCTATGGCTTTTTGAATTAAATTTTCGAATGCTGCTTTCTGCTCAGAATTTTCAACATCCTTAGCAATAGCAGTGACATTATTAACTGCAAAAGAAGTCATTTCGGCTTCCCAAATTACCGATTGATTTTTAGGTATCAGTATCATCTGACTGCCATCAAAAGGAGCAAATACAAAACCCGTCTCGTCCAGAGTCTCGGCAAAATACAGATGATCATTTTTTTGAAAAAAACCTCTAATCTCAGTCTTATAGGGTTTTCTATAGATTACAAAAGGTAGATTTTGGGCTTCTTGCTGTTTTACTTTTATAAAAAAATCAATCATCATGCTTTTATATTATAAGGTTGTTTTCTTCAAAAATCTATTTGCTTTTCTTTCTTTTGGGCAAAACCATATTTGTCAGTTTACAAAGCGAAACCAAATTGCCTCTTTCATCAACAATTTTAATTTCCCATAAATGAATACTGGCTCCCTGATGGATAATACGGGCAGTAGCGGTAACCTCACCTTCTCTTTTTGACTTCAAATGATTAGCCGAAATTTCTATTCCCCGCACCTCACTGACTTCAGGATTAATAAATATAAAAGAAGCGGCACTGCCCACACTTTCTGCCAAAGCTACTGTGGCGCCTCCATGCAACAAGCCCATCGGTTGATGAACTCTTGGATTCACAGGCATTTTTGCAACCAGGAAACCTTCACCTGCATCAATATACTCGATATTTAAGGTTTCCATTAAAGTATTTTTTGAAATACGATTACAGTATTCCAATATCTTTTCTTTATCAAATATCATAATTCTATTTTAATCGATTGTAAAAATAAAGAAAAGAAAAGATACAATATACTAAAACAAGCTGCATATTCTACCTGACTTTTATAAATTCTCCCCAAACCAATAAGATTTTTTCTATTTTTACAAAAAAACAAAAAAATAATGCGTCCCTTTTCGCTACTTTTTATATTCACAATCCTTACCACTGTCTGTTCTTGTCGTTCCGATTTTTCTACCGTACCCAGCAATGGGAAATTGGCTTTTTCAAAGGACACCGTTTTTTTGGATACCGTTTTTTCAACTATCAGTTCGAGTACCTACTTATTAAAAGTATACAATCGTTCTAAAAAAGACATTTCTATCCCAAGCATCCAATTTTCCAAAGGATTAAATTCTAAATACCGCATGACCGTCGATGGTATGCAGGGCGAAAACAATAAAATTTTCAAAGACGTAGTTTTGTTAGCCAAAGACAGTCTGTATGTTTTTATCGAAACCACCCCCAACATTGCCGATGCTAATCCTGATGATTTTTTATATACCGATGACATTGAATTTGACAGCGGTTCTAATTTACAAAAAGTAGCCTTACTCACTCTTGTCAAAGATGCTGTTTTTCTATATCCAAAACGTTTGGATAACGGTAAAACCGAAACCGTAACTTTTGATAACAGCGAATTAAGCGGATTTTATCTGGACGAAAACGACCCGACAAATGGCAACGAACTACATTTTACCAATCAAAAACCTTATGTAATTTATGGTTATGCCACCGTTCCTGAAGGAAAAAAAGTAATTTTTGACGCAGGAGCCAGAGTGTATTTCCATACTAATTCGGGATTGATTGTACCCCAATCGGCTACTTTGGAATGCAACGGAACTGTTTCAACCACCACAAAACTGGAAAACGAAGTCATTTTTGAAGGCGATCGTCTTGAAGCCGATCATACCAATATTCCCGGACAATGGTCAGCCATCTGGCTACGTGAAGGCAGTACAAACAACAAAATCAATCATCTGACCATCAAAAATGCCACTATCGGACTCCGAATAAATGGGCATGATCAAAGTACTTTTACCATAAAAAACAGCCAAATTTACAACTGCTCTAATTATGGGATTCTGGCTCAAAATGCTAAAATTGAAGCTCAAAATATCGTTATAAATACAGCAGGGAAGGCAGCTTTGGGTTGTACTTACGGTGGCAATTATCTGTTTACTCATTGTACTTTTAACAACAACTGGTCTGATTCGCGTCAATTCACCCTAATCTTAAACAATTACAAATCAGGTGCTAACCCTGAGACCATGGCTTTAACACAGGCTACCTTTAACAATTGTATTATTTACGGGGCTTATTCAAACGCAATGAATTTAGACAAAAATAACGGAGCAGCTTTTGAATACCAATTCAACAATTGCCTGTTAAAATCAGAAGCTAACAGTTTGAATCCGCTGTATAATTTTAATGACAATACCCATTACAACAATATTATTCTTAATCAAAACCCTCGCTTTTTTGATATTGCAAAAAACAAACTCAACATTGACAATACTTCTGCCGCTTTCGCAAAAGGGAATCCGGCTAATTTAATCCCGCTTGATATTAACGGAAAAACCAGAACTTTGCCTCCAGATTTAGGAGCCTATCAAAATATGGCGTTCCCGAAATAAGTTCATTTTTAAAAATTAATATAGATCCGCAGATTTTTTTTTATAACTATCAAAAATGATACGATTGAACTTAAACTTAGAAAAGATGACTATTATTTGTGTTACTTTTTATCAGCTTATAAACTTTCCTCCCTATCGAAATTAGCTCTATAATATTTAAAATTATCCAACCATAAAAACAAAACAAAATCACTTTCATTTTCAAATTCATATTTGAATAATCCCAACAATCACCTTCCTTTAAATGATCATAAGTATCTTCATACCCCATAAATATAACACCATAAAACATAAACACACAAAGATCCAATACAATAATCGCAGTCCACTTCACAACATCAACAATACTTATATTAAGCTTTATCATCTGTAATTTATTTATCTCAAATATACTCAACTTCTTTCAGTATCAAGATTCAAACAGTACGATTTTCGAGTATTTAAATTTTAACACTGCTTTTTCATTTCACCACAATCCCGATAGCTATCGGGACACAAAGCTTTCGCAAAGAGCACTAAGTTTTTTCATAATCCGCGTAAATCTGTGGCTAAAATTAACCACAAAGAAAAAAAGTTTTCACAAAGAACTTCAAACAGTCTTTAGTTATTAGCCACTAGTTTTAAAACGGCCTTCTAAATTTTTAAATCTGCTTTCTTTTTTCTGCTTTCTAAAAACTAAATTTTGCCTTCTGAAAACTGCAAATTGAACACTGATTCCTACTGCTTTAAAAAGTCATTTTTACACTTGTTCTTACTGTTTTTTTAAACTAAATTTGCATCGCAATTCATCAAATACAAAACAATGATTCATTTCTTTGAAAACCAAAGCAACGCAATTTTTGCCGTACAAACACAAGGCGAAATTTCGGCTCAAGATATTTCTAAACTGAACTGGCTTTTTGCCAATGCAAATAAAATAGAGAAATCCGTATTGACGGATTTTTTTGTTGGTCCTCGCGCCACTATGATTACACCTTGGAGTACCAATGCCGTTGAAATCACCCAAAACATGGGGATTTCGGGAATCATTCGTATCGAAGAATTCTTCAGAGCTTCTGAAGATTTTACTGATTTTGACCCGATGCTTTCTCAAAAATACAGCGAGTTAAATCAGGATATTTTTACCATCAATATTCAACCGGAACCAATCTTGGAAATCGAAGATATTGATGCTTACAACAAACAGGAAGGATTAGCTTTAAGCTCAGAAGAAGTGGATTACTTGAATAATTTGGCAACCAAATTAGGAAGAAAACTAACAGATTCTGAAATTTTTGCTTTCTCACAAGCCAATTCAGAGCACTGTCGTCACAAGATTTTCAACGGAACTTTTGTAATTGACGGTGAAGAAAAAGAGACTTCTCTTTTCAAATTAATCAAAAAAACATCACAGGAAAACCCTAACGATATCGTTTCGGCTTACAAAGATAACGTTGCCTTTTTAAAAGGCCCTAAAGTAACACAGTTTGCTCCTAAAAGTGCCGACAAAGCTGATTTCTACGAAACTAAAGAATTTGATTCTGTTATTTCGTTGAAAGCGGAAACTCACAACTTCCCTACTACCGTAGAGCCATTCAACGGTGCTGCAACAGGTTCAGGAGGGGAAATCCGTGACCGTTTAGCAGGAGGACAAGGTTCATTACCATTAGCAGGAACTGCTGTTTACATGACTTCTTACTCTCGTTTAGAGGAGGAAAGACCTTGGGAAAAAGCCATGAACGAAAGACAATGGTTGTACCAAACTCCAATGGATATTTTAATCAAAGCTTCAAACGGAGCTTCTGATTTTGGAAATAAATTCGGTCAACCGCTTATCACAGGTTCGGTATTGACTTTCGAACACGAAGAAGGTACCCGTAAAATTGGTTACGACAAGGTTATCATGCAAGCCGGTGGAATTGGTTACGGAAAATTAGACCAGGCTATCAAACATAAACCACAGGAAGGAGACAAAATTGTTATCCTTGGTGGAGAAAATTACAGAATCGGAATGGGTGGAGCTGCAGTTTCTTCTGCTGATACCGGTGCTTTTGGTTCAGGAATTGAATTAAATGCTATCCAACGTTCGAACCCTGAAATGCAAAAACGTGCTGCTAATGCCATCCGTGGATTGGTAGAAAGTGACAACAATCCTATTGTTTCCATTCACGATCACGGTGCAGGTGGACACCTAAACTGTCTTTCTGAATTGGTAGAAGACACTGGAGGTTTAATCGATTTAGACAAATTGCCTGTAGGCGACCCTACTCTTTCTGCTAAAGAAATTATTGGTAACGAATCTCAGGAAAGAATGGGATTGGTAATTGGCCAAAAAGACATCGATACTTTACAAAGAATTGCCGACAGAGAACGTGCTCCTATGTATCAAGTGGGTGACGTTACGGGAGACCACCGTTTTACTTTCGAATCAAAAACTAACGGAGCAAAACCAATGGATTATGCTTTGGAAGATTTCTTTGGAAGTTCTCCAAAAACGGTTATGACCGACAATACAGTTGATTATAAATATTCAGAATTAGAATACGACAAAAATAACATTGCCACTTATTTAGAAAATGTACTTCAACTGGAAGCTGTAGCTTGTAAAGACTGGTTAACTAACAAAGTGGATCGTTGTGTAAGTGGAAGAGTAGCTAAACAACAATGTACCGGTCCGTTGCAATTGCCATTGAACAACGTTGGGGTTATGGCTTTGGATTACAACGGAAAAGAAGGTATTGCAACTTCTATCGGACACTCTCCTATCGCTGCTTTAGTTGATCCAGCTGCCGGTAGCCGCACTGCTATTGCCGAATCTTTGTCAAACATTATTTGGGCTCCTATTAAAGACGGAATCAAAGGTATTTCATTATCGGCTAACTGGATGTGGGCTTGTAAAAACGAAGGTGAAGATGCCCGTTTGTATGAGGCAGTTCAGGCTTGTTCTGATTTTGCCATCGAATTAGGAATCAACATCCCTACAGGAAAAGATTCACTTTCGATGAAACAAAAATATCCAAATGATGAAGTAATCGCTCCAGGAACAGTTATTATTTCAGCTGCCGGAAACTGTACTAATATCACTAAAGTTGTTGAACCGGTTTTACAAAAAAATGCAGGTTCTATTTACTATATCAACCTTTCTCAGGATACATTTAAATTAGGAGGTTCTTCTTTTGCCCAAATTTTAAACAAAATTGGTTCAGAAGTTCCAACGATTAAAGATGCTGAATTCTTCAAAAAAGCATTCAACACTATCCAGGAATTAATTCAGGACCGTCAAATTGTTGCGGGTCACGATATTGGTAGTGGTGGTTTAATCACTACTTTATTGGAAATGTGTTTTGCTGATGTAAACTTAGGAGCTAAAATTGATTTCTCTGTTTTCGAAGAAAAAGACATTATCAAATATCTTTTTGCTGAAAACATCGGTATTGTATTCCAAGCTAAAGAAGACGCTGTATTGGAAAGCAAATTAAATGCTAATGGTGTTTCGTTCTACAAATTAGGAACGGTAACTAATGAGGCTACTTTAAATTTTGGTCCTTGCCAATTAGACATTGCTAAATACAGAGACGTTTGGTATAAAACATCTTACTTATTAGATCAAAAACAATCTAAAAACGGAACGGCTAAAGAACGTTTTGACAATTATAAAAATCAGCCTTTACAGTTTACTTTCCCTGCTCATTTTACAGGTAAAAAAGCTGAAATCCCTGCCGGTCCAAGACCAAAAGCGGCTATTATTCGTGAGAAAGGTTCTAACTCTGAGCGCGAAGTTGCCAATGCCATGTACATGGCCGGTTTTGATGTAAAAGACATCCATATGACCGATTTGATCTCTGGCCGTGAAAATCTGGAGGACATTCAATTCATCGGAGCCGTGGGTGGATTCTCTAATTCAGACGTTTTAGGTTCTGCCAAAGGTTGGGCCGGAGCTTTCTTGTACAACGAAAAAGCTAAAACTGCCTTAGAAAACTTTTTCAAACGTGAAGATACTTTATCTGTTGGTATCTGTAATGGTTGCCAATTGTTTATGGAATTAGAATTGATTAATCCGGAACACGAAGTTCACGGAAAAATGCTTCACAACAATTCCCACAAACACGAAAGCGGATTTACTTCGGTAACTATTCAGGAAAACAACTCGGTGATGTTATCTTCATTAGCAGGTTCGACTTTAGGGGTTTGGGTTTCTCACGGAGAAGGGAAATTCAACTTACCTTATACCGAAGACCAATACCAAATTGTAGGTAAATATGGTTATGACAGCTACCCGGCAAATCCAAACGGTTCT
>Ga0310900_10001182_pt1 | contig 10147 bp, 6 predicted proteins | sample C24D1metaG_FD_203879 | JGI IMG/M metagenome (GOLD analysis project Ga0310900, IMG submission 203879) | Lab incubated soil microbial communities from West Virginia University Organic Research Farm, Morgantown, WV, United States - C24D1 | ecosystem: Environmental > Terrestrial > Soil >...
TCTGCGCGATTTTTCAAGGCTTCACGGGCATATTCAAATTCAGAATAACCCGTAAGCAATATGCATTTTGTCCGTTTCCAATTTGTTTTTGATTTCTTTTATAAGTTCCAGACCTGACATGCCTGGTTTGCGAATATCCGTAATAACAACATCTATTGGGTGGATTCGGCAAATTTCAATTGCTTCATTAGCTGAGAAGGCCTTGTGTACTTCAGAAAGCCTCAGCGCTTCCCAACCAACGAGCAAAAAGAAGCCGCATGTAACGGCTTCTTCTCTGCCATTTATTGTTTCCTGTACCAAGGTAGTCTACTCAGCGGCACATCGATCTGCCGTTTCGTCGGTCCTTCGACGATACTGCCGTCGTCGCCGATCCATGTACCGGAAGGGAACGATACCTGCCGAACTCTAGCCCCTTGCTTAACAACGGGGGCAACCAACAGGGAACTACCTAGCATAAATTGGTCGATGATCTTCTCCATTCCCTCATTTGGAAATTCATAAGCCATGTGTCGTAAAATCGGCTCGCCCGTCTTGGAGGATTTCATTGCAAGTTCCAGAATCTCCGGTCCGATCTGCGCATGGAGCCGGGCCGCGTCTACGCAGTACCCCAAGTGTTCGTTATTCATTATCCGCCAAGGTGCTGCAGAAAATTGCATCATCGGGAATAGCGCGGAGCACTGGGCATAACGCACAACTAATTCGGAGTCTAATTGAGCCGACGTAAAACTCATGTACTCTCCGCCACCGATCATATCAGGACAGCTATAGGCATAACCGAGAAGACCTTGCGCTAAGCCATCTGGAATTAAGGCATCGAGTCCATTGCCTTCCCATTCGTGGTTCTTATCCTTGAGCCGCTGAACAAGAGGTTGTCCTGCAAGCTTCCAGCAGGCACGGTATTCATTAAGCGGATATTTCAGACCAACCTTGGCCCATGCCTCACAATGTCCATTGCGAGTTGTGGCGGGGATATAACTGAGGTCGTCAGACTCGTAGAACTCCGAGTCACCGGCATCCAGCTTGAAGCCGTCGATCCCATATTCTTTCTGCAAAGCATCAAGCTGCTCATGCATCCATTGAACGGCCAGAGGGTTGGTGCAATCCAGCACCGCACTGTAGCCGTTCCACCATTTTCGTATCGCCGTCTTGCCGTCCCGATCCTTCAAGAGAATCCCTGTCTGATCGAGCTGACGGTAAGTGAGGGAATCCGGAGTAACGAAAGGACATACCCAAAGCATTACCTTGAAGCCCATAGCGTGAAGTTCCTGCACCATACGCTTAGGTTCCGGGAATCGGCCGGAATGGAACTTCCAGGTTCCATAAGGCTCATGCCAATTATCATCGATCATAATAACGCCAGGAGGCATCCCGTTTGCAAGCACATCTTTCGCATATTGCATTACCTTCTCTTGTGTAGGTTCATAAAGCAGTTCAATCCAAAGATTATATTGAGGAGCCGTGAACAGCAGTTCCTCCGGAATCGAAGAACTAGGGGGAAAGAAGGTTCGAGATACATAGATGTACGCTCCCCGTAAGGTTTCATGGCCTTCTCCTGAAATGAGCTCTCCTGCACCGCTCACCTTTAAACTATTTTGTTCGAATTGAAAGAAAAAGGGTTCTTCACTCCAAATATATCTGCCTTTGCTCGAAATAAGTAACGGGCAGGCCTGATTGCCATTGAGGTTTGAAGCCAAGTCCACGCTAAAGGATGAAGTGCCAAAGGGCATGCTTCGACCATCAGCGGCGCGGCCTCCCCACCAATATTCGTCAAGCAGCAGTTCGATCATCAGTCCATGAGTTGTCATCTATGATTACTCCTCCATCACAATTTGAACACAAACCGGTCCATGAAGGTCATGGCAATCGACGGTATAAAGCTGCGAATTATCGGAATGAGATCTCAGCTCTCTCGTTACTCCGTTTACTTCAACGAAATCAGGTCTTTTATCCGCAAAGAAAGTAAATGCTCCCCCTTCGTCTAGAAAAAGTGTGGTCCTGGACTCGTTTCGAATGATATGCTTGATCGTTTTGGGGGAAATCATCTTGTTTGTCAATCCAATCGGGGCAATCCCCGAGTCGCAGCTCACTAGAATGAACAGTTTAGCTTCCCTCTCATTCAGGACAATCGGATATTCTTCATCACGCCCAATCACCGAACATGCTTCCGAGAAATATTCGTAGACTGCAAACCGGCTTCCATGCAGCCCCGGAATATCTGCAGGACGAATCCGGCTTTGGATCGGCTGTCCATCCTTGTTGATATGAAATGCAGCAACAATTCCAGCATCCCCGGCACGACTCCATATCTTTAATGCAGCATTTTCATGGACCGGATCTACAGTCAAGCAATCCAATGTCGGCATCCCGGGCAAATCGCAGCGCAACAGCTTCCCGTCACGTTCAATCAGCGGTCGGATCAAATTGGGGTCGGTTGCTTGAAGAGGATCGCTAAAATATACTGGTCCACCGCTTACCGCTCGAAGAAGGGCATGACGTTCCGCATCGGCATGAACCGTCCAGAACATATCCCAATCTCCCCAGTAGAGATGGCCATGATAGAACGAGTTGTATACATTTTGCATGGCGTGTTCTGCGAAGCAATCCGGGTTCTGGGGAACAAAATCATCACTGTTACGGTTAATGGCGGACATGGGCCTGCTCCATAAATTTTCCGAGGCCATTCCCATGCAGTTGATCATTTGATAATGGAAATGCATGGCGGCAGAAGCCTCCAGTGCCACATGTCCCCCTTTAGCGGCCTTTCCTGCAGAAAGATGATGTTTTGTTAAATTGCCTATCGCACTTTGTCCATCTACCTTGATGAGTCGAATTCCCTGAAGGCGTAACTGCTGATGAAACTCTTTCCAAAAGCCAAATCCGCGGTCATCACATGCAGGAATAAGAGCACCCCCGTTGGTGGGCATCAGATGTTCTTTCATCTTCGCAGCCAATTCACTTTCAGGATGAATACCGCCCCAATAGCCTGCGAATGTATGCCATACTCCTACTGAATTGATATCCAGCTCCTTCAACTTGTCTACAACACTTGCAAGTCCGCCCGGAAATTTGCCTGCATCAGCCTTAAAAGATACAAGCTTCCCATCCTTAATGTCCTGCCATCCGTCGTCAATGATCACCCAGCGTACCGGAAGATTCATGTTCTTAAATTCATTGCACTTTTGTACGATCCCCTCTTCGGACACCTCTCGGTAAAAGGCATCCCAAGTACACCATCCGATGTACTCAAAAATATCCGGATATTGCCGTTCATCCTTATTTGCAACACCAAGTTTGCGTCTCGCCGAGGTTAACGTATGTTCCGCCAATTCGAACGGATTCTCATGGATCCCCAACATCGCAACAGAGGTATTCATGCGGCTGAACCCGCCTGTGTTGTTAAACACAACCAATTGCAAATTCCCTGCGGTTGTTCCCTGCAAATCTGCCTTACCGTTTTCTTCGCAAAGCGGTATGATTTGAAAGAAGGAGCCTGTTTCACGTTCTATCAGCAGCTGCTGCGTTCGGCTGGGCAACCCATCGAGTGTCCCGGTATACGGTCTTGTCCACCAATCATTAAACCGGTAATGCCCCAACAGGCCCGTCATTCCAGGGAAGCTTTCCATCGTTAGCACAATCCCTTTGTTACTGTCAAAAAAACGCAAATGATCAAACAGCGGATTATCAATCGATGCGGAAAGAGATATCGCTGCACAGCCTTCCTCTATGCTCAAATGAAGCTTAACTAAAAGTCCTTCAGCCTCATTCCGAAATTCGCAATCTGTTACCGGCAACCCGCTTTCTTCTCCTGCGATCACCTGTGACAAATGTAAAGTGTGGCTGGAGCCATCGTCCAAGTTCACAACAGCTGAGATTCCTTTTATAACCGTCTCCCCGCCGTCAACCAAATCAAGCCTATCTCCTGTTTGTAAGAAATTTAGCAAATGTTTTACCCTCCCGGAATCTAAGTTAATTCAACCTGTTGAAATCTGTAGAACACACTCGTAAAGTCGCCATGCATGACCGGAATGGTTAACCCTGCATGCATTAATTCGTCACCGCCGTAAATGCGGCCGGTCTCTGCATGTTTGTACTTCGCGTCAGGATGCAAGCCGTTTAAACGCAGGAATCTTATCCGTTCTCCCGGTTGCGCAAGCACCTTAAAGTAACCTACAACCGCTTCATTCTTGTTTTCGGAAACGAACATCCACGCCGCTTCGTTACCTTGGAAGGGATCAAGCAAACGGTAGAAATCTCCGAATTGAATAACAGACCTGATTTCCTTATATTGAGAGATCGTCGTGCGGATAAAATCCTTTTCTTCTTCGCTTAACTTCGTAAGGTCGAGCTCAAATCCCAAATTCCCTGACATGGCAACGTGAGAACGGATATCCAAAGAAGTAACCCGATGTACCTGGTGATTCGGCACAACGGACACGTGCGCCCCAATGGTACTGATTGGATATACGAGACTTGTCCCGTATTGGATATTTAGGCGGCTGACCGCATCCGAATTGTCGCTGGCCCAAGTTTGGGGCATATAAAACAGCATTCCCGGATCGAATCTGCCGCCGCCTCCTGAGCAGCTTTCGAATAAAATATCAGGAAACGAAGACGTAATTTGCTCCATGACGTGATATAAACCAAGAATATATCGGTGGGCGATTTCTCTTTGACGTTCAGGAGGCCAGGCAAGGGATCCAACTTCTGTCAAATGACGGTTCATATCCCATTTGACATAACTGATGGGTGCGCTATTCAACACCTCGGTTATCACACGGACAATATAATCGCAAACCTCCGGCCGAGACAGGTCAAGAACAAATTGGTTCCTTCCCAATGTCTTCGGCCGTCCTTCCACTTGGATACACCAATCAGGGTGTTCCCTGTACAGATGGCTATCCTCCGAAATCATCTCAGGTTCGAACCATAATCCAAACTCCATCCCTCTGGCACGAATTCTTTCAGCCAAATCTGCAAGGCCGTCCGGCAGCTTACGCTTGTCCACCTGCCAATCTCCTAATGAGCTGGTATCATCGTCGCGGTGCCCAAACCATCCGTCATCTAACACAAACAGCTCGATTCCAAGACGCTGCGCTTCATCTGCCAGGCTCTCCAATTTCTGCGCATCAAAATTGAAATAGGTTGCTTCCCAGTTGTTTATCAAGATCGGCCTGACTCGATCCCTATGTTTACCCCTGCATAAACGGGATCTGTACAATTCGTGGTACGTGCGGGACATCCCCCCCAGCCCATCCGAGGAAAAGACCATGACTGCTTCAGGCGTTTGAAAGGTTTCCCCCGGACCTAACAGCCAGGTGAAATCGAACGGATTAATCCCGATCGATGCCCGGCAGGTATGATACTGCTCCACCTCTACCTGGGCAAGGAAGTTGCCGCTGTACACCAAATTAAACGCGTATACCTCTCCCTTACTCTCGTCGGCTCCTTTTCGCAATAAGGCCATGAAAGGATTCTGCTGCGGGCTGCTGGCACCCCGGGCACTGGTGATGGCTTGAACGCCGTGGGTAAGCGGACGCCTTTCTATATTCCGTTCATTCGTATGCGATCCATAAAGGGTCAACCACTCAAATTCATCATCCCGAAAGTCCACACTTGCGCTTGAAACACGCAACAGTTTGATATTGCACTGCCCATGATTGGTGATGGCAACGGAGCGGCTGATGGCATCATGGTCACGGAAGATGCAATAGGTTAACGCGACCGACAAGCCAAGATGCGCATCCTCCAATACAATCTCAAGGGAAATAGCCTCCTTATCGTTCTCTGCATAAGTCGCAGGAAGGCCTTTTAGTACTGATTTCCCATGATAAATCCTGTGAGAATGATATCGTAAGTCAGATATCGTAGATCCGTCTTCCAGTTGTAACTGGAATGCAGGCTGCCGGTAGTCCCCGTTTCCGTACACCGGATATTCATGAGGTATCGTATCCAAAGAAAAGCTGCGGTTCATAGGGTTAGGGTTAGGTGAGAAGCCTCTATCTAAAAATATCAAGGGGTTGCTTTCGTTATAGGAGACAATGCTCCTTCCCCAGTACAAATGGACAAGATAACCTCCATCCAATACCTTCATCACATAACTGGTTCCTTTATTACTGAGGTGAAAAATCTTCCTCTTTTCATCGAAATGTATATTCATGTATCTTCCTCCCCAAATTCAGAGAGCTACCCTGCGGTAATTCTCCTCTCACTGATCCATATCCGAGTTGTGAGCCATAATCAACCTTTCACACTGCCGAGAACAAGACCTTTCGTGAAATATTTCTGCAAGAACGGATAGACGACTAGGATCGGGACCGTTCCAAGGAACAACTGCGCGGCGCGGCCGGTTCTCACGTTCATTTGCGCGAGCAGCTCCGAATAGTCGGTGCCGGCTCTCAACATAATTTGGTCGAAGCTGAGCAACAGTGTCTGCAAATAGCTTTGCAGCGGATAATTATCGGGATTGTTCATGTAGATGATGCCATCAAACCATGAGTTCCAATGCCCAACGATGGTGAACAGTCCTACGGTCGCAAGCGCCGGCTTAAGAAGCGGCAAGAGGATGCGGATCAAGATTTGCATCGGCCCGGCTCCGTCGATCGTCGCTGATTCCTCAATCTCTTCCGGCAGGCTCCGAATGAAGTTCATGAGAATGATCATGCTGTAGACGGGCATCGCGCCCGGCAGAATGAGCGACCAGATGGAGTCGATGAGTCCGGCTTTGACGACGATAAGGTAGCTTGGGATCAACCCTCCGTTAAATAGCATCGTCAATACAAAAAAACCCATATAGATGCCGCGTCCCATCACTTTCTCCTTCGTCTTGGAAAGCGGATATGCGGTGAGCACCATCAAGATGAGGTTGACTATAGTCCCCAGCACGACTCGCTGGGTCGAAACCCAAAACGATTGTAAAAATTGGCCTCCTTCCAACGCAAACTCATAAGCCTTCGTCGTAAAATCGACTGGCCAGAATACGACATCTCCCGCCGCTACCGCTGCGCTCCCGCTAAAGGAAACAGCAAGCAGATTAACGAAAGGCAGGATGCAAAACAGCGAAGTCAAGAACAGAATCGAATAATTGGCGATAAGAAATAGCTTACGCCCTAGGCTTTTGTCTTGAACCATAATTTCCCTCCTTAATAAATCTTGTATCCTGCGGCTTTTTTCGCAAGCACGAGGGATAAGACGACCAGGATACAAGTGATGACCGATTTGAACAGGCCGATCGCCGTGCCTATCGAATATTGCGCTTGCACAATGCCGAGCCGATACACATACGTATCGATGATGTCGCCAGATTCGTAAACAGCGGGGGAATAGAGGTTGTAGATTTGGTCAAAACCCGCGTTCATGACGTTACCGAGGGACAGGACCGCCATCAGGATAATTGTCGGTGCAAGCAGAGGCAGCGTAATATAGATCGTCTGCTTCCAACGATTCGCCCCGTCGATCAGCGCTGCCTCATACAGCCCTGGGTCGATGCCAGTCAAAGCGGCCAAATAAACGACAGTGCCGAAGCCGAACCCTTTCCAGATATCGGTGACGATCATCGTCCACGGGAAGATCGAGGGGCTGCCCAGGAATGAAATTGGCTTCACACCGAGAAGACCGAGAAACGTGTTGACGATCCCATCCGAAGCTAGAATATCGATCATAATGCCGGCCATGATAACCCAGGACAGGAAGTTTGGGATATAGACAAGCGTTTGGAACGTACGTTTGAAGGCCGCCCGCATTACTTCGTTCAGTAATAAAGCGAAGATGACTGGCACGAAGATGCCGCCGAGCAATTTGAAAATCGACATGTACAGCGTATTCCAGATCGTTCGCAAGAATTTCTCCTGCTTGAAAACGTGTTCGAAGTTTTCCATTCCGACCCATGGCGAATGGAAGCCGAGTCCCGGATTATAGTCTTGAAACGCGATGACCAATCCGTAGAAGGGGAGATAGCTGAAGATAAAAACGAGAATGATACTCGGAACCAGCATGAGGTGGAAAGCCCTCTGTTGTCTTAACTTTCTTAACATGTCCCGATCCTCCGTTCCTAGAATAATATAAAGGAGGCGAGCGTAACCTCGCCTCTTCGCATGGTTCTCGATCGTTAGTTATTTGTTGCCGTACATTTTGTTTACAGCTTCGGTCGCTTCGTCTCCGCCGGCTTCCCGCCAGTCCTTGATGAGCTTATCGAAATAATCGATGCTCTCCTTACCCATGATGATCTTCGTAAAGCCTTCGGTCAGAATATCATCCAGCGTGGAGCCGTATTTGGCAAGTTCCTTGGGCTGTGCTCCCCAAAGCGAGTTCTTGATATACTGATTGTTGTCGATATAGGGCTTGGCGAGGCCATATGCGCTCCTCGGCGCGCCTTGCTGCAGGTAGTCGCCAACCGCGGCCGGTGTGCCTTTCGTCTCAAACTCGATACTGTTGTTGTACTTCTGCCACTGACCGGTCGCTGTGAAATTGCTCGTGTCCTTCTTCTTCATCGCCTCGCTGACCTTCACGAACTGCTCGTAGTCCGTGTTCGGGTTCGTGACCTTAAACGGTTGAGGAGCGTGCTCCAAGCCATCGTTTACGAAAGCGGCCAAAGTCTCTTGCGATTCCTTGCTGAATCCTTCGTCCATCATATAGGCGTAGAAGTTAATCAGCTTGATCACCGCTTCCGGATTCTTAGCTTTCTTGTTTACGACAACGTAGTTCCCGTTTAAGAAGGAAACTGAATGAATCACTTCTTCGCCATTGGCGGACGGTATGTTGTAAGGATAAAATATCGCATTCTTACCCAAGTTCGTGACAACATCCACGCCCGGACTATAGCCCCACCACTGGTAGTGAGGTTGTACGCCGACTTTGCCGGCTACGACATTAGCGTTCATCGCTGCCATATCTTTAATCGAAAATTCCGGATCGATAATGCCGAGCTTATACCATTCCGCAAATGTTGCAAGCGCATCCTTCATCTCGGGCTGGGTCGAACCGTGGACGATCTTGCCGTCTTCGCCTGGAACCCATATGTCCGGATGAGCTCCCCATGCGACTGCGAGCGTGTTTAGTGTATCGAGCGTCTGATCAAGCGCAATGCCGTAACCGCCGTGTTTTTCCATGAACTTGAGCGCAATGTTCTTAATGTCGTCTATCGTCTGCGGATCCTGGAGCCCAAGCTCTTCCTTCCAATCGTTGCGGATCCAGACAAAATCGGGCTGGTCAATGACGCCGTAGTGTAATTGCGGGATACCGTATAATTTGCCATCCTTCATGCCGGATTCAAAGCTGGGTCGATCGAATTCCATGTATTTTTTCACCCGATCGGATGCGTACTTGTCGAACACCTCGGTCAGGTCCATGACCATGTCCGCTTCCATCAACTTCTGCAGCTGCGATGCGTTTACACGATAAATGTCGGGAAGCTCGCCGGACGAGATCGCGAGGTTCAGCTTCGTTTCGTAATCGTCGGATACCCAATCCGTCACGACGTTGATGTTGAAGCGCTCCTTATACGCTCGCGTCCAGATGTTGTCCCCCATGTCGTCGCCTTCCGGAAATTGAGCGGACGTATTCGTTTCACGAATGGTGTGAATCGTGACCGGCTCCTTGTATTTCCCGAAAGCATAATCTACTTCCCCGTTCTCTTTCGTCGCCTGTGAAGATTCGGCTCCCGATTCCGTCGCTTGCTCTTTCTTGTCTTCACCGTTGCTGCACGCAGCAAGTAACATTAGCGCAATTGCCAAGATGATGGATAATCCTTTTCGTTTCATTTGTATCCCCCATTTGTATCAATATTGGAATTTAGAGAAATAAATAACAGGCCCTTCATAAAATCCGTCTCGTCAATTTACTGACTCTTCTGGAGACCTTATTGAACCTTTTGCCAGTAGTTCTTGTGAGTCAGCCACACAATCACCCCTTTTTTCTTTCATTCGCTGCACACTTTATTCTGTACGAGCTTGTACTATCATGACATCATCAGGCTACGCCATCTATCAATATTGTGGACGAATCATCATAAATGTGTATTTCTATGAAAAAAAAAAAAAAATGAACCCGGTGGAACAAACATAAAAAGAAATAAAACAAAAAAAGCTGCTGTCCCATGGGGACACCAGCTTTTTTTTGCGGTAAAATGTTCCGCCTCGAAATGAAGACATGT
>Ga0310900_10001185_pt1 | contig 10137 bp, 9 predicted proteins | sample C24D1metaG_FD_203879 | JGI IMG/M metagenome (GOLD analysis project Ga0310900, IMG submission 203879) | Lab incubated soil microbial communities from West Virginia University Organic Research Farm, Morgantown, WV, United States - C24D1 | ecosystem: Environmental > Terrestrial > Soil >...
AAAGATATAAAATTAATGCTAGATTTATTCGATTAAGAAAAAAAGGGTTAAGGCAACTTGAAAAACTTGGATTCTGAAGCATTTGTATTGGATTCTAGTGCTTTTTATTCTGGATTTCATCTTTCAAATGGAAAAAAATATTACACTACTCCATTGATTCTTGATGAGGTTCGTCATTTAAAGAATTTGACTTCGAGTTACGATGCCTTAATAATTTCAGAGTCATTATTCGCACTGGAACCAAATGTTGACTCCGTTTCAATGACGAGAACTACAGCCTTTAGCTCTGGAGACATTGATAGACTTTCTGATGCGGATATTTCAATTATTTCTCTATCTTATCAATTGGGCTATCCACTAGTTTCAGATGATTATTGTGTTCAAAATGTATCGAAGATCATGGGTATTAAGATCATTTCTCTAGGCATATCTGAAATTTCAAAAATCCGGAAATGGATCAATTTTTGTAAAACTTGTGGTAAAGGTTATTCACCTAAAATAACTGAATGTACAATTTGTGGAAACAAAACTAGAAGAAGATATAAAAATAAGTAATTTGATATTTTGAATATTCTGGAACTTCATCTTGGATTACGGTTTCTTGTTTTTAAGTCATTATTATGACTTCCATGGGAGTGGATAAGAAGAAAATATTAGCATACGATTTTTCTATAATATTTTTTCTAGTTGATTTATTTATTAGAATATAATCTTCTTATTTGTCTGCAGTTGATGGGTTTCTCTATATTAAAAAACAATTTTTCTTTTCTTTTGATAATTATAATAATCGGTATTGGTTTTCTTTCCATAATATCCTATCAGTCGGCTTCCTTTACTGCAGATGAGATAAAAAAGATTGCTGAGGAAGATATCCGTTCTAATGCAAGAATACAGACTTATGACCTTTCAAGGATTCTTGTTCATAGTTTAGACTCGATTATTTCAAATCTAGAACTCTTAACTTCTTCCCCCTTGATTTTGCAAAACGATCTTGACCAGATTCAAAACCTTCTTTATACTGCACAGCTATCAACCTTGAAAATAACTGATGCGTATTATTGGATGGATATTAATGGTAGAATAGTAAGCTCTAGTAAAATCTATCAAGGAGAAAACCTCAATACAAATCTAAATCTTCAAAATCAACCTTTTTTTCTATTCCCAAAAAAGACACTATCTCCTTACTACAGTACTTCGATCAAGTCAGAAGATAGTCCATCCTCTTCTTTATACATTTCATATCCTTTATTAAAACAACAAATAATAAAACATCAAAATGATACCTATAGCATAAGACAGACATTTGATGGGGTAATTGTTGCTTCAATAAGTGTAAAATCCTTAGGTATATTTTTACAAAATGAAATGGTGTCTTCTATTATAGGAAATGTGGGTTTAATGGATAGAAATGGGGTGATAATCTATGCTAGAAATCAGTCTCTAATAGGCAACAATTATCTTTCCACCGAATTTCAATCTTTAATTCCAGAGAATCTCCGGGGGGATTATAATAGTATTCTTAAGAAAGGTCTTGAAGGAAAATCCCTTGCCGAAGATTTAGTGTATAACGGAACTACAGTAACCTTATCATACGAGCCAATTGTAATTAGTGATAAATACCTGTGGACTTTATATGTTAGTTTTCCACATCAGCTTGCCAGTAACGTAGGTTCTCTGATAGCTCAACAAAATAACTTCAGTACTCTGATAGTTGTAATTACTGGCTCAGTCACCGTTGGAATAATCTATCTAATTCTTTCCTGGAACAGACGATTAAAGGGGGAAGTTAGTACTAGGACGTCACAATTAGAAAATATTAATCTGTCTTTGGTGGAGTCAAATAGACTTCTGGAAGAAGCTAATGAACAGCTAAAGGTACACGATAATATGCAAAAAGAATTCATTAACATTGCAGCTCATGAATTACGAACCCCTATAATGCCTATTCTAGGAGAGGTTGAGTTAATAGAAGAAGACCTTGATCCCGAGGACAAGACTGTAAAAGTTCAAGAAGAACAAATTAGATTAATCATTAGGAATGCAAAACGGTTAGATAGATTAGCTTCTGACATTCTCGATGTAACTAGGATCGAAAGCAATTCTTTAGTCCTTCAAAAAGATTACTTTGATCTTAATGATATTCTTTCTGATTCCATCAAAGATATCCGGAAGCGTATATCTTCCGGAGATGGTTTTGCCAAAAATATAGAAGCTATCTATCAGCCAACTAATGTGAGGATTTTTGGAGATAAGGAGAGGATAAACCAAGTAATTAGCAATTTATTGAGTAACGCATTGAAATTTACAGAAAAAGGTTTTATTAAAATCAGTGTTACAAAGAAAGATCAGGATGTACTTATTAGTGTTGAAGATACTGGGAGTGGAATAGATGCGGAGATTTATCCTCGTCTATTTTGTAAATTTGCTACAAAATCTGATAAAGGTACTGGACTGGGTCTGTATATTTCTAAAAATATAGTTGATGCACATCACGGTAAAATATGGGCTCATAACAATCCTAACGGCATAGGCGCTACTTTTTTCTTCAAACTTCCACTACATGATAAAACTTAATAAGGTTTAAGAAATTTCTAGGTTTTCATTTTTATACTTTGATTTAAAAATAATATTAATTTTATCTTTAAAAATCTTTCAATAACAAGATATATCAAATTCCAATTATACTCTTATCTGTATTAATCTTCTAATATTATTTTACATATTATTTTCCATTCAAATATAATCACAGATTACTATGGATTGAACTATCCTAAATCAAATATATTTATTTAGAACTAGATATTGCAAGCAAAAATGAATTTCCAGATTGTATTAATAAGTGGACTTGTGTGTACATTCATTTTTCTATCATCTTTTACAAATCTTGTATTTGCTGAGGATTTTCCCGTAATTTTCGCATTTAAAGAACAATATCTTCCGTCGAAATACACCCAATCATATCTCACATTCATGATAAATAATGCATTAGGTGGTTCATCTTCATACGTTTCTAATAGTGAATCCTATGAAACATTTAAAGAACAATATCTTCCGTCGAAATACACCCAATCATATCTCACATTCATGATAAATAATGCATTAGGTGGTTCATCTTCATACGTTTCTAATAGTGAATCCCATGAAACATTTAAAGAACAATTCATCTCAATTGAATCATTGGACTATAATAATAAATTGATCTTTGAAGATCCATCCCAACCGTTAACGTCTCTTAGTACTAATAGTGCACCATTTATTCTGCCAGTACCCTTTCCCTAATGTATTTTAGAGGAGTTAAAAATAGAAACAAATTGAAAATAACTATTAAGAATATATATCTGAATTGTATTTTTTTCAATATCGCGAGGTTAGCCTAGGCTGGTTAGGGTACGAGCTTCCCAAGCTCGGGGTCGCGGGTTCAAATCCCGCATCTCGCATATTGGAAAATAAACAACATGTTCGTATTCGTCCTAAATAATCAAAGCCGGTTTTTCTTTTAATCAAAGTTGATATTTTTCAAGCATTATTAACAAGTAAAATGATAAAAAATAGACGGGTTTTAAGTATCATTAAGTTCTTTTAGTTGTATTTAAATTTAAAATAATATAACTCAAATTGAAATTTGATTTTATTTTTGGTAACTTTTTAGACATATTTTAATCTATCATACCATGAATCATATGTTAGCTGAGATGTCTTGACAGATAGTTTCTTATATGTAGATTAAATTTTTTCTTCTAAGATATATACATATTTTATTTCTGAAACCTGTAACTAATGAATAGGCTGTCAAATGATGAGGTTTTTGCAATTGATTTGGAATTACTTTTAAAAGATACGAATAATTAAAACCTTTAAATATAATCGTTAATTTTCATTAAATGGATGAAATTTCTTTTTTCCAAATTTGTTGTATTTACGTTTATTTCCTTCACAATAATATTATTTTCTAATATTCAGTTTTTTAATATTACAATATTTTCACAAGAAGACGATAAGAAAGGGTTTGGAGTACAAGAAAGAGAACGGGCTAGAATACATGCGGATAATGACTCAAAAGTTGATGATAAGAAAGGGTTTGGAGTACAAGAAAGAGAACGTGCTAGAATACATGCTGAGAACGATTCTCAAATTTTCAATAATGACTTTGCCGGTTTGATCATACTCGTAACAATAATTGTTATTGTTGCTGTAAGTTCATATGCATTATACAAAATTTTGATAATCAGAAGAAAGTCCAATCATTCCAAACCAAAAAAATAATAATAATGGTTTAGTTAATTGATAAAAAAAATTTTTAGAAATTACATCTTAGTACCAACATCGATTTCATTATTGTTATTGATTCAATATGCTTATGGTGGTAATCATAATAGAAGTTTACAAGACAATGCAGAATTATTAGGATGGCTTTCTATTAGTTGTGGATTAATTGCTAATATTCCATTCATTTTATACGTACGCGTAAAGAGATTATCAGTTAAAAAATTAGGCGGAGCTGACAGTCTAACGCGAAACCTTTCTCTAGAACATAGACCAATAATTAATTTCCATGTTATTTTGAATCTAATTGGATTTTTTACAGGCATTTTTCATGGAATATTATTAATTAGAGGAATAGATTTTATTTCTATATCGTTAGTAATTGTCATAACTACCCTTACTGTTAGTGGTATGTTGATGAGATTTGCAAAATTAAGAATTCTTAACCAGTTAAATCGAATAATACATACACATATTATTCTCACAATTTTACTTGTAATTTTGGTAATCTTACATCTCTCGATTTCACAGTAGAAGGGCTTATTCTTGAAGGTAATATTGTATATTTTGCAACAGAAACTACAAAATTTATAATATCACGCCTGATTCATGCATGAGATTAGTTCTCTAAAACTCATTGGAAATATGACGAAAAAGAGGTTACATTTTTGTCATGCAAGATAGAAATGAAAACATGTATAAAGTATCCCTATCTATCATTATATTATTTTAAGAGTATGAACGTTATATATGTAAATATTGACATACAAATTGCTTGATTTTACAGGAACTTATATTTGAGAATTTAATTATTTCCAAGATATAATAAATCATCTTGTTTACATCTTTACATACGTGTCCCTACATACAGAACACGATTTTACGTACCTATCAATCTAAAAAACAATAGAAAGAACATTAAGAATATTTAGACAAGCAATTATGATACACTATTTGAAGAGATGTTAAATCTAAAACTATCATGTCAAATTGAAATTGATGAAGGATTGTTTGGTGCTCATAAAATATGAGTTAATCACGTATGGGGTTCAATCGAGAACAAAAATTGCACAGCATCAAGTATTGGCCCATTGAAGAGAGGAATAGGTAAGAAAATACTTATATTAATGGAATTGAAGGATTCTGAATTTATGCCATACATCGTTGTATCGATATTGAGGAAGTTCCTAAACAATATTTTCTTCTATATCAAAAGAGATAAAATTCAGATTCAATAACAGAGAAAGATATATGTTACATGTTAACAAATATTCTCGTTAAAACTGTTCCTAAATCTTTACGTATTACCTTTTTGAGCATATTTTTTTCTATAATTTTATAAATTTTAACTAATCAATTTAGGAAAAAATCTATTGATTTTTTAAATTATGTATCTATCTCTTTATAGGTTTCAAATCTTTCGTGTTTTATAGCCTCTTTTATAATAGTAAATGATACCTGTTCTGCCATTTTACTAAGGACAGAAACATCATCTTTATATTCATCAAACGAAGAATGATTTTTATTTCCAAGATAGACTTCTTTAATTTTATACCCTGAAACTGCTGCCTCAATTAGGAACCAAACATCTATGCCCCATCCATCAGGAGGATTACAATCCAGCATCTTTTTCCAAACCGCAACGTTGGAACATACCTCTCCGCTTAATGGTTGTTCAATATGAGATAGTTCAGGAAAGAAAATTCGTAGCATAGGTTTTGCAATAAGTTTTGTTACAGCTGCGTCACGAGGAAGTCGTTGATAGAAGCCTCTGGTCATATCAGACCCTCCTTCCAATACCGGTTTTGCCAAATCATCAACCCACTCAGGACTAATATTTTTTATATCAGAGTCTAAAAAAAGAATAGCTTTATAGGTTTTTCCTGGATTGTTAGGATTAATATTACCATTTATTGCCTCAATCAAACCAGCCTTCATAGCTAATCCTTTACCCGGAAATTTTTGCAAGGCTTGTTGTATTATCTTAACGCCACCAACATTATTTGCAATTTCTATTGTATTGTCTGTAGAAAAACCATCAACTATTATAATATCTGGCTTAAATGAGCTACTTTTTACATTTATCAAGACATTCTCAATTGTACTACCTGAATTTTTTGTACATAAAATAACTGCTAAATCAGGAGAACTAAGTTCAAATGAATCATATTCACTTCCTTTAAGGGTATTATCTTCTAATGATTCATTCATTTTTTATTTTTAAGCTTTAATGATATATAGGTTTTAGTCGGAAATCTTTATAAACTAATTTTTTTACGATTTTAATTTCTAAATTTCATATATTTTTAGAGTGCATAACAAAACCTTTGAATTTTTAAATTATTTTTTGAGAATTAAATTGAAAAGAATTATTATGCTTTCAATAAGATTGTTAAGATAAATAGAACTCTGTCCTAGCGTTTTAAGCTACATTATCTGGTTTCCAAAAAGAAGATCTGGCAAACTCATTGTAACAGATAAAACTTCTCAACTAATTAAAATAGATCACCATTTATTTTTATAGATGATGTGATATAGGTTTATGCTGAGACACAATTCATTACGTAAAATGAAAAACCTGATACAATATATGATATCTCATAATGTGCTTTTGACCTTTTACTGTATTGTGTAGCCATTATACAGAAATTCTTTATTCGTCAAATGATGTATATTCTTTTGCCATTACTCTTCTTTCCACTGTTTGTAGCTAAACTATTTATCTCTTTTATTTCGATATCACTTTTGTTCTTGTAGTCATGACAAATTTCAATTTGCGGAATTCTTTTCTATTCCTTTTACTAAAGATCGAAATAGTTTCTATATTAGATAATATAATTGGATATTCATTGTTGTAAAAAGTATAGGAATGTCGTCTTCCTTTCTTGTTGTGAGTTGATTTATACATTATAATAGCTTCTTTGTTGACGATCAGTTGTGTCTTTACATACAGAATGTCTTTTCCTCTTGTCTGAATAGTACTCTTTTTGTTCTTGTTTTAGGGTCTTGGTATCTCCTATTTTGTAGGATCTATGGAGACTTTAAAATCAGAAAAACATACATTGATATGAAAGCACTTTATAAGAAAAATATTCAATAAATGACTAAAGCCCATGACTGTTATACCTTCAAGAGAGTTATACTATCATGAAAATAATATCAAATTTTAAAAGAAAATAACAATAGTATAAGCTTAGAATTAGTATCCAAAATACGTGAATAAATAGACAATTAAAAAAATTATTTCTAAATGACAAAATCATTAAACACTGGATACAGAAAAAATACTAGAGTTTATAAAATATTATTAAATTATCAAAACTTTAAAGGAATAAAAGAAAAACCTGGTCTTTAAGTGAATATTAGATAATATATGGGACGAAGTATCTGAAAGAATCGATTAGCAAACGATGATAATCTTTCTGGATCTAACAATCAAGTTAAAGATACATCAAGGATCATCATCAATACAAATCCAAATAACAGAAAAAATGTTGCTAAGTCTATATTACCACGTCTATGGGATTCTGGAATTACTTCTTCGGCAACAACGAATATCATAGCACCTGCCGCAAAACTCAAGGCATAAGGTAAAAGTGGCTGAGCTATAAAAACAAAGATTGCACCTAAAACACCTGCAACTGGTTCAACTGAAGCTGATAACTGGCCATAAAAAAAACTTTTTCTGGTCGAATATCCTTCTTGTTTTAGTGGCATAGCAACAGCAAGACCTTCAGGAAAGTTTTGTAAACCTATACCAATGGCAAGAGAAATTGCAGCCCCTAGAGTTGCCTCCGGTAAACCCAATGACGCGGCACCAAATGCAACACCAATAGCTAATCCCTCAGGAATATTGTGTATAGTAATAGCAAGGACTAGAAGATTACTTTTCTTTAACTTTGTTTTAGGACCTTCTAAGGCTACAGGCGGCAGATTTGGATGAAGGTGCGGTAAGATTTTATCAATAATTCTAATAAATATACCTCCCAATAGAAAACCAATTGCAACTGGTAACCATGGCATCATATCTTGCCTTGAAAGTTCTAATGCTGGAGAAAGAAGAGACCAATAGCTAGCAGCAAGCATAACTCCTGCAGCAAATCCTAACATTCCATCAAAAATTTTTCTATTCATGTCTTTGAGCAAGAATACTAAAGAAGCTCCAACGGCGGTAACAAACCATGTAAAAAAAGTAGCAAGTAATGCCTGTGTAATAGGATTTAAATCAAAAAACCACGGTATCAATATAAAAACTAGTGAAAACTTGATCTATTATTTTAAAATTTCTATCTGTAATTATGTGAACTTCAATACTAAATTCGGCTTTATTAATTTAAGACAATTTCTGTTTCCTTTTTCCTCTCGTCCGTAAAAATTTTACAATATCTCAATACAATTAACTTGTGAAAAGTTTTTTTCTTGACTAAAAATCGTAATCATCAATATAATTGTGACACAGTTTATCTGATAACTTGAATCAGTTGATATTTATCTTCTCATATAGGTAAATCTGCTCTTTAAAGACATAAAGAGGTGTGTGTATTTATATAATTGTTATTTGGGTAAAAAAAATAATATAAGTAATAATAGAATTTTCAATAGACTTCCTACTAATTTTTACAAGAAATATAGAGAAACTATTTTAATGAATAAAGATTTACTTATCGCTGGCACAATTGGATTTTTGGCTAGTGCTGTTATAGCAGAACTATATGCGATTTATTCTCCTAATAATGTATTAACTTCCACAATAACGGTATTGGTTGGATTTATAATATACAAGATAATTTTTATAATTCTTTTTCATATCGACAACAAAAAAAAATACACGGATAAATTTACTAGCCAAATTAATTTTAATATTCTAAAGAAAATAATAAAGAAGATGATATTTGCTTGGTCTATATTTGACATTGTTAACAATTTATCACGATGGGTAATACTATTTGAATTATTAATAACAGGATTCAGACCTTTTGAAGCAGCTATAATATCTTCTATAGCTGCTTCTTCTATATCCTATTTAGCAATAAATATAATCTCAAAACGTATCAAAATCTTTTCATCATTAAAGAAGAAGAATACTCAATGAAAATAATGCCAAAGATATCTTAGAATTACAAATAAAACGTTTGCAATTATTGGAAAACTTAACTAATAAAAAAGTATACCTAAAGAATGTCATTATGCACTAGATACTATTACATTAGTTTATATCTGCAGGTAACATATGTATAATTATGTCAGCAAAAGAAGAAAAGATAAATGAAAAAAATTCAACTAAATTTAGTCCAGACAGCACTAATTTCAATGAAAGAACAATAGAGACTACAATAACCCCTTAAACCAACAACAAGATCTAATAAACAGGACATTCGACAACACCTTACATAATATAAAGACAATTATTGATGAAGCTACACGAGAAATTCCAAAATACACACAACGTATTGCTGAATATCAAGAACAAACTATTCAAACTATAAAAGCTATTGCCCCTGACTTTATTGAAGCAGAAAAAGAAGTAATAACCTCTTTTCAATCACAAGTAAATAAAAAAGTGGTGTAAACTCCATCTGATTATGGGATTTGTATAATCCACAGACAATTGTTGAAAATCACGCAGTAATGATCAATAACTTGACTAGTTATCTATTAAACACGAGTAATCTCACAAATAACGCTCTAGCATCGAATATGAGGATTTACAAAACAGCACTCGAACAAACAAGTGATCTAAAGAGTTTAGTAAGAATAAAGTGTAGTTACATGAGATGAGTTGCAAAATAAGTTAATACACGATGATTTAGAAATCATACAAGTAAAAATCGACCATGTTAAATATCTAACATAGTCTAATAATCTTTGGTATTT
>Ga0310900_10001190_pt1 | contig 10110 bp, 9 predicted proteins | sample C24D1metaG_FD_203879 | JGI IMG/M metagenome (GOLD analysis project Ga0310900, IMG submission 203879) | Lab incubated soil microbial communities from West Virginia University Organic Research Farm, Morgantown, WV, United States - C24D1 | ecosystem: Environmental > Terrestrial > Soil >...
AGGCGATCCGGCGTCGATCCGGCCGATGCGAGCGCCGAGCGCCACGCCGGGTCAGCCGGCAACTCCAGTTGCCTCGACGTAAACAGATGTTGCGTCACCGAGTCGAGCGCGCGGCAGCGCAACGCGTCGCCCCAAGCCTCGCTGGTCCAATGAAATGACGCGTCCGGTCGCGGCAGTGTCATCGCCGCACCACTGAGCAACGGCAACCACGGTTGTCGCGCCGGCCAGTCGGATCGGCGCAGATCGCGGGTTTTCGACGGCTTCGCGCTGGCATCGTCCTTGATCATCCGTCAGTCAGCACAACACAACAAGACGAGACCGCAAGGTCCTGTCGAGACTGGGAGAACCAGCGACTGGAGAAGCCACATGGTGATCAAGATCATGCCGAACGAAAAAAGTCAGCCGGTCGGAAAACTTGCCGACGCCGAAGTCCACTTCACGGAAGGAGCGCTCGACGGCCTGCGGCTGCTCGGGTTTGCGGTGTGGGAGCGCCGCAACGGGCCAGGCCGCAATGTCACGTTCCCCGCGCGCACGTACTCGGTCAACGGCGAGCGCCGCAGCTTCTCGCTGCTGCGTCCGGTTGGCGACGCCAACGCGCAGAACGCGATCAGGGATCTGGTGCTCCAGGCGTACGCGGAATTCGAGTCTCGCGCGGCGGTGGCGAGCTGACTGGCGCGCCGGCGGCGCCAGTTGTCGTGCCGCTAGCTGAGAACGGGAAGGAGACGAGCGTTTTCCTTGGCGCGCTTGGGCGGCAGCGTCCATTCGGCGCGGGTGCTCTTCTCGAACTCAGCGCGGAAGAACGGCTCTTTCATGCCGCCGTCAATGATGTTCCACGGCAGCACGGCGTCGTTCGAGCGGTCGCGATAAATGTAGAAGTCGCCGTCGAGGCCTGCATCGGACACGGCCTTGCGCCACTGGCCGCCGTTCGCCTCGGCAAGCTCGATGGCCGGCGCGATGCGGCGATCGCCGAGCGACAGCAGTGCCTGGTAGTACGAATGGCGCTCGCTCTTGATGTTGAAGTAGACGTTGTCGATGTCGGAGACCAGGGTGCGCAAGCGCTTCATCCTGCGCTCGATCTCGTCGGCCGGCGTCATCGGTAGCCACTGATACGCGGTTCCCGGCTTGGGTACCAGCGGGTTGACGCTGGCGACGATCCGGCCGATGCGGCCGCGGGCGCGCGCGTGCTTCAGCATGATCTCGTGAAGCTGCAGGGTCAGATCACGAATCGCGACGAGGTCGGCGTCCTCTTCGGTGGGCAGGCCGATCATGTAATAGAGCTTGAGGCTCTCGATGCCCGTGGAGAAAATCAACTCGGCCCGATCGAGGATTTCTTCGTTGGTGATCGTCTTGTTGATGACGCGGCGCAGGCGGTCCGAGCCGGTCTCCGGCGCAATCGTCAGCGTGCGCTCGCCGCTCTCTTTGAGCAGCGACACGATCGTCGGTGTCAGGTCGTCGAGGCGCAGCGAGGCCGGGCTGATCGAGTAGCCCATGTCCTTCAGGCTGCGCAGGATGTGCTCGATTTCCGGGTGATCGCAGAGCGCAATGGACACGAGGCCGGCACGCGACGAGTGCGCGCGCGCCGCCTTCGCGAGGCCGAGGATGCGCTCGGCCGGAAAGGCGCGGACCGGAAGGTAGTTATAGCCGGCCCAGCAGAAGCGGCAGAGATTGGCGCAGCCGCGCACGACCTCGACCAGGAAGCGTGAACCGAACTCGGTGTCCGGCGTAAAGATCGTCGTCGACGGCGGATCGACGGCCTCGGTTGTCTTGAGGGCCGCCTTCTTGACGACCGGCGGCGCACCGGTGCCTTCGCGCGGAACGAACTGCGCGATCGTGCCGTCGGCGTTGTACTCGATGTCGTAGAACGAGGGAATGTAATAGCCGCGCGCCTGGGCAAGCCGCTTCAGCTGCTCGCTGCGCGAGGACGTGCCGAACGCATCGAGCAGCGCCGGCACGAGCGCTTCGCCTTCGCCGGCGGCAATGACGTCCGCGAACGGCGCGAGCGGCTCGGGATTGACAAACGTCACCGCGCCGCCGATGACGATGAGGGGATGCGTGTAGTCGCGATCCGCGGCGCGCACCGGCACACCGGCCAGCCGCAGCATCGTGAGCACGTTGGTGTAGTCCCATTCGAACGACACCGAGAACGCGATGACGTCGAAGTCGCCGACCGGTGTCTGCGACTCGAGCGTGACGACGCGCGTGCCGGCGTCGCGCAGTGCGGCCAGCTCCTGCTTCGGCGGCAGAAACGCGCGCTCACAGACGATGTCAGGCTGGTCGTTGAACAGCCGGTACATCGTCTGGAAGCCGAGGTTCGACATCGCGACGAAGTACGTGTTGGGAAAAATCAGCGCGACGCGCAGCCGGTTGGCGTGCGGCTTGCGCACGTAACCAACTTCGCGGGAAAGGATTTCCTGTGCGAGCTCTTTCTGGTGCCGGGGCTTCATGTAGATGCCAGGGGGTCGTCGAGCTGTCGTTGCGCCGGCGGCGCTCGCGGCTCCCCTGGATTTCTCTACTGTATCAGCCCTGTCTCCGGCCCGTGTCTTCGATGCCCGGCCTGGGCTACCCCTCGCTGCGCCGCAGGAAAGCGGGCACGTCGAGATCCAGATTGAGCTCGAGGGCCTCGTCGCTGCCGAGCGGCGCGCCGCCATTCTGACCGACGGCAATGGCCTTGGGCGCCGCCAGCGGCATTTCAATCGGTGGCCGCCGGGCCAGGGTCGGTGTAATGGCTCGCGCCTGCACGGCCTCGGGCAACTTGAACTGCGCCGTATACGAGCTCATGTCCACCGGGGTCTGCATCGGCGCGTTCGCCGGCGTCGAGCGATCGGTCCGCACATGATCGAATCCGGTCGCGATCACGGTGATCTTCACCTTGTTGGCCAGCTTCGGATCGACGACAGCGCCGAAGATGATGTTCGCGTCCTCGTGCGCTGACTCCTGGATGATCGTCAGCGCCTCGTTGACCTCGAGCAGCGACATGTCGGGGCCGCCGGTGACGTTGATGATCACGCCGCGCGCGCCCTTCACCGACGCGTCTTCGAGCAGCGGGCTCGAGATGGCGCGGTTGGCGGCGTCGATCGCGCGGGTGTGGCCTTCGGCCATGGCCGTGCCCATCATCGCCACGCCCATCCCCGACATGATCGTCTTGACGTCGGCGAAGTCGAGGTTGATCAGGCCAGGCACGAGAATCAGGTCCGAAATGCCCTGGATGGCCTGGCGCAGCACGTCGTCGGCGGTCACGAAGGCGTCGAGCATCGAGGTGTTGCGATCGATGACACTCAGCAGCCGCTCGTTTGGAATCGTAATCACCGTGTCGACGGCGTCGCGCAGCATGTCGAGGCCCAATTCGGCCTGCTTGAAGCGCTTCTTGCCCTCGAACTTGAACGGCTTGGTGACGACGGCAATCGTCAGCGCGCCGAGCTCGGTGGCGAGGCTGGCGATCACCGGCGCCGCGCCGGTGCCGGTGCCGCCGCCGAGGCCGGTCGTCACGAACACCATGTCCGCGCCGGACAGCGCCTGGATCAACTTGTCGGTGTCCTCGAGCGCCGCCTGGCGCCCGACATTCGGATCCGCGCCGGCGCCAAGCCCTTTGGTGAGCTTGCCGCCGATCTGGATCTTCACCGACGCCGGGTTGGCCTTGAGCGCCTGCGCGTCGGTGTTGGCCACCATGAACTCGACGCCGGAGATGCCGGCCTGTACCATCCGCGAGACGGCATTGCTGCCGCCACCGCCGACGCCGACTACTTTGATGCGCGCGCCCATGCGCGCTTCCTCATCGAGCGTGAGACGCAGGGATTCCAAGCCGTCGTGGTCCGTCATCTTGCCTCCCATTAGAAGAACTCCTTGAACACAGTCCTGAGACGGCCCATCACGCGGGTGAGGGCGCCGCCGCCTGTTATCGATGTCGAAGGTCCGCGGTGCCGGGCCGCATAAAGAACCAGCCCCACCGCCGTTGCAAAGCCCGGGTTGCTGACGTGATCGGCGAGGCCGCCGACGCCGACGGGCACGCCGCGGCGAATCGGCAGGTCGAAAATCTGTTCGGCTATTTCGGACATGCCCTCGAGCTGGGCGCCGCCGCCAGTGAGGACCAGTCCGGAGTTGAGCGACTTTTCGTAGCCGGCCTTGGAGATCTCATCCCAGATCAGATGGAACATCTCCTCGGCGCGCGGCTGGAGGATGTCGGAGAGAATTCGCCGCGCCATTACGCGCGGCCGGCGCCCCCCGACGCTGGCAACTTCGATCGTCTCATCTTCTTCGACCATTGACGATAGCGCACAACCGGCGCGGCGTTTCACTTTTTCCGCGTCGGGAATCGGTGTTCGAAGACCAACCGCGATGTCGTTGGTGAAATGATCGCCGCCGACTGCGATCACGGCCGTGTGCCACAAGCTGCCGCGCTCGAAGATCGCCAGGTCCGCCGTGCCGCCGCCGATGTCGACAACGGCCACCCCCAGTTCCTTCTCGTCCGAGGTCAGCACCGTCTCCGATGCGGCGAGCTGTCCGATCACCGTGTCCTGGACCTCGACGCCGGCGCGATTCACGCACGCGACCAGGTTCTGTGTCGCCGTCTGGCTGCCGGTGATGATGTGGACGTTCACTTCGAGTCGCGCCCCTGTCAGTCCGACCGGCGCGCCGATCCCCTCCTGTTCATCGACGACGAAGTCCTGCGGCAGCACGTGCAGGATCTCCCGGCCGGCCGGCAGCGACACCGCCCGCGCCGCGTCGATCGCGCGCCGCACGTCGTCTCTCGTGACCTCGCGGTTCTTGCCGGCGACGGCAACCACACCGCGGCTGTTGAAGCCCTTGATGTGCGGTCCGCTGATCGCCAGCTGCACCGAGCCGACCTCGACGCCGGCCATCAGCTCGGCCTCCTCGATCGACTTCTTGATCGATTCGACCGCCGCCTCGAGGTTGACCACGACGCCGCGCTTCAGGCCTTTCGAGTCCGTGATGCCAATGCCGATCACGTCGACGCCGCCATCGTCGAGCAGCTCGCCCACCACGGTGCAGACCTTGGTGGTCCCGATGTCGAGACCCACCACGTATCGTTCCTGTCGTGCCACGAATCCTCCGTTACAGTCGGGAGGCGGGATCCGGGAGCCGGGAGCCGGCCAGCCGAATTTCCGCGCTCTGCGATCGTGCGGTTCCCGGTTCCCCGATCCCGGTTCCCGTCGTCGATCGCGTCATTTCTTCACCATCTTCTTGGGCGGGCGCACATACAAACGTTCGTCGAACCGTAAATCCACGTAGTCGATCCCGGCCATCCGCTCGTGCAGCGCCGGGGCCAGATCGATGTATTGCTGCAGTCGAGCCACGAAGTCGGTGTCGCCGAGCCGCAGCAGCGCCGGATCGCCGTCGAGAATCACCACCGCGTCATGGAGATCCGACACGTCGATCTGCGAGACCCGCTTGGCGAGCTCTGGCCGCGTCGAGAGCGCCGCGATGACGCGCGTAGCGAATTCCGCGCGGGCGATGTCGACGATCGAGCCGCCCTGGTGAGGGGCGGCGCCGATGCCATCGATGATCGGCAAGTCGATGTCGGCGTAAACCGGACCGTATTCGTCGATGATCACGCCCCTCGGGTCGATGAGGTACAGGGACGCGTTCAACCGGCCGATGCCCATCGGCCGCCGCTCTTGCACCGAGATCTCCACGGTGGATGGCAGCACGCGCCGGATCGTTGCGCTCTCGACCCACGGCGACGACAGCAGCTTCTCCTGCCATGCCTCGAGATCGGCGGCGAGGATGTTCTGGCCTCGCAAGCCCTCGACGAGCGCCAACACTTCGCCCGTCGACAGCCGTGCCTGCCCGCGCACGACCATGTGCCCGATTTGCAGCGACGAGGCGGCTGCGATCAGCGTGGCGCCGCGATACCCGCCGTAGCCGAGGACCACTGCCATGGCGAGGAACCTCGCGGCCAGCCATGCGTGCTTCGACGCCGGGCTGCGCTTGCGTGACGGCTTGACGTGCGCGCGGCGGAAGCGCTTGTCGGTGGTTGGAAGGCCGGGCATTACCGGGCGCCTCCCTTCCCGTGACGGCGCTCGAGCTCGGCGACGAGTTGGCCCGCCAGCGACGCGATCGATCCAGCCCCAAGTGTGATCACCAGGTCGCCGGGTCGCGCGATGTCGGCGACGCGCGCGGCCATGTCTTCCAGCTTCGCCACGAGATGCACCGGCGACGACCGGCGCTGGTTGACCGTGCCGGCCAGCGCCTCGATCGTGATGCCGGGCAGCGGCTCTTCACTGGCGGCGTAAATGCCGGTCAGCACGACTTCATCCGCGGTCGCCAGCGCGGCGCCAAATTCGTCCATGAGATCACGCGTGCGCGTGTAGCGATGCGGCTGGAACGCGACAACGATACGCTTGGGCTTGCCGGCGCGCGCCGCCGCCAGGACCGCAGCGATTTCGGTCGGATGGTGACCGTAGTCGTCGACGACCGTGATGCCGTTTATGACACCTCGCTGCTCGAAGCGCCGTTCCGCGCCGCGGAACTCAGCGAGCGCCCCGGCAATCTTCGCGAACGGCACGTCGAGCTCGAGGCCGACGGCGACCGCGGCCAGCGCGTTCAGGATCGAGTGACGTCCAGGGACGGCGAGCGTCAGCTCACCGAGCGTGGTCGATCCGGCTCCGCCGCGACGCTCGCGATGTTCGACGGTGCAGCGCGATCCATACCCTTCGAGCGTGACACCGATCGCGGCGAGGCCCGCCTCAGCCGAGTCGATTCCGTAGCTAATGACGCGGCGCTTGAACTTCGGCATCACACGAGACAGCTCCGCATCGTCGGCGCACGCCACCACGGCGCCGTAAAACGGCACCTTGTTGGCGAAGTCGATGAAGGCCTGCTGCAAGTCTGCGAAGCTCCCGTACGCGTCCATATGTTCGCGATCGATGTTCGTGACGACCGCAATCGATGGCGACAGTTTCAGGAACGAGCGATCGCTCTCGTCCGCCTCCGCCACCATGTACTCCCCGCGCCCGAGCCGCGCGTTGCTGCCAAACGCGCTGAGCCGGCCGCCAATCACCGCCGTCGGATCCAGGCCCGCCCGCTCGAGCACGAGCGCGACCATCGAGGTCGTGCTCGTCTTGCCGTGCGCGCCGGCGACCGCGATGCCGAAACGCAACCGCATCAGCTCTGCGAGCATCTCGGCGCGCGGGATCACCGGGATCCGCCGCCGCGTCGCTTCCGCGACCTCCGGGTTGTCCGGCCGCACCGCCGACGAATAAACGACGACGTCCGCGCCGCCGACATTCGCCGCTCCATGCCCGACCCGCACCGTCACGCCGAGCGACTCGAGGCGATCGGTCACGGCCGAGCGCCTGGCATCGGAGCCCGACACCACGTAGCCAAGATTCGCGAGCAGCTCCGCGATCCCGCTCATGCCGATGCCGCCGACGCCGACGAAATGAATGCGGCGCGTCTTACCGAGCACGGCGCTTACTCAATTGCTCCACTCGATCGGCGATCCGCTCGGCGGCATCGGGCCGCGCCAGCGTCCGCGCCGCCGCCGACATGCCCGCGAGGCGATTCCGATCGGTCATCAATTCCTTCAACAAGCCCGCGACTGCATCACCCGACAAATTCCTCTCGTCGATCACGATCGCGCCGCCGGCTTTCTCGACCACCTCGGCGTTCTTGCGCTGGTGGTCGTCGGTCGCCGTCGGCAGCGGCACGAGGATCGCCGGTGTTGCCGACGCCGCCAGCTCCGCCAGGGTCGTGGCCCCGGCGCGGCAAATCACGACGTCCGCCGCCTTCATCTCTCCGTCGATTTGGAAGATGAAGGCTTCGACGCGGGCCGCCAGCCCGGCACGCTCGTACGCGGCGCGCACCAAATCCAGATCGCGCTCGCCGGTCTGGTGGGTGATCGCAAGGCGTATCCCGGAGGCTGCCAGCCGCGCCGCTGCCTCCACCATGGCCACGTTGATCGCGTGCGCGCCCTGAGAACCGCCAAAGATCAGGACCCGTGCCGCATCGTGCGGCTGCGTGAATCGATCATTCGCCTCCTCGTTCTGCGCCGGAAAAAACTCCGGTCGCACGGGGTTGCCGGCCACAAAGCCCGTGCGCGGGAAGTACGCCAACGCCGCTTCGAAATTCACCGCTGCCGCGCGCACCACATGCGCCAGCAGGCGATTGGTGATGCCCGGCAGCGCGTTCTGCTCGAGCAACATCGTCGGATAGCCGACGAGCGCCGCGATGGCGACCACCGGGCCCGACGCAAATCCACCGACGCCGACGACCACGTCGGGCCGCTGCTTCGCGACCACGCGCCATGCGTCGATCGCCGCGAGCGGCAGCAGCGAGAACCCGATCGACCGCTCGAGCCGCGACTTGCCCTTCAATCCGCTGACGCGAATCAGGTCGAGCGCAAACTTCTCGCGCGGCACCACGCGCGCTTCGATGCCCTGCGCGGTGCCGACGAACGACACGTGCGCGGACGGATCGCGCCGCTGCAGCTCGCGCGCCAGCGCGATGCCGGGGTACAAGTGCCCGCCGGTGCCTCCGCCCGCGATCAGCACACGCACGTCTCACGCGGCTCCCGTCTCCATCGGTTGATGCTGCGAGATGTTCAGCAGCACGCCAACGCCGAGCAGGTTGATCAACATCGACGAACCGCCGTTGCTGACGAGCGGCAGCGGAATGCCCTTCGTCGGCATCAGGCCGAGGACGACACTGATGTTCACGAACGCCTGCAGGACGAGCATCATCGTGATGCCGAGCGCGAGAAACGCGCCGAAGGAATCGGGCGCACGCATCGCGGTGCGCATGCCGCGCCAGGCGATCACGCAGAAGCACAGCAGGACCAGCGACGCACCGATCAGGCCCGTCTCTTCGGAAATCACCGCGTAGATAAAATCGGTGTGCGGTTCGGGCAGGTAGAACAGCTTCTGCACGCCGTTCATCAGGCCTTTGCCGAAGACACCGCCGGTGCCGACGGCGATCAGCGACTGGATGATCTGGAATCCGTCACCGAGCGGATCGGCCCATGGATCCATGAATGTCAGCAGGCGGCGGCGGCGATAGTCGGCCTGCATCAGGATCACGTACAGGGCCGGCAGCGCGAGCAGCGCGGCGCCGAGCAGATAGCGGTAACTGATGCCGGCGGCGAACACCATCACCGCGATGACCGCGATGAGCGAGACCGCGGTGCCGAAGTCGGGCTCGAGCAGAATCAGCGTGACCAGGCCGCCGACGATCAGCGCGATCGGCAGCAGCGAGTACTGCAGCTCGTTGATGCGCGCGCGGCGGCGCTCCAGCATCAGCGCCGTGAACAGGATGGCGGCCATCTTGGCCAGCTCGGACGGTTGAATGCCGAATCCGCCGATGCCGAACCACCGGCGGGTGCCGTTGATGGGCCGCGAGAACAGCACCGCGACCAGCATCAACCCGACCAGGCCCAGCAGCAGCCAGATCATCTTGTCGTTGCGATAGGCGCGGTAATCGATGCGCATGACGATCGACAGGACGGCGATGCCAACCGCCGCCCACATCATCTGGCGCGTCACGAACAGATAGGGCTGCTGAAAGCGCTCCAGCGCCACCAGCGCCGACGCGCTGTAGACCATGACAACGCTGGCGCAAATCAACGCCAAGGTCGCCAGGAACAGCCACTTGTCAGATTGCAGTTTCCTCGCCATCTATGTCTCTCTGCGCCGCCTCCGGCGGCGCGATTACTCTTGCCCCATCTCCTCGGGACGTATAAAGTTCGACGCCCTGCGTTCGATACTGAGGTTGCAAGCAGTCAGTAGTCGCCAGTCGATCAGGGAATTGAGACACCAGCCTCGCAGACCGGGGCAGCCTGCGCTCCCAGCGACCAGCTCTCAATTGCCGCAAACCGGCTGACGACTACTCACTGCTCACACGCACCTAGTACCGGGAACCCGGCACCGCACCTACGCGCCCGCAATCAGCTTCCGCACCTCCTCCTTGAACTGCCGTCCGCGATCCGCGTAGTCCGCGAACATGTCGAAGCTCGAACAGGCCGGGGCGAGCAGCACCACTCCGTCGGGGGCGGCAAGATCCCACGCCCGCCGTACCGCTTCCGACAGCGATGAGGCCTCCACGACCGGCACGACGTCCTTCAACGCGGCTTTCACCATCGGCCGTGCCTCGCCGATG
>Ga0310900_10001195_pt1 | contig 10100 bp, 6 predicted proteins | sample C24D1metaG_FD_203879 | JGI IMG/M metagenome (GOLD analysis project Ga0310900, IMG submission 203879) | Lab incubated soil microbial communities from West Virginia University Organic Research Farm, Morgantown, WV, United States - C24D1 | ecosystem: Environmental > Terrestrial > Soil >...
ATCGTAGTCACGAATCCAGATATGCTCCACTCCGCGATATTGCCGCATCACACGAAGTGGGTCAAGCTATTCGAAAATATTAAATTCATCGTCATCGATGAGGTTCATGCTTACCGGGGCGTGTTCGGAAGCCATGTAGCAAACGTCATTCGCAGGTTGAAACGAATATGCAAGTTTTATGGTTCGACACCGCAATTCATATGCGCCTCCGCCACGATCGATAACCCGAAGGAGCATGCGGAGCGTCTAGTCGGGGAGAAGGTTGCCCTCGTAGACAACAACGGCGCTCCGATGGGGGAGAAGCATTTCGTATTTTATAATCCGCCCGTTGTGAATAAACAGCTTGGGATTCGTCGAAGCAGCGTGCTTGAGACGCGCAAGCTTGCCGGCTTGCTGCTTAAACAGGGTGTGCAGACGATTGTATTCGCGCGCAGCCGCGTTCGGGTCGAGCTGCTGCTTACTTATTTGCAGGAACTGATTCGCGATAAACTGAATGACAAATCGATTAGAGGCTACCGCGGCGGCTATCTGCCCAAATTACGCAGAGAAATCGAGCGTGGCTTGCGTTCCGGTGAAATTCGCGGCGTTGTCAGCACAAACGCGCTGGAGCTTGGCATTGATATCGGTCAGCTGCAGGCTTGCGTATTGAACGGTTATCCGGGCACGATCGCCAGTACCTGGCAGCAATCCGGACGCGCGGGAAGAAGGCAAGAAAGCTCGATCACGTTTATGGTCGCCAGCAGCAATCCACTTGATCAATACATGATTCAGAACCCGGACTTCTTCTTTAACCGGCCGCCTGAGCGAGCGTTAATCCACCCCGATAACCTGCTCGTGCTCATGGATCATGTGAAGTGCGCAGCCTACGAGCTGCCTTTTGAAATAGGAGATACGTTCGGCTCGGAATCGCTTGAGGACATGATGGAGTTTTTGGTGGAGGAGAAGGTGCTTCATAAGGCAGGCAGCCGCTGGTTTTGGATGGAGCAGTCCTTTCCCGCGCATAACATTTCTTTGCGCTCGGCCGCGCAAGAAAACTTTGTTATTATTGACAACACGAACGGCAGCCGGGTTCTGGGCGAGGTTGACCGGTTCAGCGCTCCGACGCTCATTCATGAGGAAGCGATCTATATACATGAAGGCGTCCAGTTTCAAGTTGAGAAGCTCGATTATCCGGAGAAAAAGGCTTATGTTCGCGAGGTGAATGTTGATTACTATACGGATGCTAATTTAGCGGTTGAGCTGAAGGTGCTCTATGTCGATAAGGAGCGAGAGTCAGGCGAGCTTATCAGACAGTATGGAGAGCTGACGGTAAATGCGAAGCCGACTATTTTCAAAAAAATAAAGCTTCGCACGCATGAAAATATCGGATCGGGCCCTATTCACCTGCCGGAAGAAGAGCTGCATACAAGCGGCTACTGGTTCTCTTTCAGCGAAGAAGCAGCAGCCCGCAAAAGTAAAAACGAGATGCAGTTTGCCCTGCTTGGCATCGCTAACGTACTCGTGCACATCGCTCCCCTCTATTTAATGTGCGATCCTTTCGACATTCGAGTGGTACCGCAGGTAAAGGCCGTACATACGCAGAAGCCGACGATCTACTTCTATGACCGTTATCCCGGCGGTATCGGACTCAGCGAGCGATTGTTTGAAGTGCATGATGAGCTTATTCGGCAAGCCAAATCATTGATACGGTCTTGTACCTGCTTAAGCGGCTGTCCGGCCTGTGTCGGTCCTATCGAAGAGGTTGGTCTTCTTGGAAAGCAGCAAGCGCTGGAGCTTCTGAATGAAGCGGAGGGTAATCGATGAGCGGTATGCGCGATAGAATGAATCGATTGCGTGGAGACAGCTCGCAGAAGGAGAGGCAGGCTGAGGCAACAGCCTCTGCGGATGAGAAGCAGCTGGATCTATTGCTTGAAGAGGTTGAGGAATGGCTCTCGCCGGTGTGGGAGACGTTCGACGTAAAGCTGCATACGAATGCAACCGGAAGCTTCCTGCTTCGGAAGATTGAATATGCAAGTGATTTTCGCCATGGTCTTCATGCTATAGAAGAGCTGCACGAAGCGGCGCCGGGGTTAGCAGCGTTTCATCCGGCTACTGATACGGCTGCCGAGCAAATATTGTTTCTTGATCTGGAAACGACAGGTTTAGGAGTTGGGGCCGGGAACGTTCCTTTTATGATTGGCATAGGCTATATGTCGAAGGAACATTTTATCATCGAGCAGACCTTGATTAGACATCCGGCAGAAGAGAGAGCGATGCTCATGTATTTAGCGGAGAAGCTGCAGCATTACACTTTTCTGGCGACGTACAACGGCAAAACCTTCGATTGGCCGCTTGTCCAAAATCGCTTCATTATGAACGGGCTTGGCCATAAAATGTGGGAGCCGAAGCATCTCGACTTCTTGCATCCTGCGAGATCCGTGTGGAGAAATACGCTCGTCTCCTGCAAATTAAGCCATGTCGAGGAGGAAAGGCTCGGTATTCACCGCGAGGATGATGTACCGGGCTCGCTGGCGCCCCAGCTTTATTTTCAATATTTGGCGAATGGGGATCCTGCACCGCTTGAAGGTGTATTTCGTCACAATGAAACGGATATGCTTTCACTCGCCTGCTTGGCCATTCGGTTTGGACACTTACTGAATGGCAATATAGATGCATTTATTCCACTGCCTAATGAGCCGGAGGAAATGGTCCGTACCGGACTGTGGCTGGAGCGTATGGGCAAAAACGAGCTGCCTTATCACTTGTTCAATCTGGCTATTGAGGCGGATCACGCGAATCCATCAACGCTTCTCATGCTTGCGGCGCGCGACAAGAAGGCTGGAAATTGGATTCGTGCTGTGTTATTGTGGCAGAAGGCTATTATTCATTCCTCGTCTAATTTTGGTTCGGCAGCACATGAAGCGAGCATCGAGCTTGCTATGTATTATGAGCATAAACTCAAGGATTACGAGACGGCTTTAGGGCACGCGAACCTAGCGTTTGAGCATGCGTTGAATCAATCTATGCTCGTTCGCCGCGATACCAAAAAAAGAGCGGAGCTTGAGGCGCTGCGAAACCGAATTGCGCGGCTGCGGCGTAAGGCGGAAAAACAAATACAATAATCAGGCATCTTAAAAATAGAGCAGAGGCGTAAAGCAGATTGTTGCAACTCTATACATTGGCTTAACTTTTAACGGAATACGTTAGCTGAGTCACCTGATTGCGGCATCTGCCGTTTACGCTTGGGAGGATTACAGCTATGACAGGAAAACGACCTGCAATGCGCGGCTTACTTATTGATCTTGATGGAACATTATATCATGGCACGCATCGCATCGACGGTGCGGACGTGCTGATTTCTTACTTGCGAGAAACTAAATTTCCTTTTCGTTTCGTAACGAATAATTCGTCTTCGACGCCTGAAGAGGTTGCGGAAAGGCTGTTGAAAATGGGCATTCCCGCCGCAGCCGATGAGGTATGCACATCAGCACAAGCGGCAGCGGAGCATATTGCGGGACAGAAGCCAGGGGCTGCCGTATTTGTAGTAGGGGAAAATGGTTTAAGGAAGGCTGTACAAGAGGCCGGGTTATTGCTGACGGAAGATCAGCCGGACTTTGTCCTGCAGGGAATAGACCGGTCATTCACGTATGAACGCTTAACGAAGGCGATCCGGTATATTCATGGCGGAGCGCAATTCATATTGACAAATCCTGACCTGCTGCTTCCATCGAGTGATGGACTTATACCAGGGGCGGGCTCCATAGGAGCGATGCTTAAGGCTGCGGGAGGCAAGGAACCTGTTCTGATTGGCAAGCCCTCATCTATTTTAATGAACTATTCCCTTAGAGAGATCGGGTTAAAGGCTGACGAAACGTGGGTAGTCGGCGACAACATGGCTACGGACATCGCTTTTGGCGAGGCTGCCGGCTGTGGCACAATACTTGTACTAACAGGACTTACGACGGCTCAAAATATCGATTATTATATGGATCAGGCCGGCTGTAAGCCAAATATCGTTTGCGATAACTTAGAAGAGCTTCGTTCGTATATTTCTGACCATAGAGAGATATAAGATAAAATGAAACGGAGAACAAAGGAAGGAAGAGAGCTTCATGCAGGAACTACCGGAACTGGACATATATCGGGCTTTATTAACGGAGCAATTCGCAGGAGCCCAGATTACCGGTATTGAAATATCGAATGTAAAGGCTTTTCAAGCTAGTGAGGAGCAAGTACAGCGCGACGTTGTTGGGAAAGTAATTTGGTTTGTTGAAAGACGAGGTCTGCATTTATTGCTGCATTTGGACAACGGAAAGCGTCTGCTGCTTCATTTGGGGCAAGGAGCTTATTTGTATAAAGGCAGCGAAACTGACAAACCGACACGCACAGCGCAAGTGAGGCTGCATTTTGGCGATGTCACGTTGTTCTGCTTAGGGCTGCGAGCGGATGATTTGCAGCTTTTAACGGTGAAGGAAGTCGAGGAGAAGCTTGGACGTTTTGGACCGGATGTTTTTGATAAACGATTGACGATCGATCGCTTCATCGCGCGTTTTGCCAAGAAACGCGGAGCAATCAAAACCGCCTTAATGGATCAGAATGTAATTTCGGGTATCGGAGCCGTTTATTCCGATGAAATTTGTTATGCTGCGGCAGTGCGTCCCGATGCAAAAATACCGTTGTTTGAACGTGAAACTTGGGAACGCCTATACGAAGCGATGCATAGTGTATTAAAGGAAGCGATTTCACAAGGCGGAGCTGGAGAGCAGCCTTTTGCTGAAGGGGACAGTTTGACAGGCGGACATCACGGCCATTTTCAAATTTATGACCGTGAGGGCCAAATTTGTCAGCGCTGTGGCGGCATAATTGAGAAGTTAGACATTTCTGGTCGGAAAGCATTCGTTAGTTCAGACTGCCAAAAGGATCAGTGAAATAGCAAGCTTTGAATCTTATGGTTGAACGGGGGATTCATTCATGATTCATGTTTATTTAGATGATTATCGAGTATGTCCAAAAGGTTTCGTATTGGCAAGCAACGCGGAAGAATGCAAGCAGCTGCTTGATCTCGAGACAGTCGGAATTCTGTCTCTCGATTACGATCTAGGCTGGGCTCAGCCTACCGGCTACGAAGTGGTGCGCCATATCGTAGAGACTGGTCGTTACCCGGAGCAAATCTACTTACACACCTCGAGTGCAGCGGGCCGCATGCAAATGTACGATATGTTATCAACAAGTGCACCGGCGGAGACCCGGTTATACAATGGCCCAATGCCGGATGCGCTGTTAAATGAAATTGCTGGAAGACCAAATCTGTAAATGAAATAACCAAACCTATAAGGCTTTTCGAACCCGCCCAAGCCCTCAAAGGATGATAACCAACCTTTAAGGCTTTTCGAACCCACCCAAACCCTCCCTTCCAAGGGAGGGCCCCAAGGGTTGCACCCTCTGGACACCCGCAACTGGACTAACGTGGACGGTGGACAGGTGCTCGTGGGTTCGAATTAGTTGCATTTCGTGAAATTATTTGAAGGTACACGAGAAAATGTGTTCGTTTAGTTGCCATTCTCGAAACTAAATAGCCAGTTTTCAGATACTTCCTCGAAATATCCAGGTTTAGTTTCACGAATTGTAACTAACTCGGCTATAATGCAAGTAATGGGCAAATTAAGTTCACGAACTGGAACAAAATCCAAAGCCAATTAAAAACTAATATATCATATCTATAAAAGGGTGCCTCTTAGGGATGGAAGCTCATTAACCACCGAGTTCTGCACTCATGTTTAGGTATTCAGCTAACTCAATTGCATCAACTGTTCAGCGTAACCTTAAGAGACGAAAGCGCTCCAAGCGCAGACGTTGCATTCAAACACACCATACGACCAAGTCTCGTTACTCAGGTTTAGGTGTTTCGGTAACTCAAGTGTATCAACTGTTAAGCGTGTCCCGAAGGGACGAAAGCGCCCCAAGCGCATTCGTTGCATTCAAACACACCATACGACCAAGTCTCGTTACTCAGGTTTCGGTGTTTCGGTAACTCAAGTGTATCAACTGTTCAGCGTGTCCTGAAGGGACGAAAGCGCTCCAAGCGCATTCGTTGCATTCAAACACCTTACCACCAAGCTCGTTATTCAGGTTTAGGTGTTCAGGTAACACAAGTGTACCAATGCAAAGCGTGTCCCACAGGGACGGAAGCACTCCAACACTAACGCAGCTCGCGAGAACCTGTCCTACTCAAACGTTAGTCCAATTGCGGGTGTCCAGAGGGTGCAACCCTTGGGGCCCTCCCTTGGAAGGGAGGGTTTGGGTGGGTTCGAAAAGCCTTAAAGGTTGATTATCATCCCTTGAGGGTTTGGGTGGGTTCGAAAAGCCTTTAAAGGTTGGTTATGGGTGTACAAGCCCTCAGAGTTTGGGTGTAAAAACCCCTTAAGGGGCAAGGGGTGCAAATCCCTTATAGGGACCAAGGGTAATTCATAAACGAAAGAGGTTTAAACACGTGAGTCAATGGATCGGAACAGCAAATCAAACTTATGCACCATATGCAATGGAAGAGCTTCGGAAACTGATCGAGGGTGCGTCATTTACGCAGCTGGCCGCAGGTGAAGTGTTTTTAATGTCGAGCCCGCAAAATCGGGAAGAGACGCTGCAAGCCATTCGTCAGCAGGAGCCGATCTTTTTGCGGCATGTGCAGCCGGTGGACCGGACGATCGAAATTTCCGGAAATGCGAATGATCTAGAGCAATTGTCAGAAATGGTCCGTCATGCCGTGCTGAGCTTTGAAAATAAACGAGTTGGCGTTCATATTAGACGTCTATCCAAGTCGGAGTTTGTTTATTCGGCTGCGGATACGAAGGCTGTGATTGATGCGGTGCTGGAAGAGATCGGTGCGGAGCCCGTTGTGCAGCAACCGGAGATTATCATTGCGATATATGCAGCTGTCAATCAGCTTTATGTTGGCTTTGGTACGCCGCCCGACATGCTGTCGGATTGGCCGGGTGGAGCGGTTCGCTTCCAGCGTGAAGAAGGTCAGGTATCACGTGCTAAGTTCAAGCTGCTTGAAGCGGAGCGGGAATTCGGGCTTAATTACGCCGGGTATCAGAATGCGCTCGACGTAGGCGCGGCGCCAGGCGGCTGGACGTCACTTCTGCTGGAGCGCGGATTGCGTGTAACCGCTGTTGATCCTGCCGAATTACATCCGTCCTTATTGGCCTATCCGACCTTGACTTATTTAAAACGGAATGCGTCGGAAGTAAAGTTTAATGCCGGCTCGTTCGACTTACTCGTCTGCGATATGAGCTGGAGCCCTATGCTGATGTGTAAGCTTGTGCTTGATCTGGAGCCTGCCCTTGCGAAGGGCGCTACAGCAATTATTACGGTTAAGCTCATGCACCGGAAGCCGCTTCAAACGATCAGAGACGTTATTTCAAGACTATCAACCGAATTTACACTTCAAAAAGCGAAGCAATTGTTTCACAATCGCGAAGAGATAACACTGTTTTTGATCAAAAAATAACGAGAGCCGCCCTAACCGTAAGGCAGGGCGCTCTTTTCTTCTGTCTGAAGTGTAGTATTCCTACTCAACTGGCGAGTGCTGTTAAGCTTGAAGGAGGCTTTTTGCGGTGCCCAACTTGAAAGCGCTTTATACAAATTTGAGGATTAAACACAAAATGTTTGTGTTAATTTCAGTCGTTATGCTCGTTGTTGCCGTGCTTGCGATAATCATCCAGCAGTATGCGTTCGATTTTTATGATCAGGAAATTTACAAGCAATCTTCCAAAGCGCTTAGCTTATCATCGCTTAGCATCGAGAACGAACTAAAAAAGATGGAGAAGCTGACGTTCATGTTAGCGACGGATTCGACCATCCAAAAATATTTGAGATCGATTAAGAGCGGTTTGTCTGATTACGATAATTATGTCGTTCGATTGACGGTTAAGGAGCGGATGGTTAATATCGGAGCGCTCGATAAATATGTGCTATCTGCGCAGCTTTATGACGTGAACGACAATGAATACGCGGTCGGGGCCAATTCGATTACGGTGTACCAGGATCGTCTGAACGTGTATAAGAAATTAACGGCGGTAAATATGGGAGGAAATACTTGGATCGCTCCCTACAGCAATGATAAGTCCTTGGTTGCCGCGCGCGAGGTGCGTTCGTTCCAGCAGCTGAAGCTGGATTACATCGGCACACTAGCGCTTCGAATCGATATGGACAAGCTATTTCATGACTTGGCTAAGGGCATGAACAGTAATGACGCCCAGCTGATCATTATGAAAAACGATGAAGCTGTTTATCCTGAAGCATCGGCATTCCCAATCGATACGCTGTCGGCGCTGCCCGGCGATGAAGGGTATAAGGTTATTCGTTACGAAGGGAAGCCGTATTTCGTTACTTATATCGCATCAACGTATACCGATTGGACTTACTATACGTTAATTCCGTTTGACGATATTTTTGACCGCGTTGCAAAGGTGAAAAATACGATTATTATTATTTTCATCGTATTGTTTGTCGTCATCCTTATCATTGCCGTCGGATTCGCTAACGGTATTACGGAGCCAATCGAACGATTGAACGCCAAGATGAAGCGGGTGCAGCTCGGTAATTTCGAATATAACGAAGAACCGAACGAGCGAGCGCTGGCGATGGATGAAGCCGGACAAATGCATCGTAATTTCCGTATAATGGTCGAACGAATCAATGCGCTTATTCATGAAAACTATGTGAAGCAGCTAACGATTCGCGATACGGAATTTAAGGCTCTCCAAGCTCAAATTAATCCGCATTTTTTGTACAATACGTTAGAATCGATAAACTGGTCGGCCAAGCTAAACAATCAGACGCATATTTCTCAAATGGTCGAAGCATTAGGCTCATTGCTCAGAACCTCAATCAACCTGAAGGAGCCGCTCATTCCGTTGAGCAAGGAGCTTGACATCATTAATCACTATATCACCATTCAAAAATACAGATTCGAGGAACGGCTGGACTTTCATGTCGATGTCCCCGAGAAGCTGCTGTATTGCAGCATTCCTAAGCTTTCGCTGCAGCCGCTCGTCGAGAATGCGATCAACTACGGGCTTGAACAAATGATTGACACCTGTATGATAAAAATTCATGCTTATGTGGAGAATGAGCTGTTGTTCATCGCGGTAGAGGATAACGGTCCAGGTATGGAGGAGCAATTTGTCGCACAGCTATTGAGCGGCCAAGTGAAGCCGAAAGGCTCGGGCCTTGGCTTAAAAAATATTGAGGACCGCATAAAGCTTCTTTACGGCGATGCATATGGTCTGAAAGTCGAGAGTGAGCTGAACCGTGGCACGAAGGTCACGCTGATGCTTCCTTACGAAATGAGGGATTCCGATGTATAAGGTGCTGCTTGTTGATGACGAGCGAATAATTGTCGAGGGTATTTCGCGCAAAGTGAATTGGAATGCTTATAAGACGGAGCTGGCGGGAACGGCGCGGAACGGGCTCGAGGCAATGGCTTTTATTGAAAGCCATATGCCGGATATCGTTATTTCGGATATCAAAATGCCAGGCATGAACGGGCTGCAGCTCGTTGAGAAAGTATCCGAGAAATACCCCCATATCGCTTTTATTTTATTATCAGGCTTCAGTGAATTTGATTATGCCCGTTCTGCAATGCAATTTGGCGTCAAGCACTATTTATTGAAGCCATGCAATGAGAATACGATTACCGATGCGTTGACCGAGGTCATTGCAGAGCTCGAGAAGCAGCATACGCAAGAAAGCTTCATGCTCAATATTCAGAAGGAATTGTCCAAGGTGCTTCCTCATGCGAAAGAACAGTTTCTGAAGGAGCTTGTAACAAATAAAACCTATGGTCAACGCGACTGGGACGACTACGGAAACCTGTTTCATATTACGGTAGAAAATGATAAGGTGCAGCTGCTTTTGTTTCAAATCGAGGGACAATTTGAATTTGAGCACATGTTCGCTGTAAAAAACATTGCGCAGGACGTGCTCGGCAAATCGATTGTGCTCCTCAGCACGACCATAGGGAAGCATGTGCTGCTGCTGATTAAGGAGATCGTGGAATCCGACGATTTATTTGCACGGCTGAATGAAATTAAGCAAACCTTCTCAACCTACTACAAGCT
>Ga0310900_10001196_pt1 | contig 10098 bp, 8 predicted proteins | sample C24D1metaG_FD_203879 | JGI IMG/M metagenome (GOLD analysis project Ga0310900, IMG submission 203879) | Lab incubated soil microbial communities from West Virginia University Organic Research Farm, Morgantown, WV, United States - C24D1 | ecosystem: Environmental > Terrestrial > Soil >...
TCGTGACTCCCGACGCAATCACCGGCTTGCGGGATCGACTTTTTGGCACGATCTTTTTCGTGGCGATCTTCGTTCCGGGTATTGCTCTCGTTGTTGGTGCGATCGTCATCATGAACATCATGCTGGTCGCTGTGACCGAACGCACGAAGGAGATTGGCATTAGAAAATCTCTTGGCGCGCGGCAGATGGATATTCTGAAGCAATTCCTGATGGAGGCGGCTTCGCTCGCGTTGATCGGTGGCGGAATCGGAGTTTTTCTGGCGTGGGTGATCGGTTTTGTAGTCTCGGCGTTGATCTTTCCGACATACCTATCGATACTCGCGATTGCCGGTGCCTTGGGCGTTTCAGGCGCCGCTGGTGTGGTTTCCGGAATCTTTCCGGCCTGGAAAGCTGCGCGACTCGATCCAATTGAAGCGTTGAGGGCAGACTAATGCCAATCATCAGAAGCGACATCTACGAAAACCTCAAGATGGCCCTGTCGACGCTGCGCGCCAATAAGCTGCGCTCGTTCCTGACTGTCTTCGGCGTCGTGATTGGCATCATCACGGTGATGTTGATGGCCTCGTTCATTAGCGGCATCGACGTGTCCGTCAAGACGGAGGTCGAGTCATTCGGTACTCGTTCCATTTACATCAGCAAGTTCGATCCCGGTATTCGTATCGGCCGTCTGTCGCGTGAGGAACGCATGCGGAAGGAATTGACTTACGACGATGCGATCGCGATCGCCGATCTGCCAGCGGTCGAGCTGTCTGTTCCGTTCCTCGACATCACCAACAACTGGTTTGGCGGCAAACTGATGGTTTCCGGAAGCGGCAAGACCTCCGCGCAGGTCGCGCTTCAGGGAACGTTGCCTGACTTTGAAAAGGCGGGCACGCAGGTGATCTCCGACGGTCGCTTTTTCACGCACATGGAGAACGACACGAACCAGGAAGTTTGCGTAGTTGGTTCGAAAATCGCCGACGACTTTTTCAAAGTCGGCTCGCCGGTTGGACAAACGATCAAGATCGGGACGCAGGAGTTTCGCGTTGTCGGTACACTCATGAAACGCGAACAGTTTTTGATTGGCGGCGGCAGTGACGATCAGAACAACGTGATTTATGTGCCGTTCACGGTGGCCCAAAAACTCAAACCTAACGCTGACGACGTCTACATTCTCGCCGTTGCCCGAGCGGGCATGATGGATGCCGCGAAAGACCAGGTGCGTGACCTGCTTCGCGTTCGACGTCAGGTGCCTTTTGCCGCGAACGACAACTTCGGTCTGCAAACGTCGGAAAGTATTCTTGACAATTTCCGCTCGATCACTGCTGGTCTGGCAGTCGCGATGGTTGCTATCTCGTCGGTGGGTTTGATGGTGGGCGGAATTGGCGTGATGAACATCATGCTCGTGTCAGTCACTGAACGAACACGTGAGATTGGCGTGCGCAAAGCGATTGGCGCGAAGCGCAGCGACATCATGTGGCAGTTCCTGATCGAAGCGGCAACACTTACCGGTCTGGGCGGGATCGTTGGCCTATCGGTGGGTTGGGGATTGACGCTGCTGGTGCGCTTGATACTACCTACCTACGTACCGCTGTGGGCGCCCATTGGCGGTCTCATCGCGAGCGTTGGGATCGGGCTCATCTTCGGACTCTGGCCGGCTTGGAAAGCCGCGGGCCTCGATCCCATCGAATCGCTCAGATACGAGTAGCGACTCCCGTTACGAGATAAACTGCGGGAAGAGCGACGTAAAGACCACTGCCAGTAGCAGGAACAAAAGCCAGAGCATGATGGACACACCCCATCCGGCTCCACTGCTGGCCTTCGTGGCGCCGAAATGCAATCCCTTCGCGCGCAACCACAGCCCGTACAACGAAGTGAGCCCGATAAAGCTGGCTAGCACAAACAGGACCGGATGCTCAGCGGGCGAGAGCAATATGCCCAGGTTGTCCTGAAGCGTTGTTTCCTGGTTGATAATCGGGTGCAGATCCTCGGGCGCTTTTAAGTAGAGGATGACCAGCCCGAGCAGCTTCTGAATTGCGATCACCGGAAGAGCCGCCCAGAACGTCACGGCCAAAGACTGCCAGAAGTTAATTCTCCCGCCGAGCGCGAGCATGCCGAGCAGGCTGAGTCCCGCTACGAAGCAGGTTACGAGAAGAAGCCCAACCAACGTGTTGAGACCTCCAGCGACGCGTTGCACCGGGCTCTTCAGGGCTTCCAAACTGTCCGCCTTGATTCGCTCACGCGCTTCGGGCGGCGGCGCAAAGCTTCCCATCTCCGCCATCTTCTCGCTGGTGTGTTCCACAATTCGTTCCGGCGTGATTCGTTGCACGAACGCCACCGAATAAACCGTAACCAGCACGGCGATGACCACGTAAGCCCCGATCCAGCGCGGATACTCCCGCAAATTGCGAAAGACGCTGCCCGGCTCGAAGAAGATTCCCGTCAGCTTGCCGATAAATGAAAGTGGCCCCTCCTCTTTCTTCGGCACCACGGGCAACCGAATGAGACTCAGAGCAGCGAGAACCAGGCCGGCGAAACAGAGCGCGAACGCGGTGGTCCAGCCTCGGGGAACGAACTTCACAATCCAGCCTACGAGGAAGACCAGGCCCAGGACGAATGAGCCGATGGCGACAGGCAACAAGTAGCTGGCGCGCGGCCCCTTTTGTTCGGTTGGTGGTGTTGGCGGTGGTGGCGGGGCTTCGAAAGCGGGTTCGCTAGGAGCACTCATCAGTATTAAACCCGTGTTTCTCTAGATTTTGTTCAAAAAGTCGTTTGCTAGATACGGCTACACAATCAGCAAAGTTTCACTCCGCAGGCTGCGCTTCAGACCATTCGGGCACACGGATACACGCGACAGCGTGTCCGGGGGCGACCTCACGCAGCTCGGGATCGATGTGCGCGCACTCTTCGATCGCAATCGGGCAACGAGTGCGGAAACGACAGCCCGACGGCGGATTGATAGGCGTCGGCACGTCGCCCTGAAGAATGATTCGGTTTCGCTTCTGGCGCGGATCGGGAATCGGAATCGCCGACAGCAGCGCCTGCGTGTAGGGATGAAGCGGCTGCGTGTAGAGTTCTGCCGCCGGAGCGATCTCCACGATCCGCCCGAGATACATCACCGCAACGCGCGTTGAAATGTGTTCGACCACCGCGAGCCCGTGAGAAATGAACAGATACGTCAGCCTGAACTCCTGCTGAAGCTCCTGCAACAGGTTCACGACCTGCGCCTGGACCGACACGTCCAACGCGGAGACGGGCTCGTCGGCGACAATTAGTTTCGGATTTAACGCGAGCGTGCGAGCGACGCCGATGCGTTGACGCTGTCCGCCGGAAAACTCGTGCGCGTAGCGGTCCATGTAATCCGGATCAAGACCGACACGTCGCAGCAGTTGGGCCACACGTTCGCGCCGGTCACGTTTCGTGCCCTCGTTGTGAATCACGAGCGGCTCGGCAACGATGTCGCCGATCTTCATGCGCGGGTTGAGTGACGCGTAAGGATCCTGAAAAATGATCTGCATCTCGCGGCGGATCTGTCGCAACTCTTTCTTGTGGAGTGCGAGAACGTCGCGTCCCTGGAAGTTGACCTCACCCGACGTCGGTTCGATCAAGCGCAACAGGCAACGGCCGACTGTCGACTTGCCACAGCCCGATTCGCCCACCAGACCCAACGTCTCGCCCGCGATGATCTGAAACGTAACACCGTCGACTGCGCGCACAACGTCGTCCGATCCCTCGACCGGAAAATGTTTGACGAGGTCGCGCACGCTGACGAGCGTTTCGCCGCGTACGGCCGGTGGCCTTTCCAATTCGCTGACTGCGGTGCTCATTTTCTCAACTGCTCGGCATCGTGATCGGCTGTTACCGCGGCGGCCAAATCGTAAAGCACGCAACGCACTTTAACGCTGCCGTCGAGCTCGTAAAGCGGAATGTCTTCCTGCGTGCAACGCGGCATGCGATGCGGACAGCGCGGCGCAAAGTGACAACCGGGCGGCAGGTCAGTCGGACGCGGCACGGTACCCTCGATCGTATCCAGTCGTTCTTTCTTCAGGACGTGCTCGCTCGTTAGTTTGGGAACGGAGCGAAGCAGACCTTCAGTGTACGGGTGCTTGGGTCGAGCGAACAGTTCATCAACCGGCGACTCTTCCACGATCCTGCCGGTGTACATCACCGCCACACGATCCGCGACTTCAGCAACGACACCGAGATCGTGAGTAATGAGCAGGACAGCGAGGTCACGCTGCTTTCGGAGTTCGTTTAGTAACTCGAGGATCTGCGCCTGGATCGTGACGTCGAGCGCCGTGGTTGGCTCGTCGGCAATCAGGAGTTTTGGATTGCAGGCCAACGCCATCGCGATCATCACGCGTTGTCGCATGCCGCCCGAAAGCTGGTGTGGATAGTCGTCGACGCGTCGCGCGGGATCGGGTATCGCAACTTCGCGCATCGCCTCGATCGTCGCGCGGCGCGCGTCCCTGCGCGACAACCTGCGATGCAGGCGCAGTGCTTCGGCAATCTGTTCGCCGACCGTGAACACGGGATTGAGCGACGTCATCGGATCCTGAAAGATCATGGCGATATCGTCGCCACGCATCTGCCGCATCTCGGCGTCGGAGAGTTTCAGCAGGTCTTTGCCGTCAAAAAGTATCTCGCCGTTGACGATCTTTCCCGGCGGCGCGATCAGGCGCATAACTGACAACGCCGTGATCGACTTCCCACACCCCGACTCACCCACCAACCCCAGCAACTCGCCGCGATCGAGATAAAAACTCACTCCATCGACCGCACGCACAAGTCCGCTGCGGGTCGGAAACTGCGTCTGTAAATCTTTGACTTCGAGAAGATGTGCCGTGCTCATCAGTAGAGGTTGAAATTGTACTCCAGCTGCATCCACATCGAGGCGTACTTTCCGTCTTTCACGGCCGGAATGTACTTGAGCTTTCGGGCGGCAGCGATGGCCTGCTCCGTTAGCCCATGCGGCAGCCCTGACACCGTACGAATGTTCTCGACGCCTCCATTGCACGCGAAGACGACCTTTAGCACAACCGTGCCGACGATTTGTTGGTCACGCGCCTCGTCCGTGTAAGTAGGTTCCGGTTTCATGATCAATCGAGCTTTGGTGTCAACCTGCTTTCCCGTCAAGGTTTCCGCGCAAGTGGGATTCGAAAAAGGAAGCCCTTCACCATCTTTGACTTCAATGCTCGCTGCTTTCCTGCCAAACATGATCGAGGAAAAGAACTCCTTGGTGGCGTCATCTTCGGCAAGGTTGCCGGTGGCGCTAAATTGATAAAGGCGTCCCTCTGTTGCGAAAAACTCGGAACTCGTGCGCCGGGTCTTGTCGGACGAGTACCGCCGGCCTCTGACATCGCCCCGCGTCACCGTTGTTGCGCTTGCATTGTCATAATAGCCGTTGCCGGTCTGATCACGAATGAAGTCTCTGGTACCACGCCTCGATTGCCGGAACAGCTACTCAGGCTGCCGTCATGAGCGCAAGCCGATTCGCTACAGTGAGACTCTGGAAGGGTAGTGCGCTTCTATTCACCACTAAAGTCCGAGCTTATTCATGCGCTTGTTTTCGTACTCACCGTCCTCGGCGGGGTAGCGCAATGTCTTGGCAATCGTTCCCTTCTCTTTCGCGAGCGACCAGATGATGCTCTCGCCGGCGGGGACGACTTTCGGTTGGGCCATGAAGACGGAATCGCCGTACGCTTCCTCCGCGTCGATCGGTTCCCAACCCTTTCCTTTGAGCATTGTGATCACATCATTTAAAAACAGCCCGTTCAGCAGATTGAAGTGCACCAGGATGGTGTGCTTCACGGGACGTCCGGCGACGCGGTTCGCCAGCGAATCGTAGTACTCGGCGCGCGCCCAGATGTGTTCGAGATAAAAGTCGCGATACGGTTTCAGATTCGCGTTCGGATCTTTTTTCAGGCGCGCAGTGAGTCGCTGGTCGATGGCCCAATCGGAGTTGTCGATTGTGACATGTCCGTTGCGATAACCATTCTGCGCCATGAAGGATCGCATGCCGTCGCGTTTCTCCGCCGTGTCGCCTTCCTTCAGCATTGGGAAGCGAAGGAACTTCCGAAAGCGCGGGTAGTCTTTCAGCAACGCTTCGGCACGCAGGACGTCTTCGGAGTAGGTTTTCACATCCGCTTCAGGAGCGTTGAAGTCTCGATGTGAATAGGTGTGGTTGCCAATCAGGTGGCCCGCTTTATCCCACGAGGCGACGATATCTTTGCCTTCCTGGGCCTCGACGTTCCGGCCAATCACAAACGCGGCGGCTTTGATCGAATGTTTGTTGAACGTGTCGAGGATCGACTGGTTGCGTTCCTGCGCTGTCTGCTTGATCGCGCCCTGCCAGAAGAAGTCGTCCATCGTAATGGAAAAATGTGTTGTCGTTCGCCACGCGAACGCGGGGACGCCGCGCAGACCAATCGCTGCGGCGCCCACCGCTAGTGTTTTCGTAAATGTTCTTCTGTTCATTTCAGGTTCTCAAAGAGATGTTTCCCCCAAAGGCGCAAAGACGCAAAGGAAAGGCAGGTCAGAAGAAACACCCCATACTCAATTTCATGTTTTCTTTGCGCCTTTGCGCCTTTGCGGGAAAATCAAACATCACTGCGCGAAACCACTACATCACTGAAGTCTCGCGATATTCGCCCCACACCCGTCGCAGCGTGTTGCTGATCTCGCCAACTGTTGCGTACGACTCGACGCAGGCGAGAATGCGAGGCATCAGGTTTTCGGTCGTGGTGGCAGCACGTTCCAGCTCCTGCAACGACTGCTCAACCGCTTGCGAATCACGTCGCGCACGTAATGCTCTCACGCGCTCAACTTGCGCTTGTTCCAAAGCCGGATCGATGCGCAGCAAGTGCACGGGCGGCTCCGTCTCGAGTTGAAACCGATTGACCCCAACCACGATTTCTTCCTCCGACTCGATTGCCCGCTGATAACGATACGCCGACTCCTGAATCTCTCGCTGCACGTAACCCGTTTCTATCGCGCGCAACATCCCGCCCATCGCGTCGATCTTCTGCAAGTACTCCTGCGCCCGCTCTTCAACCTCGTTCGTCAACTCTTCAATCGCATATGAACCCGCCAACGGATCGACTGTGTCCGCTACGCCAGACTCATGCGCAATCACCTGCTGCGTCCGCAGCGCAACTCGCGCCGCCGCTTCAGTCGGCAACGCCAGCGCTTCGTCCATCGAGTTGGTGTGCAACGACTGCGTGCCGCCAAGCACCGCTGCCAGCGCCTGGATCGTAGTGCGAACGACGTTTACTTCCGGTTGTTGCGCGGTCAACGACGAACCCGCCGTCTGCGTGTGAAATCGGAGCATTAATGAACGCGGGTCACGGGCGTTGAAACGATCGCGCATGATGCGCGCCCACAACCGCCGCGCAGCGCGAAACTTCGCGATCTCCTCGAGCAGATTGTTGTGCGAGTTGAAGAAGAACGAAATACGTGGCGCGAACTCGTCGACTTCAAGCCCGGCATCGAGTGCCGCTTCGACGTACGTAATGCCATCGGCAAGCGTGAATGCTACTTCCTGCACCGCAGTCGATCCTGCTTCGCGGATGTGATAACCGCTGATCGAGATCGTGTTCCAGTTGGGCACTTCTCGCGCGCAGTATGCAAAGATGTCGGTGACGAGACGCAACGAGGGCGCCGGCGGATAGATGTAAGTGCCACGCGCGATGTACTCCTTCAGGATGTCGTTTTGTAACGTGCCTCGGAGTTTGTCGAACGCAACGTTCTGTTTGCGGGCCACTGCGAGATAGAGCGAGAGCAGTATCGCGGCCGTCGCATTGATCGTCATCGACGTCGAGACTTCACTGAGTGGAATGTCTGCAAACAAGCGCTCCATGTCGTCGAGCGAGTCGATCGCGACGCCAACCTTCCCGACCTCACCCGTTGCCAGCGGATCGTCGGAATCGAGTCCGATCTGCGTCGGCAGATCGAAAGCGACCGACAGACCGGTGGTGCCGTGGGCCAGCAGGTACTTGTAGCGAGCGTTCGACTCCTCCGCTGTGGCGTAACCGGCGTACTGCCGCATCGTCCAAAGACGTCCGCGGTACATCGCCGGGTAGATCCCGCGCGTGTACGGGAACTCACCTGGCGCACCAAGGTCCTTTTCGTAATCTATGGGATCCGTGTTACCGGGATTGAAAACAAACGGTAGTTCGATGCCTGCTGTCATTGCTGGAGCGTAGCATAGCGCAATTTGACATGATTGCACGATTGACACGAGAGTATCCGGGATGAAGACGGTGCGAGTTAACAAGAAAGGTGCTGACCGCGTACGCCACGGGCATCTGTGGATCTATCGCAGCGACGTGATCGAGATCGACGCTGACGGTGGTTCGGTGGTGTTAGTGAAAGACGAGCGCGGGAATGCGATCGGACGTGCGTTATTCAGCAACGCTTCGCAAATCGCGTTGCGTTTCCTGACGCAGGGAAACGAAGAGATCGATCGCAACTGGTGGCGGCAAAAGTTTCGCGAGGCGGCAAGCCGGCGCCACATCCCACCCGACACTGACTCTTATCGCCTAATTTATTCCGAAGGCGATCTGTTGCCGTCGCTGATCGTCGATCGCTATGCGGATGTGCTCGTGCTGCAAACGCTGTCGCAGGGTACTGATGCGCTGAAGTCGATGTTCGTGGAGCTACTCGTCGAGGAGTTTAGTCCGCGCGCGATCGTCGAGCGAAACGATGCGCGGGTGCGTGAGCTCGAAGGATTGCCGCTGCTTAGCGGGACTCTTTACGGCGAAGTTCCGCCAGAGTTGGAAACGCTGCAACACGGACTGCGCTTCCTCGTCACGCCTCTCGGTGGGCAAAAGACCGGATCATTTCTCGACCAGCGAGAGAATCGGCTTGCCGCTCGTCAGGCTGCATTAACGACAAACGCCGGACGAGCGCTCGATTGCTTCACGTTCAACGGCGCTTTCGCGCTTCACCTCGCGACGGTTTGCGAGCATGTGACAGGGGTCGATATTTCAGGCGAGGCTGTCGCGGGCGCACGACGTAACGCTGCGTTGAATGACTTGAGTAATGTCGAGTTTCACGAAGCGAATGTGTTTGACGCGCTGCGTGAGATGGAAACGTCGGGCGAGCGTTTCGACACGATCGTGCTCGACCCGCCGGCATTCGCGAAGAATCGGGCAAGCTTGAAGGCGGCGCTACGAGGTTACAAGGAGATCAACCTGAGGGCGTTGAAGTTGTTAAATCGGAACGGCGTGCTCATCACTTGCACGTGTTCGTACCACGTCTCGGAGGAGCTGTTCGTCGAAGTGTTGACGCAGGCAGCAATCGACGCACGGCGGCGTGTGCAGATTGTTGAAAAGCGGATGCAGGCGACGGACCATCCGGTACTCGTCGCCATGCCCGAGACCTACTATTTGAAATGCCTGATCGCGCGGGTGGTCTAACGTGTCTCTGCGTTAGGAATAACGGTGAAATCATCTAACGCAGAGACACAGAGGTTACGCAGAGGTCGCAGAGACCAATCGGCTTCAGTTGACGCCCGGATCGTTTTCGATGACGACCTTCTGCGTGTAGTCCTTACCACCGACTGACAGCTTCACGACGTACGTGCCGGCTTCGAGCGGCAATCCCTGAGCGAAACCTCCGAAGCCAACACCTCCGCCTCCGCCGCCACCACCGCCTCCGCCGGCGCCGGCACCGCCACCGCCACCACCACCTCCGGCAAATCCACCGCCACCAGCGGGACGCGGGGGCGGATCACCACGAAGGTTCCACTGAATTCGATTCAATCCAACATCCTTCGTACCAGTGATGTTGCGCACCACTTTACCGGTATAGTCAGCGACCGTGATCTTCACATCGCCGCTCGGTGCAGACTTCAGGTAGTAGCTAATCGCCGTACCCGGCTGCGGGTTAGCGCCGCGGAAAAGCTTCGCGCCGCCCCAGTACCTCCCGAGTCGCGTATCGTTCTGCCAGATCGTTCCCGATCTGACTTCAAAGAGAGTCGTCTCCGAGTCCATCACCTTCTGCGACAACTGCTGCAACGCGCTGATGTCGTCGAGGATGTAAATGCCTCGTCCATGCGTGCCGATGATCAAATCGTTGTCACGCGGATGGACCAGGATGTCGTCGATCCGGATCGTC